>Ga0137412_10003595_pt1 | contig 12370 bp, 10 predicted proteins | sample CZODoug2_1_16fun_FD_122160 | JGI IMG/M metagenome (GOLD analysis project Ga0137412, IMG submission 122160) | Vadose zone soil fungal communities from Angelo Coast Range Reserve, California, USA - CZODoug2_1_16fungal (Hybrid Assembly) | ecosystem: Environmental > Terrestrial > Soil > Vadose zone...
AAGGGATGCTACAGCGGAATGTGTATAGCCTTCACCGAAGTATGCTCAGTCCGGTACCGAATCACTGCGCTACCCTGACCCGGCACGACCACCTTAAACAGCGGCCGCCCATCGCGACTCATTGGGGTGGGTTCCGCGCCAATCAACTGCGTACCCTCATCCAACCGCAGCCGCAACTCAAACCGAATCGCAGAGCGACTCGCGTTGTGGATCTCTACTCGGCTGACGTCGTCAACCACAGCAGAACTGAACCGCAAAACACCACGCAACAAAGGCGGATCCACTGCTCGACGCGGCGACACCTTAGTCGTCTCGCGCACCGCGCTGACCTGCACGTCCGCGCTGCTGCCGACTCCTATCTCGACATCCTCATCGACAGCGACGTCGCGTAAGGGGACTTCATCGAGCAGCAACGTCGAGTCCTTTCGTGTCGCAAAGGTCGCGACTCGACCAGAAGGCAGAGGGAGCCCGAGATGATGTGCGGCATCGTTCTTGGTGCGCAGAGTCCTTTCGGCGGCCGTGGATTCGACACTTTGATTCGCCTCCAGGTCGGCGCCATAGAACAGTTCCACTGGCACATCTCGCCGGTCCAGCAGACGTACCTGCTTGATCTGCCGACTCGTGAGGGTCGTATGCTCGGGTACCCGGTACAGTTTCAGGTCACCGAGCTGCTCCTCCTGCACGAGTTGTGCGGCGCTCATTGCGATGGGCATGACAGCCTCATAGGAACGGCGTTGCGCTGTAACGAGCACTTCCTGGAACGCCGTGGCATTTGAGTCTGAATCGCCAAAGGGACTCGCACGCGGAATAACGGGCTCCTCAACCGGGTCGCTGGTGGTTCCCATGGGCCAACATGTCGCCAGAATCGGCTCGCCCATATCCAGGGGCTGCACGTCGCCCGATTCGTGGTTGATGCGGCCGGCGACGACTTGTGTTTGAGCAGACGGAAAGGTGACACCGTTGCCGTTGGCGAGTGTGACCCACGCGCCGAGATCCATGGACTTGCTGTCAGGGGAGAGCGTGGCCACGTAATTCGCGGTCCAATCGAAGCCATGGGCCAGGTATGAAAGGGTTACCTTCACGGTGGTGGCAGTGGGGCTTCGTACTAGTGCGGACAGCGTCGGTGTCGCTGCCAGGTCGGTGTTGGTGATGAAGCTGAATGTTTCAGCCAACCCGGAGCAACGCAGTGCCTCGATGCCCTCTGAAGTCTCAAACATTACGCCGCCCTCGGCGTCCGAGAGGATCTTGGCCGGGAGACGCGTTTGCTTGCCGGTTTTTCGGTTCGTGCGAACCAACATGACGGAGCGCCCGAGCGTGGCGGCAACCAGTGCGCCGGGGCTCAGCAAGCGGGCATCGCGATTCTTTTCGAGCACGTCGCCCGGCAACCCGGTGATGATCGCACTCGCGGATTCGATCCCGTCCGCAACGCCTTCGAACCGGATCCGGCTCTCACCCTCAGGAATGGATACCGTCCGCGTTTCACTCACCAGCGCAAAGCCGCCGAGGTCGTCCAAATCGATTCCTTCGGATGACCTGCTCGGAGCGCGATAGATGGTGACCGCCAGGGCACCTTCGCGTTGGACCGCCACGTCTGCCGCGGCGGCGCCCAGCGGAACAAATCCCAACATCAACGCAAGTGAGCGGCGCACAGCGGGCTCGTCAGTAGCGAGTCATAAACGTCGCAGTCAGATCAATCTTCCCATTGGCGGGGACCGTCACCAGCCACTCCGCCACGTCGGCGCTCCGGCGCGTACTTTTCTGGCTTTCCGCGCTGATCGTCGTATCGCCCCACAGCCCACCCTGCAACACGGCCACTTGCACTGACTTCGGCAGTGCGTTGGTCAGTGAATAGCGCATTTCGGTCCGCCAGGCGAAATCCCCAAGAGACGTTCTCTTGAGCACAGTCGGTTGCACCTTTACATCGAAAGCATCGCCCGTCGACAGCGAGATGATGGAGCCCATGGGCGTGTGGTCGATTTGATTCTCGCCAATGAACTGGGGATCGCCGCGCTTGTCGCGCATGTAGAACCGTAGGATGCCTGCAGGCAGTTGGTCGCCGAGGCCTGCTTTGGCGCTCGTTGAAAATCGATACACGGACTTGGCGCTCTGTGGCGTTTCGGAGGTCCCGAGCCAGACGTTACGGTATTCATACCCATGCTCGGCCGGCACACCGTGGACGTCGAGAAAGCTGACCTGTTTTGTCTGGAGGTTGGCAATCGTCGTGCGCTCGGCAATCGGATACAGGTAGAAGTCGCCCAGGCGCTCGCGTGTGCCACTCTCGGTTCCTGCCTCAGCCAACGTGGGGCGTGGGCGACGGACCGCCCAGGAATTGTTTCCGGAGAGGTTGCTGGGGGAGCCCGCGACCAGGAGCGTTTTGGCATCGTCGTAGGTTGTGCCGCTCGAGTTGGTCAGTGTTACCCAGCCCTGTACGTCGATCTTCGAGTCAGCTTCGCTGAAGAGCGCCACATAATCGGCTCGCCAGCCCAGCCCTGGAGTGAGATAGCTCAGCGTCGCCGGCCGTGTACCCCCGTGCGCGCTATTGACGGTCACAGACAATGTCGGCCGTGCGCGCAGATTGTCAGGCACCTTGTCAAAGATCACCCGTACCGGCAGCCCGTCATCACGCAGTACCTCGATGCGCTCGCCGATCTTGAGAACCACGCCACCGTTGGTTGCCAGGACGAGCGCTTTCTCGCGGGTTTCTGCGCCGGTGCCCGGCGTGACCCTCACGATCGTCACTTCCTGGCCGACGGCCTTTTCCATCAGTTTCGCCGGGGTCAGCAGGTCGAAGTCAAAATTCTGCTCGACAATGGTCAGACCGTCCGCAGCGAGTGAGACCGTTTCCGGGCGAATTTTCCCGGACACGTTCTGGAACTCAATGCGCTGCCGGCCCCCGGTCACATTGATGCTGCGATGATCCTGTACGAGGGCCAGATCATTGGCATAGATCGTCACCGAAACGTCATGGTCGGCCGCAACTGCAGGCAATGCACCCAGCACGCTGAGCACGCTACCGACCCACAGAAGTGTCTTCCCTCGCATTGCGGACCTCGTCGTCAATAAAAAGCGCGTCACCCAACGTTAGTGGCAAAATGGGGCTCTGTCGATACGAGTTGGCCGCAGATATGAACAAGATCTCTCTTCTCGGAATCCCTCACGACGAAAACTCCTCGTACATGAGAGGCGCTGCCGGCGCTCCCGCGCCCATCCGCCGCGAGTTCCAGTCAGACGCGTACAGTCAATGGAGTGAGACGGGCGTCGATTTGGGGACTGCCGGGCGGATCGTGGACCACGGCGATATCCAATTCGACAGTAGCTGCGATCCCTGGGATTTGATCGAGCGCAGTGTGGGGCGTGCGCTGGAGTCAGGCGATCCTTTGATTTGCCTGGGCGGCGATCATGCCATTACGCATCCGATCATGCGCGCAGTGCGTCGTCACCACTCCAATCTGACCATTGTGCATATTGATGCGCATGCTGATATCTACCACGCCTATCAGGACAACCTGCGCTCCCACGCCTCGCCCTTTGCACGGATCATGGAAGAGCGGCTCGTCGACCGTTTGATACAAGTTGGCATCCGCACCGTGAACGACCATCACCGCGAGCAGTTTGAGCGTTTTGGGGTCGAGGTCATCGAGATGAGCCGCTGGCGCGAGGATCTGCGGCTCGACATCAAAACGCCCATCTATATATCGCTGGACATGGACGGGCTGGATCCGGCCTTTGCGCCGGGTGTGTCACATCGGGAGCCGGGTGGGCCGTCGACCCGTCAAGTGATCAACTTGATTCAGAGCCTCGATCAACCCATCGTGGGTGCTGACATCGTTGAATACAACCCGAAGTGTGACGTTGGCGGCATAACGGCCACGGTCGCTGCGAAGTTGCTGAAAGAGATTGCCGGGATGATGGTCAAGACACGCGGGTAAGACCCGCCCGAGCCAGGATCAGCGGAATATAAACCCGCGCCCCAGTGGATCCGCCGGGTCAAAGTAGAATGCATTGCGCCCCGTGATGTGTGCGGTGCCTCCGACCTCTGGAGTCACCGCATCATAAGGACCAAACTTCGTCTGCTCGACCGCGCGTACGGTCATCGTGCTACCGAGAATGCTCTCGATGGTGATGGCCTCGTTTTGAAACAGCTCGCCTTTGGCGTGATGAAGGGCAGCGCGGGCGCTCACACCAGAACCGGTGGGCGAGCGGTCGAGCTCACCGTCGGCGAAAATACAGACATTGCGGCTGTGGTGCCCGGCCTGGTGCGCGGGGCCGGTGAAGATCGTTCCATACAGGAAGCTCAGGTCTTTCTCGAATGGATGCTCGATGCTAAATGCGTCCATGACCGCGAGCTTGATGCGGCGGCCGCAGTCGACCAGCCGGTTGAAATGCCCGGGCTCGAGCTCGAGTCCGAGCGGCTCCGCTTCGACGAGCGCGTAGAACGCTCCGCCATAGGAGACATCGAAGCGAACGCGACCGATGCCAGGCACGTCAACTTCGCGATCCTGTAGATACACGAACGAAGGCACGTTGCGGAATCTGACTTCGCGAGCCTTGCCGCCTTCCAATCGGGCCTGCGCTCGGATGAGACCGGCGGGCACGCTGAAGGTCAGTTGCACATCACCGTCTGTGCGAACCAACCCTGTTTCCACTGCGAGTGTGGTCAGCGCGATGATGGCGTGACCGCACATCGTGCTGTAGCCCTCGTTGTGGAGAAAAAATACGTCGAAGTCGGCATCGGTCGATGGTGTGACCACGGCTCCATACATATCAGCGTGGCCGCGTGGTTCCCACATCGTGCCGGTTCGAAGGTGATCGTAGTGCTCGCGGAAGTAGCGGCGCTTCTCGAGCACCGTGTCGCCCTGGATCGTAGGGAGTCCTGAAGTGTAAACGCGCAGCGGCTCGCCGCCGGTGTGCATGTCGATGGTTTCGATTCGCGCCCAATGAGAAGGTGGCTGCCAATCCCAACCATCGAATGCTGATTTCATGTCCTGTGCTCGTCGTCAATGCGCCGGGTGTCGCCCGTCGCGATGAGGGTTCGGTTAGCGTCTACTGACGCGTACGTCCAAAGTATTCGCATACTCTCAATATTGGACGCATTCCGGAAGCGGTGTGGGACATTGGGGGGCAGGAACGTGGTTTCCTGCGGACCCACCTCGAACTCGGTGCCATCGACTTCGACGATGGCGTGACCCTCGAGGATGACTACGCTTTCCTCGCAGTTATGGCAGTGCAGAGAGACGGCGGCACCCGGATCAAAAATGGTGATGCCGTTCAGGAAGGTCGTGGCTCCATGAGCGCGGGTAACCAACGGAATGGTCCTGACACCGTTGCCCCGTTCGCGGGGAGTCAGTTGCGATGGACGAATGATGGCCGGTTTCATAGCAAATCACTCCTTACGTAAAACCCCACAAACAGCCGCGCCAAATACCTGGGTCCCCGCCACTCCCCCGATATCCCGAGTACGAGTGGCGGCATTCCCCAAAACCTGGTCCACGGCCGCGGCGATGGCGGTGGCGGCCTCGATCAGGCGCTCGTTACCATCGCGTTGACCGCGCCAGTCCAGCAACAGGGCGGCGGACAGGATGAGCGAGGTTGGATTGGCGATGTCCTTGCCGGCAATGTCAGGTGCCGAGCCATGCTGCGCCTGAGCTACGCAGATCTCGTCGCCCACGTTGATCGCACCGCCCAGGCCAAGGCTGCCGGACAACTCAGACGCCTCGTCTGAAAGGATGTCACCGAACATGTTGGTGGTGACGATCACATCGAACCGCTCCGGGTCGCGAATGAGCAGCGCAGCCGTCGCATCAACAATCAGCTCATCCAGCAGAACATCCGGATAGCTCTGCGCGACCTTGCGAACCTCACGCAGAAAGAGGCCATCCGAGAGTTTGACCACGTTGGCTTTGTGCACGGCCGTCACCTTGCGCTTGCGGCGGCGGGCGAGCTCAAAAGCGGCACGCGCCACGCGCGCGGATCCCTTGGCAGTGATCTTGCGAATCGAGAACGCCATGTCCGGGTCGGGCATGAACTCTCCGCTGCCCGCGAACATGTTCCGGTCGGAATAGAAGCCTTCGGTATTTTCGCGAACGATGACCAGGTCCATCGGCCGCCGCAGTATCGACAGATCGGGGCGCGAGCGGCACGGGCGTACGTTGGCGTACAGCTGAAATACAACTCGAAGCTCGGCGGACGGGTTGATACCACCGTCCTGGCGGCTCGGGTATTCATAGTGCGAAACGGGCCCCAGGATGACTCCATCCACTGCAGGGATTCGTTTCATGACCTCGGGAGGCAAGGTCGTTCCCCGTGACCTCAAGGTTGTCAGGCCGATATCGTGCGTTTCGAATTCCAGGCCCAACGAGAAGGCGGTATCGGCTGCCTGGAGTACTTCGAGGGTGGCTCGCGTGATTTCCGGGCCGATCCCGTCACCGGGCAGAACTAGAATTTTCATGAATGTGCAGCCTCTTTCGAGATGCGCCGCAGGATGTGTGGCAGGATGCCGCCATCCTTCAGCAGCGCCACTTCCAGCGCCGTTTCCACCGCAACCGCTGCCGTGAGTGATTCAGTCTTGCCGGAGCTTCGTTGAATCGAGATTGATACGTTGGCGCGAGGGGTAATACGTGCGGGCTCCGCGTCTATCGCTATTGTGTCGCCCACGGTCAGGACGAGGGGTCCCCGGAGCACTATCGGCAGAATGCCCATGCCGATCAGGTTGGAGCGATGGATGCGTTCGAAGCTCAGCGCCAGGACCGCACGGACTCCCAACAGCCACAGTCCCTTGGCAGCCCAGTCGCGCGATGAGCCGGTGCCGTAACGTTCGCCCGCGATAACAACCACGGATTCCTGATCGGCCTGATAGCACTCGGCGGCGAGTCGAAGAGGTAATACAGCTCCGCTCCCTGCGTGGATTGTTGATCCCGGGGGAATGTTTGGGGCCAGGAGATTGCGTACGGAACTGTTGATGAAGAGGCCGCGTAGCATGGCTTCCCAATTTCCACGGCGCGCCGCGAAGACATTCAGGTCCTTCGCGTTTTCACCGCGGGCGACGAGATACTCCGCCGCGTCACTGCCCGCAGGAACTTGCCCCGCAGGGGATATGTGATCTGTTGTGATGTCGTCACCCAGCACGAGCAACGGATGCGCGACATACGAGCCCAGCCGTGTCGCGCTTTCCGCCGAAGCAAACGGCGGCCGTCGGATGTACGTTGACTTGTCGTCCCACGGGAAAAGTGGCGCAGAGGGCGCGTCCAGATTGCGCCAGATCTCGTTGTCTTCTGCTTCCTGATAGGCCTTGGAGAAATCTGCCGGCGTAACAGAAGCGGCGACGGCTGCATCAATCTCCGCACCGGTGGGCCAAAGATCCCGAAGGTAGATCATTCGACCGTCAGCAGACTGGCCGATCGGGTCAGTCGTAATGTCACGATCGACGTCGCCCGCTAGTGCATAAGCCACCACGAGGGGAGGTGAAGCGAGAAAGCTTGCCTCAATCAGCGGATGCACGCGGCCGGGAAAGTTACGATTACCTGATAGGACGGCGACCGGCGACATGGCGCGCATTTCGATTGCCTCCACCATGTCGGGGGCGAGCGGGCCGGAGTTGCCAATGCAGGTGGTGCAGCCATAGCCAACAATGCCGAAGCCGAGGGACTCGAGGTCCTCGAGTAGGTTCGCGCGCCGCAGGTACAGCTCGGCCGCCGGAGAGCCGGGTGCCAGGGAGGTCTTTACCCAGGGTTGAGGCTTGAGCCCCAGCGCGCGCGCCTTTCGAGCAAGCAGGGCTGCAGCCACCACCAGCCGCGGGTCGGACGTGTTGGTGCAGCTGGTGATCGCCGCGATGGCGACCGCACCGACGCCAGGGATCGAAGTGGCCCCGCTGCGGCCGCTTCCGCCGTCGCGGACCAGCGCCGCCCGGGTGTCACGAGGCGCTAACCGATCCTGCGGCCGCCGAGGCCCCGCCAGCGAAACCTCAACAGCCGCCAGGTCAATCTCAACAACCTCACTGTACCGCGGCTCAGCGTCATCCTCGAACCAAAGCTGTTGCCGCTTGCAGTACGCCTCAACCGCACGAATCAACGAGTCGGGTCTTCCAGTCGCTCGCAGATACTCCAGCGTCTGCCGGTCAACAGCGAAAAACCCACAGGAAGCGCCGTATTCCGGTGCCATGTTCGCCACGACCGCGCGCTCACCACAGGACAGAGTGGTCACCCCCGGCCCAAAGAACTCCACAAACTTCCCCGAGAGGGGCAGGGCGCGTAATCGTTGAGTAACCTCGAGCGCCAGGTCGGTGGCCAGTGTTCCTTCGGGTAGGTGCCCCGTCATCCTGACACCGACCACCTCCGGAATCTTCAACATCACCGGCATGCCGAACATGACACTTTCGGCTTCGAGCCCGCCGACGCCCCACGCCAACACGCCGATCCCGTTGATCATAGGTGTATGGCTGTCCGTCCCGATCAGCGTATCCGGGAAGGCCCAGCCGCCATTGGCGTCGTCTAGTGACACCACCGTTGCGAGACGCTCCAGGTTCATCGTATGCATGATTCCCGTACCGGGAGGATGCACGCGGACATTGCGCAAAGAGCGTGTAGCCCACTTCAGCAGCCGGTACCGCTCACTGTTGCGCTCAATCTCCCGCGTCATGTTGAGGCGCAGGGCGTCTGGGGTTCCGTAGTAGTCGACGGCAATCGAGTGATCGACCGAGACATCAATCGGTAGGACGGGGTTGAGCACTGACGGATCCCGTCCGGATTCGGCGACCGCCGATCGCATGGCTGCAATGTCGACGAGCGCGGGAACGCACGTCGTGTCATGCATCAACAGCCGGCCCGGATGAAAAGGAATCTCCGCATTGCTCGTGCCCGTCCTCGCCCAGTCCAGGATGGCGTGAGAGCTCGACAGATCACCTGCCGAATGACGAAGTGAATTCTCCAGAAGGATACGCAGCACGACAGGCAACCGGCGTAAGGTCGCGCCGCCGAAGGCAACAATGTCGGCAATCTGGTGTTGCCGTCCCGCAAGCTCCACGCTGGTCAATTTGCACCGGAAACAATCGCGTGCGGCTTCGGGGCGAAGCGCACGTATCGGGTCAACAGAAAGGCGCAGAACAGCAGGCCACTGAGGAACAGGAGTCCGCCCAGCGCATCCCCCGTAGACTGTTTCACCACGCCAACGAGATACGGGCCAACAAACCCACCCAGATTGCCCAGTGAGTTGATTGCGGCAATCGAGACCGCCGCAGTTGCGCGGCTCAAAAACAAGCCGGGCAACGACCAGAACGGCGACTTGAAGGCATAGAGTCCGGCGAGGGCCACAGAGATCAACAGCAGCGCCGGCACGGTACTATGAGTGAGCCCGGTTGTCGCGAGGGCCACTGCAGCTGCCAACAACGGCAACGCGGAGTGAAGCTGACGTTCGCCGGTGCGATCTGAATGAATGGACCACACCACCATTGCAACTGTCGCAATGGCGTAGGGAGCAATTGCGATCAGCCCGACCTGAAAATTGCTGAGGTGTTCCGCTGAGCCCGCAATGATCTGCGGCATCCAATAGCCAACGCCCAGGCTACCGGCCTGGTACACGAAATAGATCAATGACAGCACCAGGACCTTGGGATCGCAGATCGCGTGCCAGGTACTCAGCGTTCTGACATGGGGATTCTGCTGGCGTTCTGCGGCGATTTCCGCAGTGAGCCAACTCTTCTCCTCGTCCGTGAGCCATGCTGCATCCTCAGGTTTGTTCGTGAGCAGCAGATAGCAGGCAACGCCGCCCAGGATGGCGGGAATTCCTTCCAGCAAGAGCATCCACCGCCAGCCACTCAAGCCGAGCCCGGTGACGTTATCCATGATCCAGGTGCTCAACGGAGCGCCGATGAGGTACGACACTGGAATGGCCGCGGTGAACAGCGCAACGGAAACGGCCTGATCCTTCGCGCGGAACCAGTAGGTCAGGTAGATGATGATGCCCGGAAAGAACCCCGCTTCGGCCACCCCGAGCAGGAATCGGCACAGATAGAGTTGGATTGCAGAATGCACGAAGGCGTTTGCGGCCGCGACCATTCCCCAGGTGATCAGGATGCGGGCGATCCAGATCCGGGCGCCGAAACGCGCCAGTGCCAGGTTGCTGGGGACTTCGAAGAGAAAATAGCCGATGAAGAACACGCCGGCGGCAAACCCGAAGGCGCTGCTCGAGAGCGCCAGTTCCTGGTTCATCTGCAGGGCGGCATAGCCGATGTTCGCGCGGTCGATGTATGAAATGACATACAGCGAGAAAATGAGCGGCATGATCCGCCACAGCACCTTGCGGGTGGTGCGCTTCTCCAGGGAACTGGGATCGGCAGATTGCATAATGGCACTATAAACGACAATCGAGGCCGGCGCGAGTTTTGAGGCCGGTCGTGCGCGGGACGAGCGTTTACGAGTTGTTGCGGCGCCTGGTCGCGGGCGCTTGGCGGTCCACGCCCGGGGATTTGCGCGTGCTGGCGCCTTCGACGTGCTCGCGGAGGGACTCCGATGCCTTCACGCGCTCCCCTGCCTCGAGGTAGTCCAGGATCTGCAGATGCTCCTGACATTGACGGGTCAGGCGTTGCCGGTCGAGGACGCGGTACTCGATCAAACGCCGCAGCCGGTTGATGCGTTTGATGGAATCGAGAAAGAACTCATTGCGGCTGCAGGCTACGATGGTCTCATGCAGCTCGGAGTTGATTTTGAACAGGTCCGCCCGCGAGAAGCGTTCGAGACTGTTGTCCAGCAACATCTGCTGCTGCTCGCGCGCCAACCGGAAGGCGGCCGGATCGACCTGGAAGGTGGGTTCGAGCACCGCTGCCGATTCGATCGTGGCGCGGAAACGATAGGCCGCTTCATAGCTGTCCCGCGAGGTCAGCGTGGGCCGGAATTCCCAGCCGTGCCCCGGCAGGCGCTCGATCCAGCCTTCCTGCGCCACCCGGTTGAGAATCTTCAGCACCCGGCCCCGCGGCAGATTGTAGATCCGCATGAGCTCGTTCTCGCTCACCTGGGCCGGCAGCTTGCCGGACAATCGATCTTCGGCAATTTCGAAGTACGAGTCATCCTCGTCGCCGTCTTCGTTGACCAGCAGCTTGAGGGCGCGCAGGTCTTGCGCATCACGGGCGAGGAAATAGCCGCGATTCGCCTCGAAGCGCACGACTCCCATGCTTTCCAGGAGCTTGAAAGCAGAGGTGATGGGCGCGCGCGAGACGCGAAAAGCGTCCGCCAGGAGCTGGCTGGGCAGATGTTGGCCGCGCGGCAAACGGTTGGTTCGAATGTGATCGAGAATTTGCGACGCGAGCTGTGCGGTGAGACTGCTTCTCGCCATGAATCATCCTTTGTTCCCGCGCGATTGTGCCCCCGCAGGGGCTGCGTGACCATCCGACGATAATATTCAATTGCAATGCGCCCAGGTACTGCCGTATGTTATCACAAAATGCAATATGAGCGGGGCACACGACGTTGGTTCCTCAGAGCCGCTTCAGCGGTTGCCGGTGGCGCGTTTTTACGGGCAACCGAGTCCGCCGAAGCGTTCGGACCCGCAGCAAAAAGGCGCGTGACTGACATGCACGACTCCAACCGTTGTTTTGCCTATGTAGGCTCGAGGACCACCCGGGAGCGTAACGCCCGCGGTGACGGAATCAACGTCTATCAGCACGACGTTGAATCCGGTCGCTGGACCCATCTGCAACTCATCTCCGGGCTCGCGAACCCTTCCTATCTTGCCTTCGACCGAACCAGGCAGTTTCTCTATGCGGTCCACGGCGATCTGAGTGATATCAGTGCATTCCGAATCGATCACCACACAGGAAAGCTGACGTTCATCAATAGCGCCAGCACCGCCGTCGCCTGCCCGGTGGCCGCGGCCGCTCCCAGGGCGGTCGACACGATGCCGTCATTGGCGCCGAGCATGATGATCACGCTGACGACCGCATTGGCGCCGGCGTTCGAAACGAAGTCAGTCGCAGCCGTGTACTCGTAGGTTTGGACGTAGGGTGAATCGCCGTAGCCGGGGCCGAGCAGGGTCGTGCCGCTGTGCCCGAAGTTCTTCACCTGCACGGAGTTGCCCAAAAGCCCCTGCAGCTGCGCCGGGTAGTACTTTGGCGGCCCCGAAGCACCAAAACCCTCCGTGATGCTGTCGCCGACGCAAGCGAGGTGCGTCGGCATTCGCGGCTGCGTCTCACCACGTCGTGCAATCAGCACCAAGCTCAACACGGAAATCAGGGAGCAGGCGCTTCGACGCGGACGTTTCGACGTTGCCCATTGCGCCTGGCAGCGGTTCATGACGGAGGTTGGCCGCGCTTCGCCAAGTCGATCACTCCGGCGCCCAATCCCCCGGCGGAAAGCTGCTAGTGCACCGCATCCCGCGCAGCGCA
>Ga0137412_10003596_pt1 | contig 12369 bp, 9 predicted proteins | sample CZODoug2_1_16fun_FD_122160 | JGI IMG/M metagenome (GOLD analysis project Ga0137412, IMG submission 122160) | Vadose zone soil fungal communities from Angelo Coast Range Reserve, California, USA - CZODoug2_1_16fungal (Hybrid Assembly) | ecosystem: Environmental > Terrestrial > Soil > Vadose zone...
TCGGTGACATAGAACACGTCGCGGGCGCGCTCGCCGAAGGTCGCGACATGGGCGGAGCCGATGTTGAGATTGAGTTTCGACAACGCCGTCGTCAATTGAAAGAGCAGGCCCGGCCGGTCGAGGCCGGATACCTCGATCACGGTGTAGAGCTCCGACCACTGGTTGTTGATGGTCACCTCCGGCTCGACCACGAACGGCCGCACCTTGCCGCCGCGGCCGGCGGCGCGCCGGGCCACGACTTCCGGCAGCCGCAATTTGCCCTCCAGCACGTCCTCGATCATCTCGCCGATCCGCGTCGCGCGGCGGCCCTCGTCCTCGTCGCGGTCGTATTCCCTCGAGATCGCGATGGTGTCGAGCGCGCGGCCGTCGGTCGTGGTGTAGATCTGCGCATCGACGATGTTGGCGCCGGCGGAGGCGCAGGCGCCCGCGATGATCGACAGCAGCCAGGGATGGTCCGTCGCCAGGATGGTCAGTTCGGTGACGCCGCGCGCCTCGTCGAAGCCGACATTGATCGCGAGCTTGTGGCCGGCCTGTTCGTTGGCGCGGATGAAGCGGGCGTGGCGGATCTTGCGCGGCAATTCGACCTTGAGCCAATAGGCCGGGTAGTGCCGCGCGATATAGGCGTCGAGCTCCGGCTCAGGCCATTCCGTGAAGTTGATGCGGAATTCGGCCTGCGCCGCGGCCAGCCGTTTGGCGCGGTTGACCTCGGAGAAGCCGCCGGTCAGCACCGGCTCGGTCTCGTAATAAAGCGTGCGGACGAGCTGCGCCTTCCAGCCGTTCCAGACGCCGGGTCCGACGCCGCGGATGTCTGCGGTGGTCAGGATCGTGAGCAATTTCATCTGCTCGACCGACTGCACCACGGCGGCGAAATTCTCGATGGTCTTGCGGTCGGAGAGATCGCGCGATTGCGCGACCGTCGACATGGTCAGGTGTTCCTCGATCAGCCAGGCCACCAGTTCGGTGTCGGCCGGACTGAAGCCGAGCCGTGGGCACAGCCGCCGCGCCACCTTGGCGCCGGCGATCGAGTGATCCTCGGGCCGGCCCTTGGCGACGTCATGCAACAGCGTGGTGATGTAGATCACCGGGCGATGCTCGGGGCGAATCTTGCGCATCAAGTCGCTTGCGACCACGAACTCCTCGAAGCCGCCGCGCTCGATTTCCTGCAGGAAGCCGACGCAGCGGAGCAGGTGCTCGTCGACCGTGTAGTGATGATACATGTTGAACTGCATCATCGAGACGATCCGGCCGAAGGCGCGGATGAAATGGCCGAGCACGCCGGTCTCGTTCATCCGCCGCAGCACCACCTCGGCGCCGTCAGAGGTCAGGATCTCCATGAACAGCCGGTTGGCTTCCGGGTTCTCGCGCAGCTCGGTGTTGACCAGTTTGAGCGAGCGCGTCACCGTGCGCATCGCGTCGGGGTGGAAGGCGAGGTTGTTCTTCTGCGCCAAGCGGAAGATCCGGATGATGTTGACCGGATCATGCTTGAACACGTCGGGCGCTGCGAGATTGATGCGGTTGTTGTCGACGATGAAGTCGTCGCTCTCGGGCACCCGCCGCCGCGCCACGCTCGGCCGCAGCCGCGCCATCACCCGGCTCAGCACCGGCGCGGGCTTGGCCTGCTGGTCCTCCAGCTTGGCGCAGAGGATCGCGGTCAGGTCGCCGACGTCTTTCGCGACCAGGAAGTAGTGCTTCATGAAGCGCTCGACATCCTGCATGCCGGGATGGCTGGTGTAGCCGAGCCGGACCGCGATCTCGCGCTGGATGTCGAACGACAGCCGCTCCTCGGCGCGGCCGGCACAAAAATGGATGTTGCAGCGGACCGACCACAGGAAATCGGCGCAGCGGCGGAAAATGCGGTATTCCTGCGCGTCGAACACGCCGCGCTCCAACAGCTCGTCGGTTTCGCGGACGCGATAGACATATTTCGCGATCCAGAACAGCGTGTGCAGGTCGCGCAGCCCGCCCTTGCCGTCCTTGACATTGGGTTCGACCAGATAGCGCGACTGGCCGGCGCGGCGGTGCCGCTCCTCGCGCTCGGCAAGCTTGGCGGTGACGAACTCGGCCGCGGTGCCCTGCACCACTTCCTTGTCGAAGCGCTCGACCAGTTCGTCGTAGAGCGGCTTGTCGCCAGTCAGGAACCGCGTCTCCAGGATCGCGGTGCGGATCGTCATGTCGCCGCGCGCCTGGCGGATCGATTCGTCGACCGAGCGCGTGGCGTGGCCGACCTTCAGTCCCATGTCCCACAGGCAGTATAGGATCGCTTCGGCGACCTGCTCGCCCCAGGCGGTCTGCTTGTAGGGCAGGATGAACAGCAGATCGATGTCGGATTCCGGCGCCATCAATCCGCGGCCATAGCCGCCGGTCGCGACAACCGCCATGCGCTCGGCACCGGAGGGGATCGGCGAGCGGTAAAGGTGGCGGGTCGCCGCGGAATACAGGATGCGGATGATCTCGTCCTGCACGAAGCACAGCCGTTCGGCGCAGCGCCTGCCGTGCCGGTCCTTCAGCAGCAGCGCCTGCGCCGCGGCGCGCGCGGCGATTAGTTGCGCTTTGAGATATTGCGCCACGCTGGAGCGGAAAGCATCCTCGTGGCCGGCGTGCTTCTCGGCCAGCGCGTCGACATCGGCGGTCACCCGCGCGTTGTCGAAGCCGGTGTCGGCACCAAGCTTCGGCTGTGTGACAAGACCATCCATGACCCACCCGGATATCGGACCGCGCCACCGCTGTCACGGGAGATTGTGGGCGCACGATAGCTCCATGCTGGATTTCAGCGGCTTTCGGCAAAGCCGTTCTCGCATCAAGGCCTTGAAGCGTACGGATTTTCTCGTTGATTTTCGGATATAACCAATTGAAATAAAACGGCGTTTTCGAAAGCCGCAAAGCGACGGCGCGGGCCCATCCGCGCTATCGATTCCCGGCCATCATTCATCACGGAGATTGAGATGAGGTCCAGAATTTCCAGGCGCGCTTTCGTTGCGGTGATCGCCCTCTCGACATTGATTCCCGGCGGCGCGCGCGCGGCCGACGCCCCGAGGGAAATCCATATCGACTGGGCGACCTACAATCCGGTGTCGATCATCCTGAAGCAGAAGGGCTTGCTGGAAAAAGAATTCGCCAAGGATGGCATCGCGATCGTCTGGGTGCAGTCGGCCGGTTCCAACAAGGCGCTCGAATTCCTCAACGCCGGTTCGATCGATTTCGGTTCCACGGCCGGCTCCGCGGCGCTGGTCGGGCGGATCAACGGCAACCCGATCAGGTCGATCTATGTCTATTCACGCCCGGAATGGACGGCGCTGGTCACGCAGAAGGATTCCAAGATCGCGTCCGTCGCCGATCTTCGCGGCAAGCGCGTCGCGGTCACCCGCGGCACCGATCCGCATATCTTCCTGGTCCGCGCGCTGCTCGATGCGGGGCTGAGCGAAAAGGACATCACACCGGTGCTGCTGCAGCATGCCGACGGCAAGACCGCGCTGATCCGCGGCGACGTCGATGCCTGGGCGGGACTCGATCCGATGATGGCGCAGGCCGAGATCGAGGATGGCGCCAGATTGTTCTTGCGCAAGGCGGACGCCAATACCTGGGGCATCCTCAATGTGCGCGAAGCTTTTCTGAAAGACCATCCGGACATCGTCCGCCGCGTGCTCGCGGTCTATGAAGAGGCCCGTAAATATTCGCTGGCGAATTACGACGAGCTGAAGAAATCCTTCATCGCCGTGACCAGGTTGCCGGAGACGGTGGTCGACAAGCAGCTCAAGGAGCGCACCGAGCTGACCCATAGCCGGATCGGCGCGCCGCAGCGCGAATCCATTCTCGCCGCGGGCCTGGCGTTGCAGCAGGCCGGCGTGATCGACGCCAAGGTCGACGTCAAGGCCGCGCTCGACGGGCTGATCGACGATCAGGTCCCGCTGCCGACGAATTGACGGCGCCGTCGTCCCGGCCGCCACGGCCTGCACGAACGCGCGCCGATGAAGAGTTCGCGTTCCTCCATCCGTCTTGCAATCCAAACGAGAAGCGTTCTTGCTATGGCCATGACGGTTGAGCTTCCCATTCGCGAGAACGCCGACGTGACGGCGAGCTCCGCGCCGTCCGGTCGGCTGCCGCGATGGGCACGGCCGGCGCTGGGGCTGCTTTTGCCGCTAGGCCTCGCGCTGGCCTGGGAGATCATTGTCGCCCTTGGCCTGTCTAACGGACGGCTGGTGCCACCGCCGACCAAGGTGTTCGCGACCATCGCCGAGCTTGCACGCAGCGGCGAACTCGCGCGCCACATCACGGCGACGCTGACGCGCGTGCTTGCGGGGTTCGGATTTGGGGTGATCGCGGGCACGCTGCTCGGCGCCGTCTCCGGCTATTGGGGCCTGGCGCGCCGGCTGCTCGATCCCACGGTGCAGGCGCTGCGCGCCATCCCCTCGATCGCCTGGGTGCCGCTGTTCATCCTGTGGCTCGGCATTTTCGAAACCTCGAAGGTCGCGCTGATCGCGGTCGGGGTCTTCTTCCCGGTCTATCTCGGCGTGATGGGCGCCATTCTGTCGGTCGATCGCAAGATCGTCGAAGTCGGCCGCGCCTTTCGCCTGAGCGGCCCGGCGATGATCCGGCGCATCCTGCTGCCCGCGGTGTTGCCGGCCTATGTGGTGGCGCTGCGGGTCGGCCTCGGCCTGGGCTGGATGTTCGTGGTTGCCGCCGAATTCATGGGCGCGTCCGAAGGACTGGGCTATCTGCTGGTCGACGGCCAGCAGCTCGGCAAGCCGGCGCAGATCCTTGCCGCCATCGTCATCTTCGCGATCCTGGGCAAGACCACCGACTGGCTGATCGAGATCGCCTCCGCCCCGCTGTTGCGCTGGCAGGACGCCTTCGGCCGCGCCGACGGAGCCGCCTGATGCTCGTCCTCGATCGGCTGGCAAAGGTCTATCCGAACGGCGTCCATGCGCTGGAGCGCTTTTCCGCCGAGATCAAGCAGGGCGAGATCATAGCCATCATCGGCGGTTCCGGCTGCGGAAAATCGACGCTGCTGCGTGCGATCGCCGGATTGGATCGCGCCACCAGAGGCACGGTGACGCTCGACGATATCGTCATCACCGGCCCGCACGCCAAGATCGGCATCATCTTTCAGGAGCCGCGACTGCTGCCCTGGCTCAGTGTCGCCGACAATATCGGCTTCGGCCTGTCGGATGCACCGAGCCGCGTGCGCCGCGACAAGGGGGCCGCCGCGCTGGCGCGGGTCGGGCTTGCCGACAAGGCCAAGGCATGGCCACGCGAGCTCTCCGGCGGGCAGGCGCAGCGGGTGGCGATCGCGCGTGCGCTAGTTCCGCAACCGGAAGTGCTGCTGCTGGACGAGCCGTTCTCGGCGCTCGATGCGTTCACGCGGCGGGATTTGCAGGACCATCTGCTCGACCTCTGGGCCGATACGCGGCCGACCCTGGTGCTGGTGACCCATGATGTCGATGAAGCCGTGGTGCTGGCCGACCGGGTGTTGGTGATGCGGCCGAGGCCGGGCCGGCTGTTCGACGAAATCACCATCAATCTGGCGCGGCCGCGCGACCGCCATTCGGCGGCGTTCGACAATTTCAAGCGCCGGGTAATGACGGCGCTGGATCGCTCGCTCGACCGTAATGTGCCGGATAGAGAGGGGAAATCGATGTCCGGCGAGGCCATGTGGTGGTGACAGCCCCGCTCTGACCCGTTACATCCGACATGGACGATAGATGTATCCGGGAGAGAACAATAATGGACGCCGCTGAACTCCGCGCCATGCAGGCCCCGATCAAGGAACGTTACAAGGCCGATCCTGCCGCCGCCGTCATCACGTTGAAAGCCAAGGGCTCGATCGAGAACGAAGGGCTGACCTGCAAGGTCGAGACCGGCCGCGCGATGGCCGTGGCCGGGCTGCATCCGGCAAGCGGCGGTTCGGGGCTCGAACTCTGTTCCGGCGACATGCTGCTGGAAGCACTGGTCGCCTGCGCCGGTGTCACGCTCAAATCGGTCGCGACCGCGGTCGAGGTCCCGCTGAAGCAAGGCAATGTCATCGCCGAGGGCGATCTCGATTTTCGCGGCACGCTCGGGGTCGACAAGGAGGCGCCGGTCGGCTTCGCCGAAATCCGGCTGCGCTTCGAAGTCGCGACCGACGCGCCCAAGGACAAGCTCGATCTGCTGCTGAAGCTCACCGAACGCTATTGCGTGGTCTATCAGACCATCAAGAACGGTCCGAAAGTGTCGGTCTCGATGAAGCGCATCTAGCCCAGCAACGCGGCGTCGTCCCGGCCCTGAGCCGGGACCCATACGCCGTGTCCTCCCCGCTTGAGCGACGCTGTTCAACGGCTGTCGCGCAACACGAATAGTTGTGGTTCTGGGTCCCGGCCTTCGCCGGGACGACGGCTGAGAATGTCCCCCGATCTCACCTTTCTCCTGATGCTCGCCGTGCGCATGGCGGTGGCGGCCGGCTTCGTGGTGTCGGCCTCCGTGATCGCGGAGCGTTCGGGCCCCGCGATCGGCGCGCTGGTGGCGACCTTGCCGATCTCGGCCGGCCCCTCCTACGTGTTTCTCGCGCTCGATCATGATGCCGCGTTCATCGCGCAGGGCGCGCTGGCGAGCCTGCCGATCAACGCGGCGACCATCGTCCTTAGCCTGACCTATGTCGTGCTGGCGCAGCGCCACGGCGCGCTGGTCAGTTGCGGCGCGGCGGTCGCCGTCTGGCTCGCGTTGGCCGTGATCATTCGCAGCGTGCCTTGGACGCTCGCCGGCGGGGTGATCGCCAACATCATCGCCTATGCGATCTGCATTCCGCTGCTGCGGCGGTTTCGCCACGCGAAGATGCCGCTTATCACCCGCCGCTGGTATGACCTCCCGTTACGGGCCTCGCTGGTTGCCACCTTGGTCGCGACGGTCGTCACGCTGTCGGGCTGGGTCGGGCCCACCATCAGCGGCATGCTGGCGTTGTTTCCGGTGGTGTTCACCAGCATGATGCTGATCCTGCATCCGCGCATCGGTGGAAAGGCCACCGCGGCCGTGCTCGCCAACAGCGCCTGGGGCCTGCTGGGATTGGGCGTCGCGATCGCGGTGCTGCATGTCACAGCACTTCGTTTCGGCTCCGCGATCGGCCTCAGCCTCGCGCTCATGATCTGCGTGAGCTGGAATCTGGCGCTGTGGTGGAATGGGCGGCGACGATTAGCGCAAGTCAAATAGCATCCAAGTCAAATAACATCGAAGCGGCGAAAGGCGCGGCCGCGCCTTCCGCCGTATGTTGCTCGGCCGCCGGCTATTTCTGGATACAGGTGTCCGCAGTTTCCTTTGTGCATTCGTCAAGGCCCGTGAACACGGGATCTTCGACCTTCTTGCCTTCGATCAGGTCGATCATCACCGACGGCGCCTTGTAGCCCATCTCGAACGGCCGCTGGCCGACCAGCGCCTCGACGCGGCCCTCCTTGGCGATCGCGACTTCGTCACCGATGGTGTCGGCGGCGACGATGACCAGCGATTTACTGGCAATCTGAGCCTTGTACTGATCGGTGAGCTGGCGGTAGGGCTGCGGCGCGCCGAACAGCGGCCAGCCGCCCTCGATCACGAACGCATCGATTTTCGGATTGGCGGTGAGGATATCCGACATCGCCTGCACGCCTTTCGGCCCGTCATCATTGGTGAACACAGGACAGCCCGCGACCTCGGTCCAGCCGCCTTCGCCCTTGAGCCGGTCCAGATCTTTCTTTCCGGCCAGCGAATCGCGGGTTCCGGAAGCGCGGCGAAGGATGTTGTCGGCCGCGGCGTTGCCTTCGATCAGGCAGACCATGCCGCCATTCGGCTTCGCCTTCTTGAGATACTCACCGAGCCGAAAGCCCATCAGGTAATTGTCGGTGCCCAGATAGGTCTTGCGCAGCGCGGAATCTTCCTTCTTGAGATCGGCGTCGAGCGTCATCACCGGAATCTTGGGATTGGTGGCCTTGACAGCGTTGGCGATCAACGGCGCGTTCGATGGCGAGATCGCCATCGCGACAGTGTCGGACTTGCCGAGCATGTCCTGGACGATCTGGGCCTCGCCCGCCTCGTCCGAGGTCGACGCCGGCCCGGTGTAGAAACAGTGATAGGGCGAAGCCGCATTCTCCTTGTTCCATTTCTCGCAGCCCTGGTGGATGGCTTCAAAGAACGGATTGTCCAGGCCCTTCACGACGATGACGAGCTGCTTCTTTTGCGCCATGGCAGCACTGGTCGAAAATGCCAGCGCTGCGACGCACAGGGCCAATAGTGTCTTACTCATGTGTCTCCCCTCATTTATTCCGAGCGTTGATTCGCCCGTTTTCCGAAAAGTTGCTTTGACTTCGAGCTCGTGGCTCCGTCGCCCATCGAACCTCGACGCACGGCGCGGCCATGATCCGCACAACGCCGAGGGAAGATTGGGAAGAAAAAGGAAATTGCCCGATCCGAAATTGCCCGATTCGATGGCTTCGCGATCAGGTCTCCAGCATTCGCGCGGTCTCGCGTGTGCCCTCGCTGTCCTCGCCCTCGGTGTCCTCGCCCTTGATGTCCTCGAGAGTGTTCCCAGGCCGTCGGCCACGGATTTCACCCAAGAAATCCAATCTACGGTTGATCCAGAATAGGTTGGCCTCGCATCGAGTCAACGCATTTGTTCGACAGTATCAGAGGTGAAGCGCCCTGTGGTGCGCCGCACGATGCGGGGCCTGACGGTGTCGCGACCAATTCGGCCGATGTCATTGACTTGTATGCCAGCGCTGTATTTCAATAGGTCGCTTCGCAAACACGATCATCGATCGCATAACAAGAACAGGGAGCGGCGTCGGTTCCATCGACGGTGACTGCTGAATGGCCCTTCTCGAATTGAAGAATGTGTCGAAGCATTTCGGCGCCATTCATGCCCTCAATGATGTGTCCCTGACGCTGGAAGGTGGCGAGGTCGTCGGCCTGATGGGCGACAACGGGGCCGGAAAATCCACCCTGGCCAAGATCGTGGCGGGAAATTTCCGCCCCAGCCATGGCGAGATCAGGATGGAAGGCCGCGAACTGGTGATGCATCGGCCGATCGAGGCGCGCCAGCACGGCATCGAGATCGTCCATCAGGATCTCGCGCTCTGCGACAATCTCAGCGCCGCCGCCAACGTGTTCCTCGGCCGGGAATTGCGCCGGGGTGTCGGGCCGTTCAAGGTTCTCGACTACCCCACCATGTATCGCCGCGCCGGGCAGATTTTCGCGGAGCTGCGATCGGAAACAAGGCCACGCGATCTGGTGCGGCAGATGTCCGGCGGCCAGCGCCAGGCGGTGGCTATCGCGCGGACTCGCATTGCCGACGCCCGGATCATTCTGATGGACGAGCCGACCGCGGCGATCTCGGTGCGGCAGGTGGCCGAGGTGCTGAACCTGATCCGGCTGTTGCGCGATCGCGGCATCGCCATCGTCCTGATCAGCCATCGCATGCCGGACGTGTTCTCGATCGCCAACCGCGTCGTGGTGCTGCGGCGCGGCCGCAAGGTGGCGGACAAGGACGTGGCCTCGAGCTCGCCGGAAGAAGTGACGGGATTGATCACCGGGGCCATCGAGCACGCGCTGTAGTGGACCTTGGGCTCCAGGAAACCGAAAGTGTCAAGCATGGACATCCAGTTCGACGATGGCGTCAAGCGCGGCCGATTTTCGCTGGTGTCATGGCTGGCGTCGCGGCAGGCGTTCTGGGTGCTGCTGGCGGTCGTGGTCGCCAGCATCTTCCTGTCCTTTGCAACCAACTCGTTCGCCACCTCGAACAACCTTTTCAACGTCACCCGCAACTTTACTTTCGTCGCCGTGGTCGCGCTCGGCATGACGATCGTGATCATCACCGGCGGCATTGATCTGTCGGTGGGCTCGGTATTGTGCCTGTGCAGCATGATCCTGGCCGTCGTCATGCATGAGGGCTACGGCATCTGGACCGGCATCGCGGCCTCGCTGGGGACCGCGCTTTTGATCGGGCTGATCAACGGGCTCTTGATCGCCTATCTCGAGATTCCGCCCTTCGTCGTGACGCTCGGCATGCTGTCGATCGCCCGCAGCCTCGCGATGGTCGCATCCAATAATACGGTGGTGTTCCAGTTCGGCCCCGACCATGACAAGCTGCTGTATCTCGGCGGCGGCGCGCTGCTGTTCGGGATCGCTAACCCGGTGATCTATACGATCGCGCTGGCGCTGCTGACCGGCTTCGTGCTGCATTTCACCCGCTTCGGCCGCTATGTCTTCGCGATCGGCGGCAACGAGCACGCGGCCATCGTGACCGGCGTGCCGGTGCGCCGGATCAAGGTCGCGGTCTACATGGTCTCGGCGCTGTCGGCCGGCATTGCGGGCGTGATCGAGACCGGCTGGCTCGGCGCCGTCACCACCAATCTCGGCGCCGGTATGGAATTGCAGGTGATCGCGGCGGCCGTGATCGGCGGCGCCAACCTCGCCGGCGGCGTCGGCACCGCCTTCGGCGGGCTGATCGGCTCGGCGCTGATCGAGGTGATCCGCAACAGCCTCGGGCTGCTCGGCATCAGCGCGTTCTGGCAGGGCACCTTTGTCGGCTGCTTCATCATCCTGGCCGCCTCGTTCGACCGCATCCGGAATTATCGGCTTCGGCCATGACACCTCTCCAACCCTTCATCAACCAGGGAACAAGAAGCCAATGACAGCCAAGCGCGTGGTATTCACCGGCGGAACCGGCAAGGCCGGCCGGCATGCTCTGCCGCATCTGAAGAGCAGGGGATACGACCTGCTCAATGTCGACCTCGCCCCATCCGAGCATGCCGACATCAAGACGCTGATCGCCGACCTCACCGACAGCGGCCAGGCCTTCAACGCCCTGACCTCCCATTTCGGCCTGGATCGTTTCGATCAGGGCAGGCCGCCATCGCCGCCGGATGCCGTGGTGCATTTCGCCGCGATCCCGCGGGTCCTGATCGAACCCGACAACGAGACCTTCCGCGTCAACACCATCAGCACCTACAACGTCATCGAGGCGGCGGCCAAGCTCGGCGTCCGCAAGATCGTCATCGCGTCCAGCGAGACCACCTACGGCGTCTGTTTTGCCGAGGGCGCGAAGGACTTCCACAGCTTTCCGCTGGAGGAAGATTATGACGTCGATCCGATGGATTCCTATGGCCTGTCCAAGGTCGTCAATGAAAAGACCGCGCGCGCCTTTGCGATGCGCTACGGCATCGACATCTACGCGCTGCGGATCGGCAATGTCATCGAGCCGCATGAATACGGCATGTTTCCCGGCTTCCTCGCCAATCTGGCGACGCGCAAACGCAACGCCTTCAGCTATATCGACGCCCGCGACCTCGGCGAGATCGTGCATCTCGCGATCCAGAAGGACGGACTCGGCTTTCAGGTCTTCAACGCGGTCAACGACACCATCACCGCCACGATGCCGACAAGCGAGGTGCTCAAGCGCTACTTCCCCGCGGTGCCGATCAGCCGCGACCTCGGCGAATTCGAAGCCCCGCTGTCCAACCGCAAGGCGCGCGAGGTGCTCGGCTTCAAGGAAGCCCACAACTGGCGCCAATATGTTTCGGTCGGCTAGGGATGTCGTCTAGTTCTCCTGCGCCAGTAATCCCTCGTGGTGAGGAGGCGCGTCAGCGCCGTCTCGAACCACGAGGGCCCCGCTGCGGCTCCGGGCCACATCCTTCGAGACGCTTGCTCGCGCAAGCTCCTCAGGATGAGGGGATAAAGTGACTTGTGACGCAGTAAGCTATGGCTTCGGCAACTTAGCCTTCAGCGCATAGAGCGCTTCCAGCGCTTCGCGCGGCGACAGTTCGTCGGGATGCAGCGCTTTCACGGCTTCCATCAGTTGCTCTGCCTCGCTCGGCGGCGCGGCTTCGGCTGCTGCGCGCGAGGGCACCGCGAACAGCGGCAGGTCGTCGGCCAGCGCACGCGCAGTCTGGCCTCGGTCCTGCGCCTCCAGCTTCGCCAGTACCGATTTCGCCCGCGCGATCACCGGCGGCGGCAGGCCTGCGAGCTTGGCGACCTGGATGCCGTAGGAGCGGTCGGCCGAGCCCGGCAGCACTTCGTGAAGGAACACCACGTCGCCCTGCCATTCCTTGACCCGCACCGTGGCGTTGAACATCCGCGGCAGCTTGGCCGAGAGCGCGGTCAGCTCGTGATAATGCGTCGCGAACAATGTCCGGCAGCGGTTGTTCTCATGCAGATGCTCGATCGCGGCCCAGGCGATCGAGAGCCCGTCGAAGGTCGCGGTGCCCCGGCCGATTTCATCCAAGATCACCAGCGAGCGTTCGCTCGCCTGGTTCAGGATCGCCGCGGTCTCGACCATTTCCACCATGAAGGTGGAGCGGCCGCGCGCCAGATCGTCGGCGGCGCCGACCCGCGAGAACAGCCGGTCGACGACGCCGATCCTGGCGCGAGCCGCCG
>Ga0137412_10003597_pt1 | contig 12367 bp, 13 predicted proteins | sample CZODoug2_1_16fun_FD_122160 | JGI IMG/M metagenome (GOLD analysis project Ga0137412, IMG submission 122160) | Vadose zone soil fungal communities from Angelo Coast Range Reserve, California, USA - CZODoug2_1_16fungal (Hybrid Assembly) | ecosystem: Environmental > Terrestrial > Soil > Vadose zone...
CGGGTTGTCAAGGACCCCACCTATCACTACGACCCGAAGTTCCAGTTCAAAGGCGCGCGAATTGATAGAGAACTCACAATCGCGCCCGGCCCCAACAACCCGGTCGGCCTAGTCTGGATCGATCTGACCAAGCCGACCTACGGAATTCATGGAACGAGCACCCGGAAGAGATCGGCAAAACCGGGTCGCATGGCTGCGTCCGGCTTACCAATTGGGACGCCCTTGACCTTGCCAAGCGGATTCGCAAGGGCACGCCGGTCGCGTTCCTCGATCAGACTCAAGCTGTCTCCAGTCAGTAGCCGCCTCCTCGGTCGGTGCTGTCCTGCGGAAGAGCATGTGGGGTTCTTTTCTCTGCTTCAATCACACGACTGTAGAGTCATGCCAAAAGGCACGGAGCTCGCTAATCATGCCCATATCCTAATCTCGCCTAAATGCTTGCGACAAGCTTCCAAAAACCCTGGGAGAGCGAGATGAATAGTTGGTAACGAGCGCACTCGTCGCGTTGATGCCCGCATCGGGCGCTTCTGTGGCTCAACAGGAAGCGTTCAACAGGAACGCACCGGCGGAGAAAATTGCGCCCGCCTTCTTGCTAGGCCTGCCATTGGGCGCCTTGCCGATGTGCCCCGGCCCTCGGAGGACCTATCCGACTGAAACGACCGGGGCCGCGTGAAGGCTCACGGCAACAGCAACTCACGCTGGTGTCCAACGACGAGCCATTCCGGTTCGTTGGCGGGAATGGCTTTGCTCAAAAAATAGGATAACTTCCGCCTAACGGCCTAAAGGTATGCTCTCCCCGGAAACTCGTATCCTGGTGCACCATGACAGAAACGCTGATCCCGCATTCGACAGGGGACGGTCCCGTGGAGGCCCGGTCGAGGCAGATGCTCGCATCGATGCTTGCATTTCGTGACGGCAATTTTTCCGCGCGATTGCCGTCCGCTTGGGACGGGATAGATGGGCAGATCGCTGCGGCCTTCAACCAAGCCATTTCGTACGAGGACCAGCTTTCGCGCGAAGTGGAACGGTTGAGCCGGATCGTTGGTCTGGAGGGGCGGCTCAAGCAACGCATGTCGGTTCCCGGGGCGATTGCCGGATGGGCCGCCAAAGTCGACTGCTTCAACACTCTGTTGGACAACCTGGTCAGACCGACAATTGAGATTTCGCGGACCATTGGCGCAGTGGCCAGAGGTGACCTTGGGCAATCGATGGAGCTCGAAGTCGATGGGCGTCCGCTCGAGGGCGAGTTCCTTCGCTCGGCGAAGCTCGTGAACACGATGATCGAGCAGTTAACTGTTTTCACCTCGGAGGTGACCCGCGTGGCCCGCGAAGTCGGTACCGAGGGCAAGCTCGGTGGCCAGGCTCAGGTCAAGGGTGTGTCAGGCGTGTGGAAGGAACTCACCGACTCCGTCAACCAGATGGCCGGCAATTTAACGGCGCAGGTTCGCAACATCGCCGAGGTGACCATCGCTGTCGCCAACGGCGACTTGTCCAAGAAAATTACCGTGGACGTGCGCGGTGAGATTTTGCACCTCAAGGAAGCCATCAACACGATGGTGGACCAACTCCGGTCATTCGCTTCCGAGGTCACCCGCGTGGCGCGTGAGGTCGGCACCGACGGCCGCCTCGGCGGTCAGGCCGTCGTGCCGGGCGTGGCTGGCACCTGGAAGGACCTCACCGATTCCGTGAACGCCATGGCGACCAACCTTACCGCGCAAGTCCGCAACATCGCTCAGGTCACGACCGCGGTCGCGCGCGGCGATCTTTCGCGCAAAATCACAGTCGACGTGAAAGGCGAGATCCTGGAGTTGAAGGAAACCATCAACACGATGGTCGATCAGCTCAACGGCTTCTCCTCCGAGGTGACCCGCGTCGCACGCGAGGTAGGCACTGAAGGAAAGCTTGGCGGCCAGGCGGCGGTACCGGGCATCGCTGGCACCTGGAAGGACCTCACCGACAGCGTGAACTTCATGGCGTCAAACCTGACCGGCCAAGTCCGCAACATCGCGGAGGTGACGACCGCTGTCGCGAAAGGAGACCTTTCGCGCAAGATCACCGTTGACGTGAAGGGCGAGATTCTGGCGCTGAAGAACACCATCAATACCATGGTCGATCAGCTCAACGGTTTTGCCTCTGAGGTGACCCGCGTAGCGCGCGAAGTCGGCACTGAGGGCAAGCTCGGCGGCCAAGCAGCGGTGCCTGGCGTCGCCGGCACCTGGAAGGACCTCACCGAGAACGTCAACTCGATGGCCAACAACCTGACGGGCCAGGTTCGCAACATTGCCGAAGTGACGATCGCTATCGCCAATGGCGATTTCTCGAAGAAAATCACTGTCGACGTCCGTGGCGAGATCCTGCAGCTCAAGGAAGCCATCAACACGATGGTCGAGCAGCTTCGCTCATTCCTCTCCGAGGTCACCCGCGTCGCGCGCGACGTCGGCACAGAGGGTCGGCTCGGCGTGCAGGCGGTCGTTCCGGGCGTGGCAGGGACATGGAAGGACCTGACCGACTCCGTCAACACCATGGGCAGCAACCTCACTGCGCAAGTCCGTAATATCGCGGAGGTCACCACCGCCGTGGCACACGGCGACCTCAACCGCAAAATCACGGTGGACGTCAAAGGCGAGATCCTGGAACTGAAGAACACGATCAATACCATGGTCGACCAGCTCAATGCGTTTGCCGGAGAGGTGAGCCGCGTGGCGCGAGAGGTCGGCACCGAGGGCAAGCTCGGTGGCCAAGCCGTAGTGCCTGGGGTCGCCGGCACCTGGAAGGACCTCACCGACAACGTCAATTTCATGGCCTCCAACTTGACCGACCAGGTCCGCGGGATCGTCAAGGTGGTGACCGCGGTGGCCAATGGTGATCTCAATCAGCGCCTCACCGTGCAGGCGAAGGGCGAGGTCGCCGCCCTCGCCGACACCATCACCAATATGACCGATACCCTGGCGACGTTTGCCGAGCAGGTAACGAACGTCGCGCGTGAGGTCGGCGTCGAAGGCCGTCTCGGTGGACAGGCAAACGTCCCAGGCGCTGCCGGCACTTGGAAGGACCTGACTGGAAACGTCAACCTGCTTGCTGCGAACCTCACCAGCCAGGTTCGTGCGATCGCGGAGGTGGCCACGGCGGTGACCAAGGGTGACCTCACGCGTTCCATCCAGGTCGAGACAAGCGGCGAAGTGGCCGATCTGAAAGACAACATCAATACGATGATTTCCAATCTGCGCGAAACGACCGAGCGCAATCGTGAGCAGGATTGGCTCAAGACAAACCTCGCGAAATTCGCCGGAATGTTTCAAGGGCAGCGGGACCTCAGCACTGTCGGCCGCACGCTGCTGAGTGAGCTCAGTCCGCTGGCCGGCGCCCACCACGGCACGATTTATCATCTCGGTGGGACCGAGGAAAATCGGGAGCTCCGCTTACTGTCCAGCTACGCTCACACGGGACGACCGATCGAGACCATCCGGCTAGGAGAGGGGCTCGTCGGGCAATGTGCAGTGGAAAAGAAGCGCATTCTGCTCAACGACGTTCCTCCGCAATTCATCGCGATCTCGTCCAGTCTTGGTGAAGCACCGCGCGTGAGCATAGTTGTGCTCCCGATTCTATTCGAGGGCGAGACGAAAGCGGTCATCGAACTCGCAACGGTGCACCGCTTTAACGACGTCAACCTTGCCTTCCTGGAACAGCTGACTGCTAGTATTGGCGCCGTCTTCCAGACGATCGAGTCGACAATGCGCACCGAAGGCTTGCTCGAGCAGTCGCAACGGCTGACTGTCCAGTTGCAATCCCGCCAGGGTGAGCTTCAGCAGACCAACGAAGAGCTCGCCGCCCAAGCGAAACTGCTGGCGGAGCAGAATGCCGAGGTCGAGCGCAAGAATGCCCAGGTCGAACAAGCGCGCTTCGCGCTCGAGGAGAAAGCCGAGCAGCTGGCACTCACATCGAAGTACAAATCGGAATTTCTGGCCAATATGTCCCACGAGCTGCGAACGCCGCTCAATTCCATCCTTATTTTCAGTCAGCAGCTCACGGAGAACCCATCCGGTACGTTGTCGGACAAACAGGTCGAGTTCTGCCGCAACATCAATTCATCAGGGTCCGATCTGCTGCACCTGATCAACGACATCCTCGATCTGTCGAAGATTGAGTCGGGTACCGTGACTCTCGAGATCGAGGAGATACCCTTCGCTCATCTGCGCGATAGCATCAACCGCACCTTCCGGCACACTGCTGAGGCCAAGAACCTCCCGTTCAACGTGGAGCTCGAGGATGGGCTTCCGCATAGCATCGAGAGCGACGCGAAGCGTCTGCAGCAGATCCTAAAGAATCTTGTGTCGAACGCCGTCAAGTTCACGGCTCGAGGCCACGTCAACCTGCGGGTCAACTTGGTGACGGCAGGCTGGAGCGTCGATCATCCCGTGCTTAGCAAGGCCCAACACGTGGTTGCTTTCACCGTGAACGATACGGGCGTCGGGATTGCGGCGGAGAAACAGAAGGTGATCTTCGAGGCCTTCCAGCAGGCCGATGCCGGTACGTCACGGAAATATGGCGGGACCGGCCTTGGTCTCGCGATCAGTCGCGAACTGGCAATGCTCCTCAACGGTGAGATCAAGCTCGCCAGCGTGCCCGGGCAGGGCAGCACCTTCACGCTTTATCTTCCCCTTCACTACTCCGTGCCGGCAAGCAGGCGGATTGAGCAGCGGGATGCCCCCACGACCTCCTCGACTAGAGCGCGTAGCGTGACCGTGTTGCCGACCGTGCGCGAAGAGCACATTGAGGACGACCGGGACGAGGTTGTTTCCGGTGAGCCACTGGTATTGATCGTCGAGAATGATCCTCATTACGCGCGGCTCCTGCTCGGCTTGGCGCGCGAGAAGGGTTTCAAGGGAATAGTCGCCTTCAATGGCGCGACCGGTCTTTCTCTAGCCCGCACCTGCAATCCCACAGCCATCTCACTCGACATTGTATTGCCCGACATGCTCGGTTGGGCGGTGCTTGGGGTGCTCAAACTCGATCCAAGCACGCGGCACATTCCGGTCCAGATCATTACGGTCAAGGAGGAACGGCAGCACGGCCTCGCGCACGGTGCCTTCGCCTATTACGTGAAGGAGCCGACGACTGACGGTCTGGAAGCCGCGCTTGATCGTCTAAAGGATTTCACCGCTCCCCGCACGAAGCGGTTGCTGATCGTCGAGGACAACGAGATCGAACGGCAGTCCATAATTGAACTGCTAGGGCACAACGATATCGAAATCGTGACCGTTGGTACCGGGGGTGAGGCGATAGATGCGGTGACCCGTAGCGCCTTTGATTGCGTGGTGCTCGACTTGCGGCTGCCGGACATGACCGGGTTTGCATTGCTCGAGCGACTGCATGCCGAACCGGCACTAGCGGACATGCCGGTGGTAGTCTTTACCGGCAAAGAGCTGACGGTGACCGAGCAGGCCCAGCTCAGGTCCATGGCAAAAAGCGTCGTGCTGAAGGACGTCGAGTCGCCAGAGCGGCTGCTCCACGAGACAGCGTTGTTCCTCCACCGGGTAATTGCGGACCTACCCAAGGAGAAGCAGGCCATGCTCGAGCGCATCCATGGCTCTAACGAGGTCTTGCGCGGCCGCAAGGTCCTTGTGGTCGACGATGACGCGCGCAACATCTTCGCCCTGGCGTCCCTCCTCGAAAACCAGGAAATGGAGGTTATCACGGCGACTAGCGGCCGTATGGCCCTCGAAATCGTCGCCCGAACACCTGATCTGAGCATCGTGCTCATGGACATCATGATGCCGGATATGGACGGGTACGAGACAATTCGGAATATCCGCGAAGACGCGCGATTCAGCACTCTTCCGATCTTGGCGCTCACGGCAAAGGCAATGGCGGGAGACCGCAAGAAATGTCTCGATGCTGGCGCAAGCGACTACATCTCCAAGCCGGTGAACACGGACCAGCTGTTGTCGCTAATGCGAGTGTGGCTGTTCCGTTGAAAGTGAGATGCATTCGAAACCCCATTGTCATACCATCCGAAGTTGGCGTAAGTTGAAATCGCTTTTTTGACAGGCGCGGCTGCGATCATATGCCGGCCTCGGGGGCACCGGGGTTCAGGGCAGGTCGTAAGGGGGACGCTCGATGGGCGAGAGTGACCTCAATTCCAGAGGACCAGCAGTTGTTTCTGTTGTGTCTTCGGGAGAACAAGACCTCAATCCAGGCGACAAGACGAAAATCGCTGCTGCCACAACTCGCATGCTGCCCGTGCAGGCGCCCGTCAACATCTTGATCGTTGACGACGAGCCGAAAAATCTGACCGTCCTCGAGGCGATCCTGGACGACCCTGGCTACCGGCTGGTTCGGGCCGAGTCCGCCGAACAGGCGCTGCTTGCGCTGCTGGCTGACGAATTTGCTCTCCTCATCCTCGACATTCGCATGCCGGGAGTGACAGGACTTGAGCTGGCCCAGATGATCAAGGCGCGTAAGAAGACCGCTAGCGTGCCGATCATCTTTCTGACCGCCTATTACGATGACGATCAGCACATTCTCGAAGGCTACGAGACGGGCGCAGTCGATTATGCTAAGAAACCGGTGAATCCAGCCATTCTCCGCTCGAAGGTCGGGATTTTTGCAGAACTCTATCGAAAGCAGCGAAATCTCGAAGAGGTAAACCGCGCCCTGGTGGCTGAAGTGTGCTCAAGGCGTCACGCCGAGGAGCAATTGCGCGTGCTCAACAATACGCTCGAGCAACGCGTCGCGGAGCGAACGGCCTCACTGCAGCTGTCCGAGGCAAGGCTCCGCGATAGCGAGCGTCAACTCCAGGAGTTGATCGCGGCCATTCCGGCGGCGATCTACACGACTGACGCGCAAGGCAAGATTACGTACTTCAATGAGGCTGCTGCGGAACTGGTGGGCCACACCCCGACGACCGGCAGCGGCGAATGGTGCGTCACCTGGAAATTGTACCATCCGAACGGGACGCCTCTCCCGTATGACCAGTGCCCAATGGCAATCGCTCTTAAAGAGGGTCGTGCCATCCGCAACGCGGAAGTAGTGGCCGAGCGCCCCGATGGCACCCGGGTTCCCTTCATCCCGTATCCGACACCGCTTCGCGATGGTGCTGGCAAGGTAGTCGGGGCGATCAATATGCTGGTCGATGTCAGCGAGCGCAAACAGGCCGAGACCCAGCAGCGGATCCTTCTCAACGAACTGAACCATCGTGTCAAAAACAATATGCAGATGTTGCAAATACTATTGGAGGCAGGGGCGCGACGGGCCGAAAGCTCTGAGGCACGAGAGGTGTTGGACGAGGCCAGCGGCAGAGTCATGGCCATGGCAGCAGCGCAGCGTGTCCTTTATACCACGCATGACGCGACGCGATTCAACGCGCGTGATTTTCTCAATGCCGTTTGTGAAACCGCAAAGCAAACCTTTCCTCAGGAACTGGCCATCGATTATGAAAACTGATGCCATACAGCTATCGAACGACGCGGCGATGCCGCTCGCGCTGATTGCGAATGAACTGCTTACGAATGCCGTCAAGTATGGGTTGAATGGACAAGGTGCAGGCACTATTCGGGTTCGATTGAGAAGGGCGGATGAGTCGTTTCTTTTTTATGTCGAAGACGACGGCCCGGGCTTCGATCTGCAATCGGTCCAGCGACGATCCTCAGGATTGGCTCTCGTTCAGGGACTGGCCCGCCAGCTTGGCGGGAAGTTTGAGGTGACCAGAACACCAGACACACGGTGCAGTGTACGGTTTCAATAAGGCTGGGTTTCAATGCAAGCCTGAGATGCAGCAAACGGCCGAGATCGAAGCCAACGGCTGGGTGATTTAACGCGAGCTCGCTGCTGCTGAATAGACCCCGGCCCTCACGCAGTTGGGGATGAATCGCCTGTGCTTTCGTTTTTCTCCGCAAATTCTGCCAAGTGCAGCCACATCGTTGCCATTTGTAAGAGCAGGGCCTTATCACTGACGTTCTCGCGCCGCTGGGACATGCTCACGCATTCGGCAGCGTGTCGACGATAGATATCTGCAACGGCCATCAAATGCCCCCCGGTGACCACCTCGCCGTGTAAACCCGTGCGCATGGCTTTCGTTCCGGTGTCCTACTCTTCAACTGTCATCAACAGCGCGCGAACTCACGGAACGTCGAGTTCCGATTACAAGTTTTAATTCTGCGGGGGTTTGATGGGAGAAATCATGACAGATCCCGCAACCTACAGGAAATACGCGGAGGAGTGCCTACGTCTTGCGACGACGGCACCGGAAAATGATCGACGCCTCCTCTTGGAGCACGCCGGCGTCTGGCTAAAACTGGCCGAGGATGCTGAACGGGAAGCAGCTAACAAAACTTAGTCATTAATGAGACAAGAGGGCAAAGCTTCCCGCCACGGTAGCTACCTAATGCGTCCCCAACGCGCGCTTGCGACCTTCTTCTCCTACGCTCGCCTCTCCCACGAACCCCGGACCCAAAGAGTCTTCAGGCCCGCGACCGTCTCTTGAAAGACAGGTAACGCTGTCCGTCGGGTTGTTGAAAAAGCTTGCGAAACCGTCACGCAACCGGGGTCCGCTGCGCCTCGAAATAATGTCCGCTGGAAGACGGCCGGAACTGAAAGAAGGGTTGGGCCTGAATACCTCCCAAAAATCTCGGCCAAACCTTGATATTGTAGACGCCGTTGACGAATTTCGAAAATACTACCGGCTTATAGGTCGCCGCGCCTAGCAGTTCGTGGCGGTATTTCGAGGAGACTTGCCCTTCGCCGGATAATCCCTCGCCGCTAGCTGTCAGGCGGCACGGCTCGTTGTTCATCCCCCCGATGAGCGGTACCATGCTCCTGGCGCGCCGCGACGTAATCCGCAAGCAGGATGAAGCACTGGCTCACCTGCAAGAGCGCAACGCGCTCGGCAGGGTCACGCGCCGTTTTGGCGGCATGTGCGCACGTGTTTGCCTTCTTCAGATAGTGGCTCCGTGTGCTCATTTCTCGGGTCCCGCTTTGTTTGTAGGGGCATAACGCAGAAAGAAAAAAGTCGGTTCCATGACTCGGCCATGTTGGAGCCGAGAGGCGAGGGGACAGAGTAAAAAATCAGTGAAAACATTGGCCGCTTGTCTTGCGAGGCCGGCAGCAAATCATCTGCGATCTCATAAATATGTCGCCTTTGACAAAAGAGTGTGAAAAAGAATTTTCATGTCGAAGAAGAACGAGGAATTTTCCACATAATAACGATCACAACTAATGCAGCGGCAGAGGCTCTCAGCAGCATCGGCGGTCTCACACTGATCCTCGCTATCATGCGTCCAGGTGACAAGCCCAGGCCTTATCTCGTACAGGTCGAGCGAAGGAAAAGGCTTGCTTAGAGCCGTTGTAAACAAGTGCGTACCAACAATGGACATTTCCCCGCGCAGAACGTTCATTAGTTGCGGGAGCTTATTCATGCCAGAGCGGCGCAACACGTGACCCACCCCTGTGGTGCAGCACTGCATCTCATCGAGCCCGTGCTCGGACGTCTTTCTTCGCTGATCAACAAGAGTTGTTCGAAACTCGAATATCTCCAATTCTACATTATTGGAGCTGCAGCGTTTACGCCGACACAGAATAGGTCCAGAAGAGTCGGTTGTGATCCAAAATGAAATTACAAGAATGAGCAGCCAAAGCAGAAGTAGACCTGCAGTTGCCACGACGATATCGAATGCTCTCTTGCTGAGAGATCGAATGTAAGTCTTTTCATTAGCTGCACTGATGGTCATGCCGCCGCCCCCTCACAGCCCCTTCTCCACCAGGCTGCCAATTTGCAATGCGATAGGTCAGGAGTTGTCGAAACGACTAATCGTCGTAGGCTAGTGTGCCTGGTTCCTCGGCCTCCGCCAGTATGGCGTACTGATCTGCCATCTGCGAATAGCGCCTTCTCATTTGGCCTGAGAAGCTAAACGTCGCGAGGCGACACTCCTCCGCTAGATCGCGGTAATGTTCCGCTCGATTCCATGCGCCCAACATGGGACACCTCCCCCAAAGAAAGACCGATGTCCGATGATTTGCCGTGTATCGGCCACCCGACAAAATAATCCGTCAGATGAGTTCCTGTTCCGGCTCATCCTCTCACACGTTCGCGAGTGATTCCTGTCCTCCGTTCACACGTTCGCGAGTGAGGCATTTGCCTAACGATCAAGGACGCGGGCCATCTGCGAGCCACCGGCCAGAGTGCAGCTGGGGCCAAGGCCAACATCAACCTGACACCGGAGAACGCACGCAAATACACGAAGTGATCGTCAATAAGCGAGCGCTCCGCGGGTAGCCAACCCGAACTTCAACGTATCAGTGGGCGCCTGTGCCGCGTACCGTGCGGTTCGTAGCTCTTCCGTAGACCATCGTGGAAGTCGTCTTTCCCCTGGTGGAACCATTTGAGGCTGTTCGTAGTTCGCAATAGTCAGCCCTCGGGAGGGGAACCTATTTCATGACCGCATCGCTATACCGGCGATATGCCGCTGAGTGTCTACAGATTCTGGCAACGACCAGAGACGCGAAAAATTCCGCAGCGCTGCGCGCCCTGGCAATCGCGTGGACTGATCTAGCCGAATTAGCGGAAGGGGCGCCCCTAGACTCGAAGAACGCCGAGGCCGCGTCTGGCGAAAGGTAGAAGGCCGTCGCGCCTGCGAGCCGCGGCTACGCCTCATCTGCCTCTTGTTCGAGCCGCCGCGCCAGTTTCTCGTAACTCACCGCGACTGCGCGCATCATATCGCGAGCGTCCGCGTCGGTCATGCTTTCGGCTTTTGCCAAAATTTCCTCGGCGCGCGCCCGCAAGTCGCGAACACGCGCGAGAAGTTTCAGATTCGGCATTTTGCGCGGCCCCCCAATAGCCACACTCTGGGAGGCATACTATCACAAGTTGGGCGCGAGTCGCCTCACTGGCGTCATTTTTTTGGCCGGGCTGCGGCTTAATCTTGGTCTTGGTCGCCGAGGTGCGCCGAGCCGTGTTCGTGCTGGCGATCGGCGCAATCGGCAAGCGCCATGTAGACGCTGGCAAGAGGTAGAAGTCATGAAGTGTCCTGTTGGGACATTCCCGGCGTATCTGAGTCATTCGCTGGCGGCTGTCGCGTAGCCAACACAGGGCTCAAAAACAGGACTGAACGTGCAATTTTTTTGTCAGACGTGTCGAGGAGACGACCGACGGCAGATCAGCGCGGTCGCTTTGTTAACCCAAGTGGCTGACGCTGATTCTCCGGTGCGATCGGCCCGTCGTTGGCCCCAGCGCATTGCGCCACACCGCCTCCCGCGCTGGGGTCAATGACTATTTCGACGGGAAATAAGGAGTTCAACACGACCACAAATGATTGACACGGATTTTCCATTGTCCCATGACGGCATTGGGGAAGTGGGGCGAGATACCGATGAATTGTCGGGGGGACGGAAACCCCGCAAGCGGGATGGTGTTGGTCGGCATGGGGCGCCGACCTAGAGCGGATTCTAACTTCGAGGCGGTGCGTGCCGCCATAGGCACTGCGTTACGTTCGCTCCATTCTGACGTGTTACGCGAGCCGCTACCCGACAGAATTGCCGAATTGATAAGGCAACTCGATCAGCCGACGGAAAGCAGTCGGGATACCGACAACGCGTAGAGCATCGCCAAGTGCGTGGCCGCACGTTCGGAAAAGAGCATAGGGCATACTGAGCCCTGAGCGGCTTGCAAAGGGATTTGCAGGGCTGGCTTGCCGAGGCCAACAACGGTTGCAAAATCGGCGATAACGGGAATCATACTTGACGAGCCCCTTACGTGTGTCCAACTTGTGGCGGGACTTCTGTTGGGGGCGGCCATGCCAATCGATCCCTCCTTGGAACAGGGCGCGTTTGGGCCTGAGGCAACTGCGGCGATGGGCGAAGCCTTTGACGCTGCCTGCAAGGGGCTTCGCGACGTCGGCAAGGCCGAGCTGGTGCGCGAACTCGTCGCCAAACGAATTATCGCAGCGGCACGCAGGGGTGAGCTTGACCCAGTTCGCTTACGGACGGCGGCGCTAAGCTGGATCATCGTCACCCCAATGTCGTCCGCGGCTTCGCGCGCTGAGCGAATTGCCGATCCCGCGCTGGGGCCAGCGACTATCTAGGGGGGCGTTTTTCCGATACCGTTCTCGACTCGGTCTCCTTCGCAATCCGGTCGTACGCGTCAGCCACTCCGGTCATCGTAGCCTTGGCTTTACGGTCCGCCGTCTTCTCCGCATTCAGACGCATCTCCTTGGAACGAGAGCGCCAATGATTTGGATCGTTGATGAGCTTACGAGCGACCAAGCACAAGTCTCCGTGTTCCTTCCTCGTCACTGAAGAATTGAGCACTTACGTCACTCTCGCCAGAAATCCTTGAACCGGTTCGGCGCCAGCGCCGTATAGACCGCCGTGCTCGGTG
>Ga0137412_10003599_pt1 | contig 12365 bp, 10 predicted proteins | sample CZODoug2_1_16fun_FD_122160 | JGI IMG/M metagenome (GOLD analysis project Ga0137412, IMG submission 122160) | Vadose zone soil fungal communities from Angelo Coast Range Reserve, California, USA - CZODoug2_1_16fungal (Hybrid Assembly) | ecosystem: Environmental > Terrestrial > Soil > Vadose zone...
TCCCACCAGCGGGTTCGCCAGCCCCGCGGCGCTGTCGCTGGGGTTCACCGGCGGTGCCGTCGCCCGGGCGGCCGCGGTGGTGTACGCCCCGGAGAACGTCTCGATGACCACCCCGACCGTGGACGACGTCGCGTCGATGGCCGCCATCGACCCGAAGGTCTTCCCCGCGGTTGCGCCGTTGCGCGACGAACTGTTCGTGGACTCCTCGGTGCCCGAGGCGATGGCGGCGCTCGTCGCGCACCCCGATGGGATCCTGCTCAACAGCGCCACGGCGCGCTCATTCGGCGCGGCGGTCGGCGACACCGTGCAACTGATGCTCAACCCCGAGGCCGACGAACCGGTGACCCGCCCCGCGCCGGTGCTGGGACTGTTCACCCGATTCCCCGGCGCCCCCACAGCGACGGACCTGGTGGGGAACCTGGACTACTACGCGAAGCAGACCGGGCGGGACGACGCCGACTACTTCCTGCTGGCCGCGCACGACCGGGGACCCACGGCGGCGGCCGCCGCGCTGGGGTCGATCGACCGCATGCCGGACTTCGACCGTCGCTTCGACATCACCACCGCGACCGCGAACCTGGACAAGGACAAGTCCAGCCTCACTGCGTTGAACGTGCGCGGACTGCTGCACCTGGACTCGTTCTTCACGTTCCTGATGGCGGCCACCGCGACCGCGCTGTTCGTGTTCGGGTTGCTCATGCAGCGCCGCCGGGAGTACGTCACGATGCGTGCCCAGGGCTTGGCGGCCCGGCAGGTGCGCCGGCTGGTGCTGGCCGAGTCGGGGCTGTCGGCACTGTTCGGTGCGGCCATCGGGGTGGGCGTCGGAATCGTCGCTGCCGGTGAGTTCGTACGGGTACTGCGCCCGATCTTCGTGCTGCCCCCGCGATTGGCGCCCCCGCTCGGCACCCTCGGCGGGTTGGTCGGGCTGTTGTTCGGCGCGACCGTGCTGGCCGGCGCCGCCGCGGCCGTCCTGCTCAACCGGCTGGAGCCCGCAGAACTGCTGCGGGAGCAGTGATGTGCGCGCTTCCGCCCGGGTTCAGCACTCCCGGACGAGGATGCCTGCCATGCAACCGGCCATCTCCTGCCACGGGCTGAGCAAGTCCTACGGCGCCCGGCCGGCGGTGCTCGGCCTGGACCTCGAGGTGGCGGCCGGCAGCGTGGTCGGGTTCCTCGGGCCCAATGGCGCGGGGAAGACCACCGTGATCCGCCTGCTCACCACGATCCTCGCCCCGGACGCCGGCACATTCGCGGTGGCCGGCGTGCCCGGCACGGATCCGGCGGGCATCCGCCGTCGGGTCGGGGTGCTGCCGGAGAGCGCGGGCTATCCCCCGAACCAGACCGGCGCGGAGGTCCTCCGGCTGCACGCGCGGCTGTTCGGTCAGTCCCGCGCGCAGGCCACCCGCACCGCGCGGGCGCTGCTGGATCAGGTTGGGCTGGGTGGGCGTGGCGGCCAGTTGGTCGGTGGGTACAGCCGCGGCATGCGTCAGCGGTTGGGCATCGCCCGCGCACTGGTCAATTCCCCGGCGGTGATCTTCCTCGACGAACCGACCCTCGGCCTCGACCCCGCCGGACAACGTCAGGTGCTGGCGTTGGTCTCGACCCTGAGCCGCGAACACGGCGCCACCGTGCTGCTGTGCACGCATCTGCTGACCGAGGTGGAGAACGCCTGCGACCGGGTCGTGGTGCTCAACCGGGGACGGGTGGTGGCCGACGGGTCGGTGCACGAGGTCGCACAAACCGCCGCCGCGCCGCGGGAGGGCCGAGTCCGCGTCCCGCCCGGACACCGCGACGCGGCGGTGCACACTTTTCTGACGCTCCATCAGGTGCAAAGCGCCGCCGCCACCGAGGCCCGCGATGAGGTTCGGTTCGCGCTGCGCGAGGGGGTGCGACCCGAGGACGGCGCCGCCGCGGTGTTGGCCGCGCTGAGCGCGGCCGGCATCCCGGTGTTGTCCTTCGAGGTGGAACGAGCCCGCTTGGCCGACGCCTTCCTGGCCATCACCGCCGAGGCGGTGCCCGCATGAGCGAGCGCAGCGAGCGAACAATGGCCACTGCTGCCCTTCGGGCGATGGCCCGCCAGGAACTGCGGGACCTGTGGTGGGGCGGCCGGGGGTTGCCGTTGATGCTCGGTTACACCGTGCTGCTGTCGGTCACCAGCTACCTGGTCGCCGCCAACAAGGCGCTGAACTTCCTCGAACAGCGCGAGGCGGTCAGCCTGACCCTGCAACTCGCGGTCGCGGTCGCGGCCCTGCTCGTACTGCTGGCCGCCGCGGACGCGATCAGCGGGGAACGCGAACGCGGCACACTGGAACCCCTGCTGCTCACCCCGGCGCCGCGCAGCGCTCTGGTGGCCGGCAAGGCGATCGCCGCGATGTCGCTGTGGTTGGTCGGTTACCTGCTCGCGTTGCCCTACGTCGCCTACCTGGCCCGCGGGACGCAAGTGACCACCAAGGCCCTGGTGTCCGGAGCGGTGGTCGGCCTGTTGGTCGCCGGTTTCCTCTGCGGGCTGGGTTTGACCGTCAGTGCGTTGGCCCGGTCCAACCGCATCGCGTCGGCGACCAGCCTGTTCGTGCTGCTGGCCGCCTTCGTGCCCACCCAGCTGCCCTCGGCCGCGCAGCACGGAACCTTCGGCGAGGCGTTGCTGCGGGCGGACCCGGTGACCGCGGGACTGCACTACCTCAGCGAGTTGGTGGTGGCGGGGCACGGTCCGACGCGCGACGTGGACTGGCTGATCGGGCCGCTGGCGCTGGCCGCGCTGACCGGGCTCAGCGCGGCACTGGTGTCGACGCGGCTGCAGTTGTTGTCGGGAGCACGCTCGTGAGACGGGCGGCGATGGCGGCGTTGACTGTCGCGGTGTGGGTGGCGCCGCCGGCGAGCGTCGCGCACGCGGACGTCGACCCGGCGCCGCCGGCCGCGTTGATCACCCAGGACCGCGACAGCGTGTCGGTGTCCATCGGCGATCGGTTCTCGTTCTCCTCCACGGTGCGGGCCCCTGCCGACGCCTCGCTCGACGGGCTCGTCGCCCACCTGAACATCCTCAGCCTCGACCCGGACACCTACGTCGACCCGGAGGACTGGTCCGACGCACGTACGCAATACCTGCCGGAGATCCCGGCAGGGGGGCAGGCCACGTTGGCCTGGACGGTGCAGGCCGTCAACCACGGCCGGTTCGTGGTCTACGTGGCGCTGGCCCGAGCGCAGGCCGGGCAGCCGGTGCTGGCCGGCCCCGGGCTACGCGCGGACGTCACCGCACAGCGGGTGATCAACGCCGAGGGGATCCTCCCGTTGGCCGCCGCGGTGCCCGCCGCCACGCTCGTCTTGCTGCTCGCCACCCGGGTGCGCCGTCGGCGCCGTAGCTGAGGACGCTTTCCAATCAGTGCAGACCCGCCGATACTCCCCCTCATGCGGGTGCTGGTCGTCGAGGACGAAAAGCGTCTGGCGGCCGGGCTGCGCACGGGCCTGGAGGCCGACGGCTTCGCGGTCGACGTCGCGTACACCGGCACCGACGGGCTGTGGCTGGCCCGGGAGAACCCCTACGACGCGATCGTGCTCGACATCATGTTGCCGGGCCTGAATGGCTACAAGGTCTGCGAGGCGCTACGCGCCGACGCCAATTGGACGCCGATTCTCATGCTCACCGCGAAGAACGGCGAGTGGGACGAGGTCGAGGCGCTGGACACCGGCGCCGACGACTACTTGACCAAACCGTTCTCGCACGCGGTGCTGGTGGCCCGGCTGCGCGCGCTGCTGCGCCGCGGCGCGCCGGAACGGCCCGCCGTGCTGACCGTCGGGCAATTGCGACTGGACCCGTCCACCCGCCGGGTCTGGCGCGGGCAGACCGAGATCGAGTTGACCGCGCGGGAGACCGCGCTGCTGGAGTTCCTGCTGCGCCGAGGAGGTGCGGTGGTCTCCAAACGGGAGATCCTCGAGCACGTCTGGGACACCGACTTCGAGGGCGACCCGAACATCGTCGAGGTTTACGTCGGCCATCTGCGGACCAAGCTCGGCCGCGAGTCGGTGACCACGATCCGCGGCGCCGGCTACCGACTCGATGCCGACGACGTCGTCGGGGCGGGCTGAGCATGCCCGGCTCCCGGCACCGCGGCGCCTCGCGCCGGCGCCTGCGCGGCGTGCGGGTGCGCACCACGGTCGTAGCGGTGGTGGTGGTGGGCGCCGCGCTGCTCGCCGCATCGGCCGGACTGGTGGCGAACACCCGGTCGTCGGTGCGCGAGAACGTGCGCGACTCCACCGAGCTCTACGCCCAGGATCTCGCCCAGCAGCTGGACCACGGCATCGCGCCGAGCAAGCTCGCGTTGCCGGACCAGGACGAGCTGATGGTGCAGATCCTGGGTCCCGACGGTCGGGTGGTGAAGGCCAGCCCGGCCCTGCAGGGTCGGCCCCCGCTGGCCCGATTGGCGAACCGGGAGTCCGCCGACCTGGGCCGACCCACCGGCGACGACCGGATGCTGGCAGTCGCCGTGACCGGCGGGCAGGGCCCGCACACTGTGCTCGCCGCGCAGTCCGAGGACGTGGTGGACGAGTCCACCCAGACCGTGGTGATCGCGCTGATCGTGGGTCTGCCGCTGATCCTGCTGTTGGTCGGCGGGGTGATCTGGTCGGTGGTCGGCCGGACCCTGGCGCCGGTGGGGCGGATCCGCCGCGAGGTCGAGGAGATCTCCAGTACCGAACTGCATCGTCGGGTGCCGGCCGGGGACGGTGACGACGAGATCGCCGAGTTGGCCGCGACCATGAACCGGATGCTGGAGCGGCTGGAGGCGGGTCAGCTGCGGATGCAGCGGTTCGTCTCGGACGCCTCCCACGAGCTGCGCTCCCCGGTCGCGGCGATCCGCCAGCACGTCGAGGTCGCGATGGCGCACCCCGACCGGACCTCGCTCGAGGCGCTGGCGGAGACCGTGCATGCGGAGAACCTGCGGGTGCAACAACTCATCGACGATCTGCTGCTGTTGGCCAACTCCGACGAGCGGACAGCCGCGCCGAGTCACCCGGTCGACCTGGACGACCTGGTATTCGCCGAGGCCGCTCGGCTGCGGTCCACCACCGCGCTGCGCATCGACATCAGCGGGGTGTCGGCCGGGCGGGTGCTCGGCGACCCGCGCTCGCTGTCCCGGGTGCTGCGCAACCTCGGTGACAACGCCGCCCGGCACGCGGCCGGCCGGATCGCCTTCTCGTTGGCCGAGCACAACGGCCACGTGCTGGCCAGCGTCGAGGACGACGGTCCGGGCATCCCCCCCGAACACCGCGAGCGGGTGTTCGAGCGGTTCGTACGGCTTGACGAGGGGCGCGCCCGCGACGACGGCGGAGCCGGACTGGGGCTGTCGATCGTCGCGCAACTGGTGGCGTTGCACCGCGGCAGCGTCCAGGTCGCCCCGGCACCGTCGGGCGGCGCCCGGTTCGAGCTGCGCTTCCCCCGGCACGAGGGCTGAGCGAAGGACATGGTCGGGCCAAGGCCCGGTCAAGTGGGTGGCGTCCGGCCGGGATCCTGTCTCAATAGGGATAAATCCTCATATTTCCCGACATATGCAGGGGGACTCGTGCGTTCTCTGGTTGCGCTGGCCGCCGGGGGTGCGGCGTTGTCGTTGGTGGTCTGCTCGGGCCCGCGGGCCTGGGCCTTCACCGGGGCGGACAATTTCAGCACCGAGCGCTTCGACCAGACCTCGACCCAGGTGACCAACCGGTTCCTGCCGATGACCGCGGGCACCCGCTACGTCTTCGACGGCACGGTCACCGAGGGCGACCAGACCTCGCACCATCGGATCGTCACCACGATCACCGGGGTCACCAAGCTCGTCGACGGGGTGCGCGCCCGGGTGGTTCTGGACCAGGACTACGACGACGGCGAACTGTCCGAACAGGAGTTGGCCCTGTTCGCCCAGGACACCGCGGGTGTGGTGTGGGCCCTCGGCGAGTATCCCGAGGAGTTCGCCGGCGGCGAGTTCAGCGGCGCTCCCAGCACCTGGCTGGCCGGCCGGGCCGGGGCCACCGCCGGTGTCGCGATGCAGGCCGCACCGGCCACCGGCACGCCCGAGTACAACCAGGGCTTCGCCCCGAAGATCGACTTCGACGACCGCGGCATCGTCACCGCAGTCGGCCGGCACACCAGCGACGCCCTCGACGGCTACGACGACGCAATCGTGGTGACCGAGCGCAGCGCCCCCGAGCCGGACGACGGGCACCAACTCAAGTTCCACGCCCCCGGACAGGGCGTGGTGCGGATCGAGGCCGTCGGCGGCAAGGCCCAAGAGACCCTGCAGCGCAGCGCCGTCAGCACGCTGGATACCGGCGAGCTGGCGCAGGTCAACGCCCAGGTGCTCAAGCTCGACGGGCGTGCCTACCAGAACGCGTCCGGGGTGTGGACCGGGTCGGCACCCGCGACGGGCACCACCGGCGGGGCGGAGGACGGCCCCGGCCAGAGTTGTCAGGCGGTCCCCGCCGGGCGCGCCAACCTACGCGGCTGCTGAGCACCGCGGCGAGTTAGCCCAGCATCAACTCCGCGCACCGCTCCCCGATCATGATCGACGGGAAGTTGGTGTTCGCATTCACGATGTAGGGCATCACGGATGCGTCGGCCACCCGCAGGCCGTCGACGCCGTGCACCCGCAGTTCATGGTCGACGACGGCCATCTGGCCGGAGCCCATGGCGCACGTGCCGACCGGGTGATAGAGCGTCTGCGCGTAGTCGCGGATGTAATCGCGCACCTCCTCGTCGTCGCGGGACATCGCCGCTGCCGGGTAGGGGTCGCCGCGATACCCGTTCAGCGCCGCAGAGCCGAGGATGTCCTGCACGATCCGGACGCCCGCGACGAGGCCGTCGAGGTCGCGTTCGTCGTCGAGGAAGTTGGGGTCGATGACGGGCTTGGCCGCCGGATCGGCCGACCGCAGTTCGACCCGGCCGACGCTGCGCGGTCTGCCGAGAATGGTGAAGGCCACGAAACCGTGCCCCTCGGGGTTGGACGCACCGTGGTGCAGGAAGAACAGCGGCCCGAAGTGGAACTGGACGTCCGGCACGTTGCCCTCGCCGATCTGCACGAAGCCGCCCCCCTCGGCCAGGTTGGAGGTCAGCAGCCCCATCTTCTCGTTCGCGAATCGCGCGGCTTGTTCCTCGGTTCCGGCGGCGGCCAGCGTGATCGGCTGGGTGCAGTAGTGGTTGGTCGGCACCATCACGTGGTCGTACAGGTTCTCGCCGACCCCGGGTAGGTGCGCGACCAGGTCGATGCCGTGTCGCTCCAGCTGGTGGCGGCCACCGACGCCGGACAGCAGCAGCAGTTGCGGCGAGCCGAAGGCCCCGGCGGACAGGACCACCTCCCGGCGCGCGGTCACGGTGTGCTCGCCGGCGGGGTCGCGGTAGACCACGCCGGTGCAGCGGCGACCGTCAAAGGTCAACCGGGACGCCTGGGCGAAGGGCACCACCGTGAAGTTCTCCCGCCCCAGGCTCGGGTGCAGGTAGCCGCGTGCCGCACTGCACCGCGTCCCCTCCTTCTGGCTGACCTGGTGCATCCCGAACCCGAGCTGGCCGACGCCGTTGAAGTCGTCGTTGCGCGCGTATCCGGCCTCGATGGCGGCCTCGATGCAGGCCAGCGTCACTGGGTTCGGATCGCGCTGGTCGGCGACGTTGATCGGCCCACCCACACCGTGCCATTCCGATGCACCGCGCTCGTTGTGCTCGATGTGCTTGAAGATCGGCAGCAGGTCGGCGAACGCCCAGCCCTTGTTGCCCGCTTCGGCCCACTCGTCGTAGCTGCCGTGCGCCCCACGTTGCACGACCTGGGCATTGATCGAGCTCGTGCCGCCGTAGGTCTTGCCACGGGGCGCGTAGTCGGCCCGGCCCTTGAGCTGCTTCTGCGGCTCGGTGGCGAAGTCCCAGTCGACCGCCGACTTGAACAGGAAGGGAATCCCGGCCGGCACGTGGATGAGGTCGAGGTCGTCCGGCCCGCCCGCTTCGAGCAGCACCACCTCGTGTTCGCCTGATTCCGCCAAGCGGGCTGCGACCGCGCAACCGGCCGAGCCTGCTCCGATCACCACGTAGTCGTAGATCATCGTGAAGCCTCCATTCGGCAGTAGGCGTTCATGCACGACGTTCCCGCGGGAACGTTTTTGGTCCGTCACCCCGCTCCAGCTCTGGTGTTGGACAACTAACTCGGGCTGCTAACTCGGGCTGCCGTGGAAGGCGGCGGCCAACCCGAGGATGAGGAAGCCGAGGATCAGAAACGCGGCAGCGGCCTTCCAGGGCAAGGCGCTGCCTTCCCCGATGGGGTGCGGGCCGTTCTCGGTATACGCCGAGACCGTCAGGCGGCCAAAGCCGTAGGCGACGCTCAGAAATGAGCACCCCATGCAGACACCCATCCAGTCGCCGCGTTCGTTCAGGCCGGAGGCGACGCTTCCCACCACCAGGAGCAGACCCAATAAGCCGACCAACACTGTGAAGAAGCCGCCGACAGCCATCTGCTGCCGCCGGCTGCCGCTCATCGCGCTGGACGGGATCAACACGCCGTCATGATCACAGGCGGATCCACCTGCGGGAAGTGTTCGGTCGGAGCGACGAGCCGGCCTGTAAGCCGGATTCTGTGGTCGGACCTTGCGGTCCGACCGGCGGCCATCCATCTGGGACCGGCGTTGCCGTCGGCCTCGTGCGGCCTACCCGCAGGCTCGGGCGGGCAGCCCTCGAACGCCTGCGCACAACGGGCCGAAGCCCGTCGATCTTGGCCTTGCTCCGGGTGGGGTTTACCGAGCCGCCCGGGTCACCCCGGGCGCTGGTGGTCTCTTACACCACCGTTTCACCCTTACCCGGGCCACCGAAGTGGTCCGGGCGGTCTGTTTTCTGTGGCACTTTCCCGCGGGTCACCCCGGGTGGGTGTTACCCACCACCTTGCCCTGTGGAGTCCGGACTTTCCTCGATGCAAAGTCCTGCACCGCGGCCGCCCGGCCGGCTCGTCGCCGTGCCCGAGCCTAGTGGGCGTGGCGGGGTAGCCGAGCGGCCAGCGCCGGGATCACCACGGCAGCGGCCACCAGGTGGGTGGTCATCAGCAACAGCTTGGTGGACAGCGCCGCGTCGGCCGTGACGTCCGGCACGAACGAGACCGCGACCAGCGCCAGGGTTACCTGCAGGAAGCGGGTGCGCGGCGCCGCGGCCCGGCGGCACAGGGCGGCGATGCCGACGCCGAGCAGCGCGGCAATAAAAGTGAGCTGGGCGAAGCCGTAGAGCGGGACAGCCTCGTCCGCGATGTCCAGCGAGATGCCCGCGACGCGACCGAGCACCGCGACCACGGTGGTGGCGGCAGCGGCGACGAGCCCGGCGGCAGCGCCGACCTTCAGCAGTGGACGACGGGTGGCGGTGGCCAGGGTGACGGTGGCGGTCATGGGGTGCTCCCGTGGTCGGGACCGGTCGTGCGCCGGTCGCTCACCCACTCCACGAACGGGGAAGCCCGGAATCGACAGATAGCTGCCGGGGATTTTTTCCCATCACCGCCCGCGCCGTGCGCTGCCCGCATCCTGGTCGGGCGAGGGGTGACGGAGGTTAAGCGCTGAACCGATGGGGGTAGCCGTACGTTCATCGGGCCGAAACAGACCGGGACCACGGCCACGTCACGCTGCGCCCGTACGCTCGCCCCATCCAGCGGTCGGAGGACCCCGTGGCCATCCGCGTCGCCATTGAACACCGCACCGTCTACCGGTTCGACCGACCCACCGCGATCGGTCCGCACCTGGTGCGCCTGCGCCCGGCCCCGCACTGCCGCACGCCGATCACCGGCTATTCGCTGCGGGTCACCCCGGCCGAGCACTTCGTGAACTGGCAGCAGGACGTCTACGGCAACCACGCCGCCCGCCTGGTCTTCCCCGAGCCCGCCACCGAACTGTCGATCACCGTCGACCTGGTGGCCGACCTCGCGTCGATCAACCCGTTCGACTTCTTCCTCGACGACGCGGCCCGGCACTATCCGTTCGAGTACGCGCCGGGTTCGGCCGAGGACCTCGTCCCGTACCTGCGTCGGGTCGACGAACCCGGCGCCGCGCCCGGCTCCGGCGCGGGTCCGCGCCTGCGGCACTGGCTGGACGAGTTCGACGCGGACGCGGCCAAGGGCACCGAGATCGTGGACTTCCTGGTCGCGGTGAACCAACGCGTCGCCGGGGACATCTCCTACTCGCTGCGCATGGAGGCCGGCGTGCAGTCCCCCGACGAAACCCTGCAACGCGGCGTCGGGTCCTGCCGGGACAGCGCCTGGTTGCTGGTGGCGATCCTGCGGGAACTCGGCCTGGCGGCGCGCTTCGTCTCCGGATACCTCGTCCAACTGGTTCCTGACGATGCGTCAGCGAACCTGACCCAGGATTTCACCGACCTGCACGCCTGGGCCGAGGTCTACATCCCGGGCGCCGGTTGGGTCGGTCTGGACGCCACCTCCGGGCTGATGGCCGGCGAGGGGCACATCCCGTTGGTGGGCAGCCCCCGCCCGGAGCACGCGGCGCCGATCAGCGGCACCACCGGCCCGACGAACGTCACCATGGAGTTCGCCAACACGGTGCGCCGCATCCACGAGGACCCCCGGGTCAGCAAGCCGTACACCCAGCCACAACTGGACCGGATCGCCGCGGTGGGCGAGCAGGTCGACGCCCGCCTGACCGCCGGTGACGTGCGGCTGACCATGGGCGGCGAGCCGACGTACGTTGCGGCCGCCGACATGGAATCCGCGCAGTGGCGGATCGCGGCCGACGGCGAGGACAAGCGTCGCTACGCCCTGGAGATGGCCGCGGAACTCAAGGCGCACTACGCCCCGGACGGCATCACCATGCACGGGCAGGGCAAGTGGTACCCGGGTGAGCCGCTGCCCCGCTGGGAGATTCGGCTGCTCTGGCGCACCGATGGGCAGCCGCTGTGGTCCGACCCGACCCTGCTCGATGAACCCTGGACGGAACCCCGCCTGGAGCCGGGCTCCGCGGCCGCGGTCGAGGCGGTCGGTGGGCTGACCGCCGCGATCGCCGCCCGGCTGGGCGTCCCCGAGGCGTGCACCCGGCCGCTGTTCGAGGACCCGATCGACCGGCTGGCCGCCGAGGCCCGCCTGCCGGAGGGCCCGCCGCCGCCGGCACCCGGCGCCGAGGTCTGGCCGGCCGCCGCGGACCAGCGCGTCGCCGTGGTCGCGGCCCTGGACGCGGAACGGGGTCAGCCGGTCGCCTGGGCGATCCCGCTGACCCGCTCCGAGGGCGAGGACACCTGGACCACGACGACCTGGAGCACCCGTCGCGGTGAGGTGTTTCTGCGCCCGGGCACCTCGCCGGCCGGGTTGCGGCTGCCGCTGGACGCCCTGGCCTGGACCCCGCCGCCGGTCGAAACCGAGCGCTCCCGCTTCGCGCCGACCACCCCGCTGCCCCGCCACGCCGCCGGACCCGCCGGTGCCCCACGCCCATCCGGCGGGCCGCAGGTCGCGATCGTGCCGCCGGAGAAGGCCCGCCCCGGCGCGTTGTGCGTGCAGGAGCGCGACGGTCACGTGTTCGTGTTCCTGCCGCCGTTCGCCGTGGCCGAGCCACCGCGAGACTCCGCATCCACCACCATCGAACGAAATTTCAGCATCCGGAATTCCCGGCCGCCACGGCCCACGCGCAGGATTCGTTCAAGACTCCGGACGCAGCCGTCGAAGCGCTCGGAAGCGCGGTGAAGAGCGACGACCGCAAAGCTATTCTAACCGTGCTGGGCCAAGGCGGAACCGACATCGTATCGTCCGGCGACACTGTGGCCGACGCGGCAACGCGTCAGCTGTTTGTCGAAGCCTATGACGCGAAGCACCAGATCACCATGGACGGCGACAGCAAGGCCACGATGATCATCGGGCAGGACGACTTCCCGTTTCCGATCCCGCTGGTGCGCAAGAACGGAGCGTGGCAGTTCGACACCATCGCCGGCCGTCGGGAAATTCTCTATCGGCGCATCGGCCGGAATGAACTCGACGCCATCCAGGCTGCCCTCGCCTATGTCGATGCACAAAATGACTACGCCGAGAAGGATCGCACGGGTGATGGCGCTGGCGTTTTCGCGCAGCGGATCGTCAGCGAACCCGGCAAGACGAACGGCCTCTACTGGCCGGCTTCGCAAGGCAGCGACGAGAGCCCGCTTGGCGAACTCATCGCGCAGGCAACCTCACAGGGTTACACGGTCGGCGGCGGACGCACGCCTTATCACGGCTACTATTTCAAGATCCTCACAAGACAGGGGCCTAATGCATCCGGCGGCGCACTCGACTATGTCGTGCGCGGCAAGATGCTCGGCGGCTTCGCGCTCGTCGCCTATCCGGCCGAGTACGGCAATTCCGGTGTCATGACATTTCTCGTCAATCACGGCGGCACGGTGTTCCAGAAGGATCTTG
>Ga0137412_10003600_pt1 | contig 12362 bp, 9 predicted proteins | sample CZODoug2_1_16fun_FD_122160 | JGI IMG/M metagenome (GOLD analysis project Ga0137412, IMG submission 122160) | Vadose zone soil fungal communities from Angelo Coast Range Reserve, California, USA - CZODoug2_1_16fungal (Hybrid Assembly) | ecosystem: Environmental > Terrestrial > Soil > Vadose zone...
TGTCCCAACGCGTCCCCGAACCGGGCACGGCCGACGAGATCGGGCACCTGGCCCACACCATGAACGACATGCTCACCCGCCTGGACGACGCCGCCCAACGACAGCGCCGCTTCGTCGCCGACGCCTCGCACGAGCTCCGCAGCCCGCTGGCCGCGATTCGCACCACCCTCGAGGTCGGCCTCGCGCACCCCGATCGGGCGCCCTGGCCGACCATCGCACAACGGGCCACCGAGCAGTCGACCCGGCTCGAAGTCCTCATCCAGCAACTGCTGCTGCTGGCCAAGACCGACGAGCACCAGCTGTCGGCGGAGCAGCGGCGGGTGGATGTGGGCGAACTTCTGCGAGAGGTCGTCGCCAACACCCCGGCCCACCAGCTCGACATCGACCTCGACACGGCGCCCGGCGTGGACACCGTCGGCAACCCCGATCACCTGCAGCGGCTGTTCCGCAACATCATCGACAATGCGGTGCGCTACGCCCATCGCCACGTGCTCATCACCGCCACGACAGCTGCCGACGAGATCCGGATCGAGATCGACGACGACGGCCCGGGCATCCCGGCCGCCGACCGCGGCCGCGTCTTCGACCGGTTCGTGCGCCTGGACAGCAGCCGCGAACGCAGCACCGGAACCACCGGACTGGGCCTGGCCATCGCCCGCGAGATCGCGCTCGCCCACCACGGCCACATCGCCATCGCCGACAGCCCCTCCGCCGGCGCCCGGATCATCGTCACCCTCCCGTTCGCCCCGAGCGACGCGTCCACCCGGCAGTCGCGCACCGGCGCGCAGTGAGCCGCTACCGGAGGCTCTCGGCGAGCTGCGTCAAGGCTTCGGCCTGACCGGGGGTGATCGCCTTACCGGTCTGGGCCCGAGTCAAATGGATGAACGCGTCCAGGATGTGGGCGCGTGCGGTGCGGTTCGGCGCCCGGCTCGCCGCCGTCAGCAAGGCGTCCAGGCCGAATGCGACAACCCGGTTCGTGCTGAACGCGTCCACGAGGCCCTTGACGTACGCATACGGCGAGCTGTCGACGAAGGCGTAACCGTTGACCATCCGGCTGTTCACCGGATCCGGGTCGATAACCGTCACCGTCAACCGATACGCGCCGGCCGTGGCGTAGGTGTGGTCGCCGGCGATGGCGAGCGCGTCGCTGCCGGTGGGCGTCACCACACCCGGGCTGCGGGTCTGATCGCCCCAGTTGATGATCGCGGTGAGCGAACTGGCCGAGCTGCCCGTCACCGTAGCCACGTTTCCGCTGAACGCCTGGCCCGGATGCGGGTAGACCGTGGCTCCGCGCACCGTCGGGGCCGGCGCGGCGACGACCTTCTCCGGTTCCCACGGCTGGGCGACCGCGCGCAGCTGGCTGCCACTCGCGTCACCGGAGAGTTCCCACGTGAAGATGCCGGACAGCCCGTGGTCCTTGGCGTAGTGCGAACGCAGGCCGAGGGATTGGGCGTTCTCGTAGCTGCAGAACGTTCGCGTCGTGGGGTTCCACAGGTACTGCGACTGAGCCTGCGGATCCCAGTTGATCATGATGGTGGAGTTGGCCGGATCGAGGGCAGTGGCCGCCCGGGTCTGGCCACAGCCGGTCGACGTCCAGGGTTGGTAGAGGCCGTTGTCGAGGCCGGTCGCCGAGACGAACCCGCGGGACAGCGTGAACTCCACCCCGAGGGAGATCTTGGCCCGCGGCACCCCGTGCGCGACGTAGTAGCGCACCGCGTCGTCCGCGCTGTTGAACGGATCGCCCGAAGGGTCATCGGAGTGCCGGTACAGCGGTTGGTTGAACATGGTCACCGGGGAGTACGCGGTGCCCATGTCGTAGGTCATCAGGTTGATGTTGTCCAAGGTGCGGCCGAGCGTGGCCAGGTCGAAGTTGGTGTTCGCGTCGAACGGGGCCCCAGTGATGCCGTCACCCGAGTCCTGCCAGCGCCCGGCCGGCAGCGCCGCGGTGAGTAGGAAGTCGCGGTGGCTGCGCCCGTGGGCGTCGGCGTAGGCGTTCAGTTGACGACGGAACTCGTCGACGAGCAGATTGAGGTTGCGCCGATCATCGGGCGAATAGCCGATGTTCGGCAGCCCGCCGGAGACCGGAAATTCCCAGTCGATGTCGAACCCGTCGGCGACCCCGTTCGCGATGAAGGCGTCGAGGCACGAGGCGACGAATGCCGTGCGCTTGGCGTCGGTGGACGAGACGTCGGAGAAATCGGCCGCACCCCAGCCGCCGATCGAACGGATGACCTTCAGGTTCGGCCGGGCCTGCCGCTGCGCCAACACCGCGTTGACCCCCGCCGTGCTCGCGGTCGTGCAGGCGCCGCTCCTGATCGTCGAGAACGCCCAGAAGAAGTGGGTGACCAGGTCCATCTGGATGCTGCTGAAGTTCGGCGTCCCGGACAGCAGGTAGCCACCCACGAGCGGTGTCGGCAGTGGCGGCACGGACGCACCGTGCGGCGGGTCGGCCCGGGCCGCGGTCGGCGCGACGACGGTGAGCGCTGCCAGCGCAAAAGCAACGGCGGCGGCGAACGCCGGTCTGCTCCTCATCGAAGCCTCCTGGCCACTCAGCTGGACCGCGGTCAGCCGCCTATTCGGACTAGCCGAATAAATGGTCTAGACCATTCGCGAGGAGAATATGTCTAGACGTACAGGGACGTCAATCCCCGGACTGGCGGTCATTCCTCGCTGCTGCTGCCCTCGACCGGAATCGGTCCGGTTGGCGCAGAGCCGCCGACGTGCTCCTGGGCCCATCCGGGGTGTTCAGCGACCGCCCAGCGGGCATCGACCGACCCGCGCCGCATTCCGCGCCGTGCCTCGGCATCGCGGACGGCCCGGTAAATGTGTCCGATTATCAGAAGCCCGACCCCAAGCGCGAACCAATCGTGAACGAAGGTGGCGCCGGTGCGCCAGGCCAACGGCGCCAGCCCGACGAAGTACATGATGACGCCCGTCCCCAGCAGCACGAGTATCGAGGCGCACGACAACCAGGCGTTCAGCTTCTGGCCGGCGTTGAACTTGCCGATCACGATGGTGTCGTCGCGCCGCGTTCGGGGGCGTAGCCAATGCCAGTCCGACCTGGTGAAGCGGTTGAGCCGGGACAGGTCGGCTCGGTAGGCCCGCGACAGCAGGCCGAGCACCATCGGTACCGGCAACGCCATCCCGCAGTACACGTGGACGAGCTCGACCAGATGCCGGTGCCCGACCCGGATCGACAAGCTGCCGTTGTACAGGATCGCTGCGGTCAGCAAGCACGCGAGCATCAGCCCGGCGGTGGCCCGGTGCACCATCCTCTCGGCCCAGGTGAACCGCAGAATGCGAACACCGCCCGACAGCGCGCTCACGAGCCGATCCACCCGTCGACCGCGTAGCCGCGGTGCTCCCAGTAGCCCGGTTCGACCTCGGCGGTGAGCTCGATCCCGGACAGCCACTTCGTGCTCTTGTAGCCGTACATGGGCGCGACGTACATGCGAACCGGGCCGCCGTGGTTGTGCGTGATCGGCCGACCCTGCATCCGCAGGGCGACGATCACGTCGTCGCGCCGGGCTTGGGCCAGGGTCAGACTCTCCGTGTAAGTGCCGTCGAACGAACGGAACCGCACGGCCGTGGCAGCGCGTTGCGGTCGGGCGGCGTCGATCAACTCGGCCAGGCGAACCCCCCGCCAGGGCACCTGCAGCACCTGCCATCCGGTCACGCAGTGGAAGTCCCGGGTGAGCGCCGTCTGCGGCAAGGCCTCCAGCTCGGCGAGCGAGTAGGCCCGCGGCCGATCGACGAGCCCTGACACCGCCAGCTGATACGTCGCCGGGTTAGGGGTGGGCACCGACCCGGTCACCGAGTAGTACCGGAACGTGGCTCCCGCCGGCAGCAGCGCGATCAACCCGGTGGGGTCATGCATCTCGATCGGCCCGAGGACCGCCTCCACCCCGGACTGGATCGCCCTGCCGCTCACGACGCCGACCGCACCCAGCCCGAGCAGGCCGAGGATCACCCGTCGACCGACCGGTGCGCCCTCGGGCCGCTGCTCGCTGTCCACTACTCGAGGATGCGCCCTCCCCCGGCCGGCGCTGACCAGGGAACGACCCGCGTAAGCCTTCTGCAACCATCCGGCAACGCCGCAGAGCTGGGCGGACGCTCGGCCGATCGACGTCATGCCGGTGACCGACATGTTTCGTTTCCGTAGACAGGGCTCAGCCCTCGCGTCTATGTTCATCGGATGTCTGCCTTGGAGGCCTGATGCGGATCAGCGTTCTCATCGCTACAGTTCCCTTGATCATTGCGACACCCCTGAGCGGTGCAGCTGCCTCGGCCAGTCATACATCGGATGTCTTGCACGTATCTCCGTCCGGACAGGGCCGCTCGTGCAGCTCCAACGCGCCCTGCGATCTGGCCACCGCACGCGACCGGGTCAGGGCCCTGCTCCCCCGCGCCGCCGGCGACGTCGTGGTCGAGCTGAACGGCGGCACATACCGGTTGGCCAGCCCGTTCTCGCTCGGCGCGCAGGATTCCGGACGCCCGGGCCACCGCGTCGTCTACCGCGCCGCTCCGGGCCAGACGCCGGTCCTCAACGGAGCGGTCCGGGTCACGGGGTTCACCAAGGTGGACGCCGCCAAGAACATCTACCGGGCCAAGGTGCCGGCCGGCACGGCCAGCCGAGAGCTGTTCGTCGACGGCGTCCGCGCCCGGCGGGCCCGCGGCGCGAGCAACCCGTCGGGCTTCACCGCGACCAGCACCGGATTCACCACCAGTGATGGCTCCTACGCGTCCTGGACCAACACCGGGCAGGTCGAGATCGTCAAGAACAACGCGTGGAAGCAGATGCGCTGCCCGCTGGCGTCCATCACGGCCACCGCGTCCGGCGGCTCAGACCTCACCGTCGACCCCGCCTGCTGGAACAACAACCACTCCTCGGTGCCACACCCGGGGTTCCCGTTCAACGGCAACGGGCTGCCGACGCTCGACGGCATCACCTGGATCGAGAACGCCTACCAGTTGCTCGGCACCCCGGGACAGTTCTACCTGGACAGCGCCGCCCGCTACCTGTACTACGTCCCGCGAGCCGGTGAGAATCTCGCGAAGGCCGACGTCGAGCTGCCGGTCGCACCCGAACTGCTCGATCTCAGCGGGACGCCCGGGCACCTGGCGCCGCTGAACGACACCGACTGGCGAGCGACCTACACCGGCAGCTGGGGCTATCAGAACGGCCGGCCGCTGGGCGACCTCAACGCCGACGTGCACTACACGAGCACCAACGGGGACTCGTTCGGCTACACCTTCGCCGGCACCGGCATCCAGGTGCTGTCCGAGACTAACACCGACGAGGGCACCATCGATGTCTACGTGGACGGCGCGAAGGTGTCCACGGTGTCGGCCAACAACGCGGAACGGTTGGCCCAGCAGGCGATCGTGTCGATCACCGGGCTGACCAAGGGCTCGCACACCCTCAAGCTGGTCAAGACCGGCGGCGACTACCTGATCGTCGACGGGGTCACCGTGATCCCCGACGTCGTGGCGCCGGTGCACGACGTCGCCTTCGAGGGCATCACGTTCGCGTACACGACCTGGAACGCGCCCACCGCCGAGGGATACGTCGACAACCAGGCCGGTGTGCTGTGGGATCCGACGACGCACGCGCCGATCCGGATCCCGGCCGCCGTGCAGGTGCATCGGGGCGCGCGGATCTCGTTCACCGGCGACGTCGTGCAGCACACCGGAACCAGCGGGATCGACCTGGCCGACCAGACGCAGGACTCCTCGGTGACGGGCAGCTCGATCATCGACACCTCGGGCATCGGCGTAGCCGTCGGCGAGGTCGACGACTACTACCAGACCCAGACCGCGCTGATGACCAGCGGCAACACGGTGTCCGGCGACACGATCCTGCGCCCGGGCCAGGAGTACCAGGACGCGGTGGGCATCTTCGTCGGCCACAGCCGCAACACCACCTTGGCGCACAACGACGTCGGCTACACGCCCTACTCCGGCATCTCCATCGGCTGGGGATGGGGCTGGGCATCGAGCTGCGACCTGCAGGCCAAGCAAGGATTGCCGACCCCCTGCAGTCACGGCACGACCTACACCGGCGGCAACCACGTCGTCGGTAACCACGTGCACAGCGTGATGGGTGTGCTGAACGACGGCGGCCCGATCTACACCCTGGGCGGGCAGGCGTCCGCGTCCGAGTTCACCGGCAACGTGCTGGGTGAATGCATCGACGGCTGCAACATGATCTACCACGACGAGGGCAGCTCGCTGTGGAACACCCACGACAACGTCGTGCGCTTCAGCAACGGCTCGCTCTGGCTGAACCTGTGGACGCCGACCATCCACGACGACGCGATCTATGACAACTACACCGACACGGCGGCGTACAACAACAACGGCACGAACATCACCTTCCAGCAGTCGACCGTGGTGCCGGACGGCAACTGGCCGCCGGCCGCTCAGGCCATCATCAATGCCGCCGGCCCGGGCCCGTCGACGAGCAAGGTGATCGATGACGACGATCTGCGCATCGACTACCGCGGCAGCTGGTCCTCGAGCGGATCACGCAACCTCGGCGACCTCAACGACGGCGTCCACTACACCCAGCAGGACGGCGCGTCGGCGACAATCACCTTTACCGGAAAGGGAATTAGCTTCCTGACCGAGACGAACTCCGACGAGGGACAGGTCGGCGTCACACTCGACGGCGTTGCCAAGCCGGCCGTCGACGCGAACACCGCCAACCGCCAGGTCCAGTACCAGCTCTACTCGGTGACGGGCCTGGCGGCCGGCTCGCACACGTTGACGCTGAGCAAGCTCAGCGGCACGTACTTCCTCGTCGACGGGTTTCAGCTGAGCAGCTGAAGGTCTATCGCGTTGGCCATGGCCTGCATGCCGGCGGCGTTGGGGTGGATGTGATCACCGGCATCGAAGCCGGGCTTCAGCGCCACCGGGTTGGCCGGGTCGCGCATCACCTGGTCGAAGTCGATGACCCCGTCGAACGCCCCGCCGGTGCGGATCCAGTCGTTGGCGGCCTGGCGGATCGCCTCGGCGGAGTCGGTGTAGTAGCCGTTGCCGAAGTCCGGGAGCATCGTCGCGCCGATGATCCGGACGCCGGCGGCGTGGGCCTGGCCGATGAGGTTGCGGTAGCCGTCGATGAGGTCCGCCGCCGTGAGCGGCGCTCCGTTCGGCCCGGCGTTGTTGCCAATGTCGTTGATGCCCTCGAGCAGGATGACGTCGCGGACACCGGGCTGGCTCAGGGCGTCGTGGCTGAACCGCTTGATGGCGCTGATGCCCTGCCAGATGTTGGGCACGTCGGTGAGCACCCGGTTGCCGCCGAGCCCGGCGTTGACCACCCCGAGCGGGCGGGTGCCGCCCAGGCGACGGGCCAGGTCCTCGGGCCAGGTGGCGTACGCGCTGGTCGGGGTGTTGTAGCCGTCGGTGATCGAGTCGCCGAACGCGACGACGGTGCCGGCGGCCGTACTGGACACCAGATCCACCCCGGACAGGTAGTACCACGACGTCCTCGCGGCGATGTAGTTGCCGTCCCCGTCATCGCGGGTGTGGTTGCCCGGCAAGGACAGGTAGCTGGTGTCGAACGCGTCCGAGTGCCACGTTGCCGATGTGGTCGCCTGCGAGAGGTAGAGGCTGACCAGCAGGCTCTTGTCGGCGCCGACCGTCATCTGTACAGGGTCGCTGAGCACCTCGGCGCCGGTCGGGATCGTGAACGCCTTGGCGTGCGCGTAGGTCACCGTGTGGTGGGTGCCCGGCACTGCGGTGGCCAGGCTGCCCTGCTCGGCGATGTCCACCGCGCCGACCGAGAGCGGAGTCGTGCTGCGCAGGTTGGACAGCTTGACCCGCAGCGAATTGCCGCCGATGGAGGTGTGCACGACCATGCGGATGGTCTGGTTGTTGAAGTTCGGGCCGCCGATGGTCATGCTCGGCCCCCAAGTAGCGAATCGCTTCCCGGACTGCCCGGAATCGGGCTGCGCGGCCGCGGAGGTGACGCCGGCGGCCACCAGTGCCATCGCGGCCAGTGCTGACAACAACCGTCTTCTCGTCGTGGTCACAGAATTCTCCAGTCGACGCAGGGCGCTTCCCGCGGGCCGCCGCTCCGGGGCGACCGACGGCCCGACACAGGGCACTACTATGACCGTCGTCACAGGCAGCCATGTGTGGGGACTGTACAGCACCAGCAGCGCTAGACATCCGATGTCACCGCCGGTACGAGCCCAATCGAGGTATCGATCTTCGGATCAAGGGCCTATTCATCGGAGCGCTGGGGCCAACCGCCAACGCTAGGGCAGCTGGACGACCTGGGCCGCGTACGCAAGGCCGGCCCCGAATCCGACCAGCAACGCGAGCGCGCCGGCCCGGACCTGGCGTTGTTCGAGAACCTGGCTGAGCGCGATGGGTATGGACGCGGCCGACGTGTTCCCCGACCCGACGACGTCTGTCGCGACCACGACGTGCTCGCCCAGCCCGAGCTTGCGGGCGACGGCGTCGATGATGCGCAGATTCGCCTGGTGCGGCACGAACACATCGATGTCCGCCACCGTGACACCGGCCTTCGCACACGCCCGCTCGGCCAAGCCGGGCACGGTGTCGACCGCCCAGCGAAACACCTCCGGGCCCCGCATCCGCAGGAAGCCGGTGTCATCGACGGCAATCATGTCGGCGCCGTCGCCATCGCTACCCCACACGGCCGGGCCGACGCCCGCCTGGCCGGGCTCCGCAGCTGCTACCACCGCCGCCCCGGCGCCGTCACCGAAGATGATCGAGGTGCCCAGGTCCGCCTCGTCGATCAAGTCGCTCATGCACTCCGCGGCAACGATGAGTACCCGCCGTGCGGACCCGGTCCGGATCATCGTGTCGGCCGCGCTCAATGCGTAACAGAACCCGCTGCAGGCCGCGTTGAGCTCCATCTCCGCCGCCCGCAATCCCAGGGTCTGGGCTACCCGGCTGCCGAAAGTCGACCGCACGTGGCGATCGGCCGAGCACGTCGCGACGATCAGCAGATCGACCTGCGCGGCGTCCAGCGCCGCCCGGTGCAGAGCCGAGGTGGCCGCATCACATGCGAGGTCGAGCAGTTCGGAGGCGGCCTTCAGCCGCCGCAGCTCGCGTATGCCGGTACGAGCTTGCACCCAGTCAGCGCTCTTGCCGAAACGCTCGCCGAGCTCGTGGCCGGACACCGCGTGGTCCGGGCGACCCGCGGCGAAGCTGAGTAGCCGCGAGCCCGCGACGAGCGGGGACGACTGGAGTGGAAACCTCACCACGTTACTTTGACGTCCTACCAATCGGTACGCACGCTGCGGACGCGCGCGCACGGTGTGAGCCCGCACACGCGTCGCGCGGCTTCCGCGGCCCAACGGCAAATACTAGGACGCCCGACTATCGACGACCACGGATGGTTCCACATGGCTGACTCGAGTTTGCCCGTACCCGGCCGGACCGAGGCCGGCGTGCGGTCGGAGGTTCACGACGGCGTCGCGCATATCGTGCTGGCGCGTCCAGACGTGTCGAACGCCATCGACCTCGCCACGGCAGCGCAGTTCGGCGACGCGGTCGACGTGGCCGCGGACGAGTCGGTCCGCGTGGTCCTCGTCCGCGGGGAAGGGTCGCGGTTCTGCGCCGGCGGCGACGTCCGGTCGATGCTCGCCAGCGACGACCGGGCGGACTACCTGCGCGCGCTGGCCTCCACCCTGGGCGAGAACCTGTACCGGCTCTCGTGCCTGGACAAGCCGGTTGTCGCAGCGGTCCACGGAGCCGTCGCCGGTGCGGGACTGGGGTTCGTGCTGGCCGCCGATGTGACCGTCGCCGCGCGGTCGACCAAGTTCGTCATGGCCTACTCGGGCATCGGGCTGACTCCCGACTGCGGCGTGTCCTACCTACTTCCTCGGGCGATCGGTCAGCAACGAGCCCTCGAGTTCGCGCTGACGAATCGGACGCTGTCCGCTGACACCGCCCGCGACTGGGGCCTGGTGGCCGAGGTGACCGACGACGCCGAGTTGGCGACCCGGGCCCACGCAATCACCGCGACGATGGCCGAGGCACCGCCCTTCGCCCTCGGGCAGGCCCGGCGGTTGATTCGCGACTCCTTCGCCACGAGTCGCTCCAGGAGTCTCGTAGCGGAGGCCGAGACGATCAGCCGGGCCGTCACCACTCCCGCGGCGGTTGAGCTGATCGATCGCTTCGCGACCCGTGGGTGACGATGGTCAGTCCGACGCCGGAAGCGGCTTGGGCGCCTCGATCGACATCGGTTCGCCGTGACACTCGAGCGGACCCTCGCCCGGCTTGGTGACGAGTAGTTGGGTCGTGCAGTGCGCACAGACGTATCGCTTGCCGAGTTGATTGGACATGGCTCCCCTGTCGGTCGAGGCGCGGCGAGTATATCTTATATAGTCGCGGCTAGAACCAGGCGTCGGCCATGTCAAGCGTGGTTCGATCCCGGGCCGCGAGCAGATCGAGTTGCGCCCACACGCGGGGCAACTCGTAGCGGAAGAAGTAGCGGCCCGCCTGCCGCTTGCCGTCGTAGAAGTCGCCGACCTGATCGGACGCCGCCAGACCCTGCTCGAGCCAGATCCAGGCGATGACGATGTGGCCCACGACCTCGAGGTAGGTCGACGAGTTGGCCAGGGTGGCCTCGAGGTCTCCGTCCGCCCAAACCTGATCGGTGACAGTGACCAGCCGGTCCAGCGCCGACTGGAGCTGCGCCCCGAATCCGGCCAACTCGCCGCCACACCGCGCCGACGCGAGCACGGACTCGGTCAGCACGGTGCGCAGCGCCCGGAAAGCGGCTCCGTCCTCCATGACGACCTTGCGCCCGAGCAGGTCGATTCCCTGGATGCCGTGCGTCCCTTCATGGATCGCGTTCAGCCGGTTGTCCCGGTAGTGCTGCTCGACGTCGTACTCGCGGGTGTAGCCGTAGCCGCCGTGGACCTGTATCGCGAGGCTGTTCGCCCGCAGACACCACTGCGACGGCCAACTCTTCGCGATCGGCGTCAACACTTCGAGCAGCAATCGCGCCCGCTCCCGGGATTCGGCATCCGCCGTGGTCTGCTCCTCGTCGATGAGGCGACCGCAGTAGAGATTGAGAGCCAGCGCCCCCTCGACGTAGGACTTCTGGGCCAGCAACATGCGACGCACATCCGCGTGCTGGATGATCGGCACCTGCGTCTCGTCCGAGCGGCCGGCCCGGCGCCCCTGCGCCCGCGTGCGGGCGTAGTCGACGGACTTCAGGTACGCGGTATAGCCGAGCGCGGCCGCACCCAGGCCGACACCGACGCGCATCTCGTTCATCATGTGGAACATGTAGCCGAGACCCCGATGCGGTTGCCCGACGAGATACCCGACGGCGCCGGGCGCCCCGCCGGGGCGGTGTGCGCCCTCGCCGAAGTTGAGCACGGTATTGACCGTGCCCCGGTAACCCATCTTGTGGTTCAGCCCGGCCACCACGACGTCGTTGCGCTCACCCCGGGTTCCGTCGGCTTCGACGAGATACTTGGGGACGATGAACAGCGACAGTCCCCGGACGCCGGCCGGTCCGCCCGGGATACGCGCCAACACCAGGTGGACGATGTTCTCGGTGAGCTCGTGGTCTCCGCCCGAGATCCACATCTTGTTGCCGAACAGCCGGTAGCTCCCGTCGGCGGCCTCGGTGGCCCGTGTTGCCACGCCGGCCAGCGACGAGCCGGCCTGCGGCTCGGACAGGCACATCGTCCCGCTGAAACGTCCCTCGACCATCGGCCGGACGAATCGCTCGATCTGTTCCGGGGAGCCGTGCGCGAGGAGGAGATTCGCGTTGGCGATAGCGAGGAACGGATAGGAGGTAGTGCCGGCGTTGGCGGCCTGAAACAGCGCCATGCACGCACCGGCGACAACGCGCGGGAGCTGCTGCCCGCCGACGTCCTCGCCCATGCTCGCCCCGACCAAGCCGGCTTCGGCGAACGCGTGCACGGCCACCGCGACCTCGGGTAGCAGGCGAACCCGGCCGTCTTCGAGCCTCGGCTCGTTCGCATCGGCGGTCTTGTTGTGCGGTGCGAAGAGCTCGGTGGCCAGCTCTCGGCTCAGGTCGAGCACGGCGTCGAAAGAGTCCCGACCGTGGGCCTGGAAGCGCGGCCGCTTGGTCAGCGCCTCGACGTCGAGCCATTCGTACAAGAGGAACTCGAGGTCTCGACGAGAGATGAGGGAATCCACCACGGCAGGCTACGTCGCTTTCGATCGGCGAGAGGCGAGGAAGCGGGCGATGCCTTCGGCGGCCTCGGCCCGCAGGTGCTCGTTACTCCCGAGCTCGCGGGCCGCAGCTTGACTGGCGGCGGGCCCCTCGGTCGCGGTCAGGGTCATCAGGTGCCGGAGGCGGGCCAGCGTTGCCAGCGGCTGCGCCGCGAGCCGGGCCGCCA
>Ga0137412_10003601_pt1 | contig 12362 bp, 10 predicted proteins | sample CZODoug2_1_16fun_FD_122160 | JGI IMG/M metagenome (GOLD analysis project Ga0137412, IMG submission 122160) | Vadose zone soil fungal communities from Angelo Coast Range Reserve, California, USA - CZODoug2_1_16fungal (Hybrid Assembly) | ecosystem: Environmental > Terrestrial > Soil > Vadose zone...
CTGCCGAATAACCCCGGTGATCGACGCGTGGGTGACGGGGGAGCGGTGCTTGAGGTAGCGCTCGCTCGGTTATCGAGGTGAGGACGGCGCAGCGGCGTCGATCAGGGCCGCCGCGGCGGCGCGGGAAGCCTTGGCAATGGCCGGGTTGTGGTCCATGTTCGCAGCGAGCCCGGCGCCGTCGTAGAGCAGTTGCAACTGTTCGGCCAGGCGTTGTGGCTGGCGGATACCGGCTGCTTTGGCGAGGTCAGCGAACATGGTCCGGATCCACGCGCGGTAGTTCTCGACCGCTTCCTCGATCCTGCTCCCAGGGTCAGCCTCGGCGCTGGCGGCCACGAACGCGCAGCCGTGGAAGTCGGGCTGACGGAAGAGCTGCCCCTGCGCGTCGAAAACGGCCAGGATCTTGTCCCGCGGGTCCTCGACCGCGTCCATGGCGCGCTGCAGCCGTCCGGTGGTGTTCTCGTGCCTGGCGTCAAGGTAGGCGCGTACGAGGGCTTCCTTGCTGCCGAATGTGTTGTAGAGCGACCCCTTTGCCACGCCCGCGTGCTCAAGGATCCGTTCGATGCCGACCGACTGCACGCCCTCGGCGTAGAACAGCTCATTGGCCGAGTCGAGCAGCCGCTGCCTCGGCAGGCGTGGGTCGCTCAATTCGGCATTGGGTTTGCGGCCCCGCCGGGCACCCGGTGTGGCCGTCATGGCAGCCACCTCCAGTTCGTGTCGATCGCTGTCAGCCTAGTTAGCCGCAGCCGGGGATGTCGCGAACCGCGCTCGCCCGCGTCTCATCTCGGTCTGGATCAGCCGGCGATGAGGTCGAACTCGTTACCTTCGACATCGGCCAGAGTGGTCCATCGGGCCGAGCCCGCAGTGACCTCATTCACCACGGTGGCTCCGAGCCGGAGCACTCGCTCACGCTCGGCGTCGTATTCGGCCGCGATGAGGTCCAGATGAAGGCGATTCTTGACTGACTTGTTCTCCGGGACCTTGTGGAACGCCAGCCGCGGTCCCTTCGCGGGGTCGGTGGCGTCGATCGCCGCATCCTGCTCGGTCGCACCCAGATTCACCGGACGTCCAAGCACGGCGGACCAGAAGGACGCGACCGCGGCGGCATCGCCGCAGTCCACGCTCAATCCGAACACGCTCACTGCACTGCTCATGATCGTTCTCCCTTTGATGGGTTGGGTCAGACGGCGGTGCGGCCACCGTCGACGGGAATCACTGCGCCGGTGATGTAGCTGGCGGCCTCAGACGCGAGGAAGCCGATTACGCCGGCGATCTCGGCTGGCTGCGCAGGACGGCCAAGCAGGGTGGTCTTGCCGAGTGCCTCGATCAGTACGTTGTCGCCCGCGTTGTAGGTCGGGCCCGGCGCGACCGTATTGACCCGTACGCCCGACGGGCCGAATTCCGCGGCCCACGAGCGCGAAAGCGTGGTAAGCGCACCTTTGGTGGCGCCGTAGGCTGCTCCGCCGACCAGGCCAACATGCCCGGCCATGCTGTCCACGCTGATGATCGAGCCGCGCCCGCGTTGCGCCATGCCGGATGCCAGTGCCGCAACCAGCAGGTACGCCGAGCGAACGTTGCCGTTCCACAAGCGGTCATAGGTGCCCACGTCCAAATCCGCAGTCGGGCCGAACCAGGACAGGCCGGCGTTGTTCACCAGCACGTCCACCTCGCCAGCCTCCTTGGCCAATCGCTCGATTTCGGCCGGGTCGAGGAGATCGGCGGCTACGAACCGTGCCCTTCCACCGGTCCGGGTGATCTCGGAAACGACCTCGCCACCGCGGGCCGCGTCGCGGCCGTGCACCAGCACCGTGTGGCCATCAGCCGCCAGCCTCAGCGCGGTCGCCCGACCGATACCTGACGTCGCCCCCGTCACCAGCGCAACGCCGCCGGCGTCCATCCCGTTGCTTGTCACGATGCCTCCAAGTATTAGACCGACCTGTTCATTTGCGATAATAGACAGGGCAGTCCATTAGAGTCAAGCGCGGGTTCCGTCATCTCAGCCGAGATCGGCTGGAGACCGATGCCCACCGACGGCGAACCGGTCATCGGCCCACCCGCCGGCACAGAGGGTCTGTACATCGCCGTGATGCACTCGGCGATTACCCTGGCCGCCGCCGTCGGCCGACTTGCCGCTTCTGAGATCCTCACCGCCCGACCGGCGCCGGAACTCGCCGGTTGCCGACCAGCCCGATTCCGCCGTCGTCACGCTTCACGGTTGAAGGTCGGGTGTGGGGCCGCGTCGTCGGGTGGAGATGTGCCAACCGTCGGCGAATCCACGCGCGGCTTCGTGACCATCGAGTATGAATCGTTCAAGCGCGCCATTTTCTGAACGGAAGTAGCCGCCACCGATGGGCTTCAAGGCGCTGATCCGCCTGCTGAGATTGCCATTCTCCACGACTATTTCGATATCTGGATACTCGGCATGTTGGTAGGTGCCGACAAGCTGCGCGTCGCTCGGTACGGCTCGTGTGCCTCGTCGGAATCGACCGGGGTCAATGGCCAGGGACCTGTCGGTGCCCTTCCGGCGAGCGTATCCAGGACGACCGTAGGCGCATATGGAAAACGGTGCGATCGAGTAGTTGACAAGGGTCACCACCGCAGGCCGCTGTTCGTGGTCAGCTAGCTGAGAAATAGTCTGGCAACCAAATGCCCGCTGCGGCGTCGATCTTACGCGTGGTCACCGTCGTATGTTCGCGATGCTCGGATTGCACGGGTCACAGGTGAGCATTGGCACGAAGGTCAAGAAAGAGCAGCATCGAGTAGCTTTCGCGCGGATCCTCTACTTGGGTTCCGTGTCGAAGCATATTGGTAAGGACGTTCACCCCCGTCGCGGCGGCATATGTGGCGATGAAGTCAACAGCGAGGCTGCTCTCTCGTTCAGTCAGAGGCCTTGCCCGATCGTAGGCAGCGATGATCTGTTGTATTCGATCGATGTCCGCGCCTCGATTGATATCGCGCCCCCATGTCTCTGCAATGCGTCCGAGATCGTAGAGCAGAAACGATGTTATGCAGTCATCGAAGTCTATGAGGCCAGCGATGCCACCCGAGCTGTCGAGCAGGAGGTTGTGGGCGCTGATGTCGTTGTGCACCAATCCTTGGGGTAGACCAACGGTATTTGCACAGACCCCCGCCATTTTCTCGTACTGCGCAGTCAGCTCGCCGACGGCTTCCCGCAGGACGGCAAGCTGGGAGTATGGACCGCTGAGGAACCGTGCGATTTGGTGAAGTGGATCGCGTTGACTGGTCCGCCGCCCGGGAAAGCTTCGTCCCCATGACAACGCATGCAGTTGTCCCGCCAACGCTGCTGTCTTGCAGCCTAGAGAAAAATCTCTTGACCAGAACCCGTCCGTCATCTCGGGAGGATGCTCGCCCGCCACGTACTCAAAGATCGCGACTGGCCGACCATCGGCGAGATCCCAGAGGGCCCCGTCCTGCGTTCGAAGCGGTGCTGGTGTGAGAAATCCGCAATGCGCTAAAAACTCCGTCGCGTGAAGTTCGTACTCGACTTCGGGGATCGTGCTTGAGCTGTAACTACGCGCAACCACTCTCCGGCCGGTGGTGCACTGGCGCTGAGTTTGTCGGGACGCGCTGATTCGGCGGGATGCGTGACCCGTGCGGACCTGAGATGGCGGCCACATCGCCCCGTACCGTCAGCCCGCGATAGGCACGCGCGGCGCTTGCTGGGGCTGCATGTCGCGATAGAGGCGAAGCACCTCGGCGAGCCGCCGCCGCGCTTCGTCCGTGTAGGGCTCGTGCTGGAACATGACGTGCTGAACGCCGAGGTCTGCATAGCCGCTGAGCGCCGCCGCGATCTCCGTCGTCGTGCCGGTCAGGGGATTGTCGAAGATGCTTGGCTTCACCGCCAGATCGGGGAACCGGACGCCGATGAGCGCCGTGATGCCCAGCGTCGCCGGGTCTCGCCCGACCTCGCGGCACGCAGCGTTGATCTTGGTGAGAGGCTCGGTCATGGTTTCGGGCTTGCCCATGTAGCCGGTGTTCCAGAGGTCGCCGTACCGTGCCGCGAGCCTGAGCATGCGTGGGCCTTCGCCGCCCACCAGCAGCGGCGGTCCTTCCGGCCGCGGACCGCGCGGCAGGTTGTCGCAGTCTCGCGCCTGGTAGTACCGCCCATCGAAATCGACCTGCCCGTCACGCAACAGCGGCCTGAGGATCTGCAGGGCCTCCTCGAAGCGATCCACCCGATGATCGAAGGGTGCCCCAAACGCCCGGTACTCCGGCTCGTTCCATCCCGCGCCGACGCCCAGGATCAGGCGGCCGTCGCTGACCTCGTCGGCGGCGGTCGCCATTTTCGCCAGGACCGCTGGATTGCGCAACGAGTTACACAGCACCAGCGTGCCGATCTCCACCTGTCGCGTCGCTTCGGCCAGCGCCGCCAGGATCGTCCAGCACTCCCAGACCCCTCGGGTCGGCCCATCGGGCATGCGATACAGCAGATGGTCGGGGAGCCAGACGCTGTCGAAGCCATCCGCCTCCGCCTGCTGCACGATCGCGCGGATCGCACGATAACGACGCGTCCTGTCGCCGTCCAGCTCGTTCGCGAGGAAGATCATCAGACCGATTTTCACGGGTTGACCTCTGCTCTCTCCTAACGGCGCCGATGGCTGCGCCGGCTGCCGGCATGATGATCGGAGCCACCGACAATTCCGGGGCCTGCCGGCGGACCTTGCCCGCCGTGTCGAGGGCAAAGGCCGTTGTTCCCGCCAGCGACGGCGTACATCGAGGACCTCGCCGCTCAGCGGGAAGCGGAGGCGGTTCGGCAAGCGCCTCGTCGCGCTCAGCTGAGTTGAACCCGTGCGCGCGGATGGCCGAAGCTGCGAGGGTCGGTTGAGGTCGACCCGAGATATGCCGAGTACGCGTACGGCATGGTGAGCACACGGCAGACCACTGCCATCCCGCCGGGCGACTGGACCACCGTGCCCGTCTTCGTGAGGTCCGGCGGTAGCCAGTACGGGCCTAAATGTGCACACCAAACCGTAGGAATTGCACTATCGATGGGTGCATGTCGATGGCTTTCCTAACGGTGCAGGCGCAGCGCCCGCGTCGAGGCAGGGGAGGGGCCGCCGAGAAGGTCACCCAGCGGCCGGGCTAGTTGGGCTCGTGACCTGATGCCAAGCTTGATATAGACCTTGCGCAGGTGGTATTCGACCGTTTTCGGGCTCAGGAACAGCACGGCGGCGACCTCGCGGGTGGTCTTACCCTCGGCGAGCAGGATCGAGACCTGAAGTTCTTGCGGGGTAAGGGTTTGCGCGCTGTTAGCTGTGCGCCGCCGGATGGTTTCGCCGGTCGCCTCCAGTTCGATGGCTACGAGGTCGGCCCAGCGGACGGCGCGTAGCTCCTCGAAGGTCGCAAGCGCGGCACGTAGGTGCTTGCGGGCTTCGATCCGCTGGCGTGCTCGCCGCAGGCGGGCACCGTATGCCAGCTGGGTGCGAGCGACCTCGAACCCGTCGCGGGTCTTCTCGTGAAACCCGAGCGCGGCTTCGAAGTGCGTGTCGATGTCGGCGTCCGAACTGAGCATGCCGATCGTGCGCTCCGCGCGCGCCATCGCCCAGGGTTGGCCCTTTGTCGCCGCCGCGGATCGGTAGCGTTGGGCGATCTGCCAAGCTTCGTCGCGCTTACCCGACCGCGCCAACACATCGGCGAGTTCGGGCGCCGGCGACAGGTCCGGGTCGAGAACCGCGAGAGTACCGAGCAGCATGTCGAGTTCGTTGAGGTGTAGCTGCGCGTCGCCTAGATTGCCGGCCGCCAGTTCCAGCTCACCCAGCGCGAACAGGCACCGGACCCGGCAGAGGTGGATGTCGCGGGCCTGGCAGATAGGCATTGCCTCCGCGACGAGCGCGCGGCACTGCTCCGCACGGCCCAGCCGGGCCTGTAACCACGCCAGCCCGGATAGGCTCAGCGCCAGCGCGGTGTTCTGACCGGTCTCCCGCGCCAACCGGATTGCCTCGTCGTAGGTGGCCTCGGCGCGGATCCACTGGCCCGTATTGATCTCGTCCCGCGCGAGGTGGAACAGCAGGAACGGCAAGGTCCCCAGCGCCGCCTCGGTGCGGACCTCGCGCACTGCGCGACGAAGCTCGTCGCCGGAGTCGGTATCGCGCAGGAACAGCGGCCCGATCATCAACCACGGCACCCTGCGCTGGTCGTCGCGCAGCGCGCCAGATGCGGCGAACAGCTCAACCGCGGTGCGGATCTGGTCGGCGCCGCCGCGGTTGGCCAGAATCCGCGCGACACCAACGGCGATCTGTCCGAGTGCCCGCGCCTTCGGCGTGCGTACCTGACTGAGCAGGTCCTCGATCTCATTCGCCAGTTCGAACGCGGCGGTGGCGTCGCCGAGGTAGAAGCAGACACTGACCGCGTCCGCCAGCACGACGACCCTGGCATCCGCGTCCGGAGATTCGTGAGCGGCGATGCGGAGGATGTCCCGCGATTCGCTGAGCGACCCCGTCCGCGCGGCGATCGCACCGCGGAGCTCGAGCGCGCGTAGTCGGACCTGTGCCGCGGCCAGGTCGCCGATCTGGTTCAGCAACGCGGTGGCGCGTGGCCCGGTGCCGGCCAACCATGCCGACTCCGCGGCTGCCACGCAGAACTGGTCGTGCCGCTCGACGCTCGGGCTCAATCGGGCTGCCCGCTCGAACGCTGCCGATGCGACGTCGTCCGCGCTTCGGTCGTGTGCCCGCATCGCCGCCTGGGCAAGGAGATCGGCGACCTGCTCATCGGGACCCAGCGTGGCCTCCGCCAGATGCCAGGCCTGCCGGTCGGGCTCAAGGGGACCGAGCGCCTCGGCCACGGCTCGGTGCGCCGACCGGCGGAACTCGGGTGTCGCGTCGCCGTAAACGGCGGCGCGTGCCAGCGGATGGCGGAACTCGACGCGTCCGTCGACGATCCGGATCAGCCCGGCGTCCTCAGCCTCGCCGAGCACGTCGATGCCGATGCCGATGCCGAGACAGGCATCGGCGATCACCCGCAGATCGCTGCCAACCACCGCGGCTACGATGAGCGCCGAGCGTCCAGCCGGGCCGAGCGACCGCGCCCGAGATGCGAACGCGTCCGCCAGTACGGCCGGCACCGGCAGTTGCGCGGCTGGCGAGGTGTGCTCCAGGCGGTCCACGGTGCCGGCGAGCTCGATCAACGCGAGCGGGTTTCCCGCGGTCGCCCGGTGCAGCCGCATGAGCAGTTCGGCTTTCACCGGCGCCGTGGAATGGTAGGAGACCAGCTCGCCAGCGGCGGCCAGGTCGATACCGGCCAACGGCAGTTGGGGTATCTGAACCAGCAGGTCGCGCGACTCGCCGGACTCCGAGGTCCGCACAGTGGCCAGCGCCACGATCGGATCTGCCATCAGCCGCCGGGCCACGAACGTCAGTGCGGCGGCAGAGGGCCGGTCGAACAGTTGCAGGTCGTCGAGCAGGATCGCGAGCGGCTGGTCCTCGGCGTACCGGCAGAGCAGGCTCAGCGCGGCGGCGCCGATGGCGAACCGGTCGCCGATGGTGCCGGGGCGCAGCGCGAGCGCGGCTGACAACGCCTGGGCCTGGGGCGCCGGAATCTCGTCTATGTGGCCAAGTGCCGGCCGCAGCACCTGATACAAGGCGCCGAAGGGAATCTCCCGTTCGGGCTCGCTGCCGGCCGCACGGAGCAGCGTCATCCCAGTAGCGCATTCGGCGCCGTAATCGAGCAATGCCGTCTTGCCGACGCCGGCCTCACCGGTGATGACCAGGACGCCACTCTGCCCGATCCGAGCACCGGCAACGAGCCGCTCGATCGCCCGGCGCTCGGACTCGCGGCCAATCAGCACGTGTGGAGTCTAGGTGCGGGCGCTGCGCGATTCCGCTGTTCAACGCATTGACTACCAAGGCCGGCAGCAATGTCCGTAAGGCACCTCAATGTAAGGGCAGTGCAGCTGAGGACGGTGCGCCTAGGTGGGGCACCTGATGCGGCGACCGGCCGGACCTTCATATGTTTCCACCGTCAGGTCCTCGAAGCCTGGCCTGGAGAACGGCGGGCTGAGCAGTGGACCGGCGCTTCGGCCACCCGGCGCTCGCCACGTCACAACAACCACATCAAACAACCACCAGGAGATTGCACATGAAGAGATTCGCTGTACTCATCACCGTCTGCGCTGCCGCGGTCGCGGCCTTTGCCACGGCCGCGACGCTCCCGAGCGGAGCCGCCGCCCCCACCCCCACCAACCAGGTGGACCAGGCGCACGGCGTGCACATCACGCCGCTGTCTGCAGGCACGATCGGGTCGAGGGTCCACGCCCACAGCGCCGGTATCAAGATCGCGACGCGCGGCCCCCGCGACATGCTGGTGACCTCGATCGTCGTCGATCCTGGTGGCTCGTTCGGTTGGCACACCCACCCGGGCCCGGTGCTGGTCGCGGTGAGCAAGGGCACGCTGGCCTTCTACGAGCCGAATGGCAAGCGTTGCCCGCGCAGCACCGTCACCTCCGGTCAGGCGTTCATCGAGGACGGCGGAGACGTCCACCTGGCCCGCAACGAAACATCCCACCCGGTCGAGCTGAACGCGATCTTCCTCGCGCACACCGGCACGACCGAGTTCCTCACGGCAGTGCCAGCGCCGAAACACTGCCACGTCTGATCTCACGTCAACTGCAGTGCTGCCGCGGTCACGGCGACGTGGCGTCGTCGGGATCGGGAGCCTCGCCGGCCCCGATCCCGACGGCGACGACGCACCGGTTGGGCGGGGGTTCAGCCGGCTGTGGCGCCAGTCCCGACCAAGACGACTGCCATCGTGCAAGGTTTGTCGCTCTTGTTCCGCCAGGCGTGCCGGCTGCCGTTTTGGACGATGCAGTCGCCCTCCCGTAGGTGCACCTCGTCGTTGTCAAGTTCGAGCCAGATCTCTCCGGAAACGACGAGGACGAAGTCGAGGCTGGGCGTACGGTGCATCCCGTCCTGGTCTGATTCCATGTGGGCTGCCCGCCCCGGCAGCGCCGCCTCAAGTTCGCGCTCCGCCGCGGGTGGGAGGGTTTGTGGGCGACCGGCGGACTCTGGAGGGACCGTGTAGAGGGTGAAGCGGAGGCCGCCGGGGGGCGGGAAGTGCGGAAGCCCGCTCTGGATGTCCGCGCTCGGCGGGTCGGTAGTAGGTGTGTCGAAGCTCCAGAGCCGGTGCCACCTGTATCCGGGAAGGGCGGACACGGTGATGGGCTCAACCTGGTCGTCGTGGGCGACGTGGGACAGTCCGTTCGTGCTTGTGGTGACTATGCGACGTACGTTTGAGCTGCTCACGCGCCAGACGTTACAGGTCCGCTGCTCGACTCCACGGCTTGAGTCTGCGCATGACCTATGACGTGACACGTTGTTGCCGCGGGGGACCATTCTCGGCCACCATTTCCCCGTAGTTGCTGCATTTCTCGGCGTGGCCAGGCTTGCATGGCGCTTGCGCCATCGCAGCAACGGTTCCGCAGCCCGCCGAGTGCGCGGACACTCGTGCGCTGGGTACGGGGGAATGGTTCGGTTCCTCGGTATGGCCGTCGGGATCCCGCCGGACTATTCGGTTTCAGTCGGCTGCGCAGGTCCCGCGCTGAATCGAACAATGGCGTCCCAGGCCATAATTGGCGACTCGGCTGATGTTGACCGTTCGCGCACGGCGTGGTCAACGTGATCCAGCCATACCGCCAGGTGGCCGGTATCCGTCTCCGATCCAAATATGCTTGTCATCGAGCCGTTGACGAGAAAACGATTCCCCTGGTAGCTTGCTCGTCCTAGGCGAATTCACCCGGTGGCGATGGGGCAAGGCACCGGCTTTGAGATACGTGAAATCCAGGACGTCCGCCGCGCCGACGAGAGGAGATCTCTCGATGCTGTCTCCGAGAGAAGCGGTCGCGCCGGCACGTTCGGTTTCCCGTTTACGTGCGCCGAGAATGGCGATGGTGGCCGCTGCCGTGTTGTCGATCGCGGCGGGCGTGTTTGCCACCTCAACGGCCAGCGCTTTCCCGCCGGGACCGGCGACAGCGTCCTACGCGGCGGCGAACCACCGGCCAACCGCGTTCCCGCCCGCGGCCAACTCGGCGTGGGCGTACGACCCCGCCGGCAGCCCCGGCACTTGGGTGAACACCATTAGAGACTATGACCGGCAGGCAACTGCTGGACGCGAAATGAACGAGATCTACAGCTTCGGCACCAGCCTCGTGATGAGCTGCCCGGACAACGACGGAACGCGGTGCACGGCGGGCGATCTCCATTCGGACTACACGCCCGGGAGCGGCGGTTACGCGAACACCGACGCGTACTACCGCGCCTTCGACGACCCGCATCCCGGTTCACTGACTATTGTGCCGATTCTCGACGGCTACACCGGGACCGTCGGAGGCTACACGCGCGGTTTTAACGAGTTGAGCCCTCAGCTTGCGGCCGACTATGCGGACACGGTTGCCAGCCAGTTCTGCGCCGACCCGCACGTTGGCGGCCTTCAGGCTGACGTCGAGCCGTTTGACGTCAGCACCAAGAACGGCCAGTACTACTTCTATATGCAGCTCGCCAAGGACTTCGCCGGAGAGCATGCCGCCAATCCGGCCCGGGACCCGTACAGATGCGTCGATGCGACCCATCCCCACGGCCGGTTTTTCTCGGTGTTCAATTTTGCTACCGCGATCACGCCGGGCACTCAGTCGGCCGCAAACGTGCAGGACATCATGAACACCTACGGCAACGGCTACTTCATGGATTCGCTATACGACCTCAGCAGCGCGCCGGCGTTCACGCTCAACGGCATCGGAACCTACAAGCCCGCCGCCCAGCGAGAGGCGGCCAACACGAAACGATGGGCCAACCGACTCCACATAAAATATGGATACGGCCTTCCCGCCGCGGCCACTGGGCACGAGTACACCACATGCGCGGCCGCCCCGACTGCCACGTTTAGTTGCGTGCCCGACGCGACCGGAGCCACCGGCTACCCAATGACCGACTATGCAAAAGCCGCAGCGAATGCGATCAAGCGCACCGGCGCCACCCGCGATCCGGACTATCTCGGGACGGCGATCTGGGGCTTCTTCGTCGGCGGCCCAGGCGACAGCGGTGTCGTGGTCGGCCCAACACCCGCGCCGGCCGATGTGCTCAGTTACTTCGCCAAGCACCTGCCGGTCGCTCGGCGCCACTGACCAAACGGCCCGTGGACATCGCCGGTCACGCTGACAGAGGCTGGGCTCGGAGTGACGAGCGTGGTCTGCTGCGGTCGGCGCCGTGAGCGCTGACCTGCGGATATGCCCGTAGCCGGGATGAACGAAAATGGGTGGAGCTGAGGGGACTCGAACCCCTGACCCCCACACTGCCAGTGACGAAGACGGCCTGGTAACGGGAGGAATGGGGCGGTACGGCTGGCGTCGTTGGCTATCTATTAGGCATCAGTGGCCCGAGAACACATGAGTTCGTGGACAGAATGGTAGACACGACTATTTGATCTGTCCACAATGGATAGTCGACTGCATTCGGTGATGCGGAGGGCATCACCTCAGCTGGGCGATTTGTCGGTCCGCGGGCGCTGGTCGAGTAGCATGCCGATGCGGCTGGTTGTGTCACGCGGATCGGTGTCTCGGAAGAGCCGAGAACCGGGCCGCTTCGAAACGGGGTCGCTTACTACAAGACCTCCGCGCCAGCGACCGCCTTCGTCTCTATATCTGAACTGGAGGCGACTGACTTCATCGCCAAATTCAGTGCGAATAGCCGTGTATCGCGATGAGGAGTGGACATTCGTTGGTCTTCTGATGCAACAACCTGCTGCAGCCATGGGAAAGACCAAGGTTGTTGCAACGAGGTCGGCGAGTTGAAGACCTGCGTGATTGTCGCTTGCGGCGAAGACAGGAACTTCACTGACCGTGGGATAGGCGTCTCCGCCAACGCTCCACTTCTTGGTGAAGATGGAGTGAGCGACATTGATGTTGGCTTTGTGCTCTCGACTGTCAGATATGACCACGCCCGTTGAAGCATTCGCCAGAAGGTATTGATTGAAGTGCTGGGTTATGTCCTGAATCGCATAGCAGTAGCTCGCTATCGGATCCATCGTCTTGCCTGATTCTTTGATCCAAACGCGCCCGAGTATCTTGCAGTCGTAGCGTCGAATGACTTCGAAGAGATCCGTCCGGAATCGCTGAGCCTGCCTTCGCTTGTTTCGCGAGTCGCTGCGGGTCATCTGCAGGATCTCAGTACCTTTGATCTCTGTAAGAATGTGACCGAGCATATGGCTGGACGTAAAGCGACCCGGAAAATGATGGCGCTTGAGGGCCAAGAAGTCTCGCGTCAGGGCGGGGATCGAGGCTACGTCGACGACACAGCTCTCGACATCGCGCGTGACGCCCACGCAGTACAGCACCGGGCTGCTCAGCGGGATGTCGAGGA
>Ga0137412_10003602_pt1 | contig 12362 bp, 8 predicted proteins | sample CZODoug2_1_16fun_FD_122160 | JGI IMG/M metagenome (GOLD analysis project Ga0137412, IMG submission 122160) | Vadose zone soil fungal communities from Angelo Coast Range Reserve, California, USA - CZODoug2_1_16fungal (Hybrid Assembly) | ecosystem: Environmental > Terrestrial > Soil > Vadose zone...
GGTCGTTGATGCTCAGTGTAGCGGTCAAAAAACGCCGTGGCTCCTTTTCGCTGGACGCACGCTTCGAGCTGCCGACACCGGGCGTGGTGGCGCTGTTCGGCCGCTCGGGCTGCGGCAAGACCACTCTGGTCAACGTCATCGCCGGACTTCTCGATGCCGACTCCGGCCGGATAGCGCTCGATGACATGCTGTTATTGGATACCGAGCAGCGGCTCAATGTACCGCCTGAACGCCGCCGTATCGGCTACGTGTTCCAGGATGCTCGATTGTTCCCGCACTTGAGGGTCGCCGCGAATCTCAAGTACGGAGAGAGACGCGCAGCGCCGCAGCGCTTCGTGACCCTCGATGACGTCGCCGGGCTGCTGGATCTTGGGCGGCTGATGGATCGGCGCACCCACCAGTTGTCGGGCGGCGAACGGCAGCGCGTTGCCATCGGTCGAGCCCTGTTGTCGCAGCCGCGCCTGCTGCTCTTAGATGAGCCGTTGGCATCCCTCGATGCGGCGCGGCGCGACGAAGTACTGCCCTATTTGGAGACTCTGCGGGATCAATTGGCGATCCCCATGGTGTACGTCAGCCATGACTTCGATGAAGTCATGCGGCTTGCGACCTACGTCGTGCTGATGGAATCCGGCAACACCATCGCGCAGGGCGGAGTCGGCGAAATGAGCTTGAACAGGGGCCTGCGGTCGATCATCGGCGCGGACGCCGTGGGCGCCATCGTGGACGGCACGGTGCTCGGCGTGGATTCTGCGAGCGGATTGCTGCGCGTCAAGTTGGGGCACGGCGAACTGCGGGTGGAGGCCGCGCATGTCGCGGCGGGCGCGGCATTGCGCGTGCAGTTGCTGGCCCGGGATGTGATCGTGGCCACCCGGGAACCGCGGCATTTGAGCGTGCGCAACAGCCTGACCGGCGTGATCAGGGCAGTGACGAGTGACGACGCGGATTCGGATGTGGTCGCCATCGATGTCGGCGGCACCATGATCATGGCACGGGTGACCAAGGCGGCCACGCGCGATCTTGGCCTCGAGCCGGGATTGCCTGCCTGGGCGCTGGTGAAGGCCGTCTCGCTGCGCGGCCATTCGTTTGCCGCGCCGCCCGCTATTTCAGACGCGCGCCAAGATGCATGATGGCGATGATGTGGTCGTCGGCCCGTAGGCCTACCGTCGCCTTGACGGCCGAATCGTAAGCTGCGGCGCCGGTTTTCCACATGACCCCATAACCCAAATCGTGAGCCGCGAGAAACAGGTTTTGCGCGGCGGCGCCCACCGCCACCACCTGCTCGATCTCCGGCACTTTGGTTTGGTCGCGATTGACCGCGCAGCCGACGACCACGATCGTCGGCGAGCGGTTGAATTTTTCACGCTCCGCGGCAAGCTGCTCCGCAGTCATCGCCGGCAAGCGCGCTCGTTTGGCCTCCGCCGCCGCGGCCGTGAAGGCTTCGCGAGCGGCGCCGGCGAGCACGATGAAGCGCCACGGCGTGAGGCGGCCGTGATCCGGAGCGCGGGCCGCCGCCTGCAACAGCAGGCTGAGATGCTGAGGATTCGGCCCCGGCTCCGCCAGACGCGCGGCGGAAGAGCGTGTTTGAACGGCGGCAAATAGTTCCATTATGCGGTCCTTAAACGTGACAAATCTGAGATAAAACTTGAAATGCGGGAATATCGGCTATGATTTGGGCCCGAGATCGCCGGATCGCGGCATTCGAAATTATACCCAGAGTCTTCAAGGAGCCTTCAATGAACCGTATCGTTTTGGCGTCAATGGCCGCGCTGCTGAGCGCGAGCGCGTTCGCAGTGCCGGTCACCTACATCCTCGATCCCTCGCACACCTATCCGAGCTTTGCAGCGGACCACATGGGCGGCTTGTCCGTATGGCGCGGCAAATTCACCAGCAGTTCAGGGAAGGTAGTGTACGACAAGGATGCGAAAGCCGGCTCCATCGACGTGACGGTGGATATGAGCTCGGTCGACTTCGGCATGCCGAAATTGAACGAACACGCCAAATCGGCGGAAATCTTCGACGCGACGAAATTCCCGAAGGCCACGTTCACCGGCAAGTTCACCAAGTTCAACGGCGCTTCGCCCGCGGAAGCCCAGGGCACTCTGACCCTGCACGGTGTGACCAAGCCCCTGACGCTGACGATCAATTCCTTTCTCTGCAAACCGAATCCGATGACGAAGAAGGAAGTGTGCGGCGCGGATGCGTCGGCCACGTTCAATCGCAGCGATTTCGGCGTCAATTTCGGCGACAAGTACGGTTTCAAGCAGGAAGTGACGCTGCAGATCCAAGTGGAAGGCAGCCCGGCGGGCGGCCCGGCGGCCTAGGCTTCGCTTTACGGAATCGGCCCGCCGCGCGCTGCTGCGCGCGACGGGCCGTTGTGCTGAACAAAGGATCGCTCGATGCGACCGTTTCAGGCGTTCTTGATGCGACCGTTCCAGGCGTTCGATTCGAACGACTTATCGGGGCTCGATCTTTTTGATCTTCGAACCTTTCAGCGACAGGTCGCCGATCAACCCCTTCTCGTCGAACACGAAGCCGAGGATCGGCTTCCGTAGAGTCTCGCTGTCGTACGCGCCGCCCGCGCCTTGCGACACCACAGCGACTTGCGCATCCACGCCGACTTTGAATGAACCGCTGACCTCGAATTTATCGAGCGCCTCGCGGGTCATGAACAAGAGGACCTCGCTGCGCTGTCCCGCACCGAGAGTCAAGCCCAGGGATGCGGAGCTCAAACTATAGTAGTTGACGGTTTGCGCGTGTTTCATCAGGGCTCCGTCACCGTGTTCGCCGCCGATACCGGCGCCGGCTTTGGTGATGCGCGGAAATACCAGAACGCCCGCTGCCTTGCGCAACAATTCGGAATGGGCGGGGTTCGCATTGGTGAATCGCTGCAACGTGTCAGCCACCGACACATCGATTTCTTGTTTGGAATCGGCGCGCGCCGCCACGGTGGCGCCGAGCGTCAGAACGAATAACCCGATCAATGAGATTACGGCACTCTTGCGCATAATTGTTCCTTAGGTTGATAGCGCCGGGGGCCATTGTTCTCGGGATGGCGGCGTAAAGCTGTCGCCGCTGGGCCTACGATGACGTAAGACGATTCTTATAGCTCCAGCGGGCGCCGGGGGCTCAAGCTCGAGCCCCGGCTGCCGGCAGCCGCTCCCGGAGTTCCTCCACCAGTACCCGGGTGTTCTCGGAATAATCGATCGGCACCGAAATCAAGTGCACTCCACCGGCGGCGAAGGCTGCTTCCAGCGTCGGTATGAACTCGTCAATCGCCTCCACCCGGGCCCCCCTCGCGCCGTAAGACTCGGCGTACTTGACGAAATCCGGATTGTTGAAGGTCATGCCGAAATCCGGGAATCGATCGACGGCTTGCTTCCAACGGATCATGCCGTACGCACCGTCCTCGATCACCAGAACGACCAAATCCAATTTCAACCGAACGGCCGTTTCCATCTCCTGGCTGTTCATCATGAAGCCGCCGTCGCCGCAGACGGCCAGCACACGGCGTTGCGGATACAGCATCGCGGCCGCCATCGCCGAAGGCAGCCCAGCGCCCATGGTGGCGAGCGCGTTATCGAGCAGCAGCGTGTTGGCGACCCGGGTCCGGTAATTGCGCGCGAACCAAATCTTATACATGCCGTTGTCGAGCGCGACGATGCCGTCCGGCGGAATGACCTGCCGGATGTCGTGCACCAGCCGTTGCGGCGTGAAGCGTTCCTCGGTCGCGCGGGCGCCGATGCGGCTGAGGATGCCTTCGCGCAGAGGCAACAGGGCGGCGGCATGCGGGATGCGGCCCTCGACGGCGTCGGCCAGGAGCCGCAGCGACCGGCCGATATCGCCGATCACCTCGGTTTGCGGGAAATAGATCTGCTCCACATTGGCCGGTTGATAGCCGACGTGCACCACCTGAGGGCCGTGCGGGCCCATGATGAAGGGGGGCTTCTCGACGGTGTCGTGGCCGATGGTGACGATGAGGTCGGCACGATCGATGGCCTCGTGCACATAGTCGCGCTCCGACAGCGCGGCGGTGCCCATGTACAGCTCCGTGCCGCCGGCCACGGTGCCCTTGCCCATCTGCGTCGTGAAGTAGGGAATTCCCGTGCGCAACACGAACCGGGAGAGGTCGGAGGTCGAGCGCGGGCGCGACGCGGCGGCACCCAGCATCAGCAGCGGCCGCTCGGCCGCCATGATCAATTGAGCAGCGCGGTCCACCGCCTCCGCCGCCGCCAGGGGCAGCTCGACCGGGTGAGGCAGAATCAGCGCGATGTCTTCGCACTTCTCCGCGGCAATGTCTTCCGGGAGCTCGAGGTGCACGGGGCCGGGGCGCTCCTCCTGCGCGACACGAAAGGCTTCACGTACCAGGGTGGGGATCATTCTGGGCGACACGATCTGGCGCGACAGCTTGGTCAGCGGCTTCATCGCCGCGACGACGTCAACGATCTGGAAGCGCCCCTGACGCGACGACAGAATGCCCTTCTGACCGGTAATCATGATCATGGGCATGGCGCCAAGCAGGGCGTACGCCGCACCGGTGGCGAGGTTCAATGCACCGGGCCCCAGAGTGGTGATGCACACACCGGGCTTGCCGGTGAGACGGCCGTAGGTGGCTGCCATGAAGGCGGCGGCTTGTTCATGGCGCGTCAAAACCAGTTCGATGGATGAACGGCGGATGGCGTCGACGACGTCGAGATTCTCCTCGCCCGGTATGCCGTAGATCCGCGCGACACCCTCGTTCTCCAGGGCCGCCACCAGCAACTCGGATCCTTTGGTCATATCGCCTCCTTCACTCAATCAGAACTTTGCCGTGAACGCCAAGAACAACTGGCGGCCGAACATATCGTAGAGACTGTAGGTGTTCGCCGCACCGCCGGCGACCAGAACCGAGTCGACCAGCGGCGGATCCTTGTCGAGCACGTTGTTGGCGCCGGCGCGGATCTGCAGGATCTTGTTCACGTTCCAGGTAGCCTCCAGGTCCACATAGTTGAAAGACGGGATTCTCGCATTGTAAAAATCGTACGCGCCCCAGGTCGCGAAATGCAGCGTGGGATCGCCGCTGTTGTTGTCCTGCGAGACTGCACCGATGTAGCGCCACGTGAGCGACGCCGACACATACCAGGGCGTCTCCCAGGTCGACCGAAATAGGTGATGCCAGCGCGGATTGACCGTTTGGCACGTAACGCCGAAGAGTCCGGCGCAATCGTAGGTGTGCGCTCCGGGCAGCGGCTGCGTCTCATTGTGCAGCAGGTAGCTGCCGTCCAGCGCGAACGATACTGTGCCAAAGCCCGGCGGCAGGTCCAGCCGGTAGTTGAGCTGCGCGTCGATGCCGCTGTTCACCGCTGTGCCGAGATTGTAATTTTTCTGGATGACAAAGCCGCCCGATGCGACGCTGTTGCCGGTCAAACTGCCGGTGCTGGGCGAACGCACGATCTGGCTGCAATAGGTCGGATCGCCGGTGTTGGCGCAATTCGACACGACGACGAGATACGGGATCACTCCCACCTCGTTCCTGATCATTATGTGATAGTAGTCGATGCTGCCGGTGAGATGGGGAATTTGGCTGGGCGCGAAGTTCACACCGACGGTGTACGTATCGGCCTGCTCCGGTTTCAAGGCCGCATTGCCGCTCGTCTCCTGCGACAACTGGTTGGCCGTACTCTGAGGAATGGAACCGCTGTTGTATTGAGCGGCGGTCACACCGGTGCGCTCGCACTGAAGGAGGCTGAACGTGATGGGCGGGGCACAGGGATCGTTGCCTATCGCGGCGAGGCCGACGATCGGCGGGGTGAACAGCTCGGCCACGCTTGGTGCGCGGATCGCTCGATCGTACGAGGCCCGGAACCGATAATCAGCGATCGGCGCGTATTGCACTTCGAACTTATAGGTATTGGTCACGCCGGCCGTCGTGTAATCCGAACGCCGGTAGCCGGTATCGAACAAGAGCTCCTTGGCACCCGGCTTATCCTGCACGAGCGGTGCTCGCAGCTCGATGAATTCTTCCATGACGGAGATGCTGTTGTCGATCGGCGCCACGGCACTGCCGAATCCGGACAGCAAACCGCTCTCCTCGGCGGCGTCCGGCTGCAACATTTCATGATCATTCCGATGTTCGAACCCGATGTTCACGCCGACGCCATCGGTCGCGAGCGGCGACGTGATCCCATAGTTGCCGAGTTTGCCGGTCACGTCGGCATGCAGCGTCCGCAACGTCGAGGTTCCTTGTGCGGTGCCCAGCTGATACAGGTAATTGAGCGCTGCCTGGGTCACGCCGCCATCCGAGAAGATGTTATAGGGGACACAGCCCCCGCCGCTGATGCAGGTTGGGTGCGCCGCAGTGCCCGTCACCAGCAGGGCGTTGCCTATGCCCTCGTAGCTCAAGTACTTTTGATTGGAATCGGTGAACTTCGTGTGGAAGTACTGTCCGTACGCGTCATAGCTCCACGCGTCCGCGAAATCGCCCGTGGTGCCGAAAACCGCACGATAGTTGGTATGCTCGAAATCGATGAAGCGATCGCCGCCCTCGATGTTGCGGCGGCCGATCCTCACCTGCACGGTGGCCGCACCCGGTTTCGCCGTATCGGCTGCAATCTGCGCCGGCGTGCAGAGGATTCCCTGCTGCTGCGCGCTCAAGAATGGGTTGCTGCAATTGACGTAATAGTCGCCCGCTCCCGTCGGATCGAGCGGGTTGCTGTCCCTGAACAAGGCCGCCGGTGCGACAACCTGGTGCGTCTTGTCGTCCATGAAAAAAAACTCGGCATAGGGTTGGAAAGCGTCAGTGATCTGCTCGTGCGCCATCAAGGCCGCGTTGTAGCGATCGTCTTCGCGGGTCATGGAGATGAAGGGCTGGGAGTTGAAGCTCGCCGGCGGAGTCGTCGCGACCGACCCGTTGGGAACGAAGCTATGTCCGAACACGCTGTACGCGTTTCCTGCGTTGGGTCCGGCCGTCGGTTGGAACCAGTTCGAATTTGCCGAACCGCCGCACGTGATGCCGGTGACATTGCCGGCGGGGTCGTTCGTCGGAGACATTTGACAGGCGCCGAAGTCGCGTTGACTGCTCTCGACCGGATCGGCGTGCCGGTAGCTGAGGTAGGCAGTGACATTGCCCTTGCCGTCCGCAAAATTCGTGCCCATGAGCATATCGAAGGTGCGGTTACGCCCGTCCTTCGCCGTGCCCGTGGGCGGCGTGGCGCCGAACTGTCGCACCAAGCTCTGAACGAATGTGTTGCCGTTGTCGTGCCAGTTCTCGCCGAGTTGACCGTCCACTTGGAAGCCTTCGAAGTTCCGCTTCATGATGAAGTTGACGACGCCGGCGATGGCGTCCGAACCGTACGCGGCTGATGAGCCCCCGGTGACGACTTCGATGCGCTCCACGAGGCCCGCCGGAATTTGGTCGAGGTCGGGGGCCGGCTCCGAGATGGCCGTGTTCGGAGAACCCACCCCGAGCCGGCGGCCGTCGACGAGCACCAGCGTGCGGGCGGGACCCAAGCCCCGCAAGTCAACGGTGGCGACGCCGCCGGCGGTCGTCAGACCGGACGTACCGTTGCCGAGATCCTGGCCCAGATCGTTGGTAAAGATTTGCGGCAGTTGGCTGATGATATCGGTGATATCGGTTTTTCCCGACACCTGAATGGATTGCGACGAGATGACCTGAATCGGACTGGTACTCACTTCATTCGGCGCAGCGATGCGCGATCCGGTGACGGTTATCTCCTGCAGAGGTGCAGGTTCCGCCTCTGCAGCGACTTGCTGTTGCGCGGAGGCTGGTACCGTCTGAGCCAGCAGGATTCTCTCGGGCGCATGGTTCTTCGCCGCCTTGGCGGACGGACCCGCGGCGATCGAATCGCCACGGGGCAGCGGCGATACGTCGGCCCCCTCCGACAAGGAAGAATCTACCAGCGGCATAACGGTCACCGTGTTCTCGTCCAGATAACGGTACGTGAGGCCGGTACCCGTGAGCAATTGGTCGAACGCCTCGTCCGCCGTGATATCGCCGGTCGCGCCCTGCGTCTGCACATCGCGAACGGTGTTGGACAGGTACAGAACCTGCAACCCGCGGCTTTGGGCGAGTTCCTTGAGCGCGGGTCCGAGACGCTGCGCTTCGATGTGAGTCGGTTTTCGAATGGATGCGTTGGCATTGTCGGCTGTGGCGAGGCCGACGCTGGAAAGGCAAATAGCCGCCGCGGCGACTACAGTGCGCATGAACGCTCCCTTGCCTCTCGAGAGGCTCTTGATACCGGCCGGCCAACGCAGCCGCCGGTTCTGATAACAGTAGAGCGTTGTCACATAAGCAATGAGTATGATCAGTTCGCCTCGCGCCGGATGACGCGAACGTGATTCTCCGTTTCGACGACATGAATTGTGGATTGGCTGCGCAGGAAGTTGATCAGCGACGCCGGATCGGTTGACGAATAGACGCCGCTGATCCTGATCTTCTGCAGTTCGGGGTCATCGATGGTCAGGGGCCGCCGGTTGTACCGGTTGAACTCTTCGGCGACGTCGCGCAAAGGCGTCTCCTCGAATATCAGGCGTTTCTGCACCCAGGCCGTGGCGACCACCGGATCGGTCCGCGTCGGCTTTGTCACGGTATGCGGCAGGAGGGTGATCTGCTCCCCCGCAGACAGCACGATGGGCGCGGAGGAGCCCGGGCTGCCTGATCCATCGTAGGTCTCAACGCGGCCTTCGACGACGGTCACGACCGTCGCGCTTTGCTTTCTGTAGACATCGAATTCGGTTCCAACTGCGCGTACTTGAGCGTCGCCCGCGCGCACCACGAAGGGTCGATGACCGTCTTTCGCGACCCGAAACAATGCCTGACCTTCCAACAGCGTCACGTCGCGCTGCTGATCGGTGAGATGAACGTGAATTCTGGAGCGCGCATTGAGCTCGGCGGTCGATCCGTCCGTGAGCTGGATGGTGCGCTGCTCGCCGATCCCAGTGGAGTAGGATCCGCCAAAATCCCCTACGCCCAAGAATCTGACTGCGACGGAGGCAAACAGCGCGAGAGCCGCAATGGCCAGCGCCACCCGCCGCGGCCGGTAGCGCAACATACGCGGTTCTTCCGCGGACTGGGTATGCGGGGGACGCGGAGTATCGGGCGACAGCGCAATGACATCGGCCTCGTTTCGAGCACGCGCAATCCACGACGCGATGTCGATCTTGCCGTCGGGGTCCGATGTGGGCAACTCGGCCCACACGCCGGAGACCTCGAGATACGCCTGGATGTGTTCGGGCGAGCGGCGCAGCCATTCGATGAAATGCTGACGCGCCTCATCATTCACGTCGCCGGCCCGGAACTCGATGAACCACGCCGACGCCTCGGCAACGACCGCCGGATGAGGCTTACCGCTCGAGGGTCCGATCTTCATAGCGCCGTGGCGTTCTCCGCCGCCCGCTGATTTCGGCAGTGTTCGACCGCGCGCGCCAGATATTTCTTTGCGGTTTCCCGCGATACACCCAGCTCGTCGCCCACCTCCTGGACGGAATACCCTGCGATTCGGTGCAGAACGAGTGCGGTTGCCACACGCGCCGGCAAACGTGCGAGGATGCGTTCGAGCTCATCCAGCCGCTGCGCGAGAGCGACCTGATCGGGCGGGTCATCGCACGAGGGGGTTCGGAGCTGTGAGAATACATCGGTAATATCGACCGAGACGGGCTCGCTCGCGCGCCGCACCGCGTGTTGGTGAATCACGTGGCTGGCGATGGTGAAAAGATAGGCTTCGGGGCTGCGGATGCTCTCGTAGCCCTCGACGCGCAACAAGCGCAAGAAAACCTCTTGGGCCAAGTCCGGGACGTCCGCCGCATTGCGCAGGCGCACGGAGAGAAAGCGGCGCAATCGGCGCCCATACCGGGCAGCGATGTTCGCGACGAAACTACGATTGTCAGGTACGCTCACGCCACTCTCACCCGAGTCGAGTCGTTTCTCCTTGGGCTATTAGAGCGCTTTCGGTGGAAAAGTGGGAATGCCCTGCGCGGCTATTTTCGCGGAGCCTCGGCAAATGTGCCTGCCGTCGCCGTAGTTTACTTTTGAATCAGCAACTTACCCGTGAATCATAATTCGCGGTCGAGCGGCAGGAACGAAGGTAATCCGACCTGCAACCGCGGTCCCTCACCCCGCGGGCTCTCGATGATCAAACCAATCTCCGTGTTCGATCGCTTCGATCGCTGATCGAAATTCATCGACACCATGAACACCTGACGACGATGAACACGAATCCGGCGTGCAGTGCGTAGGCGTGTCGCCGTCGTCCACCAATACGCGTATGCGGACGCCGCCGTCCGCCGCGCGCACCACGAGTGGGTGAGCAGGCGGACGGTCTCGTCGACATCACCCACGACGACATCGGTGCTTTCTCATTCGAACGATACGATCGTCGGAATGCGCCAAGTGCAGAATTGATCTCTGTGCGTTGGCTAACATTGGATCTGCGTTGGCAACTCGGTAGTGAGTACCACCAAACGCCTTCGGCGGTCGTACGCACTTTCAGACCGTTCACTACAGACTTCTCGCGCTGTCGTTCGCATCTTGCGGTGATAAACATAGAACACAAATTTGAAAGGGGTGCTCGCGCAATGACTTCGTTCTCAACGGCTCACGGCATGTCGATTGCTGGGCGGCGACTATGACGAGGTTATGTCAAGCGCCCGTTCGAGGCGTACAGATCGCCATCCTGCTCGCGTCGACGGCCGTCGGCCTGTTCTCGACGACCCGAACCGCGGTCGCCCTCCCGAGCTTTGCGCGGCAAACCGGCTTGCCGTGCGCGCGATGTCACACCGTTGCGTACGGCCCGGCGCTCACGGCCTACGGCCGTCAATTCAAGTTGAACGGCTATGTTTGGGGCGATGCCAAGGAAGTGATACCGCCCATTGCGGTCATGGTGCAGGGCGGCTTCACTCACACGGAGAAGGCCCAGACCGAGCCGCCGGCGGATCACTTTGCGACGAACGACAACCTATCCGTCGATCAGGTGAGTCTTTTTTACGGCGGACGCATCACCCAACACATCGGCGCGTTCGTGCAAGTGACTTACAGCGGGGAGGACCGGCACACCTCGTGGGATAACCTGGATGTGCGCTACGCACGAGCGACGTCGATCGGTGATAAGAGCGTGGTGTTCGGCGTTTCGGTCAACAACAATCCGACTGTTCAAGATTTGTGGAATTCCACCCCGGGCTGGGGCTTCCCATACATCACCTCCGGACTCGCGCCGTCCCCCGCTGCGGCGCCGATGATCGCGGGCGGTTTGGGCCAACTGGTGCTCGGCGCCACCGCCTATGCCATGATCGACGATCATTTGTACTTGGAGGCCGGCGCCTATCGCGGGCTGTCGGACCGGTGGCTGCGAAACACCGGGCTGACGGCGGATGACAATCCGCATGTGAACGGCCTCGCGCCCTACTGGCGCGCCGCCTGGCAAGTGGACAAAAAGCAGAATTATTTCTCCGTCGGAGTATTCGGCCTCAACACCAAACTGCAACCCGACGCCTCCGTGCCGGACGAGGACAGATTCAACGACGTCGGCGTGGATGCCACCTATCAATACACCGACGGCGGCCGCAATGGTCTCTCCGCGAATCTGTCGCTGATTCATGAGAAACAGACCTTGGATGCGAGCTTCCACTCAGGCAGTTCGGCATCCAATTCCAATCATTTGAACTCGCTCGAACTGGACGTCACCTACGCCTATAACCAAACTTGGGTGGGCAGCATCGGGCTCTTCAATTCCAACGGCAGCAGAGACGTAGGTCTCTATGCTCCAGCGCCCGACTCCGGCAGCAACAACGGCTCGCCCAACAGCCGCGGCTACGTACTGGGCCTCGAGTACGTACCGTTCGGCAAGTCCGACTCCTTCGCAAGTCCCTGGCTCAACCTGCGTATCGGCCTGCAGTACACCGGGTACGAGCGCTACAACGGCGGCACCAGCAATTACGACGGTTTCGGCCGCTCCGCCGGCGACAACGACACCCTGTTCGCGTTCTTCTGGCTAGCCATATGAGATCGCCATCATGAAATATCTAAGCATCGCCGCTCTTTTGTTCCTGGCCCGAGCCGCGGCCGCGGATGTCTGTCCGCTGACCATCGACGCGACCGATGACATGCGTTTCGAGCAAGACTCCTTGCAAGTCGAAACACGGTGCACCGACGTCGAAGTCACCTTGCATCACACCGGCAAGCTGCCGGCCCACGTCATGGGCCATGACTGGGTGCTGACCAAGACTTCCGATGTGGCGGCGGTTGCCAACGCCGGCATGGGCGCGGGGCTCGCGAACAGCTTTCAGCAGCCGGGCGACAAGCGCATCATTGCCGCCACCAAGATTGTCGGCGGCGGCGAGAAGGCCGTGGTGACATTCAACACCTCCCAGCT
>Ga0137412_10003603_pt1 | contig 12360 bp, 10 predicted proteins | sample CZODoug2_1_16fun_FD_122160 | JGI IMG/M metagenome (GOLD analysis project Ga0137412, IMG submission 122160) | Vadose zone soil fungal communities from Angelo Coast Range Reserve, California, USA - CZODoug2_1_16fungal (Hybrid Assembly) | ecosystem: Environmental > Terrestrial > Soil > Vadose zone...
TCGAGTTCGCGATCCTCGGCGCGGGCGAGACATGCACGGGCGACCCCGCTCGGCGCCTCGGCAACGAGTTCCTGTTCCAGATGCAGGGCATGCAGAACGTCGAGACGCTCAACTCGATCACCCGGGCGGCGCCGTTGAAGATCGTCGCCACCTGCCCGCACTGCTTCAACACGCTGGCCAACGAGTACCCGCAGCTGGACGGGCACTTCGACGTCGTGCACCACACGCAGCTGCTGGGCCGCCTCGTTTCCGAGGGCCGCCTGACGCCGGTCGAACCCATCGACAAGAAGATCACCTACCACGACCCGTGCTATCTGGGCCGGCACAACAAGGTGTACACGCCGCCCCGCGAGGTGCTCGGCGCGATTCCCGAGCTCAAAGCGGAGGAGATGCACCGCTGCAAGGAACGCGGATTCTGCTGCGGCGCGGGGGGCGCCCGCATGTGGATGGAGGAGAAGATCGGCAAGCGGGTCAACGTCGAGCGCACCGAGGAGGCGCTGGGCCTGGATCCCGACCTGATCTCCACGGCCTGCCCGTTCTGCATGGTGATGTTGTCCGACGCGGTGACGGCCAAGCAGGCCGAGGGCGAGGCGCGCGAGGACGTCGCCGTACTCGACGTCGCCCAGATCCTGCAACAGTCACTCGGCAATCGGTCATAATTGCCGGTGTGCCGAAACCACCGCTTCCCCCCGAGTTCGAGGCAATTCTGTCCAAGCCGAATCCGTGCGTGATCGCGACCCTGAAACCGGACGGCGCGCCCATCACCGTCGCGACCTGGTATTTGTGGGAGAACGGTCGCGTGCTGGTGAACATGGACGAGGGCCGCAAGCGAGTCAGCCACCTGCGCGCGGATCCGCGAGTCTCGCTCACCGTGCTCGACGGTGAGCGCTGGTACCGCAGCATCGGCCTGCACGGCGAGGTCACGTCCCTCGAGGACGATCCGGATCTGCGCAACATCGACCGGATCGCGACGCACTACACGGGTCGCCCGTACAGCGATCGCACGCGCGGCCGGGTGAGCGCCTGGATCGACGTGCACACCTGGCACAAGTGGGGATTCGACCGGGGATAGACCGCCGGACCCAGACCACATTGCCGCACTGATCCGCACAGCACATCGCCACCCGGTTCCCGTCTTGTAGGTAGGGCGACCATGGGAGGCACGATGACGTTCGAGCAATTCGCCCGCACTCACATGCCGCCGATGCTGCGCTTCGCGAAGGTGCTCTGCGGCGACCGCGCGCTCGCCGAGGACGTCCTGCAGGAGGTCCTCATCCGGCTGCACAAACGGTGGGACGAGATCGAGGCGATCGCCCGGCCCGAGGCGTACGTCCGCAAGATGATCGTCAACGAGTACATCTCGTGGCGGCGCAAGTGGGCGCGGGTGGTGCCGGTACCTGAGGTCCGGCTGCTCGATGTCGTTCCTGACCATGCCGTCAACCACGCGGAACGCGCCGCTCTGATCGAGGACATGGCCTCACTACCGCCCAAGCAGCGGGCGGTCATCGTGCTGCGCTACTACGGCGGCCTCTCCGACGCACAGATCGCCGACACTCTCGGCTGCGGCGAGAGCACCGTGCGGGCGTACGCGACGCGGGCGCTGGCCGCCCTTCGTGTCGAGATCCGATCAACAAGCGATTTGGGGAGGACATCATGATGCGGACCGAGGACGACGTGCGCGCGGCGTGCCGCGCTCTCGAGGACGACGCACCGGAACTTGCGGACGTGCTCGGGTCAGGAAGGGAGCGCACGAGGGGTGGTCATTGGCTGCGCGCGATCATGCCGGTCGCGGCGACCGTCGTTCTGGTCGCAGGTGTGGCCGTCGGGCTGGCGGCGCGGCCGTGGGCCGGTGAGCACCACGCGACGCCGACGGCGCCGAGTTCGCCGGCCGGTGCCCTGTCGCGGGTCGACTTCACGATGCGCGACGTCGACGGGTACACGACCGTCGGCTACGACACCGGGGCGCTGTTCCAGCGGGCCGAGCTGACGCAGATCGGTGGGAGCCTCGCTAACGTGACCCGCTACCGGCCGGGCGCCTACGACGGCGCGACGTCCGGTCAGCCGGTCGCGGTCGGCGGCCAGCAGGGGTACATCGTGGCCGACGCTCATCCGACGTTCGTGCCGTATCTGGCGACGGATCCGTCCGTGCATCGTCGCGCCGTCGTATGGCAGTACGCGCCCGGCGCGTGGGCCATGGCCGAGGGCACCACCGGCCACAGCACCGCCCAGATCGACGCGGGCAATCTGAGCATCGCCCGGGCCGTGGCGCCGGGGACGACGCCGGTACGGGTTCCGTTCAAGCTCGGCTACCTGCCGGCCGGGCTCTCCGGCGAGTCGGCGTCAACCAGACCGGTCTCCTACGGCACCACCGTTCCGGAAGGTCTGTTCGGTGCGGTGTCGCTCAAGGACGGCACGCCACCGGCATCACCGCTCAGCAACGCGCCGTGGGCGTCGGCGATCAGCATCACGGCGTCGGCCTACCACGTGGACTTCTCCGACGAGGACGCGTGCGCCGCGCACGCCCGGACGTTCACCGTCGGCGGCGACCGTGGGTGCTTCATCACCGATCACGGCGCCACCAGCGGGTTGCTGGTCGACCTGCGCGGGCACACCGTCCGGATGCTGATCGATGCGGGCCACTACCGCGCCTACCCGGACTCCGCGCTCGTGCACGTCCTGGAGCAACTAGCGTTCGCGCCGAACGTCAACGACCCCGGCACGTGGTTCGCCGGGGATACCGCCGTCCCGCACTGATCCGTCCGCGGTTTTGGCCGTCCAGCATCAGATAGATGCCTGGGCGGCCAAAACCGTGCGCGCGGGCGATGCAGCAGAATCCGGGGTATCCGCATCCAAGGGGAGACCGATCCTCAGGAGGGACCCCGTGCGGTTCGAGACCTATGTCGAGCAGCGCCGACAGAGCCTGTTCCGGTTCGCCGTCGTGTTGTGCGGCGAACCGGTGCTGGCCGAAGACATCGTGACCGATGTCCTCGGCCGGGCTTACGAACAGTGGGACCGCGTCGGTGCCGCGGACAACGTCCACGCCTACGTGCGTCGCATGATCGTCAACGAATACATCGGATGGTGGCGTCGCCTCAAACGCACTACGCCCGTGGCCGAGCCCGAACTCGCGGCCGCACCCGACCACGCCGACCACCACGCCGAGCGAGCTGCCGTCGTGGCCGAGCTGGCGAAGTTGCCGCGCAAGCAGCGGGCCGTCCTGGTGCTGCGCTTCTACGAGGGCATGTCCGACGACGAGGTCGCCCAGGTGCTGGGTTGCCGGCCCAGCACGGTGCGCAGCAATGCATCGCGCGCCCTCGCCAACCTGCGGATCGGCATGACCGAGATGACGACCACCCCCGTGGAGGCATGATGCGCACGAACCAAGACCTGCAGGGTGCCTTCGCCTTGCTGGAGGAGCAGGCCGACGCCTACGGCGCGCCCGAGATCACCACCCACCCGGCCAAGCCGGTTCGCGTGCGCCGCGAGCGCGGCCACCTGCGACGCAACGTGCTGGCCGTCGCGGTGACCGCCGCTGTCGTGGGCGGCGGGATCTACGCCGCGACGTCGATGCGCTCTAGCGGCGACGAGGCCCGGCCGGCCGGCCCGCCGCCGGTGCTCGGACCGACGCCGTCGCCGGTGAAGCTGCAATTCACATTCACGGTCGGCCCGGTCGCCGGTGTCACGGTGGACTACCACGGCGTCTACCGCAAGGAGCAGAGCGCAGACATCATGTGGGACGGCGATGGCGGGGTCTACGCCGGCCTGGACGTCTACACACCGGGAGGCTTCGACCCGAAGCAGGCCATGACGCACGGCACGAAGGTCACAGTGGGCACGCATGTCGGCTACTGGGACCCGACTCACCACGACGCCGGCGAGACGGTCGACGGGAAGGACCTGTTCAGGCCGACCCTGACCTGGCAGTACGGCCGCAACTCCTGGGCGACCGTCCAGTTCGAACCGACCAACGTCGCGTCGCCCAATCTTTTGGACAAGGCGATCACCCTGGCCGAGACGATCCGCACCGGCGGGGCGAGCACGCTCCGGCTGCCGTTCAAGATCGGCTACCTGCCACCGGACCTGGTGCCGGAGCTGGCCTACGTGTCGCAGAGCCACCCCGGCAGCGGGCGGATCGGGCTCAGCGACGGCGTGCGGCCCGATGACTCGACGCTCGGCGGACTGTCGATCGAGGCGATGGAGAACATCACGGGTAGCGAGACGACGTGCTCCAAGCGGGTGTCGGTACAAGGCACCACGGCCTGCTTCCGGAACCTGCACAAGTACGCCGACGAGCCAGGATCGAAGGTCGTCGGTCGGGAGCTCAGCTTCGAGACGCCGGCGCGGATGGTGACGATCACCATCGACCGGTCCCACCTGGCGATGTACTCCGACGACGACATGGTCAAGGTCGCCCGGTCGCTGATCTTCGCCCCGTCGCTGGCCGACTACAACACCTGGTACGACGCCCGGACGGTGCTGCCGCACTGACCCATCTCGGTTTTGGCCGCCCAGGCCCGTATATGCGGCCGGGCGGCCAAAACCAGGTACAACGGCAGGCCAGCGGATCGGCGTCTCGTCCCGTTAGAGGTACGACACTGCTTCCGGGAGGCGCCGTGACGTTCACCGACTATGTGCAGGACAATCAGCGCACACTGTTGCGCTTCGCGATGGCCCTGACCGGCGACGCCCGGCTGGCCGAGGACGTCGTCCAGGACGTCCTGGCCCGGGCGTTCCAGCGCTGGGATCGCATCGCGGCCGTCGATCGGCCGCACGCGTACGTCCGCCGGATGATCGTCAACGAGTACCTGTCGTGGCGGCGGCGCTGGTCGCGGGTGCAGCCGTTCGCGGACGTCGAACCCGACGAGGTCCAGGCCGACCACGCCACTGAACACGCCGAACGGGCAACGATGATCGCCCGGCTGGCCCGGCTGCCCCGCAAGCAGCGGACCGTGCTGGCGCTGCGCTTCTACGAAGGCATGAGTGATGCCGAGATCGCCGAGACGCTCGGCTGCAAGGTCGGGACGGTTCGGGGCGACGCGTCCCGGGCGCTGGCCGCGCTCCGGGTCGATCCACCGGGCGACCCCAATGACCATGACCACCCCGTACTGATCACCCGGGAGGCAACCCGATGAGCACCGACCAGGACGTGCGAGCCGCATTCCACACGCTCGCCGACCACGCTCCGTCCGAGATCGACCTCGACGCCCTCACCGTCCGATCGCGACCCACCAAGCCGCAGCTGCGGCCGATGTTGGCCGTGTGCGGTGCCGTCGCCGCGGTGATCGCGGCCGTGGCCGGCGTGGCGCTGGTGCTCACCCCGCACCGGCACAGCACGCCCCCGGCGGCAGCGCCACCGGGAATACCGCTGCACCGCACCTTTACCCTGCCCGGATACTCGACCGAGTTCACCACCGTCACGGCTGAATACCAGGACGTGGACCTCAGCGGGCCGGCGTTCGCGGTCGGCGGGACGGTGCGCGTGTACGGACCGGGGGCGTTCAACCCGGCCACCATCCAGCACGGCACGCCGGTGGACGTCAACGGCCACCGCGGCTACTACGGCAAGCTCGGCCACCTCGAGCCGGGTCTCTTGGTGTCCGGCACGGTGGTGGCGTGGCCGTACGCGGCCGATGCATGGGCGCTCGTCACGCTCAAGATTCCGAGCGGCCCGGCCCGACTGACCGACGAGGTCAAGGTCGCGGAAGCCGTGCGCATCGGCCCGGCAGCGCTGAAAGTGCCGTTCCGGCTGGGCTACCTGCCGTCTGGGCTGGCGCCGACAGCGGCCCAGACCGAGCCGCGATCCCCGGTCAACGAAGGCGTGATCACCTTCAATGACGACAAGCTCACCGTGACGGTGAACCGTCAAGGCTTGGACGACGCGGTGCCACATTGCAGCGGCAACGACGCGGTGGCGGTCACCGTGCGCGGCCATCATGGCTGCTTCCGCGACGACAACGGGGTCGGCGACGGACGGCGGCTGCAGCTCGAGATCCCGGGCGGGTGGCTCACCGTCCAGGTCCCGAGGTCGCACACCTACTCCGACGCCGTGCTGAAACGGATCGCGGCCTCGGCCACGTTCGCAGAGCTCGATCAGCCGGGCACCTGGTTCGACGCCGACACTGCCCTCCCGCACTAACCTGCTCCGGTTTTGGCCGCCCAGCCGCGTATACGACGCTGGGCGGCCAAAACCGTTGCTAGTGCCTAGTGCCCCGCGCCAGAAGTTCGTGACGTAATTCCAGCGTCCAAACGCATTGCCGGGCAGACGGCGCAGGAAGATCTCCTGCCAACCTGGATCTTCCTGCACGGGCTGCCTCATAGGCCCTTATAGGCAGGAAGATCTCGTTGGCGGGGCGATCTTCCTGCACGGGCTGCTCGTGCCCAGGCACAGTGCTCATGCTCCCGGCCGAGCCGGCCAGAAATCGATACCCAGACCTGGTCGACCCGGCCAGGAAGCAACACCGGACATTCACCACGAATCTCTGGCGCAGGACACTAGCCGCGAGCGTTCACACGGCGACTTCGGCCGCCTCGGAACGCTCGTACGCACTGTCGTCGGTACCGAGGTAGGCCCGGACGACCGCCGGATCGCTGCGCACCTCGTCGGGGCGCCCGGAGGCGAGGACGACTCCGTTGTTCAAGACGGTCACCCGATCGCTCACCGCCATCACCATGTCGATCTTGTGCTCGACCAGCAGGATGCCGATGCCCCAATCGCGGGCCAGGACACGGATCAGGACGGCCAGCTCGTCGGCCTCGGCATCGTCCAGTCCGGCTGCGGGTTCGTCGAGCAGCAGAACACTCGGAGCACCGGCGATAGCCCGGGCGATCGCCACGACCTTTCGCTCGCCGAAGCTGATGCTCTGCGGCTTCAGGTGCCGCAGCCGGTTCAGATCGAACTGCCGGATCGCCTCCTGGGCGGCGCCGGTGAGTCGGATCCGACCTGGGTGGACGAGGTCGGTGACGTACTTCCACGACGACGAGGTGTCGCAGGCCACCGCCAGGTTCTCCTCGACGGTGAGGTCGGAGAACAGCTCCAGTGACTGGAACGAGCGGGCCAGCCCCTGCCGAGCGCGCCGGCGCGCCGACCACCCGTGGATCGGTACGTCACCGATCTGCACCACACCTTGTCGCGCCTGGACGAATCCGGTGACGGCGTCGATGAGCGTCGTCTTCCCGGCGCCGTTCGGACCGATCAGACCGTGCACCTCACCCGGCGCCACGTCCAGGCTGACGCCGGACAGCGCGTGCACGCCCCCGAAGGCGACGGACAGGTCGCGCACTCGCAGCGGCCGCGGCGACACCCGGGCGATCTGCGGGGCCTCGTCCGGTCGGGCCGACCGGCGCCAGGGCACCGGCAGCCGGGCCCGGAGCCGGCCAACGAGCCGGTCAACACGGGAGGTGATCGGGGCCAGCGCCCGGCGGTTGAGGTCGAAGAGCCCGTCGGGCGCGGTCCACAGATTCAGCAGAAGCAGCAGGCCACCGATCAGCGGCAGGTAGAGGTTGAAATCGCCCCAGCCACCGAAGATCTTGCTGGTCACGCCGCCGGTAATCATCGTCGCGCCGATCACCGCCCCACCGGGACTGCCGATACCGCCGACGACCACGGCTCCCACGATCAGGATCGCGTCGAACACGTCGAACTGCGACACGAGTACCGAAGGCTGCAGGAACGCCAGGAGCACTCCCCCGATACCCGCGATGCCGGCCGCGAGGACGAACGCGTAGGACTTCACCGCGGCGACGCTCACGCCCAGGGACGCGGCGGCCCGCTCGTTCGAACGCACGGCGAGCAGGCGCCGCCCGATCACGCCTCTACGAAGATTCGCGACCGCGAGACACAACAGCGTGAGCACCGTGAGCGACACGAACGCGTAGCGGCCGCCTTCGAAGAACGGGTCGATGCTCCACCCGAACAGGGACGGGCTGCGCACCACGAGTCCCGACGTGCCCCCCGTCCACGACGACTTGCTCAGCACGGCTGCGTACACGGCGATCGCCAGGCCGAGGGTCACGATCGCGAGAGAGATGCCGCGCGTGCGTAGCGCCGGCAGGCCGACGACCAGACCGCCCGCCATCGTTGCCGCCACCGCTATCGCCAGCGACGCGGCAAACGGCAGGTGCGGTGACAGCCGCGCCGCGATGAGCGCCGCGACTCCGGCCAGGACGAACTGCGTCAGGGAGAGCTGCCCGCCGTAACCGGTGATCACCACGATCGACAGGCAGATGATCGCGCTGGCCACGGTGACGCTGATCGCGGCCGCCCAGTCGACGTCCACCGAGAACACGGCGACCGCCGCGCCCGCGTACAGCGCGGCGACGGCCAGCGGACGCACCCGTCCGGTACCGACGGCCGGCAGGCGGTCCAGCAACGTGCCCCGCAACGGAAGGCCCTGCCCGCGGATCACCAGCACAGCGATGACCACGATGAACGGCGCCGCGCTCTGAATCCCCGTGACGTGCACGTATCTGGACAGCTCGGCTTGGGCGACGCCGATCAGCAAGGCGGCGAGCAGACAGACCGGAAACGAGCGGAAGCCGGCGACCAGGGCCGCGGCCATAGGGAAGATGAGCAGCTGGATGGACAGCGAGTTCGGCTCGAGGAAGGTGATCGGTGCGATCAGGATGCCGGCGAGGCCGGCCACCGCACCGCCCACCGCCCAGTTGATCACCGCGATGCGATCGGGCGAATGCCCCATCGTCGCCGCGCAGAGCTCGTTCTCCGCGACCGCGGTCGTCACCCGGCCGAACGAGCTGAACCGGTAGACCGCCCACACCACCGTGGTCAGCCCGCAACCGATCACGAAGATCAGGATGCGATCCAGACCGATCGGCGTGTTCGGAAGGATGGTGACCGTACGCGTGGGCAATACCGACGGGATCGACCGTAGATCGTGCCGGTAGCGCAGGACGGCCGCCGAGTACAACACGATCAGCACTCCGAGGGTCGCGATGACCCGCGCGAGCGGCGAGGAATGCCGCATCGGGCGCAGCACGACCAGGTGAATGACCGCGCCGAGGGCGGCGCACAGAGCCACCGAGAGCACCAGGCTGAGCGCCGCCGGCCAGCCGCTGCGCTCGTGCATCTCGAAGAACGCATACGCGCCGACCATCAGCATGCCGGTCTGCGCGAAGTTCAGCAGACCGGATCCCCGATACACCAGGACCATGCCCTGGGCCACCATCGCGTACAGCGCTCCGGTGGCCAACCCGAGCAATGCGAACCTGAGTACGTCCATCGACCCGCCTCCTCGTCCCGCGAGCGAGCGGTGTTGTCAGGACTTGTTCTTGAAGTCGGCCAGGAAGGCGAACGGGTCGAAGGACCCACCGTTGTCGACGATCTTGCCGTTCTTGACGACTGCCTGCGCGACCTGTGTGTGCAGCAACCGGGGAAGGTTCGACAAGGGCGAGCTCTGGCCCTTGATCTTGTATCCCCCGAGGGCGGGCAGGTCGATCTGGTCGACGTTGTTCAGCGCCGCGAAAACCGACGCCGAGTCGTACTTGTCCAAACCGGAAACCGCCTTGGCGAACAGCTGGGTGGCGGCCCAGGCCTCGTAGGAGAACCCGTTCGCCTTCGTGCCGGACGAGTACTTCGCCAGGTCCGCGAGGAACGGCGCCGTCGACGGATTGCTCATGTCATCGGGCAGCGCCAGCAACGAGGTGAGCAGCATGCCCTCCGCGTCCGCACCAACCGCAGTGACCGCCTGTTGGGGGAACACATCGGTGATGGAAGCGATGTGGCCCTTGTATCCGGCCGCGTGCAAGGCTTTCAGCGCCGGCGGTCCGCTGTCCGGTGAGAGCGTGAGGACGATCCCATCGGTGCCGCCCGCCACCGCCTGCGCGGCCGCCGGAGCGTAGTCACTCGAGGTCGGGTCGACCGAGATGCTGTGCAGGGGCGTCAACCCGGCCGCCTTGATGGCGTCCAGGGTGGTCTGGTTCGCGAACTTCGACGAGGCGTTGTCGACCCCTATGACCGAGATCTTGGTGGCGCCGTTCTTCACCAGCTGGGCCACGGCCCCGTAGAACCAGCCGGGGATACCGGCCAGCGGGAAGGCAACCGCCGTCTGGAACTCGTTCTGGGTGATTCCTTGCGACGCCAATGCGGCAATGCCGGCCTTCTGCAGGATCGGCAGCGAGGACGGGGAGTAGAACATCTGCGGATCGACGACAGCGGCAACCTTGTCCTTGACCATCTGCCGCGCGCAGGCCACTTCCTGGTTGGGGTCGGTCTTCGTGTCGCAGAAGGACAACTTGAGGTGATGCCCCTTGATCCCGCCCGCGGCGTTGATCGAGTCGACCGCGGCCTGCGCTCCCCCGCGAACCTCGGGCGCTATCAGCCCCGCGGTCGCCGACGAGAAGTTGCCGATCGTGATCGTCGAGGCGGCGTTGCCGCCGGTGTCCTTCGTCGAACTGCTGCACGCGGCGAGCATCCCCGTGGTCACGCAGAATGCCGCGAGCGCAGCGATGCTGCTCGTCTTCTGGCGGTACATCTGTCCTCCATGGGTTTGCGCGGTGTCGGCGTCCTACGCTCAGGACCGGGTGACGTGCCTGCCGAGGGGCCCAGGCCGGGGCTGTCCGGCCGCCCCCGGACGGCGAGCGCCCGGCGTCGCGGCGTTGTGTGAGGCGTCACTCTCGGCCGGGGTCGTTATCGGGTCCGTTACCCCGTGCTCGATGTCCGCCGCACGAGCGCTCGGTTCCGCGCGGCGGCCCTCGAGCACCCGACGCCGTGTTAATGCCGGTGATAACGGCGCGATCGACAGACTCACGGTTCAGTAGGTCCGCATAGCGCGGTGCGCGCGCGCCGGATTTGTGAAGGCGGTACGCCGATGACGGCTCAGCAGTCTGATCCTCCCGACTACGCGGAGATCCTGCGGCACCTCGACATCTACGACGAGCGAACACCGCCCGTCCTCGACGAGACGCTGCGGCACGCGCGCACTCAGTGCCCGGTCGCGCACAGCGACGCGAACGGCGGCTACCACCTGGTCAGCCGCTACGCGGACGTCGCGACCGTCCTCGGCGACGACGCCCGGTTCTCGTCCCGCGGCGGCAAGAGCCTGCCGCCGCACCAGGTCCTGGACATGCCTCCGCTGGACTCCGATCCGCCCGAACAGCGCGAGTACCGCCGGATTCTCAATCCGTTCTTCTCCAAGGGGGGCTTGGCGAAACACGAGCCGGCCATCCGCGAGATCGCTCGGCAGCTGATCGAGAAGTTCGTCTCCGCCGGCCGGTTCGAGATCATCGAGGACTTCGCGAGCCCGCTCACCGCGGCCACGCTGTGCCGGGTCATCCTCAATCTCGACGACGACGCCCTGATGGATACCGCGCGAGAAAGGGTCGTTGCGATCGGGGCGTCCAATACCGCGCAGGCCTGGGTCGAGCTCACCGAGTTCCTGACCGAGCTCATCCACGACCGGAAGGTCGGCGGACACGGGGACGTCCTGGACGCCATCCTGTCCGGATCGGTGAATGGCGAGGCGCTCACCGAGGAGCAGAAGCTCGGCGTCGTCATCGTTCTCGTCCTCGGTGGCCTGGACACGACCCGAGCCGAGATCGCCTGCATCGCCAGGCACCTCGCGCTCAACCCGGGCCTGGAAGAGCGGCTGCGCAACCCGAACTGGGTCCGATCCGATCTGGACGAGTTCCTCCGCCACGACTCGGTGGTCACCGCGATGGCCCGCAAGGTCACGGGCGAGACCGAGCTGAACGGCGTTGCCCTGCACGGTGACGATCGCCTGTTGATCCACTACTACTCGGCCAATCATGACGCCGAGCGCTTCGAGAATCCCGACGAGCTCGTCTTCGACCGGGGGCGCAATCCGCATGTGGCCTTCGGCCTGGGCATTCATCGATGCATCGGGTCCAACCTGGCTCGGCTGCAGATCCAGATCGCCTTCGACGAGTTGCTGGCTCAGGTGCAGAACCTGCGCATCGCCGATGGCGCTGAGGTCACGTTCGGTCCGGGCGTCTCGCGTATGCCCGTGTCGCTGCCGCTCGTGTTCGACCGTCGTCCCTGAACGCTTCCCTGAACGCACAGAGGCCGCTGCGGCGAGCAGCGGCCTCTGGGTTGGGCTGAGTCAGCCTCGGCGGTCCTTGTCCAGATCCAGGTGCAACATACGGATCGCGTTGCCGCGGCAGACCTTGTAGCGCTGCTCCTCGGTCAGATCGGCGAGCATCTCCTTGGCCAGGGCCACGGTGTTCGGGAACGTCGAGTCGGTGTGCGGGTAGTCGACCTCGAACGTGACGTTGTCCTCGCCGACATAGGCGATATTGCGCATCCCGAAGAAATCGCGGAAGACGCAGCCGTACACCTGGCGGAAGTAGTAGTACGACGGCGGATGCGTCATCGAACCCTTGAGGCCG
>Ga0137412_10003604_pt1 | contig 12352 bp, 14 predicted proteins | sample CZODoug2_1_16fun_FD_122160 | JGI IMG/M metagenome (GOLD analysis project Ga0137412, IMG submission 122160) | Vadose zone soil fungal communities from Angelo Coast Range Reserve, California, USA - CZODoug2_1_16fungal (Hybrid Assembly) | ecosystem: Environmental > Terrestrial > Soil > Vadose zone...
CTTTGGTCTGGCCGATGAGGCCCATGCCGCATTCTTGAAGCACGTGGCGAAATTGGGTGAGCGAAAGACTTACGTTGAAGCCCGGGATGGCTTCGAGTTTGTCGAGTGTGCCGCCCGTATGACCGAGGCCGCGGCCGCTAATCATGGGAACGACGAGCCCGCCAGCGGCGACGATGGGCGCGAGGATGAGCGAAGTCTTGTCTCCGATGCCGCCGGTGGAGTGCTTATCGACTTTTTTCCCGGGGAGATTTGAGAAATTGAGAACCTCGCCGGAATACAGCATTGCTTCGGTGAGAGAGGCGAGTTCCGAGCGGGACATGCCGCGCAACCATACGGCCATCAGCCAGGCGGCCATCTGGTAATCGGGAATATCGCCGCGAGTGTAACCGGCGACTAGAAAATCGATTTCGTCGCGGGAGTGCTCCCCGGAGTCACGTTTTTTTCGGATCAGATCGACGGCGCGCATGCGTATGTGAGAGTCGCGGGAGCGTAACACGTTCTTTGAGGTGGAGGCTAGGGCGAGCGCTGATTAAGATTATTGCAGCGCTGTTTTAGTTTAGGAGTTTTGATGAGGGATAGATTGGGGATTACGATTTGGCTCGCAGGTAGAAGCCGAAGATCAGTAGACCCAGTCCGCTCAGAAACACGACGGGAGCGAGGTATGCGGTGACGACCGGAGGAACGCCGACCGGTACGGTGAAACTGCTGTAGCCGCCGGCGAAATACTGAATGACGCCGGCCAGCAACATGTAGAGAAGTCCGCGGCGGATCTGCAGTCGTCCCGCTGTGCTGGGCCGGCGCGAAGACAATTGCACCCGAGGAACGTCCTCGCGGCAATGGGGGCAGCGGTTGAGATGCGCGAGCATGGATTTCCCGCAGAACACGCAAGGGCGCGTTTGCACCGATTGATTCTGCAGAGAAACTGCCATGGAGGGCGGAAAACCTCAATTTGAGCGTAGAGCGAGGTTACAGCGGCGTCAAGGCAGGGCGTTCAGAGAGTAAACAGGCGGTCGTTTTGCCGAAGTGAGGACGACAGCGGGCTTGCGCGGTTTGAAGGCGGTGTGGCATCATTTCTATGGGTTGCCCATAGGAGAGCGATGAGCGAGAAGAAAGACGTCTGGCAGGGCACGTTGGCGCTGATGGTGCTGAAGACGCTGCATACGCTGGGACCGTTGCACGGATATGGAATTGCGCGGCGCATCGAGCAAACCAGCGGCGATCTCTTGGCGGTCAACTATGGAACGCTGTATCCGGCGCTTTTGAAGCTCGAGCAGGAAGGCTACATCAGCTCCGAATGGGGCGTTTCGGACAACAACCGTAAAGCGAAATATTACAAACTGACGCGCGCCGGCAAGAAGCAACTGGAACGCGAAGCGCGCGAGTGGGAGCAGACGACGGCAATCGTGGCCAGGTTCCTGGCGCCCGGCGAAGAAGTTCCGTGAAATGCCTGCTCCCAATCGCGCTGGGTTAGAGCGAGCGCAAGAAGTTCAACAGGTTCTGCTTCTGCTGGGGAGTAAGGTTGTTGAAATTGTGGATCACTCCATTCGCTTCGGAGCCGATACCACCATGTTGCTGGATGGCGTTAACCAGATCATTGGTTCGGCCGTCGTGTAGGAAGAAAATTCGCTGGCCAATTCCCCACAAAGGTGCGGTCCGGAATTCGTCCGGACCGGCGGCGCCTTGCGTCACGCCATCCGCCAAGTTGTTGCCCATATTGTGCACCAGCAAATCGGAATACAAATTGGCGTTGACCTGGCTCAGACTTGGCGTGATGCGAGAAGGAGCTGTTTGGAGGGCCGGTGTGTGGCAAAGCGCGCAGCCAATGGCTGCGAACACCTGACGGCCGCTGGTGATCGAAGTTGCTCCTCCGGGGATCGTGAGCGACGCCGTGGGCGGAGCCAATAGCCGCATGAACATGGCGAACTGGCTGGCATCGCCGGGCACGCCGCTGTCCTGCGCGGCCGCGAGGTTGGTGGCATCCTCAGGCGTTGGATTCAGTCTGCAAGCCGCAGGCAGCCCACCGCGTTGGGCTTCGTCAGGGTTTGCGCGCTCATTGGGGAAGACTTCATTCGTCACGCCCATTTCCACGTTGTAGGCTTCGCCGGAAAAAATTTCGAGCGATTTGTTTTGTGCCTTCCAACCGAATCGAGAAATCATGCCGTCATTTCCGTCGCGATTGGGATGTCCGGATATGCCCAACGATTGCTTTGCGAAACCATTGGTCCGCATGTTGGCCAGGATGGTTTCTTCGCTGATGTTTTCAATCAATCCGGCGCCAAACGTCGGTGTCGGGATGCGGAAGCTCACATTGTTCAATGCCAGATGGTGCGCGAAGTCTGGCTGCTTCAGGGCGCAAGTTCCGGCGTCAGAGCGGCCACTGATTACAAATAGAGCGTGTACGCCGCCGTCCGCATTGTTGCTGAGCGAACCCGTCGAGTTCAGAAAGAACTTGAAACGCGCCTCGCGCACCGGTCCATCAGGAGTGATAAACGGTGGGAGCGTGTTTTGCGCGCCGTCCAGGTTGTACACCTGAGTCTCCGGATTCGGACCGACGAACGGAAAAACACTGGCGTTAGGGCTGCTGCCGCCAACCGCCGGTTGCGAATGGCAACCCGCGCACTGATTGGTGTTGAATCGCGGGCCGAGGCCTCTTTGCACAGTGTCGACCTCTTGGAAGCGATCCAAGCCATCGGTGAAGAAATTCGATGCCCCCGGGGTTTGCGCCAACGAAGCAAGGGGTTGACCCGCGTCAACGGTGCCGCCGCGCACACCGGGATCGCGAGCGACAAACTGAGCTGCGACGATCGTCGCGAGAAGTATCGACACCGCCAGCAATGCTCCCAATCGCGTAGCTCTGGATTTATTTTGTCGATATAAAGTTTCCAAACGCACCATGGGACTTCCGATCATTGTTCCTCCTCTTGTCGGTGCGCGGACACACCAATATCCACGTCAAAATTTTCATGGTTCACGTGGACACACCGACTACAAACGAAAACAACGGGCAGAACGCCGGGTTGGGGCTAAACGGAGGTTAAGCTTTTGCCGACCTCGAAAGCCTAGCGTAGGACTGGGTTTCTGTTGCGCGAGAGACTACGGCGATTCCGAGACCGTGTCATCTGAACGTGAGGACAGTTTTGGGACAGGCGCAGAAGCGGCGCGCCGGTTGTGAATGGACTGAACGTGGATGTCGCGAGCGCTATGAACTCTTTTTGTTTGCGAAGAGGCAAACGCCGGACCAGGGCCGGTCGCGGCGCGATTTCTCATTTTCCGGAAGCAGCGCGAATAAGCGCAAGACAAACGACAAGCGCTTGAGCCTTGCGGCATTTTTCAAAAGCGATTGCACCTCAACCGGCTTCCAGCCATACCGTTCGAAGAAAGCTGGTCCTTCTTGCGGTGCAAATTTGAATGGCGCCGCTTCTCTCAGTTGCGAAGCCATACGTTTGCTAAGCATGCGCAGCAGGCCCGGCGAGGCGATATCCAGAATCCAGGAACGAAACGTTGGCGGCGCCGCGAAGTCGGCCGCAAGCCCGCCGGCCGCTTCCGGAGTCAGGTAAATCATCAATCCTTCCGTTATGACCAGCGCGCGTTTTGCAGTTTGCCCTAGACGCGCAAATAGTTCGCGCCTTGCGCTAAGGTCGGACAGGTCCAGCCGAATGCGCTCGAGAAGGCACACCGGCTGCTCACCGCGCAAGACGCCTTCTTTGTAATCGAGTATTTCCGGCAGATCGACTTCAATCCAACGCAATGAAGGCGGCAGTTTCATGCGGTAGGGCCGCGAATCCAGGCCAGCAGCCAAATTAATGACCATGTCCGCGCCGCGCTGGAGTTCCGCTTTGATGAACTCGTCGATCAAATACGTGCGCGTGATAATCGACCACGCGTTATCACCTCCCAGCGGCATTAGTTTGGCGATTTGCTCACCGCGTTCACCGGCCAGTCGTCGCGCGAAAGGATCGCGAAAGATGGCGTCAGCACGCTCCGTCTCTTCAGCGCGGTAGACCGCTACCCAGCGCGCGGTATCTGAGACATTGCGGATCAATGGTTCGGATTGCGATTGTGGATTAGCCACGGAATCGGACCTCAACCTTGCAAAGAGTCTAGTGGCTGGGCTTCTGCTTGGGCAACTGAGTGCCTACAGCGGCTGATCAATATGCGGAGGCATGAGGGTGGTTTGCCCAGTAACGACGCGATAGCCGCTGCTCGTATACATATATACGTGCACCGCACGCATTTGGCTCGTAACCGACTGCCCCCTCAGGATGGCCCGCATCGACCACGTGCTGGTGGCCACGGCCAAATCACGATATAGCCGCACCTTAACATCGGAGACTGTGAATGATTCGTACTTGATCTGTGGCGCCTGCACGGCCTTTATGAAAGAGGCCTTATCTACGACTTCACCGCGCGACAATACCCCGCTAAAATCGTCGCTGTAGATCCGCCGGAAAAATGTTGCATCGCCTAGTTGAATGGCTCGCGCCGCCTCTCTCTCCAGAACAATAACTTCTTGCCGTTGCAGGTCCGGATTGGGGTGCTCGCGTATGCACGCACTCATGCACGCGGATCGCATGGCTTGTTGTGGGTCCTCTTGCGAGTGCGTGGGGGGGCTGAGCGCCAGCCAAATTACTAAGAGAACCGTCATCCGTTTCATGCGATCGAGCCTCCCGAGAAATAAAACGCCAATGCAATATATTTGCTTTAAGTATAGGTGGCGCGAGCGCCGAAGCTCCGCTTGTGGAGGGCGATGTGTACAAATGAAAAACGAACCAAACCACTTAGCCCTGCCGAGCGTGATGACCGTGGTAGGCGCCGCTACTCGGGCATGATCTCGTCAAACGTGTTGATACTTCTGTCGCCTTCGTCGGTCGCGCCAGTTGGGTCACGGACACAGAGGGCGGCATGTAATCCCGCAAGGCGCGCCGCCTCGATTTCCTTTAACGCGTCCGAAATGAATAGAACTTCGCTCTCCGCCCGGTCGCGCGACTTTGCAATTCTGCGGTAGCTCTCGCTCTCCGTCTTAGCGCCAATGGCAGTGTCGTAAAAAGCAGAAATGTGGGCGGTCAGATCTCCGGCTACGCTGCTGCGGAAGAGCAATTGCTGCGCAAGCATGCTCCCGGACGAATAAATACAAATCTCCCGCCCTTGCCGCCGCCAACGCGCGAACGCCGGCGGCACGTCTGCGTACACTTCGCCATGGAGTTCGCCATTCGTATAGCCCAGCTGCCAAATCTTTCCTTGCAGCGCCTTGAGCGGAGTGCACTTGCTGTCCCTCGTCATCAACCAATGCACATAGGCAATAGTGGAACGAAGGCGCGCTTCCTCAGTCCCTTGATTCCACGCCGGAGGCCGGAGGCCCTCCCGTTCGTCGCCCTGCTGTTGCGCAGCTAGCTCCGTCAGCACTGCTTGCACTTCGACCTCGCGAGAATGCTCGAGCAGGAAGCCTTCTACTTTGCGGTTTGCGTAAGGGAAAAGCGTTTTGTAGACAAAATCTACGGGAGTCGTCGTGCCTTCAATATCCAGCAGAAGAACTTTGATCTGCGAATCTTCTGTGCGGCTGGGCACGACTCACTTTGCCGGAAGCTGAGGCGGAATGTATCGCGGACCCAGACAAACCGGCTCGTAGCCTCGATCCACGCCGCTATTTGTATAGTGCGGCGTCCAGCCAGTCGCGTCTTGAAACAATCGGATGGCGCGAATTCGCCGATCGCCGCAAAGATCAAACCAGTGCAGAGTTCCTCTTGGCACGCGAATCAAATCACCGGCTTCCACTTCGATCGCGATGACCGGCCCACTTGCAGGATGGATGTGGAACAATCCGCGTCCCGCAATAATGTAGCGGACTTCATCCTCGTCGTGCCGGTGCTCGATGTTGAACTTCGCCAACATAGTGTCCAGTCCGGGCGTATCCGGCTTCACATCGATCACGTCGGCGGTCACATATCCGCCGCGCCTCTTCAGCTCCGAAACTTGGCCTTCGTATGCGCGCAAAATTTCTTCTGACGACGCATCCGCCGCGACGCCCGTGACAGGCTCCCATCGCTCGTAGTCGATCGAAATACTCGCGAGGTAGTCTCGCACCTGGTCCTGCTCACGCAAGACCCGGTTCTCATCTGGAATTCTTATCACTGCCATGTTTCTCTCCGACAATAAATCAGCGCGTGGCGGCTGCCCCAGCGCGGACCAGCACTTCCATCAAGAACTCTAAAATTTCAACATGCCGCTTCGCTTCTTGCAAGTCCGAACCCCAGGTATAAAGACCATGCTCACGCAGTAGAAACCCATGAATGTCGCGGCTTTCTCGCAGCGTCGCCGAGACTCTTGTCGCTAGTTCGGTCATGTCTTGCGAATTCTCCAAAATCGGCAGCCATTCGCGATGCTTGTGCGTGCGCACTCCTTCCAATCCCTTCAGCATCTCGTAGCCTTCCAACGCAATGCCGCCGTTTGCGGCGTGCGATCCGGAAAGCACCGTGCTCCATACGGAATGGGTGTGCAACACTGCGCCGGCATCTAGTTCGCGAACGACCGCGAGATGCAGCAGAGCTTCCGCTGACGGCTTTTCCCGCCCGCGCAAAACTTCTTTCGATTCACCGATCTCTAGAAATTGATCCGGCGTGAGCGTGCCCTTGTCCAAACCTGTCGACGTGATCGCCAAGCGCAGCGGTTGGCGCGAAAGCACCGCGCTGAAATTTCCGCTCGTTCCCAGCGCCCAGCCTCGCGCATAGAATGCGCGCCCAGCGGCCGCCAGTGCGGTTGCCATTTTCCGGAAATCCGCGCCAGCACCACCGCCGTTAGGTTGGCGTCGCCGGGATGGAGCGGCTTTCGACTGTGTTTTCAGCTTCTTCATCGAAGTCTGGGAGAAAACCAACTAAATATTGAGGGTGAGCGAGACCAGGTCTGCGCGCGGGGTCGGCGGAACGGGCGGCATCTTCGAACGATCCACCGGCCGATACAGCGTGTCGCGCTCTACTGGCACGCGTCCGGCTGCGCGGATGAGCCGCTCAAGTTCGGCACGCGGGGTGAACTCCGAAGTTTTCGCTCCAGCATCATGATAAATTTTCTCTTCCACTACAGTGCCATCCAGATCGTTGGCGCCGAAACGCAGAGCGATCTGCGCGATGCTCGGCGAAAGCATGACCCAATACGCTTTGATGTGGTCGAAATTATCGAGCAGCAGCCGCCCGACAGCAATGTTACGCAGGTCCGCGTAGCCCGTCGGTTTGGGAATATAAGAAAGCGCCGTATTATCCGGATGAAACGCGAGCGGAATGAAAGTCACAAACCCATGCGTCTGGTCCTGCAATTCTCGCAGCTTCACCAGGTGATCGACGCGCTCTTCTTCGGTTTCGACGTGCCCGTAGAGCATTGTTGCATTCGAGCGCAGGCCGATTTCGTGCGCCTGCCGCGCGATGCTCAGCCACATTTGCCCGCTCACTTTGTGATCGCAGATGATCTTGCGCACGCGCGGGTGGAAAATTTCCGCGCCGCCTCCCGGCAACGAATCCACGCCGGCTTCCTTCATTTTGAGCAGCGTGTCCTTGACGGATAGTTTTGCGATGCGCGCGAAATAGCCCACTTCCACCATCGTGAACGCCTTCAGGTGCACGCTTCCGAAACGCTGCTTCAATCCGCGAATCAACTCCAGGAAATAATCGAAAGACAAATCCGGATGCAAGCCGCCGACGATGTGGAACTCTGTGGCGCCTTCACGAACGCCCTGCTCCGCACGCTGGTAAATTTCTTCCAGCGCAAATGTGTAAGCGCCCGGGGCGCTCGGATCGCGGCCAAATGCGCACAGCTTGCAGTGCGCTACGCAAACATTAGTGGGATTGATGTGCCGGTTGACGTTGAAGTAGGTGACATTGCCATGGCGCTTCTCGCGAACGTAATTCGCCAACCATCCGACTGCCAGCAAGTCCGGCGACCGGTAAAGCGCGATTCCGTCCTCGGCCGTGAGACGTTCTTGGGCAAGAACTTTGTCCGCAATCGGTCTTAGCCGCTGATCGGTGATGGTTAAATTCGACATTTACCCTTGCTCTGCGCTTCCAGAATAACGCAATCCCGCGCTCTTCCCAATTTTCGAAGCGTCCGAAATCTTCAAACGCGCCAAACCGCAGTCGCAGCGCCCCAAAACAGCAGGAACAACAAACTAATATAGCCGTTCACCGCGAAAAACGCAGCGTCCAGCTTGCTCAAATCATCCGCTTTTACCAGCGAATGTTCATAAGCGAGCAGAGCTGCGACCACAGCGACGCCCGCCCACGCCGGCCACGGAAGCGCGAAAGTCCAGGCCAGCCAAGCGAGTAGCGCGACAACCGCGACGTGCATCGTTCGCGCGATCCATAGCGCGCGCGCAATTCCGAATTGCTTCGGGACCGAGAACAGACTTGCGCGGCGGTCATAATCCACGTCCTGACATGCGTACAGCACATCAAAGCCGCCAACCCACAGCGTGACCGCGGCACAAAGAATCAGGATGCGCCAATCGAGTCCACCCGTGACGGCAATCCACGCAGCGGCAGGAGAAATTCCTAATGCGACTCCCAGAAAAAGATGGGACCAATTCGTAAAGCGCTTGGTGAACGAGTAGAAGAAGAGAATCGCGAGCGCGATGGGCGCCAGCTCCAATGCCAACCGGTTCAGTTGCCAAGCCGCGAGCAAAAAAATCGCCACCGCAGCGATGGTGAACAACCAGGCAAACTGCACCGATAACTCGCCGGTCGCCAGCGCGCGCTTATTCGTTCGCGGATTTTCCCGGTCATAACGCAGGTCTACAATGCGGTTGACCGTCATGGCGGCGGAACGTGCTGCTACCATGGCGACCACGATCCACACAACTTGCCACAAGGTCGGCCAGCCGTTCCGCGAGGCCCGCGCAGCCAGCAGCGCCCCCGTCAATGCAAATGGCAGCGCGAAAACGGAGTGCTCGAACTTAATCATCTCGAGCACTGTGCGAATGCGATTCCTTTTCATCAGCGGAGAAGGGAGTTAGTCGCCCAATATTTAGTGTGGCTCTTCATGCCTTCGCTTCTTTCGATGAGGAACGGCCCGCCCAGCGATACATTTTTTCTTGCGGCAATCCGATCTGCGCCAGCACCCGGCAGGTGTACTGCATCACCAGGTCATCGATCGTTTTTGGCTGATCATAAAACGCGGGAATCACCGGCATGATCACCGCGCCCGCCTGTTGCGCCCGCAGCATATTTTCCAGGTGAATCCGATTGAACGGAGTGTCGCGAATGCATAGCACCAGCTTGCGGTTTTCCTTCAGCATCACGTCGGCCGCCCGCGCGATCAAATCGTCGCTCGTGCCGTTGGCTACCGCCGCCAGCGTGCCCATCGAGCAGGGAATCACCAGCATGGAATCGACTTCGTAGCTACCGGAAGCGATAGAAGCGCCCACGTCCTTATTCGGCAGGATTTCGATTTTATTCGTGGCGCGTCCAAGAATTCGGCTGGGTAACTGTTTCAAATCACCGGAAGAAAGACCTAACTCCTCGGCAAAAAGCCGCTGCCCTGTTTCTGTCACTACCAGGTGAACGCGAGCGACGCGTGCATCATCTTCCAACAGAATCAGCGCCTTTTGGGCCAAAACGGCGCCGCTGGCTCCGGTCACACCTACGGTGATGATTTGTCCTTGTGCGCGCGGCATAATATCTGGATTCATTCAGTCTCGCAGCCGCTCTCGGCCAAGTCAAGAACGCCCATCTCGCGGGTCGCATCGCACGCTATACTGGAAACCTGGCCCAAAGGAGACGAAACATGGCAAGTGTGCAACCTGCCAGAGAGCCTCTCGAGATCGCGATGGACTTCATCAAGCGCATTAATTCAGGCGATGCGGAAGCCATTTGCCAGCTCATGACCGCCGATCACATTTTCCAGGATGCTCTTGGCAAGCGTTTCATTGGGCGAGACAAGATGCGCGAAGGTTGGCGCGCCTATTTCAAGACTGTCGCGGACTATCAGATCCATGCGGACGAATTCTTCCAGACCGGCGAACGATTGGCGATTTTCGGCAGCGCGAGCGGCACGTATTCAGGCGATGGCGGCGCATCATCCGACAAGTTCTGGAAGGTGCCAGCCGCTTGGCGAGTCGTGATTCGCGATGGACTCGTTGCGGAGTGGTGCGTTTACGCGGACAATCAACCTTTGCGAAAGCTCATGGGCGAAGCCCAGCCCTAGAGACCGCGGCAAGAATTCATGAAAGAAAGAGAACTTCACCAGCTATTGGACCTCGTGCGCCTCGGGGCGATGCCGCCGGAGCGCGCCGTTGCTCGTCTGAAGCATCTTCCCTTTGAGGATTTGGGTTTTGCGAAAGTGGATCATCATCGCTCGCTGCGGCAAGGCTACGCCGAGGTCGTCTTTGGAAAAGGGAAGACGCCCGAACAGGTCGCGCAAATTGTTAAGGCTATGCTTCGCCAGAAAGCCAGCCGGCAGAATATTCTCGTCACTCGTGCCGACAGCGCGACGTTCAAGGCTGTACGGCGCGCAAATCCTTCCGCGAAGAGCGCGGCGAAATTTCATGCGCTTTCGGGAGTAATCACCATCGAGCGCAGCCGCGAAATCACCGGCAAGGGGCAGATCTACGTCGTCTCGGCGGGAACTAGTGACATTCCCGTGGCAGAAGAAGCGCTCCTGACCGCGCGCATGATGGGCAATCGCGCCGAGCCTTTGTACGACGTCGGTGTTGCAGGCATTCACCGCCTGCTGGAACATCGCGAGAAACTTGCCTCCGCGCGCGTCATCATCTGCGTCGCGGGCATGGAAGGCGCCCTGCCCAGCGTTGTTGGAGGACTTGTGGGCGTTCCGGTGATCGCTGTGCCGACCAGCACTGGCTATGGTGCCAGCTTCGGCGGCGTCGCCGCGCTCCTCGGCATGTTGAATAGTTGCGCCTCCAACGTCACCGTCGTGAATATTGACAACGGCTTCGGCGCGGGTTGCGTCGCGTCCTGCATTAATCGCCTGTAAAATTTGTTTGGATGCGAAAGAAGCGGGTAGAGGCGGCCGTTATGCTTTCAGCAGCACTTTCATTACTCCGTTTTGCTGCGCGAAACGAATCGCTTTTTCTGCTTCAGCTAATGGAAATGTGCGGGTGATAAGCGGCGTTGGATCGATTTTTCCTGATCGCAGGAACGCGAGCGCCTTTGTAAACGGACCGCAGCGAGAACCAACCACTGTGATCTCCTTCACCACGATGGGCCAAGTCTCCACCGGCGCCGCGCCATGGAAAGTGGATTTCAATACCAGCGTGCCGCGCGGCTCCGTCAAGTGCTGCGCCAAAGCAAGGCCGCTCGGCGAGCCCGTCGCCTCCACGACCAGTTCGTGGCTTTCCCTGACACGTTTCAGATCCTGGGCATCGCCGAATACGCGCTTTGTTTTCATTCCACATCGTCGTGCCAGCGCAAGTTTCTTCTCGTGTTTGCCGTACATCACCACATTCGGAAGCTGCGTCCGCAAAACAAGGGCAACAAGCTGAGCAAGCTTTCCATCGCCCAAGACTGCAGCGCCGCGAAATTTCTTGATATCGATCTGATCGAGAATTTCGCACGCGGCGGCTAGTGGTTCGACGAAAACCGCCTTTTCATCGGGAATCGAATCGGGGACGAAGTGCAGGTTCTCCAGGGGCAGTGTCAAATACTCGGCAAAGGCGCCCTCATGCGTGATGATGCCAAGCACCGTTCGGCGCACACAATGCGTCTTCAATCCGCGCCGGCAAAAAGCGCACACCGGCCGATAGCCGTAAGCCGAGCAAGCCACATTAATCTCGCCTACAACACGTCGCCCCAGCCAGCGATCCCGTTCAAGCGGTGAAACGCCCCGAACCTCAGCAACTTCGCCGACAAATTCATGCCCTGGCGTCCCACGAAAGTCGTGGTACCCCCGCAAAATCTCAATGTCAGTATTGCAAATCCCCGCGAGCCGCACCCGCACCAGTGCCCACCGCCTCCGCAATTTGGGACGCGGTCTTTCTTTCACAACAAGGTTTTGATTGCGGACAGCGAAGGCAAGCATTTAGTGCAACGCAGCAGAGATAGTTTTGAGCAAAGCGGGTTCCTGTTCGGGGAGTACTGTGCACAGATCAAGAATCAAGCGATCATCTTCGACGCGAGCAATAACGGAGATGCCTGCTGGAGCCCGTCGCAGCCGTTGCTCAAGCTGCGACGCGGAGTAGCGGGCGCTGGCGATACGTATCAGCTTCGTCGGTAGTGACTGGGTCGGCGTTGAACCGCCTCCCGCCAACGAACTCCCGTCCGCAATCTCCAGTTCTACTTCACCCAATGGTAGTTCCGGGGTTAACTCTCGAAGAAAATTCTCGGCGCGCCGCTTGATCTCCTGAACACTCATGCGAATC
>Ga0137412_10003605_pt1 | contig 12352 bp, 10 predicted proteins | sample CZODoug2_1_16fun_FD_122160 | JGI IMG/M metagenome (GOLD analysis project Ga0137412, IMG submission 122160) | Vadose zone soil fungal communities from Angelo Coast Range Reserve, California, USA - CZODoug2_1_16fungal (Hybrid Assembly) | ecosystem: Environmental > Terrestrial > Soil > Vadose zone...
CCCAAAGCTGCGGGGTCTGCAGAATGCCAAAGTGGTGGTCTATGGTTACACCGACAACACCCCTGTGGGGCCGGCATTGCAGCGACAAGGCGTCAGCGACAATCTGGTCCTTTCGACGCGGCGCGCTGCGACAGTAGTAACTTTCCTGGTCTCGCAGGGGATCAACCCCAACGTCATTTCGGCCAAGGGGTTTGGCGAGACCCATCCAGAGGCCTCGAACGACACGCCGCAGGGCCGGGCAGCAAACCGCCGCATCGAAATCACCGTTCAAGGCCCCGGCGCCCCGGCCGGCTTCGTATCCTGGTCCACCGCTCCATCGTTCTCTGCCTTCCGGCGTTTATCTTCCGGGTACATGGGCTGCAAAGGAGTCGGCTGGTTGGCTGGAATCTCCTGTCCGATTTTTCCTGTTGATTCCGAGTCATTCGCTCCGCGCTTACCACGTCGTCTCATTCGGGCGCGCATCCATAGGCGCATGATGAGGATGTAACACAACTTCCGCCATCGCAGCAAATGTCCCGCCCCAATTCCCGCAACCGCTCTTTGGTACACTCAAGTTTCGCGCTCACGCCCAAATGGCTCGCTGGATTTTGTCTACCCTCACGCACGCAAAACGTTACCCACCTTCAAGGAGATCCCAAAGTATATGGCTGTAAAGGTTGGCATCAATGGCTTTGGCCGTATAGGCCGCAACGTGTTCCGGGCCGCGCTCGGCAATCCTGAAATTGAATTTGTCGCGGTCAATGACTTGACCAGTCCAGCAACCCTGGCACACCTGCTCAAGTACGATTCCATTCTGGGAAACCTGCACCACACCATCACCGCGGGCGACGATTTCATCTCCGTCGATGGCAAGAAGCTCAAGGTCTACGCAGAGCGTGACCCCGCCAAGCTGGACTGGTCTTCCGTCGGCGCCCAGGTGGTGATCGAGTCCACCGGTCACTTCACCGATGCCACCAAGGCGAAGGCCCACCTGCAGGGCACGGTCAAGAAGGTCATCATCTCCGCGCCTGCGACCAACGAGGATCTGACCATTGTGCTGGGCGTCAACGAGAAGAAGTATGACCCCAAGGCCCATCACGTCATCTCGAATGCATCCTGCACCACCAATTGCCTGGCGCCCCTGGCCAAGGTGATCAACGACACCTTCGGCATTGTCTCCGGCATCATGACCACCATCCACAGCTACACCAACGATCAGGTCATTCTCGATTTTCCGCATAAGGATCTGCGCCGCGGACGTGCGGCTGCGCTTTCCATGATCCCCACTTCCACCGGTGCGGCCAAGGCTTTGCACCTGGTGGTGCCCGAGCTCAAGGGCAAGCTGGACGGCTTCGCCATCCGTGTTCCCACGCCGAACGTGTCGGTTGTGGATTTGACCTTCACTTCGGAAAAGCCGGTGACCAAGGAATCGGTCAACGAGGCTTTGAAGGCCGCGTCCGAGGGACCGATGAAGGGCATCATGGGTTACGAAACCAATGAGCTCGTCTCGAGCGATTTCAAAGGCAATCCCCTTTCCTCCATCGTCGACAGCCCGCTCACCAAGACCGTAGGCACCAACATGGCCAAGGTCATCAGCTGGTACGACAACGAGTGGGGCTACTCCAACCGGGTGCGGGACCTGGTGTTGTTCCTCGAAAAAGCAGGGCTCTAAAAACGGTCCCGGTGTATTGCTGAGGAACTGCTATGGCGAAACTATCCATCCGCAACCTGGAGTTGAACAACAAGTACGTCTTCGTGCGCGTTGACTTCAATGTGCCGCTTTCGGATAGCGGTCTGCAGATTCTTGACGATACGCGGATCAAGGAAACCTTGCCCACGCTCGAGTACGCGCTGCGGCATCATGCCAAAGTGATTGTGGCTTCGCACCTCGGGCGTCCCAAGGGTAAGCCCAATCCCAAATACAGCCTGCGGCCGGTCGTGGACCGGCTGCGCACCCTTCTCGATCACGCATTGGGCGAGTCGGTCAACGTTGCCTTCTCGCCTGACTGCGTGGGTGACGTGGCCACCGAGTTGGCCCGGCAACTGGAATCCAGGCAGGTGCTGCTGCTGGAGAACCTTCGGTTCCATGCCGGCGAAGAAGCCAACGACGCGCAATTTGCGCGTCAACTCGCCAGCCTTTGCAACGTCTATGTAAATGACGCCTTTGGAAGTGCTCACCGGGCGCATGCTTCGACCGAGGGCATCACGCATTTCGTGTCTCAGTCCGCGGCCGGGCTGCTGCTCGAAAAGGAGTTGAACTACCTGGGCAAGGCTCTGGAGGCGCCGGAGAAGCCGTTTGTGGCCATCCTCGGCGGGGCGAAGGTTTCTGACAAGATCGAGGTCATTCACAACCTCTTGAGCAAGGTCGATGCGTTGCTCATCGGGGGCGGCATGGCCTACACCTTCCTGAAAGCCAAGGGACAGGATGTAGGTAAGTCACTGGTAGAAGCCGACAAGCTGGATGTAGCGCGGGAAGCGCTCAAGGAAGCGGAAAAGAAAGGTGTGCGTTTTCTCTTGCCCATCGATCACGTGCTGGCGGATAAGTTTACAGCCGATGCTGCTACCCAAATATTTGAAGGGGACGGCCCCTTCCCTACCGGCTGGATGGCGCTGGACATTGGCCCGGTTACGGTGGAACTATTTACCACCGAGATTGCGAAAGCTCGAACCATCGTCTGGAACGGACCCATGGGGGTGTTTGAAATGCCCGCCTTTGCCCACGGCACCACAGGAGTTGCAGAGGCACTGGCAGAGAATGCCGGCGCTATTACGATTGTGGGCGGGGGCGATTCCGTCTCGGCCATCAAGCAGGCCGGGGTGGCGGACAAGATCAAGCACATCTCCACCGGCGGCGGTGCGTCGCTCGAGTTTCTTGAAGGCAAACGGCTTCCCGGGGTCCAGGCACTCTCCGAAGCTCCCCGTTCATAGGACATGGCTGTCGTCAACCTCGAACTGCCGATACTGATCCTCATAGCAGGAATGGTGTTGGCGTTGGGTGCGTGGCTGTTGGCGACATTCACGCACTTCCTTCGCGGCTACCGCTACCGCGTCAGCCTGGGGCTGATCGCTTTTCCCTTGGGCGGCTTGATGGGATTTATTTCGACCCTCAACGCAGCCAGCATGCTGGGCGACTGGCTGGCGGGCAAGCCGATGTCGTTCGTGCTATCGCTTGCTTTCCTGGGCTACCTGGTATTCGGCTTTCTCGGATGCTGGACAGTGGTGCGCCTGGCCGGCCGGGTGGATCGAAAACAAACCCTTTCTGTGCTCTACAATTTGGTCAAGGAACACAAGGATCGCGATCAACATTGAGAACCCTAACGCATGCGTAAGCTCCTGATTGCCGCCAACTGGAAGATGTACAAGACGCCCACGGAGGCGCAGAGCTTCCTTCACACCTTTCTCCCTTTAGTGAAAGGTCAGACCCACAACGAGATTGTGATTTGCCCGCCTGCGATTGATCTCGCGCCGGTGGTCGAAGCCGTAAAAGGTTCGCACGTGGCCGTAGGCGCGCAGAACATGCACTATGAGGATGCTGGTGCTTTTACGGGTGAGATCAGCGCTCCCATGCTCCTTGCCGTGGGGGTCACGCATGTGATCCTGGGCCACTCCGAGCGTCGCCAATACTTTTGCGAGACGGACGATGGGGTCAATAAAAAGTTGGTGGCTGCTCTCCGGCACAATCTCATCCCGATTGTTTGTGTCGGCGAGCATGAGACCGAACGCGACGATGGCAAGACGCGCGAGGTATTGTGCCGCCAGATCAGCCGCGCCATCTACCAGATCGATCCTGCGAAATTGGCTCCCATGGTTGTGGCGTATGAGCCCATCTGGGCAATTGGTACGGGTAAGACCGCGTCGCCGGCAACTGCCGCGGAAGCTCACTTCATCGTCCGTAGCGAGATCGCGCGGTTGGTGGGTAGGGAGATTGCCGAGGCCACGCGGATCTTATACGGTGGCAGCGTGAAGCCGGACAATGCAGCGGCGCTGCTCGGCCAACCGGAAATTGATGGCGCCCTGGTGGGAGGCGCCAGCCTTGATCCCAATTCGTTCGCCTCCATCGTCAAAGCTGGTGTGGCGGGCTGAGTCAGGGGCTAAAGATGGTGTGTGTGAACGGATCTTGAGATCGAGTCCCGTAGGGACGGCTGAACTTAGCCGTCTCTTGCTGGAAGGTGACGCGCGCTTCTCGATGGATTAGATCTTCACGAAAACTTCTTCGCTTTCAATAGTTACCGGATAAACTGCAACTCTTTCCTGAGAGCTGTCGGTCGCTCCGGTCGCAGGATCAAAGGTCCAGGCATGCCAGGGGCAAATCAGTTTGCCATCTTCGATCGTCCCCTCGGCCAGCGGGCCGCCACGGTGAGGACATTCGTTGTCCAGGGCGCGGATGACTCCATCGATGTTGGCGATACATAAAGTTCTCGGGCCAGCACTGAATTCCCTGGCCTCTCCGGGACGCGGAAGCTCGCCCTTAGCGCAGATTCTCACCAATGCACTCATGGGTATTTAATATTTGCAGCCGTTAGCCTGCCAGGTGCGGTAGGTTTTCCAGGAGGCCACCCGAGCACTCTCTTCGTCTGGAAAATCACCCGCCGCCTGCTCGACTCCTTCAGGAAAGATATAAAAGGTCCACTTGCCGAGGGCCTTGTTGAAGACGGGCACGGTGGGACTTTGCTGAGTTTTGTCGCTCATACAGCCGAGCATACGCTATCCTCGGATTGGAATGTCCAGCTTTACACCCCCGACCCAACCCCAGGAACCCCCAACGACGGATTTGTGGTGCCCCAGGTGCGCCAAGGCGGTGCGTGATCCGCTGGTATGCGGCGATTGCTCCGCAGTTCTCTGCCGCGTCTGCGGAACCCCGCTCGAATCTGCTGACGAACTCGCCTTCGGCTAGGCCATGGCGAAAATCAAGAGGCACACGCCTCCACCCGGGTGGAAAAATCCCCTGGCTCCCCAGCAACCGCTGGCCAGCGCTCGGTGGCTGCTTGGCGGCGTGGCGGCAACCGTGGGTCTGGAGGCCGTCTGCGTATACACCACCTTCTGCCTTCTCTTCTGGCAGGGCCAGTGGCAATTGGTGTTCAAACCATCACGCACCATCACGGCCACGCCTGCCACCGCCGGCATGAAGTTTGACGAGATCTCGTTTGATGCAACCGAGACCGGCATTCTCCGACTCAACGGCTGGTGGATTCCTGCCCAACCGAATGCGCCCTACGCAACCGACACGTTGCTCTTGTTACATGACGGATCAGGCTCGCTTTCGGACTCGCTGCCACAATTGCAGGCTTTACACACCCTGGGCATCAATGTTTTCGCTTTTGACTACCGCGGCTTTGGAAAAAGTCTGGACGTCCATCCCTCGGAAGCAACGACGTATGAGGATGCCGACGCGGCCTGGCGCTACCTCACGGATACGCGGCATCTATCGCCATCTCGCATCGTCCTCGACGGAGTGGGACTGGGTGCGGCGATCGCCGCGGAGACGGCTCGTCGCCATCAGCAGGCACCAGCGCTGATTCTCGAGGATCCCTTGCCACCGGTGCTTGACTCGTTGCACTTCGATGCGCGCACACATATATTGCCCATTCGTTTGCTCTTTCACGATCGCTTCGACCCGACTGAGACGCTCGCCCGGCTGAGGACGCCCAAGCTCATGGTGTATTCCGCGCACCAGGCAGCCGGGCGCTACTACGCTGTGGCAGCGGAGCCCAAGCAGCAAGCAATCATTGCGAACGGTCAGGACCATCTGAACAGCCTGCGGAGTTTTCTGGGGAAATATCTACCCGGCGCGTGAACGGTTCCCTGCTAAGCTTGCCTACGATACTGACACCAACAGGAGTTTCCGATTGTTCAGCTGGCTTGATCGCTTTCAGGGTTTAGGCGTTTTCGTGATGCGCGTGGTTTTGGGCGTCATCATGGTGGCGCATGGATACACCAAGGTCATTCCCAAAGATGCGCTGTATAACTTCAGCCATATGGTCCTCCGTATGCACTTGCCGCTCTGGCTGGGCTATCTCTCGGCCTTTACAGAATTCTTTGGCGGCATGCTCCTGATCGTCGGCTTATTGACGCGGGTGGTCGCGTTCATGATTGCCATCGATATGGCGGTGGCTATCATCAAGGTGCATCTCCACGGTGGCCTGCTGGGGCCCAATTCGTTGGCTCTGCCGTTGGCGTTGTTCTCCATCGGCCTGATGCTGGTTTTCACCGGGTGCGGATGGCTGGGGCTGGATGATTTTGCCGGAAGAAACAGAGGCGTTCGCACCAAGATGGCCGGCCGCTGAACATCTCTCCTAACTTGCCGAGGAAAGGGTGGTCCCTTTCCTCGGCAAGAGTCCTATCGGGGGCGGCGGTTTTGTAACCGCCGGCAAAGCAATCTGAACAACACCCACCCTTTTCGACACCTTCGCTGTGTCAGATAAGGGAATCCACGTTCCCAGAAACCTTCGGCATCGTCGCAAGCCCCCCGACTTCGATTCGGCCTACAAGGTTCAAAAATCCGAGAATCGCGGCTCCCCATCTGACACAGCGAACGTGCCGGATCTGGCGGATCTTCAGTTTAATGTGGGCCCGGTCAACTCGATATCATATTGAGAAATTGGGTCGCCTTCAATTCCGACCCGGGGAAAACCAACTCCATGTTGCGTGCTCCCAGAGTCTTGTATGCTGCTTCACCCATGACTTGGCGAAAATCCGTGGTGATTGCCAGATCGCGGTCTTGATACAACTGCTCGGTCGCCATGCCGGGCCATTTGCCGTAGACTTTGCCACCCTTAACGGCGCCGCCGAGCACGAACATGACATTAGCGTGCCCGTGATCGGTTCCACCGGTACCATTCTGATGCGCCGTACGCCCGAACTCTGACATGGTCACGAGGACTACATTCTCCGCCCCGCTGCCCATATCGGTCCAAAAAGCGGTGATGCCCTGGCTGAAGTCGCGCAGACAATTAGCCAGCTGTCCATTCACGCTGCCCTGATTCTGGTGCGTATCCCAGCCGCCGATGTCGGTAAACGCTGCTTCCACCCCCAGGTTCGCCTTCAGCAACTGAGCTATCTGCTTCATATTGTCGCCGAAAGCTCCGTTGGGATAATTGGCGGTCGGATCCGGCTGGTAGTGTGCCGGGTCCGCCGCCTTCAACATTTTAACCGCCTCGAAGGTTTCCTGTCCGGTCCCGTGGAGCACAGCGTCGACAGAACCGGCGTACATGGCTTCGAAGGCGGAGCTGATAGGTGCTGCGTTTGGGTTCCTGCCCGCTACCGCAAAATCCTGCACCCGTTTGACCGCAACCGTGGAGATTTTTCCTTGCAGCGTCCGAGGCACTTGCGATCCCAGGGCGACTGCGCGAAAGGCGGTGTGGGTTGCCGGACGGCGAAGATCCTCCGCCTGCAAAGCGCGGTTCAGCCAGCCGTCAGGCGTGGCTTTCACGCCGGGGGTACCGCTTTCCATGAAGTCCTGGGCATCGAAGTGGGAGCGCGTGGTGTCGGGAGAGCCGGCAGCCTGCACCATAGCCAGGTGCCCCTGATCAAAGAGCGGTTTAAAGGATTGCATGGCGGGGTGTAAGCCGAAAAATCCATCCAGGTCGATGAGCTGGTTTTGCGGGATGGCAATGGTCGGACGGAATTTGTAGTAGTTGGTCTCGCCGTGCGGCACCACGATGTTGAGCCCATCGGCCGCCCCGCGCTGGAAGATCACCACCAGCCTTTTTCCCTGAGCCTGGGCGGTTGTGCCTTGAGCCAGCACCGACTGCCTGAGAAACGCCGGCACCACTGAGGTGCCTACCAGGGCCATCGCCCCGCCCTTCATGAACGCCCGACGCGTCGCCATGCTTTACTCCAAACGCCCGCGGTCGCAGGCACATCCGTTCGAACGCGAGGATGGCGGGAAAGTTGTGGTTAAAGTGAGCGGTGTTCTTCCTGGCGGCAGGATTTCGCCGGAAATCCCGGCATATACGTCGGTAAGAGTCATGCAATCAGCAATTTTCAGATGACCATGAAAGTGCCGCTGGAGGAAATCAAGCCGACCGTTCGCGGTGGAGATCTGCTGTTTCTGACGTACGCGGTCTGGGAAGCCCCGCCCGTCGTCCGGGTTTTTCCCCAAACACTTCGTTCTCAGTACTTGCGCAGCTCGGCGATGGCGCGATATAGGTCCTCGGGCTGAGGCAGTATGGCGTCTTCGAGAATGGGCTGATACGCCACGAATGTATCCATGGCAGCTACACGCTTAACCGGGGCATCCAAATAGTCAAAAAGCTCGTCCGCAATCCGGGCCGCGATTTCGGCTCCGTATCCCCAGCTCAACATATCTTCGTGGGCAATAATGACCCGGCCTGTCTTCTGCACCGAGGTCGCAATCGCCTCCCAGTCGTAAGGGTTAAGGGTACGCAGATCGATGAGCTCGACCTCCACGCCCAGTTCACTGCTCGCCTGTTGCGCCGCACGCAGGGCACGCGGGACTACGGCGCCATAAGTAATGAGCGTAATGTCATTGCCCTTCCGTAAGATGTTGGCCTTGCCAAAGGGGATAGCGAATTCGGGCCCGGGGTACGCAGCCCGGCCGAAAGTCTCCCGATAAAGGCGCTTATGCTCAAAAAAGAGGACCGGATCATCGCAGCGGATCGCCGTGCGCAACAGGCCGTTGGCATCGAGCGCATTCGAGGGAAAGATCACGCGAACCCCGGGAGTGTGGGTGAAGAGGCTCTCGCCGCACTGCGAGTGGTAGATCGATCCGCCGGTCAAATACCCCCCAATCGCCACCCTCACCACTACCGGCGCCGAATAGCTACCGTTGGAGCGCCAGCGCAGTAGGCTGAGCTCGTTGCGCAACTGGTGCATCGCAGGCCAGATGTAGTCGAAAAACTGTATCTCAACGACGGGTTTGAGCCCGCGGGTGGCCATGCCGATGGCGCGGCCGACTATATCCGCCTCGGCCAGGCGTGCGTTGTAAACCCTATCCGGGCCGAACTCCCGCTGCAGCCCAGCGGTGAGCTTAAAGACGCCGCCCTTGCCTTTTACCAGGCCCTCGCGCAGTTCCTGGTCGTGGCTGGTATCGGCTACGTCCTGGCCGAAGATCACCATGCGAGGATCACGCTGCATCTCGTCCTTAAGGCAGCCGTTGATCAGGTCGGCCATGGTCCGTTCCTGCGCCTCCGGTGTCTTCACCGCCGGCCGGGCCAGGGCTTCGCTGGTCGGGTCCAGGTCTTCGGAATACACATGCCGCTTGATGGAACTGACCTCTGGCAGCGGCGCGCGGAGCACCCGGTCGGCAGCGCTCCTCACCTCTTCATCCACCTCCTGTTCCAGGCGATTGATGGCCGTTGGGTCGAGAATTCCGTCACGCAGGAGACGCATCTGCAGCTTGGGTAGAGGATCCAGAGCCGCTTCCCGCTTGCGCTCTGCGTCTGAGCGGTAGAGCCCCTCGTCATCGGAAAATGAATGAGAGTACTGCCGGATCACGTGCCCATGCACAAACGCCGGACCTGCGCCGGAGCGGCAATGCTTCACCGCCTGCGTGAAGGCAGCGTAGCTTTCCACAGGATCCGTGCCGTCCACTTCGGCGAAATAGAAGTTGGGGAAATTCGCCACCAGCCGCGAGATATTTCCTCCCGGTGTATTCACGTCCACCGGCACCGAGATGGCGTAACCATTGTCTTCGACCACAAATAAGACGGGTAAACGCAGGGTGGAGGCGGAGCTCATCGCCTCCCAAAACTCCCCTTCACTGGTGGCGCCTTCGCCCAGCGAGACGTAGACCACCTCATCCCCATGAAAATGGGTCGCCTTGAACGCGCTGTAGTCCCCCTCGCGCTGCCCCGCGGCAGCCGGATGACTAGCCAGATACCTGCCCGCCTCGGCACAACCCACGGCCTGCAGACATTGCGTGGTGACCGAGGAAGACGAGCTGACGATGTTCAGCCGGGGATTGCTCCAATGGGATGGCATCTGGCGTCCGCCGCTGGAGGGGTCTGCGGCCGCTCCCACCGATTGCAGCAGCTGCTCCTCAACGGTGTGGCCCAAGGTCAGACTGAGGGCACGGTCCCGATAATAGGGATAGAACCAATCGTAGCCGGGCTTCAGAGCCATCCCGGCGGCTACCAGCAGGGCTTCGTGGCCTGCTCCCGAAACCTGGAAAAATATCTTTTGCTGCCTCTTAAGAAGAATTTCACGATCGTCGGTGCGGCGCGACAGGTACATGAGCCGATACATTCGGATCAGCTGCTCCGGCTCCAAACCAGCGTAAGCCGCGGCAGTGGCTTGCTCAGTAACGGCTGTCTTCGCCATGCGCACCTCTCATCCACTACAACCCCAGATTGTAATTGGTTTGTTCGCGGTCTTGCTTGTGACGGTTCACGTTCCGTAACTAATTGCATCTTATGGTGGCGGTGGCAGCGTTTGGTGCCGGTATGATGACGGAGCGGCGTTGACCTTCTTTTTCCCAGCGTGCTTTAATCAACCGTTTTGAGGTGTTTGTGCTCGCGGTTGCCGGAGCAGCTGCGGCGGCCCCTCGGTTCCCCGGTAGCAGGCAATTTCTGGAGGCGTTTGAATGGTTTTCTTCTCACTATCGGCCACTGTCTTCTGGCAGGGCTCGACCGCTGCCATTGACACCAGTGGCAGCACGTTTCTCTGGATTGCTATGATCGCCGGTCTGCTTGGGCTGGTTTTTGCCTTGTTTCTGGCCCGCTCGGTACTGGCCTACGACACTGGGACCCCCGAAATGCGGGCGATTTCGAACGCCATTCGCGAGGGCGCGGAAGCGTTCATGTCGCGCCAGTACACCACCATCGGCGCCCTGGCTGTCGTGCTTGCCGTAGCCTTATTTGTGGGCTACAAGTTTTCCGACTTTACCGCGCCGTTGGCGGGAAAAGTCGTCATCAGCTTCCTGATCGGCGCCATCTGCTCCGGTTTTGCCGGCTTCACCGGGATGTTCGTCAGTATCCGTACCAATATCCGCGCCGCCAGCGCTGCCCGTTCAAGCCTGGGCCAGGCCTTAAAGATCGCTTTACATGGAGGAGCGGTCACCGGCATGGTGGTGATCAGCCTGTCTTTGCTGGGTGTAGGCGCCCTTTTCTTCCTTTTTGGCGGGTTACAGGATCCGCAGCATGTTCCCTATCAACTGGTGGGCTTTGGCTTCGGCGCATCGCTGGTTGCACTGTTTGCCCAGCTCGGCGGGGGTATCTACACCAAGGCAGCGGATGTGGGGGCCGACCTGGTGGGCAAGGTGGAAGCAGGGATTCCGGAAGACGATCCTCGCAATCCTGCCGTGATTGCTGACTTGGTGGGCGACAACGTGGGCGATTGTGCCGGCCGCGGTGCTGACATTTTCGAGTCGACTGCTGCCGAAAACGTCGGCGCCATGATCCTGGGGACGGCTCTCTATCCGGTCTTCGGCATTAAGGGGATTTTATTTCCTCTGATCGTGCACGCCATCAACCTGGTGGCCAGCTTCATTGGTGTTCTGGTGGTCCACAGCCGCGAAGATCAGGATCCGATGGATGCGCTGAACCGCGGCTACTACGTCACCACGCTGCTGGCTCTGGCCGGATTTGCCGGGGCGGTGTACTACATGCTGCAAGGCCGGTGGTGGCTGCTGAGCTGCGGCGTGGTCGGCATCGTGACCTCGTTTCTTTTTGTTCGCATCACCGAGTACTACACCGAGACCCGCTACCGGCCGGTGCAATCGATCGCCAATGCCTCACTGACCGGTCCGGCCACCAACATCATCAGCGGTCTTGCTGTGGGTATGGAGACGCCCGCCATGCCGGTTGTGGTGATCAGCGCCGCATTGCTGCTGAGTTATTACTTCGGCGTGCGTGGGTTGGCCGATACCTCGATCTCCGACTACGCCAAGGGGATTTACGGTACCGCCATTGCTACGATGGGGATGTTGTCTTCGGCTGCTTATATTCTCGCCATGGACACGTTTGGCCCTATTACGGACAATGCGGGCGGCATCATTGAAATGTCGGATCAGCCGGATTCGGTGCGCGAAAAAACCGACAAGCTCGATGCAGCCGGCAACACCACCAAGGCGCTGACCAAGGGCTACGCCATCGGCTCCGCGGCCCTGGCGGCGTTTCTGCTCTTTTCCGCATACCTGGAGACTGTCCACGGCATCGTGGCGCAACGCTTCGCCGATGCCCACGAGGTGCTCGATCCCAACTGGAGTTTTACCAACATCAACCTGGCCAGCGTGCCGGTTTTTGTCGGGGCGTTGCTGGGCGCAATGTTGATTTTTCTTTTCTCCTCTTTCGCCATCAAGGCTGTGGGCCGCACGGCGCAATACATCATTGAAGATGTGCGCGCACAGTTCCGCGAAAACCCGGGCATCATGGCAGGCACCTCAAAGCCGGATTATGGCCGTTGCGTCCGTATC
>Ga0137412_10003607_pt1 | contig 12337 bp, 10 predicted proteins | sample CZODoug2_1_16fun_FD_122160 | JGI IMG/M metagenome (GOLD analysis project Ga0137412, IMG submission 122160) | Vadose zone soil fungal communities from Angelo Coast Range Reserve, California, USA - CZODoug2_1_16fungal (Hybrid Assembly) | ecosystem: Environmental > Terrestrial > Soil > Vadose zone...
GGATGGGCGGCCGCAACAGACGAACCGTTCCCCCCCGCTTCCATTACGATAGGATCACACCACGCGAATCCCGCCTTTGTTTAGGCAAGCGCAAGGAGATATGCCAGCTTGGCTGGCCGCCTTGGCGGCAACAATCCTGGCGTGTGGGTCACTCCATGCGCAACGCTTGCATAGGTTCCACCGAAGCGGCGCGCCGGGCAGGCGCGAGAGCAGCACAGGCTGAATTAGGTCCGTCCCCGAAAAAGATCCTGAGCGTGACGGGGCTGGATTTCAATCGATTCCAATCGCCTTGCCGGTGTTGGTGACGGTCTTGCGCAGCGCTTTGGTGACGCCTCGAAAGCTCTTTGTGAGCGCGTTGCCGGTGCTGGTCGTGGTGCTGTTGAGTGCCGCACCGGTATTGTCGTCTGCGACAACCAGCGCTGTGTTGGTTGCACGGGCGCCCGTTGCCGCGCCCCCCAGCGCATCATTCCCACCCAGAATGACCGATTGCACCGGACGCTTCCCCGGGTTCGTCCAGGCGATGTCAGTCTCCGGAAGGCGCTCGAGACGGTCAATGCGTGATTGTGTGAAGTCAGTCCGGCGTAGTTTGTCTGCCAGCGGCCACGCCGGCGAGTCCACCCAGACGGCCCCGTTCATAGGGGTAGACGGTTCACCAAGATTGATTAAGCTTTTCATGGTGAGAGGCGCCATGCGCTCGCATCGATCACCGCCGCAGCCATGAGTACAGATTTTCTGGTCGAGAAATGAAGCATGTTTCCCGGGAGAAATCCAGATCCTCGCTCCTGTGATCCCGGCGTCCACGGTGGCGCCACGCGCCATCTGGCTGGCATCGCAGATGGTATTCTCGTGGGCTGCTGCGTACCAGTAGAGAGCCCTCCACTCTCCGATATCGCGGTCGTATTGCAAGAGAGCCGACACGTGTTCTGCGTCCAGGTCATGTCCCATCTCACCGCAATCCCGGCGCCAGAGGTGGTAATAGTGCAACTCCACCCAATTACCTCGGGGGAAGGCCTGACCGTAAATAGTTCCATTGTCATCTTCGACAACGGGGTTTGATCGAGACGGAACAAAGAGCGCAGGGGCCTTCGAACAATCATCAGGGCTCACCATGAACTGTGGTGCGAATCGCGTGAGCAGATCATTTTCAACACTGTCGCTTATACCATCATGATCGCTGTCCAGTGGGGATTTCGGCGTGTTTTGGCAAAGGATACTTGCTGAGAGGAGAAAGAGAAGGCCGATGGACAGGGGTAAGCGCATGGCTTATCGTACGCCGAGCACGATGGCCGTCAGTCGCGATAGATCGGTCGTTGCCAGTCGTTGTCATATATGACAACATCAAGATATGGGTGATACGCGCTAGGCATGGCTGCGCCCCGGAAAACACGACCCGTTTCATGGATCAAGGCGGCGTTGAAGGAGTTCGAGACCTTCCCCGAAACCGCGCGCTCGATCTTTTGACCGCGCTCACGATCGCGGCGGAAGGCGCCAAGGCCGATATCGCGAAGCCTATGCACGGGATGGGTCCGGGGTCTTCGAGATTGCGTTAGCGTTCAAGCGCGATGCCTTCCGCGTGATTTACGCGGTTCAGCTCGCCGATGAAATCTGGGTCGTCCACGCGTTCCAGAAGAAGTCAACGCAAGGCGCCAAGACGCCGCAACACGAGATCGGCCTGATAAAGGATCGTCTAAAAGTTTGAAGGAGAGATTGCGATGAAAAAAGAAAGGCTGGAAGTCGTACGCGGGAGCGGGAACGTATTTCGCGACCTCGGGCACAAGAGCGCGGACGCTGAGCAATTCAAGGCGATCCTCGCCGCCGAGATCGTGAAGGCGGTGGACCGGGAACGTCTAAGCGTGCGCGGCGCGCACCGGCTAACCGGAATTGCCGCGGCCGATTTCTCCCGCATCCGCAACGCGGATCTCGGCCGCTTCACTGTCGACCGCCTTATGTCAATCCTTAACCTGCTCGGGGCGCGCGTGGAAGTGAAGGTCCGTGTGCGCCCCGCGGCAGAACAAGAGGCGCGCGTGTAGAGGCCTGGATGGGCAGCCGGTCCTTGAAGGGACAGGTCTTTGAAGCGACAGACGGAGATGGCCCGAACGGGAGTCTCGCATCTTCGGAGAAGAAGAACAGCTTTTACCAGCCTGAGTCCTAGCTTTAGGCTAATCTCCGTCTATCCCGGCATGGGCCCGAAAGGGCCAAGTGTTGTCATAGCCATTCAATCAGTTGGCGACCGCGGCGAGATCAGTTTTTAGCTGGGCGAAATTGAAACCGGGCGCAAAGCCGGCCTTCTGGGCTTCCGTCGGTAGGATGGCATACGCCTCGTCTACACACTCATCCCACCAGGCCCATGTAGCTTGTTGCGTATTCCCCCAGGTCAGCACGGTCACGCCAGTCTGGTCGTACGCGACAGCATAAACCGCGTGCCCATCATTCGTCAGAGGACCCGGAGTCCAGGGTTGGTGATTGTCGAACTCCTGAACGCAGTTCTGCTGAACCTGGAAACCAAGGTAAACACCGCCAAAGAGTTGAATGGCCTGTTGTACGTGTACGTGATTTTTGGGATCGATGGCCACATAGCTGAGGATTTTTTCACCGGAAACACCTTGCGACTGCCAATATTTCAGCACATCGAGTTCGTTCAGGCCGGAGTCCACGCCGCCTGTCAGATGCATGTACAACTTAACGACCGCCGTCTTTGAAACAACCTTTTCCTTGCTGAGAAACCCGTTGAACACTGTTTCGGCATGTGCGAGCGCGGCGATCGTGCAGTCTCCCAACGTATCGTTACCGTCCATGGGAAACAATTTCGTGGGATCGCTTGTTTTCAGGTTCGGATAAACGCGATCGCTCAAGGCGTTGTACGTAGCGGGGGGTGCGGCGACCCCGGATTTTACGTAATTTCTGAAGTGAAGTGTGCGGTAGTCAACCTTGGGAGGATGTTTTCCAAATCGATAGCCTGGCATTTTGAAGCCCTCGTCAGTGGGATGAATTACATAGAATAGTGTCGGGAGCCGATGTTTCGTTTCATCAACGTGCGGAAGGTTAGAACCAGGCCTCGCACCTAAAAGCCGGGCTGATGATCCTCGGGGCGTGAACCGCGGGCTGAACCGTCCTCCATGCTTCTTGACGTCTTCTGTGCGACAATCCGCTAACGAACTGTGACTCATTCCCGCGTGATGCCCGAGGCCCCCAGCCAGCGACGATTCTTTATTGCCATGATGCTGTTTGTCATCGTGGTGATCAATTACCTCGATCGCAGCAACATTTCGATCGTGGGACCGCAGCTCTCACGCACGCTAAACCTGACGCCGGTGAAGCTGGGCATCATTCTGTCCGGCTTCGGCTGGACCTACGTTGCCCTGCAGATCCCCTGCGGATGGCTGGTTGACCGTGTGCATCCGCGCTATCTTTATGGCTGCATCCTCGGCCTGTGGTCGCTGGCGACCCTGTCGCTGGGTCTGGCTACTAGCTTTGCAGGCCTGTTGTTTCTGCGCCTGGCGGTGGGGGCATTTGAAGCGCCCGCCTACCCGATCAACAATCGGGTGGTCACCACCTGGTTCGGGGAAGACGAGCGCGCGGGCGCCATCGCGGTCTACACCTCCGGCCAGTACGTGGGCCTCGGATTTCTGACCCCGTTGTTGTCGTGGATTGACCTCACCTATGGGTGGAGAGCGGTCTTTGCGGTCACCGGCGCGGTGGGGCTCACCTGGGCCGTCGTCTGGTACCTGCTGTATCGCGATCCGGCGGATTTCGGCGGAGTCAACCAGGCTGAGATCGATCACATCGCGGCCCGCGGTGGCATTCCGGACCTGAGCCAGCGCATCCAGGGGCAGAAGAGAACCCTCGCGTGGGCAGACTGGAAGATTGTTTTGGGAAGGCGGAAACTATGGGGCATTTACCTGGGGCAGTTCGGGATCAACGCCACGCAATGGTTCTTCCTGACCTGGTTCCCAACCTACATGGTGACCTACCGTCACGTGAGCTTCGCGAAGTCGGGACTGCTGGAGGCACTGCCGTTCCTGGGCGCCTTCGCCGGCGTGCTGCTCGGAGGCTTTGTTTCTGATGGACTGCTGCGAAAAGGCAGCTCCCTGACCATGGCGCGCAAGCTGCCGATTATCGTGGGCATGCTGCTTTCGAGTTCCATCGTGGTGGCGAATTATGTGAGCGACCCGCTTTCCATCAGCGCCTGCCTCACGGTTGCCTTCTTCGGCTGCGGGTTCGGGTCCATCACCTGGTCGCTGGTTTCGGCAATCGCCCCGGAACGCCTGATCGGCCTGACCGGCGGGGTGTTCAACTTCACCGGCAATCTGGCCGCCATCGTCGTCCCACTGGCCATTGGATTTCTGATCAAGGGAAATGATTTCACACAGCCGCTGATCGCCGTTTCTGCCATGGCGCTGATTGGGGCTGGGTCTTATATTTTTCTGGTTGGGAAGATCGAGCGCGTCGCTGAAAGGGGTTGATCAGTGCGTTCCCGGCGGATGAGGATCGGTCGAGACGCTGAGCCGGCCGCAGCAAGGCGCCTTACGGCAACAATCCCGGCGCGTGGTTCACTCCATGCGCAAAGCTTGCATAGGTTCCACCGAAGCGGCGCGCCGGGCAGGCGCGAGAGCAGCGCAGGCCGATACCAATATCACGACAGCGATGGCCAACCCAAATGCGACGGGATCGAGCGGAGAAACCCCGTACAGCATCGATTTGAGCGGGCGCATCGCGAACAGCGTGAGCGGAATGCCCGCGGCAAGACCGAAACCCAGCACCCAGAGACTCTCGCGCATCACCATCACCAGGACGTGGGTGCGGCTTGCACCCAGCGCTATGCGTATCCCGATTTCGGTTTTACGACGATTGACCCGGAACGAGTGTGTTCCATAAAGGCCTGTGGCCACCAGCAATGCCGCCAGCACGCCAAAGAATCCACCCAACGCGGCGAACATGCGCTGTCGCTCATACGATTTATCAAATTGCGCCTGCTGCGTCATCGGGTGTTCGAGCGCCACAGTCGGGTACATCACCGCGATGGCCTTCCGCATCGCCGGGAGCATTGACCTGGCATCGCCTTGCGTACGAACCTCAATGTGCATCGTTGCCAGGTCCGACTCCTGCATTGCCGAGTAATACGCCATGGGCATCGGCTGCTCGTCGACGCTGATGTATTTGCTGTCGCGCACGACACCCACGATCCTCTGCGTATTCTCGCCTGAGCCGAGCACATGACCCAACGGGTTGGTGGCGCTCAGATACTTCTTCACGAATGTCTGGTTTACGATAGCAATCGCACGCGTTTGCCGCGCGTCAGCATTGGTCACATCCCGTCCCGCCAGAATCGGAATGCCCATGGTGTGGAAGAAATCCGGGCCGACAGCGTCTGTGCGAAGAAGAGCTCCCTGTTGCTGCACTCCGTCCACCGTCAGGTCGTTGTTGTCGGCCCATCCGGTTCCTGGCCGGTTGCGCACCATCGAAACCGATTCCACACCCGGCAATTGCTTCAGGCGATCGAGCAGTTGGCGGTAAAAAACATGCCCGTCTACGTTGGCCTGCGGCGTGACCCCGAAGACGAGCAGACTTTGCGCCTGCATGCCGAGCTTCTGCGTGGCATAGTTACGCAGCGTGCTCAGCAGCAGTCCGGCCGCCATCAGCAAGAGCAGGCAAATTGCGATCTGCGTCGACAAGACCACGCGTCCCGCGACCACACGATTGCGGGTGGCAGTCGAGGTGGCGGAAGTTGACCGCAAGACCCCGGCCAATGGCGCGCGCACTGCGCCCCACAGTGGAACCAGGCTGAACGTCAATGCGGCCAGAACCGAAATAGTCAGCGTGAACCACAAAACAGTGGCATCCGGATTGAGACCGCTTTCTATCCCCGACCACGGCGCCAGGAGCCGCGTAGCCCAAATCGCAAACAGCCACCCCAACAGCGCGCCCACGCCCACCAGCAAGAGGCTCTCGCATAACAACTGCCGGAAAATGGTTCCCTGCCTGGCGCCCATCGCCATGCGCAGGCTGAACTCGTGTTCGCGCACAGTGTTTCGCGCCTGCACCATGGTGGCCACATTGGTGCACGCGATCAGGAGCACAAGACCTACAAGGCCCATCAGGATCCTCACCGGCGTACGAAATTCCTCGCCGTAGGCGCCGATACCGCGCGCCGGGACGAAATCTAGTAGCGGCTTCCACTGCCTGGGATCCACATCGCCGATGGTTTGCCTGACCACTCCAGCAAGCGTGCCGGCAACGGCCTGCTGTGCCTGCATTGGCGACACACCCTCACGCAGCCGGGCGACCATGCGAAGACACCACCATTTGGGCGAACCGTACAACGTATCGAATTTGGCCGGCTGGCCCCACGCATTGAATTCAGGACGATTTTGCAACGGGATCCAGAAGTCGGTGGCCGTGGCCGGCTCGACCCCTTTGAATCCGTATGCAGTAATCCCGACAACGGTGACCGGAACTCCCTTGATGTAAATGGTCTGCCCCACGACCTTCGGATCCCGTGCGAAGCTCCGTGTCCAGTAGTTGTAACTGAGAACCACGATGGCCGCGTGATTTTTCTCATCCTCGAACGTGAAGCCGCGGCCGCGCTCCATCCGTACGCTCAGGCCGGAAAAGAAATTGCCGCTTACTTCATCGCCTGCGGCCGATTCTGGAAGTTCCCCATGGCGCACTGCGACACTTCGATTGAAACTAAGTGGGACGTACCCGATCAGATCCTCGAATATATCGGTCCGCTGCCGCAGCGCTGCAAAGACCGGCTCGGAGAATGGGGTGTACAGGTCACCGGTTTCATCTGCTCCGGGCGGCTGCGATTCTCCGTTCGCCATGTGCACGTAGTAGAGTCCATGCGGACGCGCTACGGGCAGCCATTGCATCAACACTGCATTCATCACGCTGAACACGGCAGTATTCGCGCCAATGCCCAGAGCAATCGTCACCACCACAACACCTGTAAACATGGGCGTCCGGCGCAGTTGCCGCAAAGCATAACGCGCATCCTGCAGCAAGTTGTCGACTAGCGGCAGTCCCTGCTCTGCGTGGTAGGCCTCTGTAACCACTCCCATCGCACCAAACTTCAGCACAGCTTGACGACGGGCCTCGGGAAGCGCCATACCTGTGCGAACATTTTCTTCCGTCTGGAGGGCTACATGTTCCTCGATTTCTTCGAGCAGACGTTGGTTGCCCATCCTTTTGTTACGCGCCAGATTGTAGGCCCTTGCTATTAACCGCCTAAGAGCTTTCATGACAGTTCCTCCGGCTTTACCTTAAAGAACCTTGCGATGATCTCCGCCGTCTGCTCCCACTGGCGAGTTTCGTTCTCCAGTTGTTTCCGCCCTATCCGCGTCAGGCGATAAAAGCGGGCCCGGCGGTTGTTCTCCGAAGCGCCCCACTCCGAAGCAATCGCCCCCTCCTGCTCCAGCTTCAGGAGTACAGGATAGAGAGTGCCCTGATTGACGGCCAGCAGGTCTCCGCTGATCTGCTCAATCCGTCGCGCAATTCCGAATCCGTGCTGTGGTCCCAGGACATCCAGAGTTTTTAACGCCATGAGTGCCAATGTGCCTGGACGGACATCTGTCGGTTGCTTCAATGCCTCTCCTCTGGGTGACCAACAGGAGGAATCATCTCACATCTCCTTTGGGCAGGCAACAGGAGTTATCTCAAGGCTGGCGGAGAGTTGAGCCTAATCCCGATTCGTCCGATTCTTCCCGCACTTCCCGTGTTTCGGTCCAGACCGATTGTCACGCGCGGTTTTGCAGTATATTCTCCCGAGTAATAAGCGGGGGACTAAGGAGACGATATGGAGAACCCTGCTGAAAACTCGGTTCAGGAGTTTCTTAGGGCTCGGGACTTCCTCCTTTGCCATCGGCAAGATTATGAGACTGCCTATCGAGAGTTCCTCTGGCCGGCGCTCGATCGTTTTAACTGGGCACTCGACTATTTCGATCGGATGGCCGACGGTAATCCGCGGCCGGCTCTGCGTATTCTGCGGCAAGACGAAGCGAACACCATAAGCTTTGCCGAGATGTCGGAACGCTCCAACCGGCTGGCGAACTACCTACGTTCTATAGGTGTTCGCCGTTCCGACACCATTCTCATCATGCTCGGCAATGAGGCGGCGCTATGGTTGGCGACGTTAGCAGCCATCAAGCTGGGAGCAATCATCATCCCCACGTCATACCTGATTAGCGAGAACGAGCTGGCCGACCGGATGGTTCGCGGCCAGGTCACCCACGTGATCACGCGCCCCGCCCAAGTGCACAAGTTCTCAGGTTTCAGAGCTACATTTACCGGCATCTGTGTCGGCGAGGCTCCCGGCTGGCTCCCCTTCGATGACTATGAGTCTGCTTCGCCGCTGTTCGTCCCCTCGGGAGAGACACGTGCGCAAGATCCTCTCTTCCTCTATTTCACCTCAGGTACAACCGCGCAGCCAAAGCTCGTCATGCACTCCCACGTAAGCTACCCCGTTGGCAGCCTATCGACGATGTACTGGATAGGCTGCCAACCGGGAGACCTGCATTTCAACATCTCCTCTCCGGGCTGGGCAAAGCATGCCTGGAGCTCGTTCTTCGCCCCGTGGAACGCCGAGGCCTGCGTTGTGGCTGCAGACCTGCCGCGCTTTAGCGCGAAGGCGATTCTTCAAGTCCTCGAGGAAAATGCGGTCACATCGCTTTGCGCTCCTCCCACCGTCTGGCGAATGCTCGTACAGGAGGACTTCGCGTCCTGCCGCACGCAACTGAGGGAGGTGGTCAGCGCGGGGGAACCCTTGAATCCGGAAATCATCGAGCGGGTCAAGAGGGCATGGGGGCTCGTCATCCGCGATGGCTATGGCCAGACGGAAACGACTGCGCAAATCGGAAATACGCCCGGGCAAAGGGTGGAGAGCGGGTCTATGGGCAAGCCATTGCCAGGATTTCGTATTCGTATTCTGGACGAGAAGGGGAATGATAGTTGCGAAGGCGAACTCGCCGTCGCACTCGATCCTCCGCCCGTGGGGTTAATGCTGGGCTACCTTCAGCGCGATGGCAGCGTTGCTTTTCCACAAACGGCAGCTTACCGAACCGGCGATTTGGCGGCGGTAGACGCTGAGGGGCGAGTGACTTTTATCGGTCGCACTGACGATGTCTTTAAAGCTTCCGACTATCGCATCAGCCCTTTCGAACTGGAGAGTATGTTGTTGGAACATCCTTCTGTCGCCGAGGCGGCGGTCGTACCTGCTCCCCACGCCTTGCGCACTTCCGTTCCCAAGGCATTTATTCGCCTCGCCGAGGGATGTCTCCCGGACAAGGCCTCGGCTCTGCAAATTTTTGAGCACACGAGACTCCGCACCGCTCCTTTCAAGCGGGTGCGAAGACTACAATTTTGCGATTTGCCCAAGACCACCTCCGGAAAGATCATCCGCGCTGAATTGCGGCGACAGGAGGGCAAGAAGCAGGGCGAGCGGCAGGAGAACGAGTTCTGGGAATCCGACTTTCCCGAATTGCAGCAGTAAGAGCGTGATCGGGCATTCGACTCGGCAGGCGCGGCCTAACACCACCAGAGAACTACTTCCGTTCTGCCACCATTTCGGTGATCCTGGCGCGTGCAGTTGCAAGCTGCGGACGCTCGTCGCCGTTGGCCAATGCAAGCAATTGCTTGTAGTAGGCCTTTGCGGTGCCCGCGTCTCCAGTTGCGAACGCAGCTGATCCGGCTCCGTAGACGGAGTTGAAGCGATTCGGCTGCAGGACCAATACAGCTTTGTACTCGGCAAGAGCTCCGGCCTGATCTCCATTCAGGAGCAAAAGGTCGGCGAGCATCTCACGCACGGGCTTGATGACGGTGTAGTTCGAGCCTAACTGGTCCTGGAGATCGGCGCCCTTTCGTAACGCTTCGCGAGCCAACTTCTTGTCCCCTGCCCGCTGGGCCTGCCATCCGGCGACGGCGAGGCGAAGCGGTTCCAGGGAATTGTCGAGAGTCTGGCCCGGCAACCTGCTGCGGGCGTCACGCATGGCGGTGAGCTGCCGCTCCGCTTTGTTCGCACGCGCGGCGTCGCCGGTCCGGGCCGCTCCTATACCAACCGCCATCCAAATCGGTCCTGCGATCGGCGAATTATCCGCTTCATCAACCTTGATCTCCGTGGCTTTTTCCCACTCTCCGGTTTCGAGCGCATACGCGGCGAAGACCTCGCTTTTTGCACTCGCGCCACATCTGTCCCCGCCGCCCGCGGGTGAGGTTATCTTATTCGCGTGATCGAGAACACCGCGGGCTTCCTGCATGCGGCCCGTCTCGATCAGCGCCACCACGAGAAAGTCCATAGCATGTATGGCGTTGCCTATTTTTTCACAGCTCGCTGCATTCGCGCTCTGCTCTGCTGCTTTCAGCGACGCCCGATTGGAGTCCACCATCTCGTTCCACAAACCCATCTGAGCAAAGATGTGCGACGGCATGTGTGTTGCATGCGTGGATGCAGGTGCAATCTGCGCATATTTCCGCGCGGCTTCCAGCCCTTCGGAGGCCATCTCGGGGTTATCGTCGCAGTGAATGATGTAGTGGGCGACGCCGGGGTGGTTCGGCATCTCGACGAACAGGGGCTTCAGCAACGCTGTGCACTGTTTGATATCTGCGTGGGTCTTGTCGCTGCGCTTCGCACTTATATCCAGGGCCAGGGCGTAGAAGATCGTAGCCTCTTTGTCGGCAGGATATTGCTTGTGCAGCTCCGCCATGCGCTCGGTATATTTCAGCTCGGCGGCGCGAGCAGGTTGAGAGTAGCCGGAATGATCGGGTTGATTGTCGTCGCTCTGGCTGGCTTTGATGGCTTCTTCGGTAAATATCTCGCTGATGGCGGCGATGTACATTTTTTCGCGATCGGAGGTCTGCGGATTGTCCGCGGCGAGGCGTCTTGCTGCTGCCGCGGCCTGGGCGCCGGAAGCGGCGTTGTACTCGCTCCACAGACCGTGGAAATAGGTCATACTTTCGCCCCATCGGGCCATGGCGCATTTCGGGTCTTTTCGGAGGACATCGATGAAGGCTGCGCGGGCCTCCTCGTATTCGAAGGAATGCAGGAGTGCTACCGCACCGTTGAAGTCGTCCACCTGTGAGGGTGCACAGGAGGTGGTGAACTGTACAGTACCGAAGCGGTTTGCCGTAGCGGCAGTATCACCGGACGCACTCGATCCGGCGTGTTTGTGAGGAGCGTCCTGAGCCAGCCCAGGAACTGCCAGAAGCAGAAGAGCTAGCCCTATATACCGCATGATGAAGCATCTTACGCTAAATTTCCGCAGGGAAGATCGTGCGAATCGCTTTCGCCCGGGCCGGATATTCCGAGCGACGCGCGAATTTGGCCTTTACGCGTTTGCAACGCTACCTAACCCGGCTATAGCATTCCATCGATCGAGTGCCCATCAAGGGCCTCGAACTTTGGCCGAATGTGTGCCCTTGTGCGTGAGCAGTTGTAGTCAATCGTCACGAGATTGCGTCTGATTAAGAGTCTAACGTTCCGGGTAACCAGCTGAACTTCCAGCCCCCAACTCCAACGGCCTTCTGTATCGAGTCGCCCCTCGACATCCTGGTAACGGATAAGCACATTCGTGGCATCCATGTGAATCTCCCTGACTCACATGGATGCAGACGGTACAGATCAATTTGATAGAGGCAGGAGCGCCATTTGCTGCCATTTGCACTAGGAAGGTCATAACAAAACATCAGATATGCTTGAATCCTCCCACCATCTTTGCCTTCCAAGCTGCCTCGGGAAGGAAGAGTTGGCGCCAGCCTGCACTGACCCCGGCCGACCGTGGTTGCGATAGGTGATGGGTCCCCAGCCGGCTGCGAGCCATTGCCGGACCATTTCCGGGGTGTAAATTTTCTGGATCACCTCGATCGACAAGTCATCCATCGAAGAGCCGAGACTCGTATCGGGATCGAAGCTGTTCGCCGCTTTGCTCGCGATCAGTTACATCAGGGCAAATGAAAACACTGCGGTTAGCGGGCAGGGCAAGATGAAGTTCAGAGTACTCTACAAGTCCGATCACCTCCCCCCGGAAGCACAAACAGTCCTCAAAGGTGCTCATGGCGGATTCTCCGTGGATCTGGCGAAGGGCAAGGGAGAGACGTACTTCGCGCTGAAGGGCGCTGGCATCATCCAGATCAGTGCGGATCTGAAGTCCACTCGGATGATCGACACGCCGGAAGAGATGAAGAACACGAATCTCCACAACGCTACGATCTGGCATGCCCCGGACGCGAAATCCCATCTGCTGTTTCCCGGAAATGAGGCCAACAAGGTTTTTGTGACGGGATTGGATGGGAAGCTCGATGCCGTGTTGGCGGCGCCTGAAGCCGGTGTTGACCTGGGCAACCCGGT
>Ga0137412_10003610_pt1 | contig 12332 bp, 12 predicted proteins | sample CZODoug2_1_16fun_FD_122160 | JGI IMG/M metagenome (GOLD analysis project Ga0137412, IMG submission 122160) | Vadose zone soil fungal communities from Angelo Coast Range Reserve, California, USA - CZODoug2_1_16fungal (Hybrid Assembly) | ecosystem: Environmental > Terrestrial > Soil > Vadose zone...
TCCCAGGCCGAAGGAAAGATGGAGGGCGTCGTCGTCACCGCGCACCGGCCCGGGTCGATCGTGGAGGTCAGCGTGACCACGGACGCTGAGGGCCGCTACAGTTTCCCGCGGAACCGCCTGGAACCGGGTGAATACGCGCTCAGCATCCGCGCGGTCGGCTACGACATCGGCTCCCCGGCCAAGGCGACCGTGGCGACCGAAAAAGTCGCGACGGCCGACATCAAGCTGAAGCAGACCAAGAATCTCGCCGGTCAACTTACCAACGCCGAGTGGATGATGAGCATCCCCGGCACCGAGGATCAGAAAGCCGGGCTGCTCAATTGCGTCGGCTGCCACACGCTCGAGCGCGTCGTGCGCTCGACGCACGATTCCGAGGAGTGGACGCACGTGATCTCCCGCATGAGGGGCTACGGCGCGGTAAGCCAGCCGATCAAGCCCCAACCGATGCTGGACCGGGAGCGCGCGGGAACGCCCGAGCAGTTTCGCAAGCTCGCCGACTATCTCGCGACCATCAACCTGAGCGCGGTCGACCGTTGGCCGTACGAGCTGAAGACCCTGCCGCGTCCGAAGGGGCGCGACACCCGCGCGATCGTCACCCACTACGACGTGGTGCGGCCGACGAGCGAGCCGCACGACGTGCTGGTCGACAAGGAGGGCAATGTCTGGTATTCGGATTTCGGCGAGATGTTCATCGGCAAGTTCAATCCGAAGACGCTCAAGCTGGTCGAATATCCGGTCCAGAAGTTCAAGGACAAGGCACCGACCGGACTGCTCTCCATCGAGTTCGATCGCGACGGCAAGATCTGGTTCGACTCGATGTATCAGGGCTCGCTCGGCCGCCTCGATCCCAAGGACGGCAAGATCGCCTATTTCCCGGTGCCGCCGGAATACAACGACGACACCGTGCAGTTGAACTTCACGGGGCTCCGCCACGACGTCGACGGCAAGGTCTGGACCAAGACCGTGGGCACGCAACACATCTTCCGGCTCGATCTGGCGACGAACAAGTGGGAACGCTTCCACCCGACCGACTACCTGCCGGCGGACAAGGTCAAGGGCGCCAGCATCTACCAGGTCATATCGGATTCCAAAAACAATCTGTGGATGGCCGAATTCACCGACGGCCATCTCGGGAAGATCGATGCCAAGACGACGAAAGTGACGTGGTACCCGTTGCCGACGGCGAACGCCCGCGCGCGCCGCATGAACATCGACGACCAGGACCGCATCGTGGTGACCGAATATCGCGGCAACCGGGTCACGACGTTCGACACCAGGGCGGAGAAATTCACGGTGTACGACCTGCCGCCCCGCACCTATCCGTACCGGGCCAATTTCGACAAGAACGGCGAAATCTGGGCGTCGACCATGCATACCGACCGGGTCGTGCGGCTCGATCCCAGGACCGGCGGCGCGGTGCAGTACCTGATGCCGTCCGACACCAACATGCGAACGGTGTTCGTAGACAACTCGACGACGCCGGTGACCTTCTGGGTCGGCAGCAACCACGACCACCGGATCGTGAGGGTGGAGCCGCTCGACTGAGCCGAAGCTCGCGTCAAGCGAGTGCGCGTTCGTCGGCTGGGGAAGCCTTTCGTTCGCGCGGGAGGGCGTTTCGTCGCATAGCCGTAGCGGAGCCTGCCCGGGACCCTTAATGTGTGCGCGTCAATGGAGGGAGATATTCCATGAAACGCAGAATTCGTCTGGTGGCACTGGGGGTCGCGATTGCGGTGAACGGCACGGGCCTGTTGGCCGTGAACGCGGCAATGGTCGACGGCGCTGGACGCGAGCTCGCGTCGCAGCAGCAGATCGAGCGCATCGTCATCACCGCCAAGAGGCAGGATCTGCCGGCAAACCAGACCGTCGCGAGCCAGAACTGCCCGACTCCCAAGACGCTCTGACGCTCTGCGGGTTGCCATGCGCTCCGACTGCCAACGGCGCTCGCCGGATGCGAACATAGCCGGCGGAGCGAAGTGCCCAGACCACGCGCCATCATTGCCGAGGACGAGCCGCTGCTGCGCGAGGAGCTCGCGGAGCTGCTTGGCGCGCTCTGGCCGGAGCTCGACATCGTCGCCCAGACCGGCGACGGCATCGCGACGCTGCGCGAGGTCGAAACGCATGCGCCCGACGTGCTGTTCCTCGACATCCAGATGCCGGGCCTCACCGGCCTCGATGTGGCGCGGCAGCTGAGCGGCCGCTGCCATATCGTGTTTGTGACGGCATACGACCAGCACACGCTGGCCGCGTTCGAGGAGGGCGCGGCGGACTACTTGCTCAAGCCCGCCGATGCGGCCCGGCTCGCCACGACCGTGGCGCGCTTGAAGGAGCGCGTCGGCAGGCCCGCGCCGGCGATCGAAGGGCTGCTGCGCGAGCTCGGCGCGCCGCGGCGCGGCTTTCTGCGCTGGATCAACGCGTCGCACGGTCCGGCGGTGCGCGTCATCACCGTGGACGACGTGTGTTATTTCCAGGCCGACAGCAAGTACACGCGGGTGGTCACCGCCGCGGAGGAATCGCTGATCCGCAAGCCCATCAAGGAGCTTTGCGACGAGCTGGATCCTTCCTCCTTCTGGCAGATCCATCGTTCGACCATCGTCAACGTTCACGCCATCGCCGGCGTGGTGCGCGATCTGCGCGGCCGCACCCAGGTGCGCCTGAAGCGCCGGGACGAGCTGCTCATCGTCAGTGACGCCTATGCCCATCGCTTCCGCCAGATGTAAGCGCACTCCTGCGCTGATCGACGGGCTCTCCTGGAGCGCGCTCGCCTTGGTATTGGCGTTTTGCGCGCTGACCTCGCTGGAATCGATGCTCGCCCCCCATATGGGTATCGTCGGCAGCGGCGGCCGCGACATGGTGCTGGCCTGGCTGGTGCGTATCCCCGTATTCATGGTGAACGGCGTCACGGTGCTGATCGTCGCGCTCGTGGTTCTGAACGCAGCAGGGCGCGCCGGCAGGCTGAAACCGGCCCTCGCCGTCGCCGCGGCGGTGGCGGGCTGCGTGGCCGCCTCCGTCACCCGGTATGTCATCGGCGCGACGCCTGTCGCGGCGGGACCGGCATTCATGGTCAGCGCCTTCATCACCTGGTTCGTTCCCGCGGCGGTGCTGGTCACGGGGTACGTCTTCTATCTGCACACCCGGGCGGTGCGCGAGCAGGTCAACTCCGCCGAGCTGCAGCGCGCAGCGCTCGAGAAGCAGCAGCTCGAGACGCAGCTGTGCCTGCTGCAGGCGCAGATCGAGCCGCATTTCCTGTTCAATACTCTGTCCAATGTGCGGCGCCTGTGCCAGAGCGACGCCGGCGCGGGGCGCGCCATGCTCGCGCACCTTGCCCGGTATCTGCGCGCCGGGCTGCCGAGGATGCGCGACCACGACGTTTCTCTCGCCGACGAGATCGAGCTCGTTTCGGCTTTCCTGGGCGTACAGAAGATCCGCATGGGCGCGCGCCTCGCGAGCTCGATCGACGTGCCGGCGCCGCTGCTCGAGGCTCGCGCTCCCTCGATGATGCTCGCGACGCTCGTCGAGAACGCGATCAAGCACGGCATCGGGCCGCTCGCCGGAGGCGGCGCGATCCGGGTCGCGGCGGCCCGCGAAGGCGAAACGCTGGTACTCTCGGTCGCCGATACCGGACACGGATTCGCCGCGGCTTCGGGCTCGGGCGTGGGACTCGCCAACATACGGGCGCGGCTCGCCGCGCAATACGGGGAGCGGGCGACCCTCAAGCTCGAGGCCAACTCGCCGCGCGGCGTCGTCGCTACCATCAGACTGCCGTGGACCCGCGGCAACGAACGACCATGAGCAGCGTGCTTCCCGTCGCGAGCGTCATCCCGGGGGACGCGAGCCGCGGATGGTTCAGCGGGTTCGGCAGGCGCCACCTGTGCATCGTTCTCGCTTTCTGCGCCGTGGTTCCCGTCAGCGGCATCCTGTTCAAGCTCGCAGTAGAACCCGCGTCGCATTCCGGAGTGGTCGGCGAGGTCATCGCGTGTTTTGTGATCGGTCTGGCGGCGATGCTCAGCGTCATCGCCACCGACAACCGGCTCGCCGGCATTCTCGGCCCTGTGCCGCGGATGGCAATCGCGGTGCTCGTAGCGGCTACCGCGGGGACCGTGCTCATGGAAGCGGCGACTCAGCTCCTGTTCCGGCCGCTCGGCCTGCCGTTCGAAGAGGCTGAAATGATGATGTACTCCGGCGAGCTTCATCGGCTCGCCTATCGTTTTTCCGGTGCCGCTACGGGGTCGCTGATGCTGATCGCCTTGTACGCGATGCTCGAAGCCCGGCGGCGCGCCACCGAGGATCTGCACGCGGTGCGCGTGGCCGCGCTCGCCGCCGGGCGCTCCGTGCTCGAGGGTGATCTGCGCGCGATGCAGGCGAGGGTCGACCCGGACCTCCTGTTCGACACGCTGCTCGCGGTGGACCGGGCTTATGCGGGGAGCATCCGTTCCGGGGAGAAGGCCCTCGACGCCCTGATCGGTTTTCTGCGTGCGGCGCTGCCGGCCGAAGCCGTCGCAACGTGCACCGTTGCGAGAGAGCTCGAACACGTGCGCGCTTACCTGGCGGTGAGGGAGCTGCTCTCGGCGTCGAGGCCGGACGTGGAGATGGGGACGGAGCCGGCTGCGCGGGAAGCGCCGATGCCGGCGATGCTGATGCTGCCCCTGGTGCGCTGGGCGCTCGATGGGCGGCCGGCGGCGCGCCTTGAGCTGAGGGTGCGGCTGCGCGAGGGCGCACTGGGCATTTCAGTGGAGAGCGACGCGGCGGAAGGACAGCCCTCCCCCGGAGGCGACCTTGCCGGCGTGCGCAAGCGCTTGATGCATCTCTACCAGGAACGGGGACGCCTGGACGTGAGCACCGACGCGGGCAAGCGGCGGGCGGTGATGGAGATCCCGCTCTAGTTGCCGCGCCCGGGTGATGGAAGGCGTTCGCCGGGCGACGTATGATATGCGCCCATGGACACCTCGGAGGTCCTGCTCCTCGCCCGCGCGCAGTTCGGGCTGAATATCGCGTTTCATATCCTGTTCCCGACGCTCACCATCGGGCTCGCTTGGATCCTGGTGTATTTTCGCTTGCGCGCCGCGCGCACGGGGGATGCCGCCTGGCTCGCTATCTACAAGCTGTGGACCAAGGTGTTTGCGATCACCTTCGTCATGGGCGTGGTCACCGGCATCACCATGTCGTTCCAGTTCGGAACCAACTGGCCGGGTTACATGCAGAAAGTCGGCAACATCGCCGGCCCGCTGCTCGCCTTCGAGGTGCTGTTCGCGTTCTTTCTCGAAGCCACTTTCCTCGGCGTGATGCTGTACGGGATGAACCGCGTGCCCGCCTGGGTGCACATCGCCGCGACGCTGCTGGTGGCGATCGGCACCACGCTGTCGGCGTTCTGGATACTGGCGCTCAACTCGTGGATGCAGACCCCGGCCGGCCACGTTCTGGACGGGGGTAAGATCATTGCCGGCGATTGGTGGCAGGTGATTTTCAATCCGTCGTTTCCGTACCGCTTGACGCATATGCTGCTCGCTTCCGGCCTTACCGCGTCGTTCGTGGTGGCGGGGCTCTCGGCGTGGCGGTTGCTCCACGCGGGTGAAGACGCTTCGGCGCGCAAGACTTTGCGCACCGGCCTCGTTCTCGCCGCGGTGCTCGCGCCTTTGCAGATCTTCGTCGGCGACCTGCACGGCTTGAACACGCTCGAGCACCAGCCGGCGAAAATCGCGGCCATCGAGGCGATCTGGAAAACCGGGCAGGGTGTGCCGCTGGTGCTTTTCGCCATCCCCGACGATGAAAAACGCCGCAACGATTTCTCGATCGAAATCCCCAGGGGCGCGAGCCTGGTCCTCAGGCACGATGCGAACGCCAGACTGCAAGGCATCGACGCGTTCGCCCCGGATGTCGCGCCGGTGGCGCCCGTGTTCTTCGCGTTCCGGGTGATGGTGGGAATGGGCGTGCTGATGCTGCTCGCCGCCTGGAGCGGCGTGTGGGCGACGCGCAAAGCGGCGCTGCCGCGCCGCTGGATGTTGTGGGGCTTCTCGGGCCTTACGTTCGCAGGTTGGATCGCGACGCTCGCCGGCTGGCTCGTCACCGAGATCGGCAGGCAGCCCTGGCTCGTCACCGGTATCCTCAAGACCGCCGACGCCGCGGGCGCGGCCTCCGGCGCGCAGCTCGGCGCGAGCCTCACCGGCTACGTCATCACGTATACAGTGATGCTGATCGCCTACTTCGTCGTGCTCACTCACCTCGCGGGCAAGGGCGCGCACCTATGAGCCTCGATCTGCCCCTGGTCTTCGCAGGCTTGATGGGATTGGCGATCCTCTTGTACGTCGTGCTCGACGGTTACGACCTGGGCGTGGGAATGCTGATGCCCGCGGCCGACGCGAGCGAGCAGGAGCTGATGGTCGCCTCGATCGGGCCGTTCTGGGACGCGAACGAGACGTGGCTCGTGCTGGGCGTGGGCCTCCTGCTGGTCGCTTTCCCCGCGGCGCATGGGATCGTGCTCGGAGCGCTGTACCTGCCGGTCGCGGCGATGCTGATCGGACTGATGCTGCGCGGGGTGGGCTTCGAGTTCCGCGTCAAGGCCGAAGGCTGGCAGCGCGAGCTGTGGAACTGGCTGTTCTGGTTCGGCTCCTTCCTCGCTTCGTTCGCGCAAGGCCTGATGCTCGGCCGCTACATTACCGGGTTTCACTCCGGATTCGGCTACATCGTGTTTGCGATGCTGGTGGGCGCGTCTCTGTGCGGAGGCTACGTACTGCTCGGCGCGACGTGGTTGATCTTCAAGACCGAGGGCGCGCTGCAGAAGAAAGCGCTCGCCTGGGCGCGCTGGGGTTTGATCTGGATCGCGCTCGGGGTAGCGCTGGTGAGCCTCGCCACGCCGCTCGTGAGCCACACGGTGCAGGCGAAGTGGTTCGATTTTCCGCGCACGCTCGCGCTGATGCTGCTGCCGCTCGCGACGCTCGCCGCGGGCTGGCTGGTCTGGGCCACCACCGGCCGCTTGCGGCGAGGCGAACGCGAATGGGACTGGATGCCGTTTGCGGCTTCGGTGGCGATTTTCGTGCTCGCCTTCGCCGGCCTCGCGTACAGCTTGTTCCCCTACGTGGTGATGGACCGCATGACGATCTGGGAAGCGGCTTCGCACCCGTCCGCGCTCAAGTTCATGCTCGTCGGGGTGATAATCGTGGTGCCGTTCCTTATCGCCTACACGGCGTTCGCCTACCGCGTGTTCCGCGGCAAGGCGCGCGCCGGGCTGTACGAATAGATCTTGGCGGGTTCAGCCTTCCTTCAGGGGCGCGAGCGTCACTTCGACGCGCCGGTTCGCGGCGCGGCCCTGATCGGTCGAGTTGCTCGCGATCGGGTGATCCTCGCCGCCCGCGGCGGTGATGATGCGCGGTTCGCTCACGCCGCGGCTCTGTAGGTACTGGGCGACGGCGCTCGCGCGGCGCTGCGAAAGCTGCCGGTTGAAATCCGCGCCGCCGACGTTGTCGGTGTGCCCCGCGATCTCGATGATGGTCTTGTCGTATTTCTTCGCCACCTGAGCGACCCCGTCGAGCACCTTGAAGAACTGGGCGTTCAGGTCCGCGCTGCCGGTGCGAAAGGTGACGTTGCCGGGCATGTTGAGGACGATGTCCTCGCCCTTGCGGGTGACCGTCACGCCGCTGTCGCGCATCAACGCCCGCAGCTCGGACTCCTGCCTGTCCATGTAGTTGCCGACCGCGCCGCCGGCGAGCGCGCCGACACCGGCGCCGACGAGCGCGCGCTGCCTGCGCTGCTTGGCGTCATGGCCGGAAATCATGCCGATCGCGGCGCCCGCGCCCGCGCCGATCAGCGCGCCGAAGGTGGTGCCGGTCGTTTTCTTTTCTCCGGTATAGGGATCGGTGGTGGTCTGGCAGCCGATGCTGAGGCTGGTGGCGAGCGCCGCCACGAATGCCGCTTTTACCATGGGGTTCGCAATGGACATGTTTCAAGTCTCCTTAGCGCTACTGCACTGCCTTCCCGTAAAAGCTCTCGTCGACGTACTTCAGCGGATCGGTGAGATTTTTCTGGGGCTTGGCGAATTCGCTGCGCAGTTTGAGCACGGTGCGCGCGCCTTCGACATCGAGCTTCGCCTTTCTCTGGAACCCTTCCTTGGGTCCCAGCATCACTTCATAGGCCTTCTCGGCCGCGGGGCGCGGGGCGCCGGGGAGATTTTTGACGTAGATCGAGACCGCCTCGTCCTTGTTCGCCGGCTGGAACAGCCAGTCCATCGCCGCGACGTAAGAGCGAATGAAGGGAACGAGCTTGTCGCCGTTCTGCTTCGCCCAGGAACGCCGCGCAACGCCGACGGAGGCCTGATACGGACCGAAGGTCGTCGTCGTATCGCCGAGCCGCGTGTAGCCTTTGGACTCGGGCAATATTTCGGACGGAGAGCTGATCATCGTTCCGGCGATCTTGCCTTCCATCAACGCCTTCACGCGCGCGGGCGTGCCGCCGAGCCGATCGACTTTGTAGTCGTTCGCCGAAAGCCCATTCATCGCGGCTAGCTTGTACAGGATGAACGCGAATCCCGTGGTAGCCGCATCCACGCCGACCGTCGTGCCTTTCAGCGCTGCGTAGGTCTTGATGTCAGGCTGGGTCACGAAGCGCAGCATTCCGGAGATGCCGCCCATGAAGGCGAACAGATCGGGCTGCGTGGAGAGCTCGGTCTCGCCCTGTCCCTCCTGGTAGGCAACGACGTTGTCGTAGGCGGTGGTGCCGAAGTCGTACTTGCCCTCCATCAAGCCGCGGATTTGCGTGACCGAATCTGGCGTGAACACGAGCTTCACCGCGATTCCATTCTGCGCAAAAAGCCCTTTTTCCTGGGCGATCCATACGGGCCAGTTGCCGCCGCCAGCGAACGCGATCACTTCCAGGGGCTTGGATCCCTGCGCGGGGGCTGCTCCGGCCGCGGCGAGCAGCGCCGCGGCGAATGCGATTCTCTTCAGATTTCTCATGGTCTCTCCTCCGGGGTGCCAAATGCCGGCGCCGCGCGAATTTCCGATTCGCTTCTTGCGCCGGCGACAAGTATAAAGGCTCAACGCAGCTTGTGCGGATCCATCGAGGTGGATCGGAGAACCACGCCTACTTGGCGGCGAGCGGCCCGATGACGTGCAGCAGCTGCGCGAAGATTTTCGGATTGCCGCAGACGACGCGGCCGGAGTCGAGGTAGCCGGAGTCGCCGCGAAAATCCCCGACCAGGCCGCCGGCTTCCTGCACGAGCAGCGCGCCCGCCGCCATGTCCCAGGGCGAAAGGCCCATTTCCCAGAATCCGTCGAGCCTTCCCGCGGCCACGTAGGCGATGTCCAGGGCCGCGGCGCCCGCGCGGCGCAGACCGGCGGTGCGAACCGTGAGCTCGCGGAACATGGCGAGATACTCGTCGAGGCTCTGGAGATCGCGAAATGGGAAACCGGTGCCGATCAGCGCCTCGTTGAGTTGCACGCGCTTGGAGACGCGGATGCGCCGCTCGTTCAGGTAGGCGCCGCGGCCGCGCGTCGCCGTGAACAACTCGTTATTCGTCGGATCGTAGATCACGCCGTGAGTCAGGACGCCTTTGTGCTGAAGCCCGATCGAGACCGCGTACTGCGGGAAGCCGTGAATGAAATTGGTGGTGCCGTCGAGCGGGTCGATGATCCAGGTGTACTCGGATTCGCCCGCGTTTCCGGCGGAGGCACCGGACTCCTCTGCTAGAATCGCATGATCCGGATAGGCGCGGCGCAGTATCTCGATGACCGCCTGCTCCGCGGCCTTGTCCACCTCGGTGACGAAATCATTGTGCCGCTTGCGCGTTACCGGCAGCAATTCCACGTCGCGCGCGGCGCGGTTGATGATCGCGCCGGCGCGCCGCGCGGCCCTGACCGCGATTCCGAGCATCGGGTGCATTTTTCCGTCCGGAAATCTGAAAGAACGATGTTGCTGAACGCGGGATTCTAGTATGAAAGCCTGCGGCCCGCTGTCTCGAATCCGCGTCGTCCTGCTGCGGCCTTCGCATCCGGGCAACATCGGCGCCGCGGCGCGCGCGATGAAGACGATGGGCATCACGCGGCTCTATCTGGTGCGGCCCAAGAAATTTCCCGATCCTGAAGCGCGCGCGATGGCCTCGAGCGCCGTGGACGTGCTCGCCTCGGCAAAGATCTGCGCGGATCTCGACGCCGCTCTCGAAGGGACCCGCTTTTCGGTGGCGATGAGCGCGCGCAGCCGCGAGCTCTCCCATCCGCCGCTGCCTGCGCGCGCCGCGGCGCAGGAGCTCGCGCGCGCGGCGCAGCGGGACGAGGTCGCCATGGTATTCGGCAACGAAAGGGTCGGCCTGTCCAACAAGGAAGTCATGCGCTGCGGCCGCATCGCGCATATCCCCAGCGATTCTGCATGCAAGTCGCTGAACCTCGCGCAAGCCGTGCAGGTGATGGCCTATGAAGTGCGCCTGGCCGCGCTCGATCCTGGCGCGGCCGCTCCGCGGATCGAGTATGCGACCCATGAGGAGATCGAGAATTTCTACGCGCACCTGGAGGAGAGCCTGAGCGCGAGCGGCTTCCTGCATCCGCGCGCTCCGCGCAAACTCATGGATCGGCTGCGGCGCCTCTTCGCCCGAGCGCGGCTGGAGAGGGTGGAGGTGAACATTCTGCGGGGGATGCTCGCGGCCTGGGACGATCGGGATCCCGAGAAATAGTTGACCAATTCACTAAGGTTTCCGATAATGCTCGGGAATCCGTCTCTGGAATCTCCATGCTCGACCGAATTCGCGAGGACATAAGCTGCGTATTCGAACGCGACCCGGCGGCGCGCTCGACCTGGGAAGTCATCACCTGCTATCCCGGTTTTCACGCGCTTCTGATCCACCGGCGCGCCCACTGGTTGTGGCGGATGAAGATGCGCTGGCTGGCGCGCTTCGTGTCGCACTGCTCGCGTTTTCTCACCGGTATCGAGATTCATCCGGGCGCGAAAATCGGCCGGCGCGTGTTTATCGATCACGGTATGGGAGTCGTGATAGGCGAGACCGCGGAACTGGGGGACGACTGCACCCTGTACCACGGCGTGACGCTGGGCGGGACCACCTGGAACAAGGGCAAGCGCCACCCGACGCTCATGCAGGGCGTCGTCATCGGTGCCGGGGCGAAGGTGCTCGGGCCCATCGTCATCGGCGAGGGCGCGAAGATCGGTTCGAACGCCGTGGTCGTGAAAGACGTTCCCGCGGGCGCGACCGCGCTGGGGATCCCGGCGCGAGTCATTCTGGACGAGCAGGACAAGACGCGGGAGGAAAAGGCGGCGAAGCTGGGATTCTCCGCTTACGCTGTGACGGCCAAAGCCGAGGACGATCCTCTGGCCAAGGCGGTGCAGGGCCTGCTCGATCACAGCGTCGACATGGACAAGCGTATCGAGTTGATTCTGAACCAGATTGAGGAACTTCAGGCGGAGCGCAAGGACACCCAGAAGCAGTTTCGACTGGAGCCGAAAGTCGTCAATAAGTAAATAGTTGATCGATTCCCTCGGGATTGGGTATACTCGAGCGAATTTATCGGGTATTCAGAACCGTTCAGGGTGCAACCATGAGACTGACGACCAAAGGACGATTCGCAGTGACCGCGATGCTGGACCTCGCCATGCACGGCGGCAATGGTCCGGTAACGCTCGCCGGAATCAGCCGGCGGCAGAGCATCTCGCTCTCGTATCTGGAGCAACTTTTCGGCAAGCTGCGGCGCCACACGCTGGTCGACAGCGTCCGCGGGCCCGGCGGCGGCTACACGCTCGCGCGCCATGTCGAAAGGGTATCGGTCGCCGACATCATCACGGCGGTGGACGAGCCGCTGGACGCGACGCAGTGCGGCGGCAAGGAAAACTGCAAGGACGAGCAGCGCTGCATGACTCACGACCTGTGGGCGAAGCTCAACGACAAGATGTTCGAATACCTGGATTCGGTGAAACTTTCCGACCTCGTCGCGCAGCAGGCGACGCGCAAGGACGCGGTGAGCGTGCTTCAGGACAAGCGCGGCAAGGAAGCCGCGGTGACACCTTGAGCGTGACGCGCACGACATGAAATTTCCGATCTACCTCGACTATTCAGCGACCACGCCGGTGGACCCGCGCGTGGCGCAGAAGATGATCCCCTTCCTCACCGAGCAGTTCGGCAACCCGGCGAGCCGCTCGCACGCATTCGGCTGGGAGGCGGAGAAGGCGGTGGAGGAGGCGCGCGCGCACGTCGCGGCGCTCTTGAACGCCGACCCGAAGGAGATCATCTGGACTTCGGGTGCGACGGAAGGCAACAACCTCGCCATCAAGGGCGCGGCGAATTTCTACAAGGGCAAGGGCAAGCACATCGTCACGATGAAGACCGAGCACAAGGCGGTGCTCGA
>Ga0137412_10003611_pt1 | contig 12326 bp, 9 predicted proteins | sample CZODoug2_1_16fun_FD_122160 | JGI IMG/M metagenome (GOLD analysis project Ga0137412, IMG submission 122160) | Vadose zone soil fungal communities from Angelo Coast Range Reserve, California, USA - CZODoug2_1_16fungal (Hybrid Assembly) | ecosystem: Environmental > Terrestrial > Soil > Vadose zone...
AAAGACGATTCAGCAAGGCCAGCTCGATGGCCCCTATGATGTGGTCCTGCTGTGTTGCAAGGCATACGATCTTGACGGTGCAATGGCCGCCATCGCTCCGGCGATGGGCGACCAGAGTGTGATCTTGCCCCTGCTGAACGGCGTGCGCCATATCGACGCTCTCACAGAAAGGTTCGGCCCCGAGCGCGTGCTGGGCGGGCTGACGATCATCAATGCTGCCTTGATGCCAGACGGAACTATCCAGCAGAGCCAGCTGCGGATCAACATCAACGCGATTGGAGAATTCGACGGGCGCCGATCGCCCCGCTGCACCGCAATCAAGACGGCGCTTGAGGCGGGCGGCATCCCGGTCCAGGTTAGTGACAGCATCGTTGCGATGATGTGGATGAAGTTCTTCGGCTTTGCCTGTAACGCGACAATAGCAACTTTGACCAGATCCCGGGCGGGAACTATCGCAAGGTCAGGTTGCGGAGCGTCCTTCGTTTCCGCCGTGATCGAAGAATGCACGCGAGTCGTGACGGCGGTCGGTTACCCGCCGCCCGCTGATACGGCTGGCCTAATTCGTGGTCTATTTTCCCAACCCGACTCAACCTATGGGCCGTCCATACTGATCGACATGGAAGATGGCCGACCCACCGAAGGCGAGCACACGATCGGCGATCTGGTGGAGCGCGCGGCGCGGGCAGGCGTAAGTACGCCGATCCTGAGCGCCGCCTTGTGCAATCTTCAGGCCTACGAAATCAACCGCGGCAATCCACGATAAAACGTGACAACGCACTTGTCTTCAGCCTGCAACCGAATTTGCTCGCTCGTGCCAAATGAATAGATCGAGCCGGATTGCGATGTCGGCCTGGAGGTGCCATGAGCGGACATGAACCGCTTCGCTGACCCATGTGGCACGGAGGGACCTATCGCCGACGCTTAAGTGCCGGCAGCCTACAAGCATTGCAATTGTCTTGCGGAAAGGCCGGAAAAGTCGCAAAATTCGCGTTCAGGAGTCTTCTTGGATCCCGGCTCAGTGCGACCCGTTGGATCTCGGATTCGGCAGATTTTTTTCGGCCCGATTTTGGAGGACGACATGGCGACATTCACGCGATCGCAAAGTCTACTGGTTTCCGCGGCAACTGCGGCACTCGGCGGCGCTGCACTGGCGACGCTGCTGGCCGGCAACATCGTTACCCTCGCGGGCGCCGGAGCAACCGCCCTGGCGCAAAGTGGGGAAGCGAGCGGGGCTTCAACCCGGATCCTACGGCGTGGGCGATGGCGCAGCCAGTCCGCTGTCTATACCGGTATGGCGACTACCCGGCACGTGTTTCGACTATTGCGGCTGCGGTCTTGATTGCGGTCTTATGCAAGTGAGACGGTGACACATATGAACCGCTAAAGATCAGCCGCCATCCGCCGATAAATTGGGGAAGTTTGCGTTTTTCTGCCAACCGTCATGGTGCAAACATCTAACGGACGGCGGTCAAGCAGCATCACACAGCCGACGCTTTGACGGTAGCCCGGCTGCCCATCCTCGAACTTGCACCGCAATCCACAATCCGCACGCGAACGCATTTTCCATTGCAACGTAAGCCTTCGAACGATCGACGATATGACGCTGGAGGCGGGCGCCAGGCATGTCTGCCCGGCACTCGCTTAAGGGGTTTGAAAGACAGTAAGTTGAAAGGAAGTCATATCGCCGTACGGCTCGCTATAGCAGAAATACGTGTGTTTTAAATTCCAATCTACAAGGTCATTTTGATGAGCCAGTTCAAAGTTGTGACCCGCCTGTCGGCCGCCTTTGGTGCCTTACTTGTTCTTCTAGGCGTGGTGTCTGTCGCCGGCTTGATCGGCATGTCAAAAATTAACGGGGCGCTGACGAGTATTGTCGACCGCAGCACGGAAGAGATGACGCTTGCCCAGACAATGCGCTCATCCCTCGACCAACGTTCTATAGCGATCCGCGACATGATGCTGGTCGATAACGAGGCCGACATGAAGGCCATCGTGGAAAAAATAAAGCACGAAGAGGGGATCTATGCGGATGCGTCGCGAGCCTTGAATGACATCTTCGTGTCGAGCGGGGAAATAACGGACACAGAGCAAACACTGCTCGCCAAGTTGATAACGGATGAAGCCTCGACGCGTCCGCTCATGGCCTTGACGGCCGCCGCGGCCTCGGCCGCGTCGCCGTGCGAGCTCGACAGCAGCAGGTGCAGGCCATGGCTTCGCGCCGACACGTCGATGCCGCGGATCAGCTCCGAGAAGAACTCGCCGTACAGGTCGGGCAAGACCGCGCCGATGGTCTGGGTGCGCCGGGTAATCAGGCTGCGCGCTGCGCCGCTCGGGACGAATCCGAGCTCGCGCGCAACCTGCAGCACGCGTGAGCGCGTCTGTGCCGCGACGCTGGCGTGTTCGTTCAGCGCGCGCGAGACGGTCGCGACGGACACGTTCGCCGCTCGTGCGACATCCCGAATGGTCGCGACCAAGGCTTGTCTCCGGGTCCGTCGCGTGGTCCGCTTTGGCGGATCCCGCATGGATCGATGTAAACGTTTCCACAAAAAATGTATCAGGAGATTTGATTCAGCAAAATCTGCACTGCGGCAAACGCGATCCGGCGTCGCGATCGGGCAACAATCCTCGTCGCCGGTGTGGGCGAGAAGGGGGGACGCAGTGGCCTCAGTGAGCCGGGCCGATGCGCTGCCCGGCCTCGTCGGCCGAGAAAAAATGCAGCCCGTTGGCCGCCAACCGCAGCGGCAGCGTTGAGCCAGGCGGCGGCAGCGGCCCGGGCGCAACGCGCGCAATCAGTTCGAAGTGTGGATGTCGCAGCACCAGGTGCAATTCAGATCCGATCGGCTCGATGGCCTCCAGGCGCGCGTCAAGGCTCGGTCCTGCGGCCGCGCCGCGGCTGGCCAGAAGCACATGTTCCGGCCGCACGCCGAGCACGACCTCGCGCTGCGCGTGACCGGAAAGCAGCGCCTCGATACCCGGCACGTCCAGCAGCGACAGCGATTCGGACCCCAGGTCCAGGCGTGGGCCATCGGGCAGCAGTCGCCCCTGAAGGAAGTTCATCGACGGGCTGCCCAGAAAGCCGGCCACGAAGCGGTTGGCCGGCTGCTGGTAGAGGCGCATCGGCGTATCGATCTGCTGGATCTGCCCGCGGTCGAGCACGACGATGCGCTGCCCCAGGGTCATCGCCTCGATCTGGTCGTGCGTGACGTAAATCAGGGTCGCACCCAGTTGCCGGTGCAAGCGTGCCAGTTCCACGCGCATCGACTGGCGCAGCTTGGCGTCCAGGTTCGACAGCGGTTCGTCCAGCAGGAACACGGCCGGCTCGCGCACCAGCGCCCGCCCCAGCGCCACACGCTGGCGCTGGCCGCCGGAAAGAGCGCGCGGGAGCCGATCGAGCAATGCGTCCAGCTCCAAGGTCCGCGCGGTGGCCTGCACGCGCCGCGCGATCTCGGCCGGGTCCATCTTGCGAAGCTTCAGACCGAATGCCAGGTTCTGTCGGACCGTCATGTGCGGATACAGCGCATAGCTCTGGAACACCATCGCGATGTCCCGGTCCTTCGGCGCAACGTCGTTCACGCGCCGCCCGCCGATCGACAGCGTGCCCTCGGTGATCGATTCCAGACCGGCAATCATTCGCAGCAGCGTCGATTTGCCGCACCCGGACGGTCCCACCAGCACCAGCAGCTCGCGATCGGCCACCTCGAAGCTGGCACCGACCACTGCGACCTGACCGCCGTCGTAGACCTTGCGCACCCGGTCCAGCTGGACACTTGCCACCGCGCTCCTCCCCGGCGAACGCCTGCCGGCGTCCGCCATCGGCCGATGCCAAGGATCGCGGAAATCCAGGCCAGCCGGTTGATTCTTATTCGATTATGGTAACGTTTACAGTCAATACCTGCCAAGACGATGGATTCGACGGGCGCACCGCGCGATTGGACGTTTCCTGCGGGATTCCTGTGGGGGGCCGCCACCTCGGCTTACCAGATCGAGGGATCGCCGCTGGCCGACGGAGCCGGCCCCAGTATCTGGCACCGCTTCGTCCATACGCCGGGTCTGATGAGCAACGGCGACACCGGCGATGTGGCGTGCGACCACTATCGGCGCTTCGCGTCCGATGTCGCGCTGATGAAGAATCTCGGTCTGAATGCCTACCGATTCAGCGTGTCCTGGAGCCGGGTGCTGCCGCATGGGGCGGGAGCGGTCAACCCGCCCGGCCTCGGGTTTTACGAGCGCCTGGTCGATGCACTGTTGCAGGCCGGCATCGAGCCGACGCCCACGCTGTACCACTGGGACCTGCCGGCAGCGCTGGACGACCGTGGCGGCTGGCTGAACCCGGATGTTGCGCACTGGTTCGCCGACTATGCGCAGCTCCTGTTCCGGCGGCTGGATGATCGGGTCAAGCGGTGGACCACGCTCAATGAGCCCTGGGTCGTCACTGATGGCGGCTATCTGTACGGCGCGCTGGCGCCAGGGCACCGCAACCTGTTCGAGACACCGATCGCCTCGCACAACCTGCTGCGGGCCCACGGCATGGCGGTCCAGGCCTACCGGGCCGAGGGACGGCACCAGGTGGGCATCGTGGTGAACATCGAGCCGAAGTATCCGGCCTCGGACGAGCCCGAAGACATGGCGGCGACGCGCCGGGCGCAGGCCTACATGAACGAGCAGTACCTCGATCCGGTCCTGCTGGGGCGCTACCCGGATCTGCTGCCCGAGATCTTCGGACAGGCCTGGCCGAACTGGCCGGCTGCTGACTTGCAGCTGATTTCGCAGCCGATCGATTTTGTCGGCGTGAACTACTACACGCGCAGCGTCACCCGGCACGACCCCGACGCATGGCTGCTGCATGCCTCGCGCGTGAAGCAGCCGGGAGCCGTGTACACCGAGACCGACTGGGAGGTTTTCCCGCAGGGGCTGCTCGACACGCTGGTGTGGATGACCGACCGGTACGGCAAGATTCCGCTGTACGTGACCGAGAACGGCGCGGCCTTCCAGGATCCGCCGCCCGGCCCGGACGGCCGGATCATTGATGCACACCGCATCGGATACTTGCGCGAACATCTGAAAGCGCTGCACGACGCGATCGCACGCGGCGTGGACGTTCGCGGTTATTTCGCCTGGTCGCTGCTCGACAACCTCGAATGGTCGCTGGGCTTTTCCAAGCGCTTCGGCATCGTTCATGTCGACTTCACGACCCAGGTGCGCACCCCGAAGGCAAGCGCCGGGTTCTACTCGGACGTGATCGCCTCGCACGGCGCCGCGCTGGCACGCGCGGGCGCAGAGTGAACCGGGTCCCGAGTGGGCGATCGAGCCGCCGCGCCGGAGGCACGCTGCAGGTGGCCTTAACCGGTGCGCTCAACCCGGCTGATCAATCCAGGTACTTCGGAAACTTCGGCAGTGACTTGAAATCCTGCGGGTCGTGGTGCACCACCAGGCGGCCCTTGGTGTTCTTCAGGATCGTGTCGACGCGGTCAATCGAGGCCAGGGTATCGGCGCGCTCCACGTTGAACGGCGGCACGCGGCGAAATCGGTAATTGTCGCGCACGTGGAACAGGTCGCCTGAAATGATCACGGTGCCGGCCTTCTTCAGCGTGAGCTGCAGCGACTGGTGGCCTGGCGTATGGCCCGGCGTCTTCAGGATGCGCACGCTGCCGTCGCCGAATACGTCGTAGTCGCCGTCGATCATCTGCGTCTGGGCACCCTGGAAGGCGCTGAAGGTATCGAATTTGACAGCCGGGCCGGGGTTGCTCTCGGCCCACGCGACCTCTGCTTTGTTCAGGATCCACGTCGCTTCCGGGAACTGGTTGGCATTGCCGGTGTGGTCGAAGTGCGTGTGCGAGAACGACAGGTAAGTGATGTCGGCCGGGGTCAGACCGATCGCCTTGAGCTGGTCGAGCAGCGTGACGTCCACCTGCATGTGGCCGAGCTCGAAGTCCACGCCGCCCTTGCTCTCGGCGATCTGGTCGCCAAGGCCGGTGTCCCACAGCAGGGTGCCCTTCGGATGGCGGATCACCCAGCAGGGATCGACAATGGTCCCTGGTTTGCCGTCGTATTCCCCGGTATCCGAAAACATTCCCATATTCTTGATCTGGACAAGTCCGCAATCCAGCGCATACAGGCGCACCTGCTTGACTTCGTCGGCGGCCCGAGCCGGACCGAACAGGGCAAAAGCGCTGAGCAAGGCACCGGCGGCGATGCGCAGCGGGTTCGAGCGCGACATGGGAAGTCTCCTGGCGAACGCGGTTGAACGGCGGATTCTATCGCTCCGATAATCTTGAACGAGTCAACCCCTTGGAACTCGAGGAGATGCCATGCGTCACGGCAATCGCGCTTTCCTGTCCGTTCTTTGCGTCCTGCCGTCCCTGTGCTACGGCGCGACCGCATCGGTGCCCGCCCAGACCGTCGAGATCGAAGGCGTCCATGAATACCGCCTGGCCAATGGTTTGCAGGTGTTGCTGATCCCGGATGCGTCCAAAGCCACCGTCACCGTCAACGTGACCTACCGTGTGGGCAGTCGCATGGAGAGCTACGGCGAAACGGGCATGGCACATCTGCTGGAACACTTGATGTTCAAGAGCACCAGGAACATTGCAAATGTAGGCACCGAATTGTCCAAGCGCGGCATGCAGTTCAATGGCACGACGTCGACGGACCGCACCAACTATTACGAAACCTTTCCGGCCGACGCCAAGCAACTGGCATGGGCGCTGAACACGGAGGCCGAACGCATGACGGGCGCAAAGGTCATCAAGCAAGACCTCGACACCGAAATGACCGTGGTACGCAATGAAATGGAGATGGGCGAGAACAGTCCGGTCGGCATTCTGATGCAGAAGACCACGGCCGCCGCCTACCAGTGGCACAACTACGGCAAGAGCACGATCGGCGCGCGATCGGATGTCGAAAACGTCAACATCCCGCATCTGCAGGCCTTCTACCGCAAGTACTACCAGCCCGACAACGCCACGCTGATCGTGGCCGGCGCCTTCGACACCGCGCAAACCCTGAGACAGATCAGCAGCGTCTTCGGAGTCATCCCGAAACCCAAGCGCAGCCTGGAGCCCACGTACACGCTGGAGCCGGTGCAGGACGGCGAGCGAGAGGTGAGCCTGCGTCGCATCGGCGGCGTCCAGGCCCTGTTTCTGACGTACCACATTCCGGCATTGACCAGCGCCGACTATGCGGCGTTCGAGATCATCGCCATCGCGCTCGCCGATACGCCCAACGGACGCCTGTACAGGCGCCTGGTCGAGCCAGGCAAAGCCACCCAGGTCTATGGTTCGCCATCTCGCCAGGCCGAGCCGGGTCTGCTCACTGTGTTACTGGTGCTGAAAAAGGACGACCCGATCGACGATGCCCAGGCCATCTTGCTTTCTACCGTTGAGGGCCTGGCAGCCGAACCGATTACCGCGGTCGAATTGCGGCGCGCCCAAGTGCAATGGGACAAGCACTTCGACCAGATCCTGTCCGATCCGCGGCGTCTTTGCCTGACGCTGTCCGAGGCGATCGGATCCGGTGACTGGCGCTTGCTGTTCGTCCTGCGAGACCGGATAAGAAGCGTCAGCCCGGAACAGGTCAACGCGAGCGCGCGCGAGTGGATCAAGCCGTCGAACCGCACGCTCGGGCGCTTCATGCCCACCGACGCGCCGGATCGCGCACCCTTGGCGAACCGCGTCAGCCCGCAAGAAGCTCTGAAGGATTTCAAGCCCGGAACGCAGATCGGCACCGGCGAGATTTTCGATGCAAGTCCGGCCAACCTGGACGTCCGTACCCGCCGCATCACCTTGCCCTCGGGCTTGAAGTTGGCGCTACTGCCCAAGAAGACGCGCGGCGAAACCGTGAAGCTGCGTTTGAACCTGCATTTCGGCTCCGAGCAAGGCCTGCAAAACGAACGGGTCGCCGGTGGCCTCGTTCCGGCACTGCTGGGTCTTGGGACAAAGACCAGGAGCCGCGCGCAGATTCAGGATGCGTTCGATACGCTAAAGACCGATTGGAGCGTCAGCGGAAACGCCTGGGTCGCCTCGGCTCACCTGGACACCCGGCGCGGCAACGTCAAGGAAGCGCTGACCCTGATCGCTGAGGTGCTGCGCGAGCCGACATTTCCGCCAAGTGAATTCGATCAGCTGATCCGACGCGAGATCGCAGGCCTGGAGTCTCGCTCGACCGAGCCCGCCGCGATGGCCAGCGTCAAACTCTTGCGCACAGCCGAAACCTATCCCTCCAGCGATGTGCGCTACACGGCCGACTTCGCCGAACAGATCCGATCGCTCAAGGAACTGAACCGGGACGCGGTCGCCGACTTCTATCAGAAGTTTTGGGGCGCCAACAACGCCGAGCTGGCGATCGTCGGAGACTTCGACCAGGACGAGGTCCAGGCGCTGGCGACCAGGCTGTTTGGGGACTGGGTGTCGGCCAGTTCCTACGTTCGCCTAGCGCAACCGGCTTCGACGATCTTCGGGCAGCAGGTGGTATCGCTGATCCGCGACAAACCCAATGCGTCTGCCCTGGGTCTGCTGCCACTGCAGCTCGAGGACTCCGACCCGGACTATCCGGCGCTGCTGGTCGCCACGCATGTGCTCGGCGCGGGCGGATTCGACTCGCGACTTATCGGGCGCTTGCGGCAAAAGGACGGGCTTTCCTATGGAGCCGGCGCTAATTTGAGTGCATCGAAGTTTGAAGCGTCCGGCAAGATTTCCTTTTACGCAAGTTTCGCCGCGCAAAACCGCCTTCGGGTGCAGCAGGGCTTTGCCGAGGAGCTGGCACGCTTCGTCAGCGACGGCATCAACGCCGATGAGCTCGCCAATGCCAAGAAGGCCATCCTGATCCGCAACAACACCACCCGTGCCGACGATGCAGCCGTGGCCGGAGCCTGGACCGTATGGCTGGAAGCGAACCGCACTTACGCGTTCGAGGCGGACCTCGAGACGAAGGTGACGGCGCTCACGCTGGACCAGGTCAACGCCGCGGTTCGCAAGTGGATCGACCCGGCGCGCATCGACTGGTCTCTGGCGGGCGATTTCAACTAAGGATGCGCAACGACTCTTGTCCGGGAGCCGGTTTCGAGACTGCGCCCCTGGCGCTGGGCACGTCAGTGCAACGGCCCGCAGGTCGGCGAGTTCGTCCAGGTCGACCCGCACAGGTACAGCGTGAAATTCGTCAGGTAGCCGTATTCCTGCCCGAGCTGCACGTATTGCGCGACGGGGACCCGACCCGCAAGATAGTGTCCGAGCGCAGTGTCGGAGACCTTTTGCGAGTACGGAACGGTGTTCCCGGTCGTGGCGCTGACCGCGGCGGAGCGGGCGCTTTCGCCGGCCGCGTCGACTGCCGACACCGCGTAGCTGTGGGTCGTGGCAGGGGCAAGTCCGCTATCGGTGAACGAAGTTGCGGTGGTCGACTGCACTTTGCCGTCGTCGCGATACACGTTGTAGCGGGTCGCCCCCGCGCTCGCGTTCCAGCCCAGCGTGATCGAAGCGTTGGTCGTACCGGTGACCGCGAGGTTGGTCGGGGCCGGCGGGACTGCGCCGCTGCCAGACTGCCCGCTCAGGATGCGATTGACCATCGCCATGATTGCCTTGGCCTGCACGCCCGTCTTCTGGTCGAAGTCCGCGCCGTACCACCCGATCCAGTCCCAGCAGCCATTCGGATTCGAGAGCGAGCCGCTCGCCGCGGTCGCGTGAACCGAGTTGTCCGCGACCGCCTGCGGGTACAGCACGAGGATGTCGTTCGTATCGGCCCACCGGTTGTAGCCGGTGTTGTTCAGGAAATCGGCGCCGATGCTGGAATGGCCCTGCAGGCAGCCGTGCAGAGCGACGTGCAGCCGGCATGGCCGGCCGCCAGCGCAGCTGGCCGGAACGTAGAGCCACCCGGCGGCATCCATCCCACGGCCTGCGGCGATGAATTCGGTCTGATCGAACGGGACCAGGCTTCCGCCCAGGGTGCCGTCGTTGCGTGGATTGAGCGGGCCGTGGATCCATTGCAAGGCCGCGCCCGCGCCGTCGAAGTGGCAGTTGCTGATGTACGGCGAGATCGACAGGTTGCAGGCGTTGTCGCCGCTGGCGTCGAAGTCGGTCGGGAAGGTGTGCACCGCGCTGTTGGAGTTGTCGTACTTCGCGTTGGCGGCGGAAACGAAGTGTCCGGTGCCTACGTACAGCTGGTACACCTGGTCGGTGACGTGCGGTCCGACCGTGGTGTCGTTGGTGCCGGTGAACAGGTAGATACGCTGGTTGGCGATGTTTCCGACCGCGTCGATCCGGTTGCCGCTCCAGCTCTTCATGTTGGCGATCGACTGCGTGACGCTCGGCGTCGCGTTGTACATGCAGGCGGTGTAATTGCTCTGACCGGCGCAATCGTAGGTGCCGCCGGCGAAGATGCCGACGCCCTTGAAGACCGACGAGTAGCTCACGCCCAGCTGCACCGCGAAGAAGCCTCCCGAGGACAGGCCCGATACCGAGACTTGCGTGCGATCGACGTTGTAGGAGGCCAAAGGAGCGGCCGACTGGGCGCCAGTCGCAACGGCGCCGCTCAGCAACGCAACGATCACGCACAGGGCGCGCGTGCGCGGTCGCGTGGAATCGGACATGGATGTCTCCCCCATAAGCTGGCCGCCGCGCGGCACGCTACGCACAGTGAACCCAAGCGCTGTGCTACGCCCGCGGCTGTCCGACGTCGAGCAATTGTCTGGCGCGCTGCACGCGCACCGCGCCCTCGCCATCGATCGAGTGGGCCACGATGCCGGCCGCCTGCAGCTGCGCGGTCAGCTCGGCGTGAAAGCGGGCACGCACCTCGGGGCCGTCGCGCAGGAATCGGTCGGGGGTCCACGGCAGGTCGGGCTGCAGCAGCAGCGTACCCCAGTAGGCGCGGTGATGCTCGAGCGCAGGCGCCAGCAGCGCGGAGTCGTTGAACAGGATCCGGCTATACAGCGCGGTCACGATCGGCGCCGAGTCGCACAGCAGCCAGCGCGCGCCCTGCGCGGCGGCCTGCCGGAGCGCCTGCTCCTCGCGCTCGATCTGCGTTTGCAGGATGTGAGCTTGCTCATCGGGAAACGGCGTGCGGCCGAGCCGATCGCAGAACTCGCGCAGGTATTCGGGCAGCCAGTGCTCGCCAAGCTCGCGCGCCAGCTCCTCGCACAGCGTGGTCTTACCCACGCACTCGGCACCGACCACCGCGATGCGGCGCACTGGGATCGGACGCGACATGGCGCCTGCGCTGGGCATCAGGCGGCGGCGCGCCAGCGCTTCCAGCCGACCACCGCGAGCGAGGCGAAGATCAGCGACAGCACCGAGGTCAGCCAGAGGGACTTGGTCGCGTACAGCACGGCGGCCGTCAAGTCCACCACGATCCACACCGGCCAGCACTCGATGTACTTCAGCCCCATCAGCGCCTGGCCGATGAAGCTGCCCGCCGTCGGAAAACCGTTGAAATACGGCACGTCGCTGTCGGTGTAGCGGGCCAGGATTGCACCGAGCAGGGGCCAGGCGGCCAGCCACAGCGCCAGCAGGCGAATTCGCGCCGGCCCCGCCAGGCGCGCAACCCGCAGTCCGCCGGCCTCGGCCGCCTGCGTCGCGCCATCGGCCCGGCGCCGGCCGAACACCCACTCCCACCATCCCCACATCGAGGACAGCGCGAAGTACAGCTGCACCGCCACGTCGCCGTACAGCCGGCTCGCGAAGAACAGCCAGCCGTACAGCGCGCTCGATACGACCAGCAGCGGCCAGCCCCAGTGGATCTCGTAGACGTTGCACATCACGCAGGCCAGCGCGAATCCGAACGCGATCGCCTCGAGCCAGGTGACGCTCGTCCCCAGCAGCGTGAACGCTGCCTGCAACATAAAGCGCCGGCGCGCTCAGTGCGGCGGCGTGTACCCGCTCGGCATGTCGGCGCCTTCGCCGAAGAAGTACTGCTCCATTTGCGTCAGCAGGTACTTGCGTGCCCGCGGGTCGGCCAGGCTCAGGCGGTTCTCGTTGAGCAACATGGTCTGGTGGCGTTGCCACTGCTGCCAGGCCTCCTTGGATACGCTCTCGAAGATGCGCCGTCCCAGTTCGCCGGGCACCGGCGGGAAATCAAGGCCCTCGGCCTCCTTGCCCAGCTTGATGCAGTGGATCATCCTTGTCATTGCGCACTTCCCCTTATAGAGCTTTGATCAGCACTTGCGAGCGCCGCTGCCAGTTGTACATGCGCTGCCGCTGAACCGGCAGGTCCTCCACGTTGGCCATCGCATAGCCCCGCTTCAGGAACCAGTGCGAGGTGCGCGTGGTCAGCACGAACAGTCGTGTCAGGCCGCTGGCTCGCGCACGCGCCTCGATGCGCTTCATCAAGCGCTCGCCCACGCC
>Ga0137412_10003612_pt1 | contig 12325 bp, 7 predicted proteins | sample CZODoug2_1_16fun_FD_122160 | JGI IMG/M metagenome (GOLD analysis project Ga0137412, IMG submission 122160) | Vadose zone soil fungal communities from Angelo Coast Range Reserve, California, USA - CZODoug2_1_16fungal (Hybrid Assembly) | ecosystem: Environmental > Terrestrial > Soil > Vadose zone...
GCGAGTGGGATGCTGAAGCGCCTGCCTGGGTGAAGATCTTCAGGGGCTCTGGCGTTTGGTGCGCTAATGTCGGCAACGAATCCCGGGTGCCCCACATCTCGCTCGTTTTTCGCGAGATGTGGGATACCACAGATCTAAACCTCAAGTGTTGATAGTGAACCGAATGCATTCGGGTTGAGCGCAGTGGTATCCCACATCTCGCAAAAAACGAGCGAGATGTGGGGCACCCGGCGTTAGTTGCCGATAAAGTGTAAATCGGGTTCTCATACACCCTCCCTCGCCCGAGAGGCACGCTTCTACTTATTTTGCAGGCGCATCACCATAGATTTGAAATTCTCTAATATGTGCCTCTTGCGAACTGGATAGAATCTTGAGCCGTATCCGGCTCGCGATCACTGGCGGAAAGCGATCCATCTTTTCATGCCCAATGGCTTCACCAGTAGCTACGCTTTTCCACGCGTTGCCCATCCACACTTCAATGGCATACTTCTCCACCTGTTGGCCGTCGTTCAGCCATTCCATGGTAGTGGCTCGATCGATGGTGGTCGGTTTCGCCAAGTCAACCTCGAGCACGGAATGGTGAGAACCCGCCGGCGCGGACCAGAAGGTGTCTGCATTGCCGTCGAGAGCCGCAGCCGCTTCGGGTGTCGTCGGCAGATGTTGCAGCGCGACGTTGCCTGTGTGCAAGCGCTGGATGGCTGCCCCGAATTCCTTAAGCCGGGCGACATCGGAATCCGGGAGTAGTCCCCGCGTGTCCGGCGCCAGTCCAAGCATTAGCTGGGCGCCGCGGCCGACTGTGTGCTCATAGACTCCCGTCAGATCCTCCAGGCTCTTCAGCGATGCCTCGTCGTGCGGATGCCAGAACCAATGGAGTTCGCGCAACGGTGTATCCGCCTCGACCGGACGCCAGCGCAGATAACCGTGCCGGTCGATGACGTTCCAGTTCTCGTAGTCGACCCGTCCGGATTCCGTGCCCACCCAACGCGCATCGCCATACTCGAACAGCCCGGTGTCCGCGAACACGATCGTGTTGGGCTGATAGGTTCGTAGAGTTTCCAGAATTTTGGAAAAGTTATAAACATGTCCGGCGCTGCCGGCGCCATCGAGCCAGAATTCCACCAGGGCGCCATAACGGGTTGCCAGTTCTTCCAGCTCAGAAAGGTAATATTTGTCGTAAGCCGCAGGGTCGTTATATCTCGGATCGTGCCGGTCCCAGGGCGAGAGATAGACACCGAACTTTAGCCCATACTTGCGCGCCGAGCGAGCAACGTCGCCCACTACGTCGCCTTTGCCGTCCTTCCACGGACTTGCCTTAACGCTATAGTCTGTCTGCCCGGTCGGCCAGAGACAGAACCCGTCGTGATGTTTCGCGACCAGCACGATGTACCTTGCTCCGCTTGCCTTGATAGCCTGCATCCATTGATCCGGATCAAACTGCGTAGGGTTAAACACCGTCGGGCTGGCGGTCCCATCGCCCCACTCGCGATCCAGGAACGTGTTGGTGGAGAAATGAACAATGACGCCAAACTCCAGATCCTGCCACGCGACCTGCTGCGGGGAGGGCTTCACTTCCATGAAGTTCTGGTAACCCAGCATGGGAGCAGAGAGCATCGTGGATACTGCTCCGGCTGCCAGGGCGTTGCGAAACCACTTCATGAACCGCCTCCCAAAACGAACGTCCGCTGAATGACGTGTCAGTATACCGAGTGCGGCAACTTCCATTCTTTGCGCAGAGGAGACGACGGGTGGGAGAACCAGACACAACTCTCGCCTGTACCTTGGATACGGCGGGGGGATGCTTGGTTCCGTCGAAAAAATTATTTTGTAAAACTCGAGATAAGCCCGCCTTTGTAGCAGTTTCACGCATCAACGTGTCTTGATAGAGACTCGAGAAGGAGAGAAAACCATGAACACGTCAGCCAGCACGGACGTAATCCAGGGAGACGAGCAGTCCAGGGACGGACATTATCGTGCGAAGCAGGATCTGCGTGAGCAGGCTGCGCCCAGCGGCCGTCCAGAGGAAACAGTCGAGCTGGATCCGAATGATGCTATCTCTCTGCAGGCGCAAAACCCTTTCGACCTGGGCAAGCTCCGGGTTGGGTCTGCTTCCCAGGAAGCTGCCGGCATCCCCGCGATTTGGAACACCATGCTGTACGGCATCGGGGAGATGGGCCCGATACGATCCTCTGAAGCGTTTCTGAAGATCAACCACGTGACCGGGTTTGATTGCCAGAGCTGCGCGTGGCCCAGCCCCGACAAGAAGCGGAAGATCTTCGAGTTTTGCGAGAACGGCGCCAAGGCTGTCTCTGACGAGTCGACAAAGAAGCGCATTACCCCGGAGTTCTTCGCCCGGCATTCGATTGCCGATCTGGCGGGGCAATCGGACTATTGGCTGAACGAGCAGGGGCGCCTGACCTCGCCCATGGTGAGGCACGCGAATGCGACCCACTACCAGCCGATCTCCTGGCCGGAGGCATTCTCCATGATCGCGGATGAGCTCAATCATCTTGATTCGCCGGACCAGGCTGCCTTCTACACTTCGGGGAAGACCACCAATGAGCCTGCTTTTCTTCTGCAGCTGTTTGCCCGGCAATTTGGGACTAACAATCTCCCCGACTGTTCCAATATGTGCCACGAATCATCGGGAGTGGCCTTGACCGAGACGCTCGGCATCGGCAAGGGTGTCGCCACGCTCGAAGATATGGAGAGTACCGAACTCATCTTCATCTTCGGAAACAACCCCGGCACCAATCATCCGCGCATGCTGACCACCCTGCAAAAAGCAAAAGACCAAGGCGCCAAAATCATTGCTGTCAACCCTCTTCCCGAAGTCAGCCTGATGAGGGTAACCAATCCCAACCCGCAGGATTATTCCAATCCACTGGAGCTGCCCTTCGCGCTGCTGGGCAAAGGGCAGGCACTCGCCGATCTCTATCTGCCCGTGCGTGTGAATGGCGACGTGGCGGCCATCAAGGGCATTTTGAAAGATCTATTCGAGCGCGAGCGAGAGGGGCGTGCCGCAGCGATCGACCACGAGTTCATTCAGTCTTTCACCGAAGGCTTCGCAGAACTGCTGGCCGACGTAGAAGCAGCCAGCTGGGAAGAAATCATAGAGGAGAGCGGACTCACGCGAAACCAGTTGCGTACAGCCGCCGACATGTATGCAGCGTCGAAAAAGACCATTTGTGCCTGGTGCCTGGGCGTCACCCAACAGCGCAATGGTGTCCATAACGTGAACATGATCGTCAACCTACTGCTGGTGGGCGGTCATATGGGACGGCCCGGCGCGGGCACGGTATGTGTGCGTGGTCATTCGAACGTGCAGGGCGACCGCACCATGGGCGTCTGGGAGCGTCCGCCCAAGCCCTTCCTGGCCGCGCTGGGAAAAGAGTTTGGCTTTGAGCCGCCGCAAAAATGGGGATACGACACAGTCGAAACGCTGCACGCCATGTTCGCCGGAGAAGTGAAAGTGTTCTTTGCCATCAGCGGCAATTTTCTCTCCAATGTGCCGGACACGGTATACAGCGCGCACGCCATGCAGCGCTGCAAACTCACAGCCCACGTATCGACCAAGTTGAACCGTTCTCACTTGGTCACGGGAGAGCGAGCCTTGATCCTACCCTGCCTGGGCCGGAGTGAAGAAGACCTCCAGGCGACTGGCAAGCAGTGGCTCACGGTCGAGGACTCGATGGGCATTATCAACCCTTCGCAGGGCTTCCTGCCTCCTGCGTCACCGGACCTGATGAGCGATGTGGCGATCATTGCCAAGCTGGCGCTCGCTACTCTGGGATCTCGCACGAAAACCAAGTGGCTCGACTTCTCCGGGGACTACCACCTGATACGAGATGCGATCTCCAGAGTGATTCCAGGATTTGAGAACTTTAACGCGCGGATCGCCAATGAGAAATTTTTCTATCTCCCCAACGCCGCGAAGCATCGCGTCTTTAAAACCAGCTCTGGTAAGGCGAAGCTCACCGTTTGCCCCATTCCCAAGCACGACCTCAAAGCAGACGAACTTCTGTTAACCACCATCCGCAGCCACGATCAGTTCAACTCCACAATCTATGGCCTGAATGATCGCTATCGCGGCGTCTTTGACGGGCGCCGGGTTCTCTTTCTTAATCCGGTGGATATAGAGGCACTGAACCTCCGCGCCGGCCAGATCGTCGACATATACAGTCACTTTGAAGGAGAGGTCCGCAAGGCGCCCCGCTTTGCCATCGTTCCCTACGCCATCGCTCGCCGGAGCGCGGCAGCATACTATCCGGAGACGAATGTGCTGATCCCGATCCGCAGCGTTGCCGCCAAGAGCAATCAGCCCGCGGCTAAATGTATTCGCATCACGTTGACCCCGGTGGAACCGTTCGAGGCACTGCCGTTTTCCAGGGCAGATCTCGATCACAACATGGATCGAGCCGTGCCCCGCGTTCCGTGATCTTGAAGAACGGCCGCACATGCTATCCTTGCGCCCATGCGCCTGCGATCTTGTGCAAGCTTCCTTGTCGCTCTGCTTCTCTCCGTGGTTCCCCTGTACGCGCGGGTTCTCCGGGTCGAGGTAGCTTCCCGTACCACCGTTCTCAACGGCAAGCAGTTCGGAAATGCGGGGTCCTACGAGCGCATTACCGGCCGCGTCTACTTCTCACTCCCCGTGGCCAATGCGCGTAACCAGCGCATTGTTGATCTTCGCAACGCGGTGAATCTGAAGAACGGCGAAGTGGAATTCTCGTCGGACTTCGTTGCTGTCCGCCCGAAAGATGCTCATCTGGGCAATGGCTCCATGCTGCTGGAGGTCCCCAACCGCGGCAATGCACGGATTCTCACCGTCGTCGATGGCGGCGATGAAGAGCTGGCCCACGACGCAGGGGACGCGTGGCTCCTGCGCAACGGCTACACCATCGTGAGCGTCGGGTGGCAATGGGATGCGCAGGCTCCTGGGCAGCTCCGATTCTTTGCCCCGATCGCGAAGGAAAACGGAAAGACCATCACCGGCCTGCTACGCGGCGACCTGATGCGGTTCACCGCGACCCCGGAGATTCCCCTCGGGCACATGATGGAGGGCCACCTCGGCGGAGTGGAGTACCCGGTTGCCGCTCTGAATGACCCACGCAATGTGCTCACGGTGAGAAGTTCTCGTGAGGCGCAGCGTACCGTGATTCCTAGCACCGAATGGCAGTTCGCCCATACAGTCAATGGCAAGCTCGTCCCTTCAGACCGGTTTATTCATTTGAACGGCGGCTTCCAGCCAGGAAAGATTTACGAATACGTCTATGTTGTCGCCAACCCGGTCGTGGCTGGCGGTGGCTTCGCCGCCATACGTGACTTTGCTTCCTATTCCAAGCACGATCCCCGCGCTATAACGCCGGTGGAGCGGGTCTATGGTGAAGGCATCTCGCAAAACGGGCGCTTTCTACGTGACTTTCTTTACCAGGGCTTCAATGCGGATGAAGAAGGCAGGATTGCACTCGACGGCGTTCTTGCCCATATAGCGGGAGCCGGCCGCGGCAGCTTCAACTACCGTTTCGCCCAACCCTCGCGCGATGCGCAGCCTACCTCGTCGGTCTTCTTTCCTACCGACATTTTTCCCTTTACCGATCAGCCTGAGGAAGACTCCATGGCTGGGGAGACTGCGGGGGTGCTCGACCACGCTGCCTCGGACAACGTTGTGCCCAGAATCTTCTTCTCCAACACGGCTTATGAATATTGGGGCCGGGCGGCGGCTCTCATCCACGTAAGTGCCGATGGAAAGCAGGATGCGCGCATCTCCGATCGGGTGCGCATCTACCATTTTGCCGGGCTGCAGCATTTTACCGTTCCGTTTCCGCCGGAGAAGGGAACTGGGGATCTCCTGGGACAGCACCCGCAATCGCCGCTCCCGGTCAGGTATTTCTGGCGCGCCATGATTGCCAACATGGATGCGTGGGTGCGCAGTGATACTCCACCTCCGCCCAGCAGCTATCCGAAGATCGCTGATCACAACCTTGTGCCCCTGAGCGAATATGCATTTCCCCGAATCCCCGGAGTCAATCTACCGCAAGAGGCCAATCAGGCGTATCGCCTGGATTACGGGCCCAACTGGCAGCAGGGAATTCTAACGGTCCAGCCGCCTAAAGTCGGGCCGGCCTTCCCCGCGCTTGTGCCCCAGGTCGATGTTGACGGAAACGAGCGCGATGGCATTCACCTGCCGGAGATCACCGTGCCCCTCGCGACCTACGCCGGTTGGAATCTTCGTGATCCATCCATCGGTGCGCCCGATCAACGGGTTGCGTTTGAGGCCTCTTATCTGCCCTTTCCCAAGACTGTTGCAGATCGCCAGAAGACGGGTGATCCGCGCCAGTCGATCGCGGAACGCTACGCGGGAAGGGAAGACTATCTTGCCCGATATAAGGCTGCCGTCGACGGCCTGGTGCAACAACGATGGATTCTGCCCGAAGACCGCGCAGAGCTGCTGCATCGCGGCGAGCAGGAGTGGATCGAAAGTGTGCAGTGAATTACCACCGAAAAGGATACAAATGACTTCGAGGAACATTTCTCGCCGTGAACTCCTGCGTGGGTCCATGGCTGTTGCGGCGCTTGCGTCGGCGCCAGGGCTGGTACGGGCTGCCAGTGGACAGAGGACACTGGCTTATGTGGGAACCTACAGTACTCCGGTGGACGGGGGTGGCAACGGAAAGGGAATCTACCTGTTCGAGATGAATCCCACGACCGGCGAGCTGACCCTGATCGAGCTGGCCGCGGAGGCCCGCAATGCCGGGTGGCTTTCGTTCGATCCCTCCGGGCGATTCCTATATGCCGCCAACGAAGTTACAGACTATGAGGGTAAGAGCGGTGCGGTCAGCGCCTATGCAGTGGACCGGAAAACGGGGAAGCTTCATCTGTTGAACATGGTCAGCTCCCAGGGGGCGGGTCCGGCACACTTGAGCGTTGATGCTTCGGGCAAATATGTGTTTGTCGCAAACTATGCCGGCGGTACGGTAGCGGTGTTGCCCATACAGTCTTCAGGCGCACTGGGCGCCGCCACATACGTTCACCAGGACACGGGCTCTGTTGGTCCCAAGGTTCCCACAAGCGCTCCCCCAGGAAGCTTCGCGTTCAGCGGGCACGACAAGCCGCATGCGCACATGATCCAGGCTGACCCGAGCAATCACTTCGTCCTGCAAACAGACCTGGGGCAGGACCGGATTTATGTTTCCGCTCTCGACGCCGGCTCGGGGAAGCTATCGCCGGTCGCCGGTTCTCCCTTTTCCGTGCCTCCAGGCGACGGGCCGCGGCACTTTACCTTTCATCGCAATGGGCGTTGGCTGTACTCGCTGCAGGAAGAAGCATCCACGGTGACGTTCTTCCATTTCGACCCGGCGACGGGATCGCTTAGCCCTCAGCAGACCATTTCCACGCTGCCCCACGGATTCAAGGGAACCAATTTCACCGCGGAGATCCTGCTCTCACCGGATGGCCGGTTTCTCTATGTGTCCAACCGGCTTCACGACACAGTCGGTATCTTCTCGCTCAACCACGAGGGAAGGTTGACGTATGTGGGCGAAGCATCCACCATGGGCGACTACCCAAGGCACATACAAATTGCCCCCGGGGGCGCATTTCTCTACGCATGCAACCAACGCAGCGACGCCATTACGTCGTTTCATGTTGATCGCAATACGGGGCTGTTGCGTTTCACTGGGCAATACGCGGGGGTAGGTACCCCGGCATGCATTGTCTTCATGACGTAAATCCGCCTTCGTCGTGTTCGCACAACGGCGACGGCTTCAGAGTCTTCGTGAGAATTCGCGCCTTGAAGGGTACGGCCTTTAGGCCGTACGTTTAGCAGCCAAGGTGATCGGCTTCAGCCGCTGAGGGCCGCATAAGCAAGCACAAGAGATGCCCTCGGGGGCTAGAGAGTCTGCGTGAGAACCTGGACAAAGAGACCGCAGTCCGTGCCCCGGAACTCCCGTTAATAGTTGGTGAGCGGCTCCTTAGGCCCGGAGGGCCGGCCCGCTAAACGTAAGCCCAGCCCGGAAGGGCTGGGATATCGATTGCATGGATGATCCGAGCGCCGGAGGCGCGGCACCAAACCTGTTAGCGCAACCACAATCCTGTGAATCCAGTGCCGCGCCTACGGCGCTCCGGCGTGTTGTGGCATCGTGTCCCAGCCCTTCCGGACTGGGCTTACGTTTAGCGGGGCCGGCCCTCGGGCCTAAGGAGCAGCCCACCCATAGCAGCAAGAAACCAGGTTCTCACGCAGACTCTAAAGCCCGTCCTACTTGGGCCAATTTAATGTACGGGCTGAAGCCCGCACCCTTCCAGCCCCCCGCATTTGTGGTGAGAAATGCAGCCTAGTAGACTCGGTTCAGCATGATGCCTCGCGTCGTAACAGCAAGTCTACTGGCCCTGATCATCTATCCACATGTCGTTTCAGCCCAGGGAACCCGTATCTGGGTTCAATCCCGCTACGAAGAATTTGAAAAAGGCCAACCGGAAACCACCGCGATTTCCAGCCGCGGATACCTGGAGGCGGGTCCCGCTCTGAAATCGGTGTTGTTGACGCCTTCCACGTATATCTGGGATGTAGCTTCCGACAGCCAGGGCAACGCCTACGTGGCCACCGGCTCGCCGGCAACCGTGCTCAAGGTAACCAGCGCGGGTGTGTCGACTAAATTGTTTTCAACCAAGGAGCTCACCGTGCAGGCTGTCCGGGTGGGCCCGGATGGCTCGGTGTACGCCGCGACAGTGCCAGGAGGCAAGGTCTATCGCATCAAGCCCGATCAGTCCGGCCTCGACGAAAGCAGCGCCACCGTAGTGTTTGACTTCGCGACCATGAGCCAAAACGCGACTTCAGCCAAGCCGGGTGATCAGGCTCGCTACATCTGGGATCTGGCATTTGACGCGCAGGGAGCGTTGTATGTCGCGACTGGCGGACCGGCCGCTATCTATCGCGTCGACGTATCCTCGGCCACCCCTCATGCGGAGATCTTTTTCCAGAGTGACGAGCAGCATATTCGCTGTCTCCTCTTTCAACCCAACGGGGACCTCATTGCAGGCAGCGATGGAGGCGGTCTGGTTTACCGCATCGGCAAGGACCGCAAAGGCCTGGTGATTTTCGACACCCCCAAGCGTGAGGTTACGGCGCTGGCTCAATCTGCGGATGGCCGGTTGTACGTCGCAGCTGTTGGTGAAAAGACCAAGAGCACTTTACCGCCGCTGCCGGTGCAGGGAATCGCGGTGGCCACCGCGACGATTACCATCGTGACCCCCGGCTCGGTTCAGGCTTCGAGCAGCAATGGCCTTATTCCCGATGGCTCTGAAGTGGACGAACTGAGCCCCCAGGGAGCTCCGCGCAAGCTCTGGGCTACCCGCGAGGACGTGATTTATGCCTTGCACTCTACCCCGCAGGGACTTCTGGCCGCCACCGGCAATCGGGGCTGAATCTATCGTGTTCAGGAAGACGGCTCCTTCTGGGACCTGGCTCACGCCGCAACCGGCCAGGCAACGGCGTTTGCCGCGGCTCCGGATGGGCTCTACGTAGCTACCAGCAACACCGGCAGGCTGTATAAGCTGGCAAACCAACCTGCAGCCCAGGGCACCTACTTGAGCGACGTGCTCGATTCAGGGGTGTTTTCCCGGTTCGGCCGGATGGAAGTGAACGCCGATGGGAGCGCAGGAAGTTACGAGATCTTCGCTCGCTCCGGCAATGTAGAAAATCCGGAGCGGAACTGGAGTGAGTGGCGCAAGATCACCCCAGATGCCGGCACTTCCGGCCTTCCCTCCGCGCGATTTGTTCAGTGGAAAGCGGTTCTTTCCCCAGGCGCTCGGGTCGATTCTGTAGGTATCAATTACCTGCCGGTGAACATCGCTCCGGTTGTGGATGAGATTGCCGTCGAGCCGGGAGCGAGAGCGAACCAACCAGCTCCACCGAGCGGCCAACCGCAGCAGGTAACCATCAATCTGCCCTCTGCGCAAAACGCTATCAGCTACAGCCAGGATCCCTCCACAGCACCTTTAACCGCGGTCCGCGACCGCACTGCTGTAACTGTGCGCTGGTCAGCGCACGACGACAATGGCGACGAGTTGGTTTTCGACGTTTACGTTCGAGGAGACGGGGAAAAGAACTGGCGTTTGCTCCGGTCGCGCGTGAGCGAGCGTTTTTATTCCTTCGACTCCATCCGCATCCCCGACGGTGGTTACCGCGTGCGCGTAGTGGCCAGCGATGCTCCCGCGCATGTTTTGGGTGATGCGCTCGCGGGTGAGCGGGAGAGCGATCACTTCATCATCGATACCACTCCGCCGGTGCTGACCGGGCTGCAGGGCAATCTGCAATCCGGCGTGTTGCATGGCAGCTTCGTCGCGACCGACGCCACTTCTCCGATTGTCCGCGCGGAGTATTCACTCGATGCCGGTCGATGGCAGGTTCTCGAGCCGGTCGGAAAGCTCTCTGACGCGCTGAGCGAGCACTACGACTTCAGCATCCCGCTCGCGTCGATCCCCGTGCGGCCCACTCCAGATGAGCCGGAGGGATCGCCGCCGCCGGTTACCGACGCGCAGGAGCATATCCTTACCGTTCGCGTTTACGACCGGTACGACAACGTGAGCGCGGCAAAGACCGTCCTCCACTAGGCACCGATGCGCTTCGAACTTTTTGTCGCCGTGCGCTACCTGCGAGCGAAGCGCCGCCAGGCGGTCGTGGGCGTGATCACCGTGATTTCCATAGTCGGTGTGGCGGCAGGTGTCGCTTCGCTGATCATTGCCCTGGCCATTACCAACGGCATGCGCCGGGATTTGCAGGACCGGCTGCTGGGCTCCACAGCGCACGTGCAGTTGATGCGCGTTGCCAGCGACGGAATCCGCGACTGGCGATCGCTGACTGCGAGGCTGCAGCAGTTGCCCCACGTAAAGGCGGCTGCGCCAGGGCTGTACGAGCAGGTGCTCATCTCGCGCGGCGCTCGCTCCAGCGGGGCGCTGATCGAAGGCATCATCCCGCAACAGGAACGCGGCGTGAGCGATCTGTTGTCCAATGTGACCCTGGGCAGCGCTGCTGCCCTCAATCCACCACCCAGGGGCAGCGGTGATCAGGCCACGCCCCCCATCGTCATCGGGCATGACATGGCGGACACCATCGATGCCAAGGTGGGAAGCAAAGTACTGATCACCAGCCCCCAAGGGGCCCTCACGCCGTTTGGGCTTCTCCCGAAATTCCAGTATTTTCGCGTTGTGGGCATCTTTCATACGGGCTTCTACCAGTACGACTCGAGCATGGCGTTCACCAGCCTTGCGGATGCGCAACGCCTTTTTGGCGAACCCGATGTAGTGTCGATTATTTCTTTCAAGGTGGACGATCTCTATCGTGCCGATCAGATCGGGCGCGCCATCGAGCAGGCCGCGGGACCGGGATTTCTGACCACGAATTGGATGGAACAGAATCGTCCCCTCTTCCGTGCGCTGCAGTTGGAACAGATCGTCACCTTCATCGTGATTGGCCTGATCGTATGCGTCGCCGCCCTGAACATCCTCACCGCGTTGACCATGATGGTGATGGAAAAAACGCGGGATATTGCGGTCTTGATGTCGTTTGGCGTCAAACCGCGCCAGATCAGGACAATTTTCCTGCTACAGGGGTTACTGATCGGCTTTACAGGGACCCTTTTGGGCTTGATCGCCGGCTACAGCCTCGCCTGGATCGGAGGTCACTACCACTTTATTCATCTCTCCGCTGAGGTGTACTCCATCGACTATCTCCCCTTCGCTGCGCGCTGGACCGACGGAGTGATTGTGGCGGCAGTCTCCCTTGCGGTGTCGCTTCTGGCGACTCTTTATCCCTCCCGCTCTGCCGCCAGGGTACTGCCCGCTGAGGCTCTACGCTACGAGTGAAAGCAGGCTCGAATCGCAGCCGCCACCTTGCGCATCATAATGCTGTGGATAACGTGGTCCGAGGTAACCGCCTCACAGGAGAAGTGAACAAGGGTACTAATGTATTTTGAAGCACCCAATCACAAACCCTCTTCCGTAGAGGGGTGCATTAGTGATACATGAAGATAGGTCGCGATTGATTACCGACCTCAGAGGCAGATGAATGGAACTGGGCGCCGCCGCAGACGAAGCCACCGCAGGCCGCCTGGGGACGCTCGGCAGCCGTCCAGGTGAGCCGGTCCCCGAGCTGGGGCCCACGCTCGTGGACGTGCGCGATTTGCGCAAGGTGTACGGAAAGCTGGTTCTTTTTGAAGCAATCAACTTTCGTGTGAGAAGGCAGGAAATGCTGGCCATCGTCGGCCAGTCGGGTGCGGGAAAAAGCACCTTGTTGCATATACTTGGGGCGCTTGATACAGCCTCCGCGGGTGAA
>Ga0137412_10003613_pt1 | contig 12324 bp, 10 predicted proteins | sample CZODoug2_1_16fun_FD_122160 | JGI IMG/M metagenome (GOLD analysis project Ga0137412, IMG submission 122160) | Vadose zone soil fungal communities from Angelo Coast Range Reserve, California, USA - CZODoug2_1_16fungal (Hybrid Assembly) | ecosystem: Environmental > Terrestrial > Soil > Vadose zone...
GTGTCCATGCAGGACCAGTACAACCTGATCATGCGCGAGGAGGAGCGGGAGATGTTCCCGTTCTGCCTGGACCAGGGTGTCGGCGTGCTCCCCTACAGCCCGTTGGCCCGGGGTCGGCTGGCCCGTGATCCCGACGTGTCCACTGTGCGCGGGGGCACCGACGCGTTCGCCCGGGTGTGGTACCAGCAGGCGGTGGAGTCGGACAACAAGGTGGTTGAGGCCGTGGCTGCGATCGCCGCTGAGCGTGGCGTGTCGAGGGCTCAGATCGCTCTGGCCTGGGTGCTGCGCCACGCCGCCGTCACCGCTCCGATTGTCGGGGCGACCAAGGAACGCCACATCACAGACGCGGTGGCCGCCGGCGAACTGGAGCTGTCCGACGACGAGGTCGCCCGGCTCGAGGAGAACTACGCGCCGCGCGCTCCCGAAGGGTTCTGACCGGCACTGCCGCCGGCCCCTTACAACTCATGATCAAAGGGCCTGAGCGCTGCTCGGTGACCCCGAAAGCTGCCTTGGTGTCTTGTTGATCACTGAATCGGAAGGAGGCTCGATGACCGTCAACACTGCCGAACTCGCACCGGCGACCAGGGCCAACCGCGTTGCAGGCTGGGCCGGGCTGGCACTTAGCGCGCTGGTCAGCCTGTTACTGCTGGTTGACGCCGCGAGCAAGTTGCTGGCCTCGCACGCGGAGGTGGCCGGCGCCGCCGTGATCGGCTTCACCGCCAACACCCTCCCGGTGATTGGCGCGCTACTGCTGCTCAGCGTGGTGCTGTACGCGGTGCCGCGTACCTCGGTGGTCGGCGCGGTGCTCATCACCGCCTACCTGGGCGGCGCACTCTGCGCCACGCTGCGAATCCACGCACCGCTGTTCCCCGTGCTACTCGCGCCGGTGCTGGTCGCCGTCCCGGTGTGGCTCGGGCTCTACCTACGCAGCCCCGCGCTACGCCGACTCGTGCACAGCGGACTATGACCACGGCGTGCTGAAGGCAGCTCGCTCTCACATTCGGCCCCCCGGTTCCGCCCCGGCTCACCTTTGGTGCGTTCGCCAAGACCTGCGTCCCGAGATGAGACGATAGGTTCTCATAGAGTGGGCGCATGTTGGTGGAACCGACCTGGCCCCGGGTCCTTGAAACACTTGTGAACGGCGAGAATCTTTCTATCCAGCAATCTGCCTGGTCGATGGGCCAGATCGTCGCAGGCGAAGCCACGCCCGCCCAGATTGCCGCGTTCCTTATGGGTTTGCGGATAAAAGGGGAAACGATCGACGAGATCGTGGGATTTCGTGACGCTGTGCTTGCGGCCGCGACGCCGTTGGGCGTGCCGTCCGCGGTGCTCGATATCGTCGGCACGGGAGGCGACCCATACGGCGCGGTCCTCAACATCTCCTCGGTCGCCGCGATCGTTGCGGCGGCATCCGGCGTGCCCGTCGTCAAGCACGGAAACCGTGCCGCCAGCTCCTCCTCAGGTGCTTCAGACTTCCTTGCGGCACTTGGTGTTCGAACCGATCTCAGCGCCGACGGCGTCGCTGCCGTGTTCCGCGAGGTCGGGATCACCTTCGCGTTCGCCGGTCTACTACATCCCGGGTTCCGGCATGTCAGCGGCGTGCGTCAGGAGATGGGCGTTTCGACGCTGTTCAACGTGCTCGGACCACTCTGCAATCCGGCGCGCCCGGAAGCGTCCGCGGTGGGTGTTGCCAACGCCGACCGGGCGCCGCTGATCGCTGGTGTCTTCCAGACCCGAGGCGCTACAGCTCTGGTATTCCGCGGCGACGACGGCATCGACAAGCTCACAACCACCGGACACAGCCACGTCTGGGAAGTCAGTCAAGGCTCCATCAGGGAGCACGACCTCGATCCGAGGGAATTCGGCATTCCGCGGGTCACCATCGATACAATTCTAGGTAAAGGACCTGACTACAACGCATCGGCAGCGCGGATGGTTCTCAACGGTGAGAATGGCGCCGTGCGAGACATCGTCCTCCTGAACGCAGCGGCAGGCATCGTCGCCGCCGGCCTATCCAAGCAGCCCGATCATTTCAACCGCTCGATCACCAGCCGCTTTCAGTCAGCACTCGGGAACGCCTCTGAAGCGGTAGATAGCGGCGCCGCACGCGACAAACTTGAAGCGTGGATCGCCGCCACGCACAGAACACCTAACTCGCGGAGTGTCGCGTCGATGCGGGCCCGTCCTGGAGGGTTGGGGTAGGTCCATTTCCATGTGATGAGACGCCGCCGCCAGGTCAGCAGAGTGGCTGGTGCCGCCGCATCAACCCGACCATGTCTGCTGCGGCAAGAAGGTATACCGCTGAACCACGTCCCAATTTAGCTCGACACCCAGCCCGGGCCCCTCGGCTGACATGATCCGCCCGTTCACGATCTGCGGCGGCCGGATCAACAGTTCATCGCGTAGCGGATTGGGACTCACGTCGTACTCGATCCATCGCGGACGGGGCGGGTATGACGAGGACGCTGCCTCCGGACTGATGCTCTGCACCCAGTGCAACGCTGCCATGAGGCCGATCCCGCTGTCCCACACCGCCGGAACGACACGACGATTGGCGGCACGGGCAAGATCGGCCACCGAACTTGCGGCTGCGAAGCCACCGCACGCGCACAGGTTGGGTTGGACCACATCCACTGCGTTCGCGCCGATCAACGCTGCGAACTCGGAGCGCCCGGCGTGCGCCTCCCCTGCCGCTAGAGCCATTCCGGCGCGATCGTGCAGCCACCGGTAACCAGCCAGATCCCAGGGTGGCACTGGTTCTTCGTACCACTCAATGTCGCAATCCCGGATGCGCGCCATGCTCGCGAGCGCCAGGTCGGCGGTGTAGTTAGCATTCGCATCCGCCATCAGCACCGCGCCCGGGCCGAGGATGTGCCGAGCCAGGCCCATCCGAGCCTCGTCATCGACAGGACCCCGTCCGATCTTGACCTTGACTGCAGCCATCCCATCGGGCAGTTCCTGTAGCTGCCGCTCTAACCCAGCGAGGCCATCGGATGTAAACCAACCACTTGTGGCGTAAGGGACGACCTCCCGGCCAGCGGCTGGTGCACCGAGCAGCGTGTGCACCGGCACGCCGCGGCTGCGACCAAGCAAATCGTGGATCGCGATGTCGACGCCGCTGTAGGCCGCCATAAGCAGGCGATCACCCGCGAAGTGATAGCAGCGGCTAACCGTACGAGCCCAGATATGTGCATACTCGTCGACGTCGTGGCCGACGATCGCACCCGAAACAAACTCCACGGCGGCCCGCAGCAGGCTCACCGGGCCTCTGGCCTCCCCGATGCCTTGGACGCCGGTGTCGGTCTCCACCATCACCACGGAGAATTCGCGCGAATTGATCTCCGCCTGCGCCGAGCCGTATCGCTGCTCAGGTCCCGGCGTGTAACGCAGCCCAATGTGCGAAATCGAGGCGATCTTCATCGGTCGTCATTCTTCGAATCGAAGTACCTGTCCCAGAACGTGATGCGCGCGATGTCGGGCGTCGGCCCGGCGTACGGGTCGGCCCTCAGGTGCATCGATGTAGGCGCGGCCGGGGCGAACCGATGCCAGAATGGATCGCCTCCGCCGTTCGGGTCGCCGCCTGTCATGAAACGCACCCAGTAGCGCATCATGTGCTCGGACGCCGCGTGATCCTGCTCCGTCCAGGACCATGGTCGCGCCGACATCGTCCCGAACAGGTAGTAAACGTCGCTAGCGTGGTAGGCACCGAGCTCGGCGGCGGTGTTTTCCACGTAGGATTGGTCGCGCGGCACGGGAGGTACCTGCTCGAAGCGGTAGTGCCAGGCCGCGTGCCCGGCGGCGGCATGCGCACGCGCGGCAGCGAAGTTCTGCCAGATGAAATTGCGGTAACCGATTACTTGACGCGCAACGCGTTCCGTGGAAGCTGGCGAGTCAGTCGGGAATAGCTTAGTGAACCGCTTGTAGTTAGCCTCTAGCTCCCGGCGCGCGGTCGCCTCGAAGTCCTCCACCGCCCACAGCGGCGGCATGATCGACCAGTCGTCGGCCGTACTTCCAGTCAGCATCGGCACCGCGGCTTGACGAGCTTGACGAAAGACGGTGCTGACATCGCTCGGCAACAGCGTCCCGTCGACGATAAGCCACGAGGTGTCGAACCGCCCCGGCGGGCGTGGCGACGGCACTGCGTCGACATGTCCGTCGATGGTTACGGCCTGCACGAGCGCGGCAGGTAACGCCCGCAACTCGTCAGCGGTCCGCGCGCCAATTGCTGCTGAGAGCCGGACTCCGCTGTTCTCGGCTGCCGCCAGGTCCTGCATGCGGTCCCCGGTACCCGCGGTGTCGCCCACCGGGCCGAAGGTCGCTCCGCTGTGCAAGGCGACACGGTGGAACAGACCCGCGGCGGCGGGGACTGCCATCAGCGCACTCGTCGACATCGCACCGGCCGACTGGCCAGCCAACGTCACGGCGTCCGGATCACCTCCGAATGCCCGGATGTTGTCCTGCACCCATCGCAACGCGGCAAGCTGATCCATGAGGCCATAATTTCCGGAGGAGCCGTGCACGGACTCCACGCTCAACGCGGGATGCGCGAGGTAGCCGAGTCGCCCGAGGCGATAGTTCACAGTGACGACAACCACCCCCCGACGGGCCAGCTCCGTGCCGTCCGACAGCGGAAGGGCTCCGGATCCAATCTCCAGCGCTCCGCCGTGCAGCCATACCAACACCGGCAGTCGATCGTGGCCCGAGACGCCGGCCGTCCAGACGTTCAGATACAGGCAGTCCTCGCTTTGGCGTTCCAAGCCGAAGAAACCGATCGAGTCGGCGCGGCGGTCGGCCTGGACGCACCTTGGGCCGAACTCCGTCGCGGGCCGGTCCCCAGCCCACGACAGCATTGCGGCCGGCGGACGCCAGCGCAGGGCCCCGGTCGGCGCGGCGGCATATGGGATTCCCCGGAAGACGCGAACGTCCCCGTCCGCGACGCCTATCACCACTCCAGACGCCGTCCACGCCCTATCCGCCGATCGCTTCACGCGAGCAGCAGGTGAAAGAAGGGCTTCCACTGGTTGCCCAGCTGGCGCTCGCGGCCGAAGTCCGACTCCGCAATCGTCGACGGCAACTCCACCTCATCTCCCTTCTTTTACGACGTCGGCGCGCGGCACACCCATAGAAAAGGCGCCGACGAACCGCATCACGCCGTTGGGAATTACTTGACATGCACGGAGTAGAGGCTTGTCCAGTGTCCGTCGCCGAAGCGGACAATTTCGACGCTGGCCCATGGATTCATATTGGTCTTACTGGTGGTTGCGGTGACACCGTCCGGCAGCAGTGGCAACGACACGTTGGACAAGCTTTGCGACGCGGCAATGATTGACTGCCGGCTAAACGTGCCACTGGCCATAGCCTGTTTCAGGACCGCCACAGTGCCCGCACCATTCACCCAGCCGACTGCGGTGTATCCGTAAGTATCCACGCCTGGGTCGGTTCCGACTGCCGCGAGATAGGTCTTCACGTCGGCGCGGGTGGCGTAGGCGGGATTGCCGGGATCGATGCAATACGTGATGCTGCGAACATTAGTGGCATTGGCTCCCGCGGCCTTCATCACCGACGGGAACGCGCACTGGTCGATAACGTAGGTGGTTGGTTTCCACTCGGTCTGCGCTAGTGCGTTGAGTGCAACCGGACACTGGGTCGGAGAGACCGCCAACTGCAGGAAGTCGGCCTTGTTGGCAAGCGCCTGCAGCTGAGCCGCCGGAGCCGAGGTCTGGGTCGGGTCCAGCTTCTGGATCGGCAACACCGTGATCCCCTCCGCCTCCGCCCTCGCCTTGACTGCCTGCGCCACACCATTGCCTGTGTCGTTCTGGACTGCAATTATGCCTAACGTCGCGCCCTTGGGCTTCGCCTTGACAATGTCGGTGGCGATGGCAGTCGCCTCGGCGGCAAAAGGTGTGGTCGCCGGCAGGACCCCTGGGTACTTGCCGGCAGCCAGATCAGGGTTACCAGACGCGACGAAAACGTTCGCCATGCACGACTGCACCGCGATCGGCGCTATGGCGAGGTTCTGCGGCGTCGAGCTGATCCCCGCTAGCGTGTCCACCTGATCCTGCGTGATCAACTTCTGAGCGTTCGCGACAGCCTGCGCCGGATCCCCCTTGTCATCGAGGATCGTCACATCCAGCTTTCGGCCGTTGATCCCCCCCTGGCTGTTCACGTAGTCGATGTATTTCTCGAATCCGACACTTAGCTGACCCAAGGCTGACTCCTGACCGGACAGCGGCGCCGACACCCCGATCTTGATGTCTCTCGAGATGGTGTCGCTCGCGCTGGACGGACAGTTCGAATTGCCGTCTCCTGAGGCCCGCGCCTTCTGCGGGCCTCCGCACGCGGTAACTAGGCCTAACATGGTGCACACAGCAATCGCGGCCAAGGCTGCTCTGCCCGGTCGAACCATGCAGGTTGTCCTCTCAATGGGGTTGGATTCCGATCGCGGAGCTCCGCCGGTCACGACCGGACGGCCGCGGTCTGGGTATCCGTGCTTCGCGCTGGCGTGCGGCCGGAATCTGGCTCGACCTCTCGACCGTCGAGGGCCGAGTCGCGTACCGCTGGTGGTTTGGGACGGCGCCCGACCGGTGGCGGCAAACGCCCGGCGAGACGGGTGATCCGGACCAGCAGACCGTCGAGCCCGTCCGGTGCGACGAAAACGGCCACAATGATTGCGCCGCCGAAGACCACTCCGGCTATGGGACCCGAAACAAACTGACTCGTGTAGTACGGCAAGTAGACGTAAACCGCACCGCCGATGATCGATCCGCGCAGGGTGGCGGCGCCGCCCACTACGGTGGCTACCAGGAGTTCGATGCTTTGTTCGAGGCCGAACTGGGACGGCGAGATGACACCGATCGAAGCCACCATAAGCGCACCGCCCAACGCGCCGAGGGCACCGGCGACAGCGAATGTCAGCGCCTTGACGGTCGAGATCCGGATGCCTGCCGCGGCCGCCGCGATCTCGTGGTCGCGGACTGCCAGAAGGGACCGGCCGATACGGCTGCGGACCATGTTGTGCACCAGCAGCCCGGCGATGACAAGGCATCCGCCAGAAATCCAGAACCCCCAGATTTGCTGCCCCTCCAGTCCATACAGCCCGGCCCAGGCGGGGGGCTGCCACTGTAGGTTGAAGATGCCGTTGTCACCGTTGGTGAGGTCCGCGAACCGCCGGAGCAGACCAGGGAAGATCGCGCCAACCGCGAGCGTGACCAGTGCCAGGTACAGCCCCCGCAGCCGCAATGCCGGCGCGCTGACCGCCAGGCCCACGACGAACGCCAACACCACCGACACAATTATCGCAGGCAGGTAATACCAGTGGTACTTCCAGACCAGCACACCCGCGCCGTATCCACCCAGGCCAAGGAAGGCGGCATGCCCGACCGAGATCTGACCGGTGTAGCCGAACAACAGGTTTAGCCCCATGATCGCAATCGCGGCCCCGGCGGCGCTGGTCAGCAGAACGAGATGGAAGCTCAAGACTGCATATGGCAGGTAGTAGACGATCACTAGCCCCAGTACCGCCGCGGACAGCGACCATGGAACTCGCCGGCGCGCGGCCGCGATGACGCGGCCTCCGGCGCTAGACACGCTGCACCTGCGCGGTGCCGAACAGTCCACTCGGCCTCACCACTAGGACTGTGACGATGAGAGCCATGGCGGCCGCCTCCTTGAGTTCCTGACCGATCCATGACACGTAGACCGACAACATCGTCGTCGTCACAGCGACGGCGATCCCGCCAATCGCGGCGCCCTTCAAACTGTCCAGACCGCCTAGCGTGGCCGCGGCGAGCCCGTACAACAGGACGTCGAGCATCATCTGGGTCGACAACGTCGTGACTGGAGCTGTCAGCAATCCCGCGATCGAGCCGAGGGCACCCGCAAGTCCCCACGAGACCAACCGGACCCGCGCCGTCGAGATCCCAAGCAGGTCCGCCGACTGGGGATTTGCCGCTACGGCGCGCATCTGGAGGCCGATAGACGTCTTGCCGATCAGCAACGAGACGACGCACGTGAGCACGATCAGCGCGGCCAGGTCACCAACGACGTAGTAGTAGACGCGGGCGCCGGCGATGGTGAAGTAGTCGCCGACGGCGTTTGGGAAGATGCTCGGGAATCCGTGTGGGTTCGCTCCCCAGATAGTGCCGCTGAGGGCGTTGACTCCCAGATACAGGCCTGCCCCGATCAGCACTACCGCCCATCCCGGACGGTGCCGCAGTGGGCGGACGAGGAAGTAGTAGACCGCGGCACACACGACGAACCCGATCGCGATGGACGCGACCGCCGCTAAGCCCAGGGCCCAGCCGTGATTGATTAAAGAAAAAGCGATGAAGATTGTGAAAGTCCCGATCTCGCCCTGAGCGAAGTTCAGGGTGCGATTAGCGCGGTACACCACGACCAGGGCGATCGCCAGCAGCGAGTAAATCGACCCGAGGCTGATCGCCGACACGAGCGCCTCGACGAAGTGCGTCATGACTTCGTCTCCGTGCGACCCAGGTACGCGGCGACGAGTGAAGAGTCGTTATCCAGCGCTGTTGGAGCACCCTCCCAAACAATGCGACCGGTCTCAAGGACATACGCGTAGCTGGCCACCGAAAGAGCGAGTCGAGCGCTCTGCTCGACGATGAGCATTGACAGCCCGAGCGTAGAATTTAGCTCGCGGAACGCCTCGAAGATCTGCAGGGTCATTGCCGGGGATAACCCCAGACTCGGTTCGTCGCAGAGCAGGATCTTGGGCTCGGTGACGCAGGCCCGGGCGATCGCCAGCAGTTGTTGCTCGCCGCCTGACAGGACTCCGGCCGCTACGTCGCGCCGCTCGGCCAGTCGAGGAAAGCGGCTCAACCAGGTATCGACCGCCGCCGCCCGGCGGGACATAGGGAGTAGCAGCGCTCCCAGTCGAAGGTTGTCGATCACACTCAGCTCGTTGAACGTGCCTCGTCCCTGTGGAACCGAAGCGATCCCCAACCGGGCCGTGGCGGCCGGTGCGTGCCCGTTCAGACGCTCATCGTTCAGGACCCTCGAACCCTCGGACCGAATCTCGCCCACGATGCTTCGCATCAGGGTGGTCTTGCCGGCGCCGTTCGCACCCAGCAGGACCACGATCTCCCCCTTGCGGATCGCAAGGTCAAGCCCGTGCAACACGGCGGAGCTCCCGTAGCCGGCGCTGAGCCCCGAGATCGCCAGCACCGTGTCCTCGGCCGACCGGCGCGCGGCTCGGGCCTCGCCCTGCGCGGCGTCCGTGGGGCCGTTCGGTGTCGTTTGATGCCGTTCGTCCGTGGGAATCACACGGCCTCCCCGAGGAAGACGCGCATGACGTCCGGATGCTTGCGTACACTCTCCGGATCACCGTGGGTGATCATTGACCCCGACGCCATTGCGGCGACCGAATCACTGAGGCGCATTACTAGCCCGACATGGTGCTCGACCACAATCATCGTGAGGTTGAACTCCGACCGGATGCCGTTTATTACTCCGGCCAGCTCATCGACCTCGGATTCACGCAGGCCGTTGGCCGGTTCGTCCAGCAACAGCAGCCGTGGCCGCGACACCACGGCACGCGCGAGCTCGACCCGCTTGAGTGTGCCGAACGGCAACTCAGTCACCCGGTGCCGGGCAACCAGTTGCAGCCCGAGGAGTTCCAGTGCGTCGTCCGCTGCACGGGCGAGCCGCCGCTCCTCCGCTCGCATGCCGAGGCGGACCGTCGCTCGCGCCCAGCCCGCCCGGCCCTGGCTATGAGCACCGGTCATGACGTTGGTCCGGACATCCATGCTTGGGAACAGCGCGAGGTTTTGGAACGTGCGTCGAATGCCCAGGGACGCAAGGTCACTGGCGCGATGAGACAGTAACGACTCACCGGCGTACGCGATCGTCCCGGACTTCGGACGCACGGTGCGGGTGATGCAGTTGAACAGCGTCGTCTTCCCAGCTCCGTTCGGCCCGATCAGACCGCACACCGATCCCTCCGCGATGTCGAGGCTCAGATTGCTGATCGCTCGCACCCCGGCAAAATCAACGTTCAGGTCGCAGATACTCACCAGCGGCTGATCACCGCGCGCGGCGGCCGGGCGTTGTTCAGCAGCTGGCGTTGACTGGGCGGCCATCACTCCGACCTTCCGAAAAGGGCGATGAAAAGCTCATTGAAGTTTCCGGCCTGGCGCATCCGAGGCGAAAGCCGGGAGATTCCTATCACCGCCACTGCCATTTGCAGATCACCTCGCTGGACTGGTCGCGGTGAGCGACTGTCGCAGCGGCGCAGCAGCAGCGCAACTCGCGCGTATCACTGACCGGACAGTTGCCGGCGCAATATCCGTGCGTATGCGAAAAGCGGGGGTCTACCATCCGACGATCCGCTCGCGATCTAGTTAACGATTCCGGCACGACCGTCGAATACCCTAATCGTCGGCGGTCCTAAACGAGACGATCGCTGTGCCCTTCGCAAATCGCCTAAGTGGTCAAGTGGACGACGCCGGCGCGAACATGCAGCACCGTCCGCTTAGTGAGACGAATTGCTAGGCCGTGGCGACCCGCGCCGCCACGGTTTGCACAACCAGCCGCGAAAACGTTCCAGGTAGAGGAGAGGAGAGAAGAGATGGACGGCCCGCTCGCCGCGATTGTCGACGTCGTTGACAAGGCGGACTACGCCACGATCCGACCGTCGACGCGTGAGGCCCTGCTGGGCCATCTAGTCGACAGCGTCGGATGCGCCGCGGGCGGCTTCGACAGCGAGCCCGCCCGTCTCGCCCGCGAGATCGTGAGAGGCACGAGCGCTCCCGTCGCGGCTTCGGTTGCCGGTGTGCCGTCGCCGGTGCCGGTGGAACTCGCGGCCTTCGCCAACACCACCATGATCCGCTACCTGGACTACAACGACGCCGGTCGAGGCGGACACCCTAGTGACATGTTTGGGGCGCTGTTAGCCGTCGCCGAGGCCAGCGGGTCGTCCGGCAAGGATCTGCTCACGGCGGTGTACGTCGCCTACGAGGTTTACGAGTGCTTCACCGATGCGGTCTCAGTGCGGGACCGGGGGTGGGACCAGGGAGTGCACTGCTCTCTCGGAGCGGCTGCCGGACTGGCCAAACTGCTGGGACTGCCACCGGAGCAGACCGCGAACGCTCTCTCGCTCGCCATCACGCCGTCGATCCCGTTGCGCGTGGTACGTACGGGCGAGCTATCACATTGGAAGGGGTGTGCGACCGCGCATGCGATGCTCACCACGACCTTTGGTGTCCGTTTGGCACAACTCGGCATGACCGGACCGCCAGCCCCGTTCGAGGGCGCTGATGGAGTCTTCGATCAGGTGACTGGCCCGTTCGCCTTTGACTTCGGCCAACCAATCTCTGCCGCGGAGCGAGCGCACTACAAATATTACCCAAGCGAGTTCCACAGCCAGGTCCCGATCTACCTGATGACCGAATTGCGGGAGCAGGTCGCGCCGGAGGACATCGCCTCGATCGAGGTGGTCACGTTTCATCTCGCCTGGCACGAGATCGGCGGCGGGCAAGGCGACGCGGCGCAGAAATGGAATCCGCGGACCCGGGAGACAGCCGATCACAGCATGCCGTGGCTGATGGCGGTGGCACTGCGAGACGGTACGGTCTCGTCAGCGAGCTTCACTCCAGAGCTGATCGCGGACGCCGATCTGAGGAAACTGATGAGCCGCATTCAAGTGCGGCAGGATCCTGCGCTGACCGTTCGCCACCGGCAGCACCGTGAGTTTCCGGCCGAGATCACTGTGACCCTCAGCGACGGCAGTATGCGGCACCTGGCAGCCAACCACGCACCAGGCCAAGGCGGCAGGATGTCCCGGGAGCAGCTGAACACGAAGTTCGACTCGATGGCCACAACCGTGCTGTATGCGAAGCAAGCCCACTCGCTGCGCGACCAGCTCTGGGGGCTCGAGCAGGCCTCCAACCTGTCCGGTGTCGGCGCGCTGCTACGCGCCTTCCGCGCATGACACGCACCATGGGCGACCCCCGCCACTGCCTGGGAGCCGCACGATGAAGCGGGACACAGAGCTGCTGGTGGCGGGTGCGCATGTAGTCCTTTGGAGTTGGAGAATCAGCGATGCAGCATGCCACCGTTGACGGAGAGCACCTGGCCGGTGACGAAGCGGCTGTCAGCCCCGAGCAGGAAGGCGACCACACCGACCATGTCCTCGGGCCCGGCGTCGCGGTGGAGCGCCTGGGCGGCCTGCATCGCTTGCTTCTGGGCAGCCGAGACCGTGCCGCGGGGCACCTCGGTATAGGTAGGACCGGGAGAGATCGCATTGACCCGGATACCGTCGCCGCCGAGCTCGTGAGCCATCGAGTAAGTCATGCCGGCGACGCCGCC
>Ga0137412_10003615_pt1 | contig 12320 bp, 15 predicted proteins | sample CZODoug2_1_16fun_FD_122160 | JGI IMG/M metagenome (GOLD analysis project Ga0137412, IMG submission 122160) | Vadose zone soil fungal communities from Angelo Coast Range Reserve, California, USA - CZODoug2_1_16fungal (Hybrid Assembly) | ecosystem: Environmental > Terrestrial > Soil > Vadose zone...
GCCCAGTGCCCGGTACAGCACGGTCGGCAGCGACTCCAGGAGGGTGACCCGCCGGCCGAGCCGGACCGCCGCGGCGGTCCGGCTCGCACCCGACGAACCCGCCGCCGAGGACGGCGACGTGCGCCGCGGCCTCCAGGGCCGCGCGCAGCGCCACCGCGTCGTCGACGGTCCGCAGCTGGTGCACTCCCGGACCCGCGACGCCGGGCAGCGTGCGCGCCCGCACACCGGTCGTGCCAGGGAGCGATTGCCCGCAGGAGGTCGCGGTGCGGCGAACGCAAGTTGGCGAGGCTGGAGTCCTCCAGCGCCCTGTCTTAGGAACAGCGGGCTTGCCGATCTGCATGCTGGTGCTCGTTGGACTCCGAGTCGGCGAGCCTGTCGCTGCAAGAGGGCGGCAAGTTGCTTCTTGTGCGACCGAGACCACGTCATGCCAGTGATCAGCTGGCGTTGGTCCAGGCGCCTTGTGCAGCGCTCGACTAAGAATGGCTTCGCCGGCGCTGACCGGAGTACAGCTATCCGGCCTTGTGGCCCGCGCGGGCGACGCCCGCCAGATCGTCCATGGCCTCGGCGCATACCTGGGTGGCGCTCAGCAGCGCCTGGATACCGGCGAGGCACTCGTCCGGGACCTTCCAGAATGTCGATCGGCCCCGGCGCTCCGACGTGAGCAGTCCCGCTGCGGTGAGCACACGGGTGTGATGCGAGATGGTCGGTTGGGTCCGCCCTAGCGGTTCCTCCAGATCGCAGGAGCAGACCTCACCCTGCGACGCAACTAGAGACAGCAACCTCAGCCGGACTGGGTCGGACAGCACCGTGAACACGGACGTGATAGACGCCGCTGTCCGTTCCGACAGGGGTGCCTCGGAGATGGACACGCACCAATACTCCGCGGCCGGCGGGTTGCTGGAGCCTGCCTGCCGAGCCACCGTCACGGGCCTCCTCGAACGCGACACAGTATACTAATCGTAGCACCTCGGACGTGGTGCGCTTCTCGCCAGGATCGCGATCTAGGTGGACTGAGCAATCCGGTCGGGCAGTTGTACGGCTGCCCACAGGGCCAGACAAAGCTGTCGCAGCTCACCTGCTACACCATGCCGGTTGTAGCTCCTGAGGAGCAGCGATCAGGGCACGTTCCCGGTTTCGCCTCGCCGTCGGCTGCAATTGGGCCAGCCGCTCACCGGCTCCGGGCGGCGATCTCGCCGACGGCGGTGACGAGCCGCTCCACTTCCTCCGGGGTATTGTAGAGATAGACGCCCGCGCGGACATTCCCCGGGCGCTCCATCTTGTCGTGTAAGTCATCGAAGAAGTAGCTGACTGCGCAGTGTTGCCCAGTTCGGACCGCGATGTTGTAGTTCTCGTTGAGAATGCGGCCGACCTCCTCTGGCGGGAGGCCGGCGACGTTGAACGACACGATGCCTGCCCGGCCCTCCAGCCCAGGCAGTCCATGCATGTCGACACCGGGTATTCCTGCGAGCCCTTCCAGCATCTGCTTCAGCAGCGCGGCCTCGTGCTCCATTATCCAGTCAATGCCGACAGTTTGTAGGTAGTCGACGGCCGCCGCTAAACCGAGTGTCTCGGCGATAGGGGGTGTGCCAGCTTGCCATTTGTGGGGAAGTCCACTGAAGCGGAAATGTTCCATGGCACAGCTGTCAAGAGTAGGCGACCCGCACGAGGTTGTGTCAATGGTGCCGCCACCGAGTATCGCCGGCACCAGTGCCTCACCGTGGTCTCTGCGTACGTACAGCACACCGACACCCGTGGGACCTAGCATCTTGTGCCCGGAGAAAGCCAGAAAATCGCAGTCGATGGCCTTCACGTCGACGGCCATGTGAGGCACGGATTGGGCGGCATCAACGACGAAGTAGATCTCCCGGTCTCGACACAGGGCGCCGACCTCTTCGACCGGGATGATCGTGCCGACCACATTGGATACGTGGGCCAGCGTCACGACCTTGGTGCGAGGAGTGAGTAGGTCGGCGAACTTGTCCAGATCGAATGCCTGATTTCGATCTACTTTGTGCCACCGCACGTTAAGATCGTGGATCCCCGCAGCCCGCACCCACGGAGCCGTGTTCGAAGTGTGCTCCAGGCTCGACAGCACGATCTCATCGCCCCGGTCGAACGGGATGGTCAACGCTGCCAGATTGAGTGCATGGGTGGCGTTCTGCGTCAACACTATCTCGTCCTCGCCTGCGTTGATCAGACCGGCGATCGTGCGGATTGCCTGTTCGAAGTGCTCTGAGGCCCGCAGCGACATATCGTAGGAACCTCGGTGCACGTTCGCTCGATAGTTCTCGTAGTAGTCGACCATTGCCCGAATGACCGAGTTCGGAGTCAGTGACGACGCCACACTGTCGAAATAGGCCAGTGAACCTTTCAGGCTTGGAAAGTCGGCACGGATCGAGTCGAGTTTTGCCGTAGTAGTATAACTTTCAGTCAGGCTCATGATCGCACCTCGAATGTCCGGTGATGTGGGGCCGGCCGCGCACGGTTATGTGGGTCGGTGGCACGAGTCGTCGGCGCCGCAACAGCTTTCTGATACCTCGGACCGACGAGCCAGCCCGCTGAGATCCGGGCTTTCGATCAACTCAACTGCGTCCGTGAAGTTCGGTGTCCAGCCCTGTGACCTGACCTGGCCATCGACGACGATTGCAGGCAGCGCTCCCGCCGGGCGAACCTGTAGCTCCATGAATAGGGCCGGCGGCAGCGGCACTAGGCCTTTCGGCTTAGCCAGGTCAAACGCGCGCACGTCGGTGTCGGGGTAACGGTTGTTCAACAAGGTCAGCAGAGACGAGGACGGGCTGGTGTTGCAAGTGCATTCCTCGAAGATGTAGATCTTTCGTGGCGTGGGCGCGACGGTGACGCCAGTGACTGGGGCCGCGATCTGTGCGGGCGCGTAGACAGTCGCCATCTCGGCGGGCGCGCACTCGCCGGTGTTGCAGCAGGACACGATCTCGGCGGCTCTGCCGGCGAGCGGATGGGCCGGATCGATCGGTCGGTAGTCGCAGCCGACGTAGGTGTCCGAGGGCGCGAGTGCACCAAAGGCGAACTCCACGGGCCGTCCCCCAATCAGCGGCGTTGGCGGGTATACCCAGTGCTTGGGTCCCATCACGACATGGCAGCAGTTGACCGGACCGTCCTGGAAGACGTGGCGCCACCCCGCTTCTGAGGCCACGCGAGGAATGTCGTCGAAGATCTTGCGGGTGCTGTTGCTCTCGTCACGCAGGTCGATGCCCAGGTGGTCCACATAGGGCTTGGCCGAGGTGACGGCACCGTCGATCAGCTCATCCTGCGCAGTCGGCTCGGTAGCGAAGATGACGTTTACCCCACTGGCAAACTCGATCTTGTACTCGACCTCGTTGTGCTCGATCTTCGTTGCTGGACCGGTCAAGGCCATCGTGCCGGGCAGGTTGTCGATCGAGTCGACATTGACGTGCACATGGATGGTGTCGGCAAGGCCAATAGCTCGAGCGAACGGGAAATGCTCGTCGACCACCTTGAGCACCTGCGCGGCCTCGACATCCGTCAACAGTCGCCGGTCGGTGAACAGTCGCAGGTCATCAGCCATTGCCTGAAGGTCGAAGGGCATCGGACACCTCCTGTACGGACGGCCGCACGTGGCCGCGAGGCTGAACACTCACGCTAACAATCATATCGATGACCGTCAATATGTTGGCCTAGTCGGGTGCCTTGTTGGCCCTCACGAAGGAACTGGTGAATCGGTTCATCGCGCTGTCGACCTCATCGCGCGGCAGCGCCGCTGCCCACGCGGGCAGCCCGGCGGCGAATAGCTCGTCGGTCGTGTGCTTGCGGTGCACCTCGATACCGATGTCGGTGAAACCGACCTGCAGGAGGTGATCACGGTACTCGCTGTCACTCAGAGCACCGGCGATGCAACTGCCCCAGGCGTGCTGGTCGCGGCGGAGCTGGTCGGCGAATGCGACATCGGCTAGCCCGCCTTCAACCACCACGTCGGCCACTGCGAGCCGGCCACCCGGCCGCAGCACCCGGTATATCTCCGCAAACACGACGGCCTTGTCCACAGCGAGGTTGATGACGCAGTTCGAGATCACGACGTCGAAGCTGGCATCGGGCGCCGGTATCGACTCGACGTCACCCTTGAGGAAGGTGACGTTGTCGACTTGCGCGTCCAGGGCGTTGCGCCACGCCAGATCCAGCATCTCATCGGTCATGTCCATGCCGTAGGCGTGCCCAGTCGGTCCGACCCTGCGCGCGGACAGGATGACGTCCAGGCCCGCCCCAGAGCCGAGGTCAAGAACGATCTCACCGGATTTGAGGCCGGAAAGAGCTATAGGATTACCACAGCCCAACGTCGCCAACTGCGCTTGCAGCGGTACGCCCTTCAACTCGCCGAGGTCGTACAGCCCGGCGGAGAAGTCGTTGCTGGCACCAGATACGTCCCCGCAACAGCTGGCCGGCCCATCGCAGCAACTGGTCGGCTGGGACATCAGGCTGGCGCGGCTGCCGTACCGAGCACGAATGACACTCTTGAGATCTCGGCTCGTACTCATCGTCACCTCGCTCGCCCTCAGACGCTGACTGGCATCGTGGCGGGAGCTGAGTGCGCACGACTAGGGGCGATCTCGCTGTAACAAGGGCAGTCTGGGCCGCAGCCTTCCTCGGCGTCGGCCTGGGTGGTGACGAACCATTCCCATCTGTTGCCGTCTGGATCGCCAATCCAAATCTTGCTCTGGACGGCATAGCAGCAGGCAGTCTGGATCTCCTCGTCAACGGCGAATCCCGCCGCCTTGAACCGATCCCGCGCCGCCAGGATTTGCTCGCTGCTCTTGACCTGGATGCCCAGGTGGTTAACAGCTCCGACACCCTTCTGTGGCGTGCGATCCTGACTGAAGGCGATATTTAGCGGAGGTTCTTCGACTTCGAACTTCGCGTAGTCGTTGCGCAGCTTCGTCGGGCCCTGCCCGAAGAACACTGAGTAGAACGCGACAGCCTCCTTCAGGTTATTGACGAACATGCTCAGGTGAATTCGGCTGGCTGTGGGGAAGTCGACAGCGCTGTCCGCCTGGGCTACCAAGATGGCGGGGTTCCTGACGCCATCGCGCAGGGCCTCCGCTAGCAGCTCACGGTCAGGCAGCTCTCCGCTGGCGATCGGCTGGTCGTCGGCGACTGTCAGTGGCATCGTGCCGGTGCGCTTGAGCCGCATCACCTGCAGCACGACTGCGGGAATGCCGTCGAGTTCGGCGCCATAGAGATTGACGGCCTTCAACTGGTCGTGCGGGCCGGAGCCAGACACGGAGTCGAGCAGCTCCTGTGCGGCGCTCTGCTCGTCGGGGTTGGTTACGTAGATGACGATGTCCACTAGAGCTCCTCGTGTGTTTAGTCTCCGTGGCCGGTGAGCCGGCCGGCCTCGTCAGCAATCGCAGCCGGACGCCCCGGGTGGGTAGCACTCGGCGAGAACCTCCGGGCTCCCCTCTTCGTCCCCGCTAATCAGATGTTCCGCATAGGGCTCGGCAACTAGATACTCGGCATCGCCGTCCCGTACGGTCCTTGGTAGGCCCCTCCGGAGGACGTCGCCTCGGTCTGTAGTGACCTCCGCGAACGGCCCCCGGTAGATGACCGTGCGTTTCTCCTGACGTGGCGGTGCCCCACCCGCTAGGTAGGCGACGACGGTGATGCTGCGGAAGCTGATCCCGTGAATGGCCTCCCACGTTGCTTCGCGTTTCAGCACCGTCAAACCGTGCAGGCCGACATCGCGGAAAGCCTGCATAAAGCGGTCCTCCCGCAGCGCCCCGCTGTAGCAGCCCGACCACAGCCGGGCGTCCTCATGCAGGGCTCCCGGCACGTCGACGTCGCTCACAATGTCCGAGATAATCGCCCGTCCACCAGGCCGCAGCACCCGCGCGATCTCAGCGAACATATGCTGCTTCCGACCGGGTGGGACGAGGTTGAGCACGCAGTTGGAGATCACGACGTCGATACTGTTGTCAGCGATTAGGGGCGAGTCTTGTCGCAGCCGATCGGTCCGCGTCTCGAACCTCGCCAGGTCAGCATAGCTCGACACGGGTCGATTGGTCAGCTGTGTGTTAACGAACTCCAGGTCCAGCGCGAGATCTTCGATACGTGCCTTCGCAAAGGATACATTTGCATAGCCCAGCTCGCGGGCGACGATGCCCTGTGCTCCGCGAGCCAGCGTTAGCATGTCATCGTTGATGTCAATGCCGATGACCGTGCCGTCGCGTCCGGCTATCTGGGCAGCGATGAAACACACCTTGCCGCCGCCGCAGCCCAGGTCGAGGATTGTCTCACCGGGCCGTACCTGGGAAACGGGATCACCGCAGCCGTAGTCCCGCTCGAGGACGTCAGCCGGTATCACCCTGAGATACTTCGGGTCGTAGTCAACTGGGCAGCACAGGCCGGGTTCGGCCGCCGCCGCCGCCGCACTGTAGCGAGTTTGCACACTCTGCAGGACGTCCATCGGCGATCCGTTCAGTCTGTTAGACAACATATCGATGAAATGGTTAGGCTGACCGGAGCCGATGCACAGGGACCGGCTGACCCGGTTTGAACGAGGTGCCGCAATCGGCGACAGATTTGCTATGCGCCACCAGGTCGGCGGTGGCCACCGCGATATCGCTCATGTTGTCCATCTCAGCCGGCTCGCACTGCACGCGTGCGTTGAGCGTGGCTATCGCTGCGGATGAAAAAGAGCCGCTCGATTCGTCGACGCTGACGTGGCGAGTCTCGTCAACGAGACTCGCCTTAACGAACTGTCCGTCGGCTCCGGTTACCATCACCTTCACATGTCCCACGATGTAACCCTCTCGCCGACAGGCCTCGGCGATTGAGTCCAGCGCCGCTCTCGCCCAGACCGTTGGGTCGTACGGCCCGTTGAGCGGCCTGACATCGAAGGTTCGGTTGAGCCATGCCAGCTTCGACTCCGCAACCCCGTAGCGGCCATAGTCGATGTCCAGGTCTGTGCCGCGGTCCACGTAGTCGCTGCCCCAGGCATGCCGTAACGCGCCCAACTCGCCGTGGGCGGCGGCGAGTGTGACGACTTCAGCGTGTGGAAAGCGCGCCCGAATCGCCTCGATCACGCGTTCCACCTCGGGCGGCTCGAGCAAGTCGATCTTGTTGATCGCGATGATGTCGCCGTCTTGCAATTGCTTGCGGTAGAGGTAGCCGAGATCTGTGTCCGGCTCGCCCGTGGCCCATCTGGCCTCGAATCGTCCGTACCGCACAGGGTCGACGACGGTGGTCAGCGGGGCAAGCTCGAACTCGTTTCCGTACAGCTGAAGCAGCGGCCGAATGACTGTCGCGGTCAGATCTGTGCAACTGCCGACAGACTCGGCAATGACCGTATCCGCGCCTTCTTGCTCGACGAGCCGACGCGTTACATCGACTAGGTCGTTGAAGCGGCAACAGAAGCATCCCGTCGTGACCTCACCCGCGCCCTGGACTTTGCGGCCGGCCATCGCCGTGTCTATCAGGTCGAGTCCTTGATCGTTGGCGATCACAACCACGGACCGCCCCGCCGCTCGTAGCTGCTCCGCTGCGGCGATCATGATCGTCGTCTTTCCGGCGCCGAGAAAACCGCCCAATGCAATGAATTTCACCATGGCATTTTCCTCGCTGATCCAAGAGTCAGACGACCATAGCTCGGCCATACCACGGCCGCTTCGTGGTCACGTCAGCAACGTGCCGATGCAGACCGGGCCGTCGAATACTGCGAGTTGTTCTCGCGGGTGACAGGTGTGCCGATGATTTTTGCGAGTTCAGCCAGAACATTGGGGCGGGTGCGGTAGTAAACCCAGGTGCCTCGGCGCTGACAATCTAGCACCCCGGCCTCCCGAAGCATTCGCAGATGATGGCTGATCGTCGGGCCACTTACCTTGAATCCGGACGAAATACTGCAGACGCATGCCTCACCTTCGGGGTGACTGGCCACCAGCGATACCAAACGGAGCCTAATCGGGTGGGCGAGCGCTTTGAATATCGGCGCCAGCAGCTCGGCCTGCTCAACGGCCAGGGGCGCGGCGGCAAACGACCGCTGCTGCGTCCACTGTTGGTGTGCGCCTTCTGCTGGAGCGATCACCCCCTCGAGCGCGCCGATCATGCTCATGTCCACGTCGATACTCGCGACAGTGACGCCGAAAACTCACACGTTAAGTTCGAGACCACGCGCCGCCCCCTAGCCCTGATGGGCGTTTACGTCAAATTGACATGACTTCCATTCGAATAGGATAGGCAACACAATGATGGCCGTCAATGGGTCGATCGGAGAGGTTACCCGAATGGAGTATTATGCGCAGTACTGGGCGATTCTCGATGATCGACAAATGCTGAAGATCACAATTACTCATCTGCGTACGGCGACTATCGAGGCAGCTAGATCTTTTATTGATCGCGCACGCGTGAATGAGTGTCCCATTTCCGTGCGCAACCGGCGGCCAAATCATGCTCAAACGCGTAGACGAGTCGGCCGGTCCCGGCCAGGAGCAGATCAAGATGCTGACTGCGTCATCTTGTCCAGTCGCATGCCACGGCACAGATGGTCGTGGCTACCAGCGCACTGGACGCACTCGGACACGCGGCTTGATGTGCGGCATAGCCAACGCAGCAACGAGGACGCGTGTGAGGACCTGGGTCCTCGAAGTCGGCAGGTGGCTCAGCGCCGCAGACAGCGGGCGCGTGGGGTTGTGCCGGATTGAGATGCGGCCATGCCGGCGCGGGAAAGCCGGCGGCGGCCGGCAGCGACGGTGTGCTGGGGTCGTAGACGGGCACGGGCCCCGTGTGAACGTTCCTCCAACCGGCAGACTGAGATCCGAGTCGGTGGCGTGCTTGATGTAGCCGGGCTCGGGATTCTCGAGACAGTCGCCCAGCGTTCGCAGATGCTCATGGTGCAGACAGCCGACCTCGGCGACTTCCACGTGTGCGAGCATCGGCTCAGTAAAGCTGGGCACGGCACAGTACGGGAAGTCCTTGTCTAGCACAGACAGCATCTCGGAATGCTCAACGTCGTTGAGCAGCCCGAGTTCCTCCGTGGAACGCAGCACGTAGTCAACCGCAGCGCGGTCCATATTCATACTGGCGGCTCCCCACGTGAGTGTCCCCGCCTCTTCCGCAGCGTTGGCTTCATCCAGCGGGATCGCATCGAGAATATTGACGCTGCACGCCGACGGTCAACCGATTTCATCGGCGTTACCTTGTTTCGAAAAAAGACTAATTAGACGTTTCTCGCATCCAAAGACTGGTCTCATGCTCAACATGGCGGTCGAGACCAATGGACGTTCGGCAGTAGACGCGTCGGTCCGGTGGTCGTAGTCTAGCCCCCTTGAGCAGTTCCGCAGTTCCTGGATGCTACCAGGTGGCGATGTTAACGAATCTGGTTTGTCGGAAGGCTAGTAGTCACCGGCCCGAAGGGGGATATCGTCTCGGCACGATCGCACGAACGATCACTCTTGCCATTCCTCCCGTCGAGCAGAATGCCGCGCTGCGGCCGCGCTCAGTAAAGGAAGCAGTGATGCAAACTGTTCAGCCGAATTCGACCCTAGTGTCCCCACGTCCATTTTCGGAACAGTCTGCTCCCATGTCCATTGTCAACCGGGTTGTGGCTGAGTTCGTCGGCACCGCGACTCTGCTCATCGCTGTCGTGGGATCCGGCATCCAGGCGGAGCGCCTCTCGCCGGGCGACAGCGGGCTTGCGCTGCTGGAGAACTCCATCGCGACTGGTGTCACTCTGGTGGCTGTCATCCTGGCACTGGGTCCCATTTCCGGCGCACATTTGAACCCTCTGGTTACGCTGGCCGATACGGTGCTGGGTTCCACCAAAGCTCGGGCGGTCCTGCCCTATATCGTCGCTCAGTTCATTGGCGGTGGGGTCGGGGCGGTCCTGGCAAATCTTATGTTTGGCCTCCCGGCAGTGGAGATCAGTCAGAAGCAGCGCAGCTCGATAGGGTTGTGGCTAGCAGAGGCGATTGCGACGTTTGGGCTGGTCGTCGTCATCTACGGCGTCATCCGTTCCGGGCGTGCTTCAGCTGCGCCATACGCCGTTGGTGCCTACATTGCCGGCGCGTACTGGTTCACCGCGTCGACCAGTTTCGCAAACCCCGCCGTCACACTGGCCCGCACGTTGTCGGATACCTTCTCAGGTATCCAACCGTCTTCAACGGGGCCCTTCATTGCCGCTCAGGTGGTCGGGGCGATCGTCGCAGTCCTGTTCACTCGATTCCTGTACCGGTCACACCGGCCGTGAGATATCAGGGCCTGTGCGCGCGACCCCCAGCGCATGGGGGCGGGGCCGTGCGGCGGCCGGGGCCTCCATATCCGTCTCTTCGGCATCCGCCCCTTCACCGCGGTGAAGTACGTGAACGCGGCCCATCCCGACAAAAGCACTGCCCAGAACCCGGTGACCGGGCTGTCAGCGGGTTCCTGAGCGCCCAGCATGCTGCGATGAGGCGTGAGCTGTGCAAGTCCTGACGCTGCTGTAGCGCGGCTGGTCGCCGACACAGATCCAGGCGCTTGCGCGCCGCGACCTCCTCGGCGACCCGACGGACGTGGACGTGCTAAGCAGTCGCGGACGTCGGATGAGCCACAACCACGATGAGCTCAGCGGTGGCCATCTCGGCGGCCACCACGACTGACTGGCGAGCTCCGACGGTTAGCGATTCATCGCGCCGCATCCAGCGACCTGCGCATTTTAGATGCGTAGCTCGGCTGTTGGCCGCCGAAACACTTCTGGCATGACGGCTGGCATGACGATGCCTGTTCTCCCAGTTCAGTTGGTGCTCTCCGGGACCAGGGGTGTGCCGTCGGTGCTGCTAGGCGCGTTCGAGCGTCAGCGCGCCTCTCTCGTAATGCGTAGGTCCGGGGTTCGACTCCCCGAGGCGGCTCCACAGGAATACCAGCTCAACGCTGGTGTTCCTCGCTGTATGTGATCCACTTGTTCGGAAGCATGGAATCCTTTGTGGAATCCCTGGTGTGTCGGGTCTACCTTCGCGGTCATGGCGACCGGACATGTCGAAGTCCTCAAGGGCGGGTTCCGGGCCGTCGTATATGCAGGTAAGGACCCGATCACAGGCCGCAAGAGCTACTTGAAGGAGACTCATCCGACCCGGGATCTGGCCGTGCAGGCCAAGGAGCGCCTCGTGGCCCAGGTCGAAGCCGATCGGATTCCCGACCAGAGCGCCACGCTCGACCACCTCCTCAGACGTTGGCTCGAGGTCGCCGATCATGAGCTGTCGGCCGACCTGGCTGGCCTCCAATTTCATCTACGCACCCACGTCCCAGTCCGCTTCGCTTCAGCGGTCCGGCCCGCGGGTAGTGCGCGTCCTACATTCTGACGACGATGTCCCGGTTGCCGTGCCGGTACCGTTTCCACCCTCAAATATTTCGCGAGACGAACGCACGGGGCAGGAAACGTCATGGCTGACGATGCCGGACTTCTTCGGGACCGGGTAAAGCTGGCTCGCCTGTCCGGCGATATGAAAGTTTATCGGGTCGCCGACAAGTTATGGGAAGAATGCGCGAGCGGCCGCGTACGAGGAGATGAGAGCGAGCTGTTTTTGCTCGTCAGGCAGATCGAGGGGTCTCTCGGCCGGATTGTCGACGAGCGTGACTTCCTGGCTCGTGCTGTGCGTGATCTGGGCGAGAAGGAAATCGACGCTCGCTTATTCGTCAATCCTGATCGGCGCTTCTCCGACGATGATCTGGCCCGCCTACGGACGATCGTGACCGTCCGCGGCAGTGTCACCGAGACATTGGTCAGTTTCGTCGAGGCCCTTCCGGTGATGTTCTCCGACCGGATGCGGGAGATCAGGTCGGAGTACGAGCGGATCCGCAGCGGAGACGAATCGCTGTTCGTCCACGCGGCGGCTCACTCGTGTTGCGGCGCAGCCGGTGTGGGCCTGTTGTTTGGCCTGTTCGGGGGGCCGTTGGAGATGGCGGCCTCCGGCGCGGAGGCGATCGCCTGCTGTTGAGCGAGGCCGGCCACCGGCCCGGCGTCCTGACTCGACAAAGCGACCAATCGCCTCTCAGAACCGCTGCCGATGGTCCTGCCGCGCCGCCGGCGATCGACCAGGCGGACGCCGCATCGCAGGCCTGCCCGTCCGTGCCTGGATAGCCCGTCCAAACAACAGTCGTTCGGGGGATTTCAACTCAATCGAGGAGTCGGCTAATGAAGTATGTGATCAGCTGGTTCGAGCGTCCGCAGGGTTCGCCCATCGAGTACGAGAATGCCCAGAAGCGAATCCTTGAGGTATTCGGACAATGGGAGGCGCCCGACGATTTCGTGATCGAATTCTTCGTGATACGAGTCGGCGAGGGGGGAGGGCACATGCTGATGGAAT
>Ga0137412_10003616_pt1 | contig 12319 bp, 15 predicted proteins | sample CZODoug2_1_16fun_FD_122160 | JGI IMG/M metagenome (GOLD analysis project Ga0137412, IMG submission 122160) | Vadose zone soil fungal communities from Angelo Coast Range Reserve, California, USA - CZODoug2_1_16fungal (Hybrid Assembly) | ecosystem: Environmental > Terrestrial > Soil > Vadose zone...
GCCGTCCTTTTACCCATCGTTTATTCGCTCTTTGCCACGTTTTCGTTAGCTGCCGATCCAAGCTCGTCAGCCGCAATTCCCGATCATGTCACAGCCGCGGCAATCATCCACGAAATGAACCTGGCCCGACAAAATCCGGCGCTTTATGCGACGCTCCTCCAACAAAGGCGCCAGAATTATTCCGGTGGGGTTTGTTTGTTGCCGGGCAATATTCGCTTGCACACACACGAAGGTGTTCGCGCGCTGGATGACGCGATACGATTTTTGTATCGCGCGAAGCCGGAACCACCACTCGCGCTTTCGCCCGGTCTTTGTCTGGCTGCGGCTGATCATTGTCGCGAGCAGGCTGGCGGTGCAACGGGACATTACGGCAACCATGGCAGCGATCCCGGGAATCGAATCAGTCGCTACGGCGTGGTAAACCAAGGCTGGGCGGAGAACATTGCATATGGTCGCCATACTGCGCGTGAAATTGTGCTGGCGTTGATTGTCGACGACGGCGTGCGTGGTCGCGGCCATCGCAAAAACATTTTCAACCCAACTTACAATGTGGCTGGAGCAGCCTACGGTTCGCACGCCAGATTCGGCAGCGTTTGCAGTATCGATTTCGCCAGTGGCTACGCGGAAAACAGATTAGTGCGCGCGGGAAGCGACGCACAGAATTCCTTTTAATTACCGATCTTTTTGTCGCTGACGGCGCACTTTTTCTATAATCGGTTGCACCGAAGGATCAGCCTTGAGCAGTGCGTCGCGCAATTTGTCGCGAAACTCTTTACGCGCTGCCTCATACCGCTGCCGCGTGGCTGCCAACGCCGGATCACGCATTGCCGTGTCATGCGCCGTGCGCAATCTCGTCTGCTCATCCCTTGACAGCCCAGCAAAGCGTTCACGTCTGAAGTCAACCGTTCGTTGTCCTTGGGCAAACCCGACCGTTGGTAGCAAAACGGCGAGCAAAGCCGTGACCAAAACCAGACGTTTCATAACCGAGAAGTAAAACCCAAAAGCCCTGGCAAAGTTGCGGGCCAGATGATATTTGCTCTCCTCTAATTCCGGGGCAAATCGAAGAATCATTTTTCGTCCTTCGACCTTAGTTAATACCATTCGAAATTATGACAAAAGCTGAAAAAACCGCCATCTCGCCTACCCGGGAACAGGATTTCCCGGAGTGGTATCAACAGGCCATTCGAGCGGCGGAGCTGGCCGAGCCTTCCGATGTCCGCGGCTGCATGGTTATCCGCCCATGGGGTTTCGGCATTTGGGAAAACATGCAGCGGCAACTAGACGCCATGTTTCGCGCGACCGGCCATCGTAATGCTTATTTTCCGCTCTTTATTCCCCTGAGCTATTTCGCGAAGGAAGCTGAACACGTCGAGGGCTTCGCCAAGGAATGCGCGATCGTGACTCACTCACGGCTTGAGGTCGATGCCGAAGGGAAAATGAAACCGGCCAGTCCCTTGAACGAACCGCTGGTGGTTAGGCCAACGAGCGAGACGATTATCGGCGCGAGTTACGCCAAGTGGGTCCAGTCGTATCGCGACCTGCCAATTCTCCTCAACCAATGGTGCAACGTGGTGCGATGGGAGATGCGGCCGCGGCTGTTTTTGCGCACAACGGAGTTCCTCTGGCAGGAAGGCCATACCGTGCACGAAACCGAAGCCGAAGCGCGCGAAGAAACTCAGCGCATGCTCGGTGTTTACGAAACGTTTGCGCGCGATCATTGTGCCATCCCGGTTTTTGCCGGCGAAAAATCGGAGAGCGAAAAATTTCCCGGCGCCGTGCAAACAATGACGATCGAAGCGATGGTGCAGGACCGAAAGGCGATCCAGGCCGGCACTTCACATTTTCTCGGGCAAAATTTTGCGCGGGCGAGCGGGATTCAATTTCAGAGTCGCGAAGGCAAACAAGAATTTGGGTGGACGACGAGCTGGGGCATGACCACGCGCATGGTCGGCACGGTGGTGATGGCGCATGGCGACGACGATGGAATCATTTTGCCGCCGCGAATCGCACCAACCCAGATTGTGATCTTACCGATCACGCCGAAGGAAGAAACGCGGAGCCAGGTATTGGAAGCTTGCGACAAACTCGCGGCCCAGCTTCGCGCAAATAAATACGCCGATCTCGCGCTTGAGGTGGAAATAGATCGACGCCAATTCGGTGGCGGAGTGAGAAATTGGGAATGGATCAAGAAGGGCGTTCCAATACGAATTGAGCTTGGCCCGCGCGACCTGGAAAAAAATTCGGTGACGGTAAGCCGACGCGATCAGTCAGTGAAAGAGAAGCAGGCCATGGCAACGAACGAATTCGTTTCCCGCGCCTCGGAAATTCTCGGATCGATCCAACAAAATCTTTACCAGCGGGCGCTGAAATTTCGCGATGCCAATACCCGCACCATCGACAACAAGGAAGAATTTTACGCCTTCTTCACGCCAAAGAATTCTGCGAAACCGGAAATTCATGGTGGCTTTGCTTTGGCGCATTGGAACGGCTCGCGCGAAATCGAGGAAAAAATCAAAAACGACCTCAAAGTCACTATCCGGTGCATTCCATCATCCGATTCTGAACCCGGGCGCTGCATTTTCACAGGCCAGGCGAGTAAAAAAAGAGTAGTATGGTCCAAAGCTTATTAGCGGGTTTGTTGACGCCGGTACAGGCGTTGTTTTACCATTGTTTATGAGCAATGACCTCACACTCTACAGTCGCGCTATGTGCTCATGGTGCATCGACGCAAAGGATTTTCTGCAAGCGCGCGGCTACAAATTCGTTGAGGTCGATGTTGGGCGGAATCGTGTCGCCTACAAAGAGATGAAGGAACTTTCCGATCAAAGTTATGTCCCGACGCTGGTAGCCGGCCAAGAAGTGCTGGCAAATTTCGATGTCGATCAGCTCGAGAAATTCTTAGACGAGCATCAAATCGAACCGTAAATGCTGTTCGGGCTTCTTCTCACCCTCGGCGTCGCTGTTCTCAGTGTCGCCTTGCGCAGTTATCAAACTACATTCGCGCAAAAACTCGGTGCGCTTGGAGTCCTGATCGCGTCATTCCTGGCCGTTTATTTTATCACCGGAAATGCCGCCTGGGGGGTGGCGGGGGCGGCGAGCTGGCTTTTTCTGCCGTGGCTGGAGATCCTCACCCGCATTCGCACTTTGAGGCTGCCCAAAGAAAAACGTTTGCGACCTAAAAACCCGCCCTCCAACAGCCTGTTTCCCGCCCTCGATGAGATCAGCCGGGAAATCGAAAATGAAGGCTTCGCCCACGTTAATGACGCCGGCTGGGACTGGGAAGACTACCGGCAATTTTTCAGATTATTCTATAAGACCGACGATCGCGCTCAGGCCACGATCTGCCTGAACGAACAGCATGATCTTTCCTTTTATTACCTGCGCATTTCCTCCCGCGCGAAGGATGGCATCATCTGGACGACGTGGAATTACCCTTTGTCTTACGGGTTGAAGTTAACGCCGCAATTTCGAATCAATCGCCAACGACCGGATCAGACATTTTGGCAGCTTTATCAAAGCCACCGCGAATTTCTGCGAAATCATTCCGTTGAAATGACTTCGCTCGACGCTCTCGACGAGGAACGGATGCAAACCGACATTGAAAATGATTTGCGCGATCAGATTGCGCACAATGTCCGGGCGGGGGTACTCAAGCCGGCAGCGGATGACGAAGTGAAATACTCCTGGCGCGGCATGATCTATCTCTGGTGCCAGTTCCTGCTCGATTTGATGCGGTTGTAACTCTTCCTCTTAATCTTCGTTCCAGAGAGAAAGAGGGCTCACACTTTCATGATCTCAGCTTCTTTGCGTGCGAGGTGATCATCGATCGATTTTACAAATCGATCCGTCAATTTTTGCACCTCGCTTTCCGTGTCGCGCATCCCATCTTCGGTCAGGCCACCCGAGGCTTTCAGCTTTTTCGCTTCATCCAGCGCAGCGCGCCGGTTCGCGCGCACGCGCACTCGCGCTTCCTCCGCCATCTTGCCCAGTGAACGGACCAGATCCTTGCGGCGTTCCTCTGACAACTCCGGAACGGGCAGACGAATGATTTTCCCATCGACCGATGGGGTTATGCCGATGCGCGATTCGTTGAGTGCTTTTTCGATGTCGCGGACGGTTCCGGCGTCGAATGGTTGCACCACGAGTAAGCGCGGTTCGGGCGTGGTGATGAGAGCAAGCTGTTTGAGTTTCATGGCCGAGCCGTAAGCCTGCACATCCACATTCTCGACCAGGGCCGGCGATGCTTTCCCAGTCCGCACCGCTGCGAATTCGTGCACCATGAAATCGACACTTTTTTCCATTGCCATTTCGGCTTCGAGAAGAATGTCGTCGGCGCTCATGAAAAGATTTTGACGCGGCCGTATTCTAATCGCAAACCAGGGTGCCGATTTTTCGCCCCAGCACCGCGTCGCGAATATTGTCTGGCTCGTTCATGTTAAAAATGACGATGGGAATTTTGTTGTCCATGCACAAACTAAAAGCGGTCGAATCCATCACCTGCAACCGCTTGCTCAGCGCTTCGGTGTAGCTGACTTGTTCGTAGCGCTTCGCATTCGGATTTTTGTTCGGATCGGAATCATAAACGCCATCGACCTTCGTTGCCTTCAGAAGTACTTCCGCCCCAATCTCGCTCGCGCGCAGCGCTGCGGTGGTATCAGTGGAAAAATAGGGATTGCCGGTGCCGGCGACGAAAATGACGACGCGTCCGAGTTCGAGGTGACGAATGGCGCGTCCGCGAATGAAAGGCTCCGCCACGTTTTTCATTTCAATCGCGGTCTGCACTCGTGTCTCCACGCCGATTTGGGCGCAGGCACTTTGCAAGGCCAGGCCATTGATCACGGTCGCGAGCATTCCCATGTAATCAGCGGTGGTGCGGTCCATTCCGCGATGTGCCGCGGAAGTTCCGCGCCAGATGTTGCCTCCACCGATCACGACACCGACCTGCACGTCGAGATCGCGCACTTCCTTAATTCGCTCCGCGATGGCGAGGACGATCTGCGGCGAAATATTTTCCCGCGCAGCGGGGACCTGAAGCGCTTCGCCGCTCAATTTAAGAACGATGCGTTGATAAGCGGCGGCTTCCGTCTGCATGGGGCGTCAAGATGCCGCAACGGGCGGGTAATGAAAACAAAAATGCGATGTCTGTAGCCGCGGTCGCTGGCCGCGGCTTGGGCAGCCGCTGATGGGGAGAAGGGCCGTGGCCCGCGACGACGGCTACAACTGAGCGATCCGGGAATGCCCACGCAAAAATTCCGCCGCGCTCATTCGCCTTTTTCCCTCAAGCTGAACTTCGCCTAATGACAACGCGCCTTCTCCGGCAGCGACAATTAATTCATTTTCTATTTGCGAAATTTCGCCGGGCTTGCCCTTACGATTGGCAGTCGTCGCGCTAAAAATTTTCAAATGGCGATGATCAATTTCCATGAACGCGCCCGGCCACGGATCGAATGCACGGATTTTTCGTTCGATTGTTTCGGCGGATTCGCACCAATCGATCCGGCCATGTTTGCGCTCGAGCTTGGACGCGTAAGTGGCGAACTCGTTTTCTTGTGAAAGGCGAGGCGCTTTTTCTTTGTCGAGCAACAAGATCGCCTCAGCCAACGCTTCGGGTGCAATTTGGGCCAGCTTGTCGTGCAAGGAGCCGCCGGTCTCATTAGACGCGATCGCAATTTTTCTCTGAAGCAGGATGTCACCGGTATCGAGCCCTTCATTCATATACATGACCGTGATTCCGGTTTCGCGATCGCCCGCCGCGATCGCGGCCTGGATTGGCGCCGCACCACGCCAACGCGGCAAGAGCGAGGCGTGCAAATTCAGGCAAGCAACCCGCGGAGTTTCGAGCAGGCCGCGCGGAAGAATTTGTCCGTAGGCCATCACCACAATCACATCCGGTTTCAGCGCGCGAATTGCGTCAACCGATTCCAGACTTTTGATCCGATCCGGCTGCAATACCGGCAGGTCAAGACCCAGATCTTGCACCGCTTGTTTGGGCGAGGGCGACGTGAGCTTTTGGTCACGTCCGGCTGGCTTATCAGGTTGAGTGACTACGCCGACCAACTTGTGGTCACGCCAATTGGAGAGCATCCGGAGTGTCGGCAGGCCGATTTCGCCAGTGCCGATAAAGAGGATCCGCATTCTTGTTAGGAATGCAGGGAGCTTGGAACTCGCCTTCCTCGGCGCGCCGGTTGCGCCGCGATCGCTTGCGCCATCATTTTTTCACCGGCCGTGACTTCGCGCGATCCGACCGAAGAAGCGCAACCGGTGCAGAGATAATCGTAAAGTTCTTTGTCAGGCAAAACTAGCAGGAGCCGTTCGCGCACCGGCATGGTCGCTTTGCATTTGTCGCAATAAAGACTGGAAGCGGTGAAGTTTTCAAACTGACTCATTTCGATGCCCATCGACGCCATTCACGCTGGCGAGGATGTCGAACAAAACCTTCGCGGGCGGCTGCATTGCGTCAACCACGGTAATGCAATTCTTCGGATAGTAGGTTAATACCGGACGCGATTCTTTTTCGTAAATGTCGAGCCGTTTTTGGATCACCTGCTCGTTAGCGTCATCGAGCCGGTTATCTTTCAGCGCGCGTTTCTTCAATCGCACAAACAAGGTTTCGCGGTTTGGACAGGCGAGATGAAAGACTTTTTCCACGTCGATCATTTGCTCCATGATTTTTGCCTGGCTCACATTTCGTGGAATCCCATCGAGCACGAGAGTATCGATGTCCGGCTTGAATTTGTGGGCGTCGACGGCGGCGTCGATCGCTTCTTTCCAAAGCTCGACCGTGATTTCGTCGGGCACGAGCTGGCCTTTGCTGGAATATTCGAGAAAAGCTTTGCCGACCTCGGTCCGAGTGTCGATTGAGCGGAAAACATCGCCACAGGGACAATGGAAAAAACGGGGGATACTGCCGAGCGTTTTACCCTGTGTGCCTTTGCCGCTGCCTGGCGCGCCAAAGAGAATGAACGTCTTGTATTTCATGAGCGGACCTTTCTTTTATAAAACAAACAGCACAATTTGGGCAACAATTGTCCCGTACTCCTTGGTCATCCCGAGCTACGTCGAGGGATCCCGTTGCGCTACCTTAAAGCTTACTTCGCCCCCGCCGGATCGACGTTCACTCGCCGTCCCGCCCGATCGAAGCGCACATTCCCATCGACCAACGCAAAAATGGTGTAGTCGCGACCAAGTCCGACATTCTTCCCCGGCAAAAATTTTGTTCCCCGTTGCCGGACGATAATGTTACCGGCGACAACTAGCTCGCTCCCAAATTTCTTCACGCCCAGTCGTTTGCTGACGCTGTCGCGCCCGTTCTTTACGCTGCCTTGTCCTTTTTTGTGAGCCATTCTTGATCCTATTCCGCTTCTTTTTTCGCGCTTTTCTTTCCGCCGACGCTGATGGATTTAATTTTCAGCCTGGTCAGCTTGCGCCGATGCCCTACCGTGCGGTGATAACCTTTTCGTCGTCGAAATTTGTAGGCGACGACCTTTTTATCTTTGCGTTGCTCCACCACTTCCGCGGTGACTTTTGCGCCATCGATCGGTGCGCCGTGAGTGACCTTCTCGCCATCGGCGTGCATCAAGACGTCGGCGAGCACGACCTGCTTACCTGCCTCGGCCTCCAGCAAATCGACATCGATCGTGTCGCCTTCCGCGACGCGATACTGCCGGCCACCGGTCTTGATGATTGCAAAAGCCATACGGGTGAGTTCTTTCTGGGGAAAAAGCCGCGCAACGTGGCACAGAAGCGCCAAGGTCGCAAGTCCAAGCCGATGTAGCTGCCGCCGTCTTTGTCGGCAGAGTTTTCTTCAAGGAGCGGCGGTTTCCAAGCCGCCGTTTTAATTAATCCGGCGGCTTGGAAGCCGCCGCTCCTTGGACCAAGAGCACAATCTCGCCTTTTGGCGGATGCGCCTGGTAATGCGCGAGAAGCTCCGCTGCGATCCCGCGCCGGAATTCCTCAAACTTTTTGGTCAACTCGCGAGCGACGCAGAGTTGCCGGTCTTGCAAAATGTCGATGGCGGCACTGAGCGTTTTCATTAATCGATAAGGCGATTCGAAGAAAACCGTGGTCTCATCGCGCGAGCTGGCGCCGCGCAACTCGCGCTCGCGCCCGCCGCTTTTTACCGGCAAAAAGCCGGCGAAGAAAAATTTCTCAGTCGAGAATCCCGACCCGACGATTGCCGTCAGAATCGAAGACGGGCCGGGAACGATGGTAAAGGGGAGATCACGTCGGATGCATTCACGAATTAACCGCCCCCCCGGATCGGACAATCCTGGCATCCCGGCGTCTGTGACCAGCGCGATATTTTCCCCGGCGGCGAGACGCTCGATCAATTGCGCCGTGCGCATTGCCTCATTGTGCTCATGAAAACTGACGAGCGGTTTTTTAATTCCAAAATGTTTCAGCAACACTCCGGAGTATCGGGTGTCCTCCGCCGCCACTGCGTCGGCAGATTTCAAAACTTCAATCGCGCGCAAAGTAATGTCGCCGAGGTTTCCGATCGGCGTCGCGACGACGTAAAGCATGCGCGATCATCGGATGAGATTTGGTTTTGTGCCATCGGATCTACTCCGCAGCTGCGCTTCTTTCATTGCTTTTTCTTTCCGCGGTCCCGTGAGCCGAGGAACACAGACTTTCCAGTTTGTGCGCCCAGCGGAGTTTTTACTCCGCTGAGACCGCTCCGAAGCCGCTCCACGGTGCCGAAGCCGCCGAGTCGAGGAACACAAACTTTCCATTTGTGCGGCTCCAATCCGGCAAAAATCGGCGAATCGCTCATATATCTGCTCCGAGTCTTCGCTTCTAAGAACAGAGCCGGATTGCTCGGGCAAAACGAACCTAGGGAGGAGGAATGATATGAGAATGCCTTTCTGTTTGCTGGCGCTGTTGGGATTAGCTGGCTGCGTCGCGGAAACCCCTGTCACGACTACGACAACTGAAGTCACACGGACGGTGACAACTGGCCCCGTTGCGACGCAACCCGTTACACGAGAGGTTTTGGTTACTCAAGAGCCCCCACCAGTTCGGGTAGAGACGAGAACGGTTGCCCCAGGGCCGAGCTACGTTTGGACGAATGGCTACTGGCAATGGACTGGCGCGAGCTACGCATGGGTGCCCGGGCATTGGATTGTGCGCCCACGCCCGGCCGCCGTTTGGGTTGAAGGCCACTGGGTGCGACGACCAGGCGGCTGGATCTGGGTGGCGGGTCACTGGCAGTAAAAGAATTCCAAGCCATCGATAAAATCGATTTTATCGCAAAAGGAATCGATTTGCTCGACGTTGCCGTGAAGGCGTTCTTGCCTTCAGGTGCATCGATCCTACACGCCCCGCAACAAGCTGAAGCGAATTGTCATTCGCGGATTCGTTACGGTCTCGCTGAGTCTTTCCCTTTTTATCGCGCTGATTTATTTCAAGCAGCACTCGATGGTTTATCATCCGCGGCCGTACGGCGCGGGATACGCACAAGCCTTGCCGACAAATGGCGAGGAAATTTTTTACACTCTGCCGTTCGGCAAACAAACGGCGTTTTACATTCCGGCCCGCAATAACGAGCAATTGCCCAGCCGGCTTTGGGTCGCGTTTTGCGGCAATGGCTCACTGGCACTCGATTGGACGACAATCCTTGCCGGCTATCCAAATCCTAATGATGCGTTCCTGCTCCTGGATTATCCCGGCTACGGAAAATGTCAGGGCTACGCCAGCATCGCAAGCACGCGAGCTAGCACTGACGCCGCGCTAAACACGTTGGCGAAACGACTCGCTCTTTCCGAGGATGAAATGGAGCCCCGACTCTGCGCCATTGGTCATTCCCTCGGTTCCGCCGTTGCGATCGATTTCGCAAGGCGTCATCGCGTCCAGCGAGTTGTCGCAATCGCACCGTTCACCACTCTGCGCGAGGAGGCCGCCCGCGTTATCACTGGTCCGCTATCATATTTGCTGATCGAGAACTACGATAACCGCGCTGGCGTTGTTGAGATTCGCCAACGGAATCCGGAAGCGAAAATCGCGATTTTCCACGGGACAAAGGACGAGGTTATCCCTGTGCGGATGGGCCGCGAGCTCGCCCAAAACTTTCCTTTCATCGACTTCTTTCCGATTGAGGGCGCGAACCATGTGAGCGTCTTGTCCGAGGCCCACGACAAGATCATTCGCTGGATGAACAACTGAACTTTACCGCGCGCCGCGCTTTTGATCGTTTCGCGACCCCCGCTCCCCTTCGCGCAACTTTAAAGCTTCGCGTGATGTGATATTTTGGAATAATTTAAGCTGAGGATCGCAGGCGATGAAACCGAAAAGTCTGTGCGAAAGCAGAAAGCGCAGGTTTCCGCAAACGGATCATTTCTTTCGCTCGGACATGGGCGAGTGGCGTGGCTACTGGTCAGCTCCGGACGATGAGGGAGAATCCGCCCAGCGCAGATTTTACGATTTCACGCGCGAGTTTTTGCTCGAGTCTGAGCGTGAACGAGCCAAGGAGATGTTTGTTTTCGCCCTCGTCGTTCTCGCCGCCGCCTGGCCGGTCGGTTACATGGTGGTGACTGTTGTGAAACTGTTGCTCAAAGGTCACCCGCTCGATTAACGGCGATTATCGCGCTATCCGGAATCACGGCCCGCCATTTTGTAGGCGATGGCGCCTCTCACCGTCGGGGCAGGAATTCGGTGCGGTATTCAGGCGTGGCTTCGGGGGCGAAGCCGTGGCGCATGATGTTTTCGGTGACAACGCGCGGAACGAGGAAGTTCAGCAAATAATCGCTGCCGCCGGCCTTGGTGCCGCCACCGCTCATTTTGAATCCGCCGAAAGGATGGCGGCCGACTACCGCGCCAGTGCAGGAGCGATTGACATAAACATTCCCGGCGACGAGCTCGGCCTTCACCCGTTCAATGTTAGCCGGACTGCGCGAGAAGAATCCGGCGGTGAGCGCGTAATCGGTGTCGTTAGCAATTCTGATTGCGTCATCGAGATCGCGCGCTTTCAACACACTCAACACCGGCCCGAAAATTTCACACTGACTCAACGTCATTTCCGGTTTTACACCGGTAAAAATGGTTGGGGGAATGAAATAACCTTTCTCCGGTATTTTGGTTGCCTGGAAAGCGAGAGTCGCTTCGCTTTTGCCGCTCTCGATAATTTCCTGGATCCGGCGATAGGCGGTTTCGTCGATGACGGGCCCAACGGTGATCCCCGGCTCCTCTGGATTGCCAACGCGCAAACTCGCAGCGGCCGCGAGCAACCGCTGCATCACGCGATCGTAATTCTCTTCAAGCACAATCAGACGTGAACAGGCGGAGCATTTTTGTCCCTGATAACCAAAGGCGGAGTAGATCGTGTCCACGATCGTTTCGTCGAGATCAGCATCGGAATCGACAATGACTGCGTTCTTGCCGCCCATCTCGCAGACGACGCGCTTAAGTTCGCGCTGGCCCGGTCGGGTTTTGCCAGCCGACTCCCAAATTCGCAAGCCAACTTCACGCGAACCGGTGAACGCGATCATTTCCACATCGGGATGATCCACCAGGTAGGCGCCAATAACGGACCCGCGGCCGTGTAGGCAATTCAAGACACCCGGCGGAACTCCCGCCTCCTCGAAAATCTCCATCAACAGCGCGCCGAGGATCGCTGAAGGCTCGGCCGGTTTCATGATCACGGTGTTGCCAGTGACGAGCGCGGCGGTGACCATTCCGCAGAGAATCGCGACCGGAAAATTCCAGGGCGCGATGACGAGAGCAACGCCTCGCGGCCAGTAATGCTGGTAGCTTTCCTCGCCAAGAACATGTTGGGTCAGACGCGGATTTCCGCGCAGCCGCATTTGCTGCGCGTAGAAGAGACAAAAATCCATCGCTTCGCGGATGTCGCCGTCGGCTTCGGCCCAGGCTTTGCCGACTTCGAAAACTTCGACTGCGGAAAGTTCGAACCGGCGACGATCGAGAATCGCGGCCACGCGCTCGAGCAATTGGCAGCGTTCTTCGAAAGGGGTGCGACCCCACGAATCAAACGCACGCCGTGCCGCTTTCACTGCACTTTCGGCTTCAGGAATTCCGGCCTCGGCTACCAAACCAACGATCTGATCCGGCGCACTCGGATTGAGCGACGGTAGCAATTTGTCGGTCCAAACTTCTTTGCCATCGATTACGAGAGGATACTTCTGCCCAAAACGCGCGCGCACATCGCGCAAAGCGGCGCGCATTTTTTCTTGGGACTCAGGATGAACAAAATTTGTGAGCGACGCATTTTTGTAGGTGTCGCCCGGCGGCATATCCCGTGTGGCGCCGTTGCGACCCGTTCCGTCATCCCGAGCAAAGTCGAGGGATCCCGTTGAAGGTACCTTAA
>Ga0137412_10003617_pt1 | contig 12318 bp, 29 predicted proteins | sample CZODoug2_1_16fun_FD_122160 | JGI IMG/M metagenome (GOLD analysis project Ga0137412, IMG submission 122160) | Vadose zone soil fungal communities from Angelo Coast Range Reserve, California, USA - CZODoug2_1_16fungal (Hybrid Assembly) | ecosystem: Environmental > Terrestrial > Soil > Vadose zone...
AATGAGCGACCTGCCGCCCGATGTCCGGGCCGAAGCCGCTGCCGCCGTGGCATCCGATGCGCTGGCTGTGTGCAACCGCAGCTCGGAGGTTCAGCGGTCCGACCGGTTGGCGATGTTGACCAACGACGCATGCGGCACCGCCCGCGCCGTGCTGGCAAGGGGAGAACGGCCGTGACTAGACCCATCCTTCTGGACCTCTACAGCAAAGCTGGCGGGGCGGCCATGGGTTACCACCTAGCCGGGTTCGACGTGGTAGGCGTCGACAAGGACCCGCAACCCCGGTACCCGTTCCGGTTCCTCCGCGCCGACGTCACCACTCTCGGTCTGCCGGAGCTCGTCCAGTTCACCGGGGCGGTGGCCGCGCATGCCAGCCCGCCGTGCCAGTTCGCCACCGCCTACAAGCGCCGCCCCGGCGTGGCCGTTGATACGGTCAACCTGATCCCGGTCACACGGGACATGCTGCGGGAGACCGGGCTGTTGTATGTGATCGAGAACGTGGAGACCGCCCGTGCGCACCTGGTTGATCCGGTGCGCTACTGCGGCAGCTCGTTCGGCCTGGATGTGCGACGCCATCGCCTGTTCGAGTCCAACGTTCCCCTCGCTCCCCCCGCGTGCGATCACAGCTGGCAGACGCCCCGGTTCCCGCCGGCCACCAACCGAACCAACCTGCGTTCCACCGTGGAGGTCGGGGTGTACCGCATCCCGCTGGTGGTGCAGCAGCAGGCGATGGGCATCGGCTGGATGAACCTGGGCGAGCTGTCCGAGGCGATCCCGCCGGCCTACACCGAGCACATTGGGCAGCAGCTCATGGCGCAGCATGTGATGGAGAAGGCGGCATGACAACCGAGCGGGATGCGCTCAAGGCCCGGGTCGAGGTGCTCACCGCCGCACTGGCCGAGTTGGTCGGCCTACACAATTCCGGAGCCAACGGGGGCCGCATGGTCGACGCGGCGTGGGGCAAGGCCCGCGCGGCGCTTGCTGCCGGCGAGAGCGAGGCGAAGTGATGGCTCGAATCGGATCAGCCGTGCTCAATGTCGATGACTTTGGGGCGACCGTTCAGCTGGGCCGCGAGGAGTGGGGCGTGGTCATCGACGCGTTGATCGAGCACCAAGCGTCGGCGTCGGCGAGGAAGTCGGGCAACTCCGAATCGACCAGCGACGTGCGGGTTGACACTTGCTCTGGGTTGATCAGCATGATCGGCTCCGCGCTATCCCCCGTCCATGCCGAGAGCGAGGACCGATGAAGCTGCACGAGTTCGTGGAATGGTTCCGCAACGACCTGGCCGAGGGGGCGCCGTGAGGGACTTCGAGCCCGAGCCGGCCGACTACTGCCCGGAAGTGCACCCGATCTATCGGCAGCAGTGTCTGGAGAAGGCGTCGGTGCCGCATAAGATCCACCGCATCTACCGCCGGGAGCAGGTCCGCTACTGCCACTGGTCCAGAAAGTCTGAGCAACCGGAGCAACCTAGCTCTGGCTGAGACGTCTCATCCTCAGGGCGAGGTGCCCGTATCCCCAGACGGTGCGCCTCGTTGAACACCACACCCCGCCCAAGGGAGCCCCCGCACATGCCGCAGTTTCTTGCCACCCGCAGCACGCCCCGCCCCGAAGCCCTGCCTGCTCAGACCTACCAGCGCCCCGCCGCCGCGCTCGATGTTGCTCTGGCCGACCTGCCACTGGAACTGCTGAAGCGTCTGGAGCTCGGCCGCCCGATGCTGAACCACCGTGACGACCGTCCGGCCTGCGCCGAAGCCCCGTCCACGTCGTTCGACCGGTTGAATCACGCCGTGTCGACCGGGCGCCGAGTGGTGGAGGTGCCGCAGGAGATCAAGATGGCGGCCAAGCTCTACTGCGGCGAGTGCCCGATCATGGCCGAGTGCGCGGCGTGGGCCGACACCAAGCGCGAGGAAGGTCTGTGGGGTGGCTCGTACCGGGTGAAGCTGTCGAACAAGGACCGCACCCGCAACTACCTGGTGCTGGACCTGCTGCCTGAGCTGATCGCCCGCCCGGCGTCATGATCTCCGACGTGGAACTGCTGGCCGAGCTGCGCCCGAAGCTGCGCCGCCGGGCCGCCGACATGCTCGGCAGCCAGACCCGCCACGTCGACGACCTGGCCCAGGAAGGCTGGATCGCGGTGTGGCGGGCCCTGCCGACCCGGCCGGTGTCGGTGGTTCAGTACGACGAGATCGTCGGCTGGTGCGTCGGGGTGGCCCGCAACCGGATGCGCAACTGGATCCGTGACGAGCTCGCGGCACCGCGCCGGGGGATGAACCGGGAAGCCCCGGCCGGCTCCGGCACCGACAGCCTGATCGAGGCGCTGAGCGAGTCGGAGAGCACCGAAACCGTCGACGCGGCCTATCACCACGGCGAGCTGGCGGCGGCCCTGGAGGCGCTGACTCCGCGCCAGCGTCAGTACGTCATCGCCCGGTTCTGGCATGGCCTCAAGGGGGCCGAGCTCGACGCCGCGCTGGGCGTGCACAAAGCGACCGCCGCCCTGTGGAACGGCCCGTACCGCGCCCGCGAGCGCATGGCCAAGGAACTCCTCGCCCAGAGGTAAAAGCAGCGGCCCCGCACCTGTGTCGTCTCGGTGCGGGGCCGCTGTGTGTCCGGGCTACTTCTTGCGGGCCTTCTTGGCGGCCTGCTCCAGCCGCTTGGACACCTTGAACTCGGTCTCGTTACGGGCCTTGGCATGCAGGATCTTCATCGTGTCCACGTCGGCCTCGGTCAGCAGCGGCGGGTCGTGGCGGGTGTAGCCGAAGATCTTCACGACTCGGCCCGGCGCTGGCGCGAGGTCATCACGCGCTTCTCGGTGACGGTGGCGGTGTAGATCCGGGTGGTGCGGCGCAGGTAGAGGTTCTCCCCGACCAGCTCGAACTCGGCCGGACGCTCCTCGGTGGTCAGGTCGACCACGCCGCCGCGCAGCACGGCCCGGGCGAAGTTGTCGCCGACCGAGGCGCCGTAGCGGCGGGCCAACTCGGCGATCTCGGCCGGTGTGCCTTGGTAGCCCTCAGGCTGGGTCATGCCTTGTCCTCGCTCTCGGGTCGCCGGCCGCGCGGGCCCGCTGGTACTGCCGGTCGAACGACTTGATGACCATGCCGAGCTGCTTGGCCGCCTGCACCTTGTTGAAGCCGCGCAGCCGCAGCGCGGTCCAGTCGTCCATCAGCTCGTCGCGGGTGCGGCTCATGCGCGGGTGGTCTTCCAAGGTGCCGGCGTCGCGGGCCTTGGCCAGACAGGTGCTGCACATGCTGCGGCTGTGATGGCGGGCCACTACCTCGGAGCGTCGTTTCAGCCGGGGCAACTCGGTGACCAGGTACCGCCCGCAGGGTCCGACGCAGCGCCTAGCCATGCTCGCCTCGACGGTGCCGCTCGCGCAGCTCGGCCAGGATCATCTCCAGCTGGCCCTCCAGCGCCCTCAGCTTGTCGGCCGGCGCGTTGGCGATCTCGTCGAGCAGCCCGGAGCGCACCATGCTGAGCAGGGCGAACGACGCGGTCTTCAAATTGCGGGGCGGGGTGATTGCCATGGCGGTCAGTCTTCCAAGTGCTCGCTGAGAAGATCGCTTCGGTAGCCCTTGCCCTTGCGCTTGGAGGTCTTGTAGGCGCGCACCATGGCGGCCGGGTAGCCCCGCACCGATCGGATCTTGGCGCGGTTCATCTCCTTCCACACGGCGCCCAAGGTCAGGGGCTTGTCCGGGCGCAGGAAGCGGGCTACTTCCTCGGTGCTCATCAGCTCGTTTTCCTCGTCCATACCCGCCATTATGCCAGGTCGCAAGGCTAAGTTCTAGTGTTCGCCGTCGCCCGGACGCTGAGACTGGGCTGGTCAGACAGCAGCTCGTTGATGCAGCGCACCAGTGAATCGGCCGCGTCGTCGAAGCGCGGGCCCCGGCCCTGGTTCCACCGCAGCAGCTGGTCCTCGGCCGCGCGGAACGGGTGCGCGTGGCGGACCTGGTTGCGCTGGTATCGGGTGAAGCCGATGGCGAAGTGGTACGCCTTGCCCTGCTCGGTGTGCGGACCCTCGATGTGGATGCCGGGGAACTCGCGCTCCAGCGGCTTCAGCGCGTGGGCCACGTACTTGCCGCCCTGGTTCGACTCCACCTTGATCACGCGCAGACCCTGTGGGTAGAACCGGTGCAGGATCATCCGCATGTTCTCGGTGAACTGGTCCGGGTCCATGCGGTCGTTCATCGACTCCAGCACACCGACGGTCTGCAGCTGGGAGCGGCCGGCCACGGTGATCGCGGTGAAGTCGGAGGTGGTTCCCGTGGTGACCGCCGGGTCGACCCAGCACAGCAACTCATCCCACATCCAGCTCGACGGGATGCCGTAGGTGAAGTGCGCCGGGGTCCACATCGTGCCGCCGGTGGACAGCGGCCGATTCATCTTGGTCAGCTCGAACACCAGCTCGCCGCGCTGCGGCAACATCTCAGCCAGCGGCCACACCCCCGGCCAGATGCTGCGCGGCTCCTCGCCCGGGTCTTCGATGATCGCCGGGTAGTAGGCCGTCTTGAACCCCATCTCGGCCACCCACTCCGACTCGAACTCGCCGAGAGAGTGGCGCAGCAGGTCGTGGGTGAGGCAGCCGTAGGCCACCGTGGTGCCGAGGTAGAACACCGCCGCCCGGGCGATGCCCTCCATGCCGAGGATGCCCTGGCGGATGGTGCGCAGCCGCTTCTCCTTCTGGCCCTCGGTGTAGTCGCCGCCGTCGCCCTGGATGTCGTCGAGCACGATCAGATCGGGACGGTTGCCGTCGACGTTGAGCCCCTGGAATGCTTCCTCCACGCCGCGCGCCACCAGCACCGGGCCGGCCGAGGAGACGAAGCGGGTCGTGGTGTCGTTGCCGGCTCCGGCGGCCGGGCGGCAGAAGCCCGGGTAGTCGCGCAGCAGCAACGGGTTGTTCTTCAGCTGGGTACGGACGCGGGCGAAGTTGTCGCCCTTCACCAGCTCGGCGGTCATGCCGAAGATGATGGCGAAGCGGCGGTGACCGAAGATCAGGCACCAGAGCACAACGACGTCCATCCAGGTTGACTTGGCCGCGCCGCGTGGTCCGATGATGGCGTAGCGGTGACCCTTGGGCGGGGTCGGGTTGACCAGCCGGGAACCGATCCGGGCCAGGTCACAGTGGATGTCGTTGAGCTCGATGCCGCCGCCGGGAATCCGCATCCACACGTCGGCGAAGTAGATCAGCCCGAAGATCAGGGGCGACCGCGACGACACCTCGCGCCGGTATTCGCGGGAGCTGCGCAGCGCCGAGTGCCGGAGCGCGCCGAGGTACTCCGACACCGGCCACCACGGCGGTCCGGCCAGCCCAGGTCGCGGGATGCCGGTGGCCGGGTCGTGCCCTCCGCGCCAGTCCATGCTCAGATCGCCTCTGCCTCGATGTGCGTGTCGCCGCGCTGGATGGCGGCGTAGAGCCGGGCGCTACCGTCTTTGACCACCCACTTGCCGTGCCAGCTCGACCACTTGACCGCGATCGGCTGCTTCTCGTAGCCCTTGGGTACCGTGCGCCACTTGTCCGGGGTGTGCCCGTAGCGGACCTTGGAGATCGGCAGCCTCACAGGTTCGCCTTCAGCACGTCGCCCGGCATCAGCAGGTACTTGCGGGTGACCCGGCAGAACGCCTGGCCGTCGACGAACACCGAGGCCCAGACCCGGCAGCGCGCGGCGACCGGCTTGCAGTAGTAGTCGTCGACGTCGTGGGTCATCTTCGTGCGCTCCAGCTCGCCGGCCTCGGTCAGGAACACCATCTCCCAGAGCGCCATCAGCTCAACATCCCGTTGTAGTGGCAGCCGCAGTGGCAGTAGTGCCGCGCGGTCGTGCAGTCCTGATGCAGCTCACCCCGACACCACGAGCTGACGAACTGGCCCCGGAACCAGGGCAGCATGGTCAGCGAGTCCTGCCGCGCCCGCGCCGAGTACATGTCGCGGGCCAGCCCTTCGGCCAGCATCTGGGTCAGGTTCACGGCAGCTCGTCCGCCCGCTTGACCGCCACCATGAGCACCTGCTGCTCTACGCCGTCCTGCTCGCGGTGATGATCCGTGTGCTTCTGCTGCGTATTCCAGTCCGGCGGGACCAGCGCGGAGCATCGACTGCACAGCGCCAGGAAGGGATAGGCGGTGGCCGGCATCATGGCGTAGGACGGATCAAGATGCAGCATTGCGTTCCTCGGTGAGTCGGTCGGCCAGCTTGGACTTGTGGAAGTCTTCGACGATGTCAGCCAGGTGCGGGTCCGGCGCCGGCTGATCGGCGTTGGTGCGCAGGTCCAGCTGCGAGCGCGTCGGCTTGTCGATGCCGAGGATCATGCGCCGCTCGCGGGACAGCTTGGCCCGGGCGGTGGCGAGCTCGGCCATCTTCTCCGGCTTGTCCCCACCGGCCAGCACCAGCTCGGCCGCCTCGCGCAGCAGCGACTGCCACTCGGCCAAGTCCGCCAGCTCGGCCTCGCGCACCTCGGAGTTCATGTCGTCGCGTCGGTGCTCGTCGCGCAGCCGGGCCACCGTCGCCATCGACTTGGTGCCGACCCAGATGGCCACCTCGCGGTAGCTGATGCCGTCGTCGAGCATCTCCCAGACCCGGCGCGCCAGAGCAGCACGCTCGGGCGTCCGGAGACCAGGAAGAATCTTGCTCGGGGTAGGCAACTGGCACGGCTTCCTTCTCAATTCCGGGACTGATCGTCACGTTCTGTAGCAGTCCGGCGGGTTGCAGTCCGGGTGGCCGACGCCGGGGCAGTGGCCGCAGTAGAGCTTGGGCCCGCCCATCAGTGGCGCGACGAGGATGCCGTAGCGCACCGCGAACAGCGCCGCCCACTCAGTGATCGAGCGCTCCAGCGGGCGGATGAGGGTGAGCTCCATCAGATCTGGCTCCGTCTCGGTGGCGGGGTTTCCATGTCGGAGAACTGCGTCGGGGCCGGGCGCGTAGGCGGCTTGAACAGCCACTCGTTGGCGTCCTGCTGGTCCTGCTCCTTGGCCCAGATCGTCCAGAACCCGCCTACGCCGGCCAGGAACAGGAACCCGGCCATGGCGCCCCACCGGTCAGAGATCCACCAGGCCGCGCCCAGAGTGCCGATGACGTGGATGATGATGCCGCCCCACATGGCGAAATGCATGATCCCCTTGGGCGGCTTCGAGGGCGTGGTCACTGGCTCACATAGTCCGGAGCGTTGATGTCGAAGCTCGGCCGCCGGTCCAGGCAGACGTCCTGTGCCGCCTCACCGTGCTGCTCCAGCAGGTTGTTGGCGTACTCCTGCAGCTTGGTCGCCTGGCGGTTGGTGGCGTGCTGCTCCAGCAGCAGGACACCGTCACCGGGGTAACTCCACACCTCGCGCACGCGGATCAGCAGCTGATAGGCGGCGGCAATTTCGATCTCGGCGTTGGACGGTGACTTGGCGGCCATAGTTCTCCCCAGAGCGCGGTCTTGGTGTTGGCCTCTCATCATAGCTTCCAGTCATGCATAATGGGCATATCATGCAGATTATGACGGAGCGTAACGTGGGCTCGGGAGCAGCATCGAAGCAGCTCGGCGTAGCGCGCCGCGCCCTCCTGAACTGGTGGCATGAGGGCAAGGTCAAGCCGGAGTGGGTTACCCCCGGCGGCCATCCGCGCTGGGATATGGCCAAGCTGCGGAGCCAGCTCAACATCAAGGAGCCACCGGCGTGAAGCCACTGGAGCAGGTGATCGCCGAGTCGCTCAGCAAGATCTACGGCTGGCCGATGGACAAGGTCGACGACTCGGCCAAGCAGCTGAAGGCCGACATCGAGGCCGCCTGGCTGGCCAACCGCCAGCTCTACGTCGCCCCGCCCCCGCGATCGAATGCGCAGGTTCGTCTGTGAGTCGCAAGCCCTTCCTGCTCTACGTCAAGGTCGAGATGTCTACCGGCGAGTGGACGAAGCGCGGCGAGCCGACCAAGTACCAGAGTCCGTTGCACCTGCTGAATCTCTGGCTCGCGCTGCGTCTGGCCGCCGGGGTGCGGGAGAACGTCTACCCCGCCGAGAAGATCACCAGCTGGACCGAGCTCAACCCGGAGCCGGAGGGCGCGCTGTGACTCCCGTCGACTGGCTCCTGATCGCCGGCAGCGTGTTCTTGGTGACCTGCTTCTGGCGGGCGAAGGGATGAGCGACCGGCCGAAGATGCACGACACGATGATGGAGACCGCGCTGGTGTGGGCGAAGCGGTCGACCTGCTCGCGGCTCTCGGTCGGCGCGGTGCTGGCCAGCTTCGTCGACAAGCGGATCATCGGCACCGGCTACAACGGCGCGCCGCGAGGTGTCCCGCACTGTCAGCACATCCCGAACGTCGACGTCTCCTGCACCATCGCCAAGCACGCCGAGGAGAACGTCATCGTCAACGCCGCCTACCTCGGCCAGGCGACCCGCAACGCGGTGCTCTACTGCACCCACGCGCCCTGCTACAGCTGCGCCGGCCTGATCATCAACGCCGGCATCAACGCGGTCTACTACGCCGACGACTACAAAAGCCTCGACGGGATCATGCTGCTGAACGACGCCGGCATCAGCACCCGTTGGTGGAAGATGTAGACAGTTTGCCTGTTTCCATGGCATAGTTTGGGCACAGTGATCCACCGCCCAACGAAAGAGACCCCCGCCGTGTTCAACAAGCTGAGCAAGAATATGAAGATCGGCCTCGCGGCCGGAGGTGCGCTGCTGTTCCTGCTCATCGGGATCGCCATCGCCAGCTCGGGTGAAAAGCAAGTCCAGACCCCGGCCGGCACCACGTACACCGCCGCGCCGCGCGCCGAGCTCCCGGACCCCTACGTTGACGACCACGGCGTGGCGCACTGCCAGCTCTACATCCAGTGCATGCCGAACCCGCTCGCCGCTGCCGCCGTTGTTCCTTCTGCCCCGCCTGCACCGCTCGTCCCCGCCAAGGCCATCACCGACCGGCAGTGGGCGCTGATAGCCAAGGCGCCGGCCAGCCACGTAGGCGAGCGGATCGTGGTGTTCGGCAAGGTGACCCAGTTCGACGCCGCCACCGGCACCGGGACCTTCCGAGGCAACGTGGGCGGAGTGAAGCTGCCGGTCACCTACGGCTTCGTCAACTACCCGACCAACTCGATGATCTCCGGTGATGTGAACGGCCTGGCCACGCTCGTCGAGGGCGACATCTTCCGGGGTGAGGTCACCGTGACCGGTGCGCTGATCTACAACACCACGCCGGGCGGCAACACGACCGTGCCGGCGCTGACCAAGACCGCCTACCAGGTGATCGGACACATCTGATGACGATGCCACTTGACCCCCACGGACACGTCCCGGCTGCGAACCTACCGGCGCAACCCGCACCCATCTACGCCATCCGTACTCACGCCGAGATGTCGTGGCAGGATCTCTCCGCGTTCCTTATCGGCTGCTTCACCCCGTTGTCCGTCCTCGCGGTGATCTTCGGTCTGATCGGCGGCGAGGAAGCCAAGAAGGTCGGCCTGAAACAGCATCCCCTCGGCGTGGTCGGGCTGATCTTCGGGTGGATCGGCACCGGACTCTGGGCCGTGTTCTGGGTCTTCTGGATCCTGGTGTTCGTGATCGGGTCGGCCCACCGCTGATGTTCGAGGTATGGCTCGCGTGGCTGTTCTACCTCGGCCGGCCGGAGTTGGAGATGCTGGTCTTCGGCGTGCTCCTTGAAGCCACCCGGCAAGTAGCGCCACACCTTCAGACGACCGACGAGTACTGAGGAGAGATGATGATCGAGCCCGACCGCACCACCGTCGACAAGCCGCTGCCGTACCAGACTCGTCGGGGTCGTCACGGCCGGCTGCGGATGCCGAACCTGCGCGGCAAGGTGATCCGCAGTGAGCTGTGTCCGCCGCTGGACCACAACGGCACGGCGATGCTGCGGCGAGACGCCGTAGCGGCCAACGTCAACCGGGCGCAGCGTCAGGTGGCCGCGTCGAAGCGCACGCCGTGGCGGAAGCCGAAGCCGGCCCACACCAGCTGAGGGTAGAGACACGAAAGAGGCCCGACTCCGGGGCAATCCGGGGCCGGGCCTCTTTCGTTGGTGCCTCTGCTGGCAGGGCTGCTGCGAGGTCACCGGTGGGGAGCGGACTGGTTCTGTGGGCGTACCGCTCGCCGCGCCGGCAGGGTCTAGGCCGGGGCACTGAGAAGAATCTAAGGGTCGCCGATGATCAAGGCAATGATCCGGAGCTGAGCGGTCGAAGCGCGAGTTAGGCGGCGCCGCTACCCAGCGACGATTAGGTTGGCCCGACGGTTCCGAGCGCGGATCGATACTTGTTCCCCGATCCCCTTCCCGGTAGTGGCCAGCGTGTTTCCGGTCAGACTCTTGGCTATCGGAGTGACCGCGCTGGCGTTGATGGCCCAGTCGGTGATGTGCGCCCAGGTGGCGATGTTCTCCTCGGCCTCATTCCAGGTCAGTGAGTCCCCGGTAATCGTGGCGAACGAGCCGGACGCCTTGGTGTACTCATGGTCAAGGAACGCCAGAATCAAGGACCCGATAGGTACCGAGGCCGCCAACGCGGGGGCCGGGCCAAGGGTGGTGGTGGTGCTAGTTGCCGCGATGCCGACATCACCGGCCTGCTGGATACAGCTGATGCCGATCTGGGAGTTGGCGACCGCTCCGATGATGCCGTGGAGGGTGTCGCTGCCGCCGGCAGTGGTGAACGTCGGGGCCGACAACCCGGAGGTGAACTCCGCAACCCAGAACTGGTATCGGAGTGTGTGAGCTATCAGCCCGACGTCGGCGTACACCGCGCCTGATATCGGCCAGTTGGGGGTAGCTCGCGCCCATCCCGTCGTCGTACACGTGGGAGTGGCGACCACCGACGACGCCGAAGACCGGTACGCGCGCACCACGGCGAACACCAGCTCGCCCTCGACCGGGGCGCTGCCGGCGGTGGGGAATGCTGGTGTGATGCTGATGCCGGTGCCGGTACCGGATGCCTTAGCCTGCGCGCCGAACCGAGGTGTGACGACTGTCGGGGTCGCGGTGACGTCAGTGCCGGAGGTTGGTTGGAACGGGGCACTTTCACCGTTGTGGTAGGTCTTGAACGTCTTCCACCCGGCTTCGCCGTACTCGTTGCGGTCGGTTTCCAGGCCGTTAGTGCCGCTTCCGGTCCACTTGGTCTGTAGATACATGCCGCTCTTGAAGTAGCTGTTAGCGCCACTCGCGGCCATCGCCGGCATGTTGACGTTGTCGGTGTCCTTGACCGTCACGCCGTTACAGCTGAACTCGTAGCCGGTAGCACCGCTATGGATTGCGCCCACTCGGATCCAGCAGTACAGCCACGTACCCCACTGGAAGTCGGCGATCAGCTTCGGCCAGGTGTAGTAGATCGGCTGACCGCCGCCGTCAACTCCGATCTGGACGCGGGAGCTGCCGTTGACCCGGCCGACGACTTCGAGCACGCCGAGTGCCGCGTTGGGCTGTAGTGCGATCTCAATGATGTCGTCGTTCTGATCATGCATCTGGCACACCACGAACGACGGCTTTACCGGCGGCAGGTGTGTCGGCAAAACCATCACTTCGGCCATGTGGTCCCCGGTAGTCGGGGTGAACGCTCGGTCAGTGGTTCCGTTGGTCGCCTTCTCGCGCCATTCCGAACGGGGGTACCCGTTGCTGGCGATGACGTCGACGTCGACATCGGATCGCAGCATGACCATTGTGGCGGCGTCGTTGAGATAACAAATGTTGGCGATGCCGTTGCTCGACGCGAGGGTAGCCTGAGTTGCCGAAGTGATGCCGGCGCCCGTGGCGGTCGAGTAATCGAGCTGGTAGTGCGGACCCGCCGCGTTGCCGAAGCCGAGAATATCGGCGATGGTGCCCATCAGGCGGTCTGCATCTTACCCGCGATGACCCAACCGATCGCGCTGATGTAGCGGAACGTGAAAATGCCCCACTTGCCGTTGGTGATTGTGAACGCGGTGGTTCCCCAGTCGCTGGTCGCGGTGAAGCTGGCGAAGGTGATGATCCTGTCCGCTGAGTTGGCCTTGATAATTGCCACGTAGGACTGACCCTGGCTGCCGTTGCTCGGTGCGTTCAGCGTGGCCGCCTGGTTGAGCGCGGTGCAGACTCCCGTCTGGATGAGTCCGCTCAACGCGTTGGGCGACAGCGTGGCGGAGTCGGCCAGGGTCTCCACCCGATCAGACCACGCGACACCGGTCGGAATAGCCGGGGCGGCTGACGTCCACGCCGAGCCGTTGCCGGTGATGACGTTTCCGGAGGTGGCGGCGAGTCCGGCCAGCGTCGTCAGGTCGGAGTCGAGCGGCTGGTACAGCGCGGCCAGGCCGAGGTCGGTCAGCAGCTGGGCGATGGTGCGGTTGGTCCAGGCGCCCGCCTTGCGCTGCACGATGTCGTCGTTGGCCGGCG
>Ga0137412_10003618_pt1 | contig 12314 bp, 14 predicted proteins | sample CZODoug2_1_16fun_FD_122160 | JGI IMG/M metagenome (GOLD analysis project Ga0137412, IMG submission 122160) | Vadose zone soil fungal communities from Angelo Coast Range Reserve, California, USA - CZODoug2_1_16fungal (Hybrid Assembly) | ecosystem: Environmental > Terrestrial > Soil > Vadose zone...
CGCAAATCGAAATTCACGCGTTCGGATTGTTTGATGCTCTCCTCGACCCGTGCTGCCGCGCCCAGCGCGCTCAAGATGGATTGCAGGCGCTGGGTTCCTTCGCGCGCCCGCGTGATATAGCGCAGCTGATCGTCGCGCAGGCCCTCGGATTCAAGATTGTCCAAAGAGGAGCGCACGATGGTCAGCGGCGTGCGCAATTCATGCGACAGCTTTCCGCCCAAGGTGCGCAGATACTGAGTATGTTCATTGAGCCGTGCCAGAAGCCGCTCGAAGCCGCGCGACAGGGCGCCGATCTCATCCGCGCTGGACGATTCCGGCATGTGCAGCTGAATTCTGCCATCGCTGCCCACGGCGGAATCCGCCGCCGCCCGCAGCCGTCCGATGCGCAAGCTGATCCAGGTGGCAAAGGCGAACATGATGATGACCGCGGACGCGGTGGCGATCAGCGTGAGGTTGAACAGCCGCGACAGCGCGCGGTCGCGCAGCTCCAGCAGCTGGTCTGCCGCCTGCTCCAGAACAACCGCCCCGTGAAGCTGCCCATCGATCAGAATCGGCGCCGCCGCCGTCAGCAGCAACTCACGGTTCCTCCCGCCCAGCACCCATTGTGCGTACGGACGCCCTTTGAGGGCTTCGCTGACGCTGTCGCCGTTCAAGCGATCCGGCGATGAGGACAACGTGGGCATGTCGGAGGTGTCGACGCCCATGAAGTAGCGATACCAAATGGGCTCCGACTCGTCCGAACCGCGCTGCCTGGAGGCAATATTGCCGGCGGTTCCCAGCTTCAGGGCATTGGCATCGACGACGGTGGCGCGCGTGCCGTCGCGGATGTAGGTCTGAAGCAGCGTGTCCAACCCAGCCGTTGCAAAAAACAGGCGGCCACCGTCTGGGCTGTCTGCCGCAATGCCGGCTTGTCCGCTGCCGCGTCCATCGACGGCCTCGATCCAGAGACGCCGGCCGACGAAGCTCAAAGGTATGCGCATTTCCAGGTGGTAACCCGCGGCCGTCTGCAACCAAACAGCTTGGATGCGCGGCTCGGTCACGACGCGATCCACGCCATCGTCTCCCTTGACCACGCCTTGCGCGGCAATCAAACCCGGCGCATTCGTGCCGAAGAAATACGCGGCAGGGCCGCCCGGTCCTTGCAACGTCAAGTTGACCCGATCGAACCGGTCCTTGTCAGGCTGGACATGGTTGGGCTCCGCGTCGAAATGCGGGTCGTCCACTTCGAGATATAAATAGAGATAGTGCTCGGTCGATCCGGCCTGAAGCCGGGCGCGATATCGGGTGGTGGACGGCAGCGGGGTGGGTTCCGCCGGAATATCCCAATCTTGGCGGTAGCCATCGAGCAGCGGCTGCGTGACCAGCGGGTATACGTAGAGATCGCCCGCAGCCGCTGAAAAAGCCCGGGCGTCGCCGGAATCGTGGAACACGCGCTGCGGCTGCGCCGTCAAGGCGTTGGCAATGGTGGCGGCGCCGGCCAACAACGATTGTTCCTGTGAACTGCGCAACGCCGTCTCGAGTTCGCGGGCGTACTGGCAACCAGCCCACGGCAGCACCAGGGTGGTGAGCGCGACGATCAACAATTGGAGTCGAATGCTCACTCGACCCAGCGATAACCCATTCCATAGACGGTTTGAATGGCATCAAAGGCGGTGTCGACTTGCTGGAACTTGCGCCGCACGCGTTTGATATGCGAGGTGATGGTGTTGTCGTCCAAGACGACATTGGCGGCATCCATCAATTGCTGACGATTCTTGACATGCCCCGGATTACGCGCCAAGGCATGCACGATCCAAAATTCAGTCAACGACAGCGTGACCGCAGCGCCGTTCCAGGTGGTTTGCATCTTCTCGCCGTCGATCGACAGTGCACCGCGCCGTACGATCTCAGCGGCATTGTCGGGCCGGCGCAGCGCGTCGATGCGCCTGAATAGTGCCGCGACGCGCGCCGCCAGATGCGGCAAGCTGACATCCTTGGTGAGGAAGTCATCGGCGCCGAGCCGCAATCCCGAGACCGCGTCGAGTTCGCTGTCCCGGGCGGTCAGAAAGATGATGGGCAGCTCCGCCGACAGCGCCCGCAAATCGCGGCACAGGTCGAATCCGCCTTCGGCCTCATCCTCGAGCGATATGTCGATAATGGCCAGATCGGGCAGGCGAATGTTGAACGCCTGCATGGCGGTTTGGCGATTGCCGTAGGTCTTGATCGAATAGCCGTGGCGAGCCAGCGCCGCCGCGTAATTCTCGCGCAAAGCCGGCTCGTCCTCGACAATGGCGATCTGCTTTTTCATCGATGAATCATAGCCGAATACGGGCATTCAGCCGCGATAAGCGCCGCACTGATGAGCGTTGCCATGATTCGCCACAATTGCCCCGCGGATTGCCCTTTTTGCGCCCCGACAAGTAAGTCCTAGGCGGAGACACTGGCCTCGTACCAACACGAGGAGAGACCGATGTCCCCTACGACGCTGCGGCACAACTGCTCCCCAGGCGCTTTCTGGACTTTGCGGCGCGAAGCGACCCTCAATTGGCTGGCGCTCGGGCTGCTGCTCGCGGCTTGGAATGCGTCGGATAACAGTGCGCCGGACAAAGACGGCGCGGCAGTTGTGCACTTGAGGCCCGAGGCCTTGCGGGGTTATTCGTATGTTTCAGTTCGGGCGGCGAATCGCGTGACCGAGATCAACCGATAGCGCCCGTCAAGGAATCGTCACAGTACTGTAACCCTCGAGGGCTCTAATGCTTACGAAGCATGCTTGCTCCCGAAAATCAAAAGGAAATCTTGATTGTCGATCGAGACGTTGCAACGCTTGAGCCGTTGCGCCAGCAACTGAAGCACGCCGGTTTCATCGTACTCGCCATCACCGACGGCGCCGCGGCCGTCGTCGCGGTCGAACTGAATCCGCCGCAGTTGCTCATCGTTGATTGGAACATGCCGGGCCTCGCGCCCCTCGAGTTGCTCGAGTGCGTGCGCAAGGCACGGCTCGTGCAACAACTCAGGCTGATCATCCTGTCGGATCTGTCGGGTGAACACGAGATCGTGTCAGGACTGAACATGGGTGCCGACGACTACATCGCGAAGCCGTTTTCCGTCCGCGAGACCGTTGCGAGGATTCACGCCGTATTGCGGGCTCGTCGTCACGATACCAACCACGCTGCGTTGAGTTTCGACAGCCTGAGTCTGAATACGGCAACCAATCGTGTGACGGCGCAAGGCACGGTACTGAACGTGCGAGGTGCGGAGTATCGGCTGCTCGAATTCTTGATGTCGCATCCGGGCAAGACATTCAACCGCACGCAGCTGCTCGCGCAAGTTTGGGCGGGCAATGCGGACATTGATGAGCGCACGGTCGACGTCAATGTGCAGCGCCTGCGCAAGATACTGGCAAAGCCTGGATATGAAGCGTGCATTCAAACGGTACGCGGCTTCGGCTACAGGTTTATCGTGAGATAGATCACACTTCTGCTGTTTCACGCGATGTTCCACGGCTAACCCCCTTTTTTGTAAACAAATCTTCTCCGCCGAGTCATGGATCCGTAACAACAAATCGCGATTGTGCCCAGGTAGTAATCGTTCCGCAGATACTAAGGGAGGGAGACATGATGGATCGCGACCCGCCGACGCTGCGATTGCGCACGGTCTTCATATCGGACATTCATCTGGGCTTCAGGGGATGCAGCGCGGATCTGCTGCTCGATTTCTTGCATCATGTCGAAATGGACACGTTGTTCTTGGTGGGCGACATCATCGATGTGTGGAACATGCAGAAGTCGATGTTTTGGCCGCAGTCGCACAACAACGTTCTGCGCACTATTTTGGGCAAAGCCAAGCGTGGAACCAAAGTGATTTTCGTCCCCGGCAATCATGATGAAGTATTCAGGGAATTCGACGGCGCCGTTTTCGGCAACTTGGAGATTCATCGCGAATACATTCATCAAGGCGCAGACGGCAAGAGAATGCTCGTCCTGCATGGCGATGAGTTCGACAGCGTCGTGAAATGCAGCCCCTGGCTCGCGAAGTTGGGCAGCAACATTTACGATGTGTTGCTGGCGGCAAACCCCTATATCAACTGGTTCCGGCGCAAGTTCGACCTGCCGCATTGGTCGCTGTCCTCGTACCTCAAAAACACGGCCAAGAGGGCAGTTCAATATATCGGCAGTTTTGAAGATGCCGTGGCGCAGGCCGCGCGCAAGCGCGGCGTCGAGACCGTGGTTTGCGGACATATCCATCGCGCCGAAATGCGCGATATCAACGGAATCATGTATTGCAACGACGGCGATTGGGTTGAAAGCTGCACTTCCCTGGTCGAGGACATGAACGGCCAATTGCGATTGATCGATTGGCCCAAGCTTCGCGCGCAAGAGCGCGCCATGCCCGTCGCACTGCCGATCGGTCAAGCGGCGTAGGGATAATCAAAATGAACGATGTCTGTGATACGTGGAGTTCACCCTGGGCAGCGCTGCAAAAAACACTGGCTAAAGCCCCGGCGGCGCTTACCTACACGATGCCAAGCGGCGTGCCAAGCGGCGTGCCAAGCGGCGTGCCAAGCGGCGTGCCAGGCGGCGTGCCAGGCGGCGTGCCAGGCGAGGTGCCAAGCGGCGTGCCACGCGGCGTGCCAGGCGAGGTGCCAGGCGGTGTACCAGACGCCGTGCCAGGCGGCGACACTTGGCTCGGCCGCGCACGCCACCCTGTTGGAAGCCGGTGCATTCCAGCAGCCGCGCACGCGCTCCAAGGATAATTGCCGCAATGGTCGCCTAATCGTCATGTTGACGAGGCAGGATCGAGGCTCTGACCACTTGGGAGCGTATCCATGTACAGTCGCGAGCCAGGGGGCGAGCCGACAACGCAACTCTTAGAGCGCCGTTGGTTCGCACTGCTGTCGGCGATCAGAAGCTTGCAAGCCGAATGCGGTGTCTTACAGGAAGCGTCGATGCTGGCCGAAGTGTCTTGGCGACGCGCTTGCGTGCAACTGGCGGAATTCGAAAGCCTGCGGGACGTGCTCGAAGAGCAGATGTCCACGCCTCTCGAGGCCAGAGAAACCAGCGCCGCTTAGGCTCGCGACGAGAAACGAATCCCCAGCCGTCGGTAGACGTTCGCCAGCAGCCACATCGGGCCGATCATGAGAAATTGCAAATCCTTGAAGAAGGACGGGCGTTTCTTTTCGATGGCGTGGCCGATGAACTGACCGATCCACGCCAATAAGAACAGGGTCGCGCAAATGAGCCACATCGGCGCCAGGCTGTTGTGATTCACGGCGTCGACAGACCAGAGCATGAGCACGAGCAAGGGCAGGATGCCGAGCGCCAGAGGGACGGACAGAAGCGCGTAGTAGATGACCGCCAACAGCGTTATCACGGTGGCCCAGTTCGCGACAGGAATGGCCGCGCGAATACTTGTCGGAAAAGGCGTGATCCACAAAAGGCCGAGCACGCACCACAGAATCACCGGCACGCAAATCCAGTGCAGCGCCTCATTCGTCGGGTTGCGGTGGCTCGAGCCGTATTCGTCCAGCCATTGGTCAGCCGTGCGCATAGGGGGACCGTACGCCTTCACGGCCGTCAGTTCAAATCGCCTTACGGATTGAAGGGGCTTTTGGCGCCCCTCGCCGGCTGGTTGTTAAGTTGGTCGAGCTCGCGCTGCTGCTGCGCCTCCAACTTATCGAGCTGGTCAGCCGTATAGCAGGTGGTGTCGCGTTGGATGCGCGAAGTCGTGATGAAGTTCGATCGGCAGTACAGCTGCTGCCCATCCTTGTTCACCACTTTGAGGCTGAGGTTTCTGGCCTGGGCCAATCGCTGAGCCCTGATATCGGCCGTGGGAGCTGCAGCTGCCGGACTCGAGGGCGTGGGTGGGCCAGCGGGCTGGCTTGCGCAGCCACCGATAAGCATCGCCGTCACCAGCATCAGTGCACGCATACCGAACATCCCTTGGGTAGAATGAGTGGGAAAGGCAAGCGTAGCGCATCGATCATCGTAGGACTAGGGACCGCGAATCCCGCCAACGGAACGCATCAGCGCACGCATGTCGAATATCAATTCACATAACGCGCAGCGCGAGGCAGGCCTGCACGACTCCGGTCACCGCGACGATGAACAAGACCATGCTGGTGAGGCCGCACATCATGGCACCGACCAGCCGCTTGCTGGGATCGGCCATGTAGCCGCGCATATAAATGATGCGCCCGATGAGCCAGATGAAGCCGATCAGCGGAGCGAGCCAAGCCCAACCAATGGGATAAAACGCCGCCACCCACAGGAAGGGCAGGAAAATTCCCATCTGCTCCAATGTATTGAGTTGCACGCGATAGGCGCGGTCGAATTCCGGATGGCCGCTGGTCGCCGGCGCTTGGATCTTGTGTTTGGCGCGAAGATTGCCCACGCGGAACCCGGTGTAGAAATAGAAGAACCCGATCAAGAGCGTGACGATGGCCGTCCACAAGGTCGCTGGTATCATGATTTCTCCCAAGTAGCCGCGTGTTCGCGATCTTCGTCAGCCGCGAGTATAGCGAGAGTTGCATACTTGCGGGATAGCGCTTGGGTCCGCGCGGTGAACGCCCATAAGAAAAGCCGCCGATTGCGCGGCGGCCCTCTTCGTACCTCAACCTCAACTTCGAACGATCAGGCGACTGCCATCAAGCCCTTGAGTTTGCTGATGGCATTCGATTCAACCTGGCGCACGCGTTCCGCCGAGATGCCATATTCATCAGCCAGCTCATGCAGCGTGGCCTTATCGTCGGTCATCCAGCGACGCTTCAAGATGCTGCGGCTGCGTTCGTCGAGCCTCTCGAGCGCCACACTCAGCCGTTCGGTGGAATCCTCTTCCCATTCGGCGCGTTCTACTTCGACAGCAGGATCGGCGTTGCTGGCCGGCAAATACAGGGCCGGCGAGTAAGCCTCTTCCTCGTCGCTTTCCGGCGTCGGATCGAAGGACATGTCGCGCGCCGACAGGCGCTGCTCCATCTCTCGTACGTCGGCCACATCGACCCCTAAGTCGCGGGCTACCGCGGCTGTTTCCGCCTCCGACAGCCAGGCCAGGCTCTTCTTCTTCTTGCGCAGATTGAAGAACAGCTTGCGCTGCGACTTGGTGGTGGCCACCTTGACCAAGCGCCAATTGCGCAGCACGTATTCATGAATCTCAGCACGAATCCAATGCACGGCGAACGACACCAGCCGCACGCCCACCGTGGGGTCGAAGCGCTTCACCGCTTTCATCAGGCCCACGTTGCCTTCTTGCACCAGGTCACCCATGGGCAAGCCATAGCCCAAGTATCCGCGTGCAATGTGCACCACGAATCTCAAGTGCGAGAGCACGAGTTGCCGAGCCGCGTCTAAATCGGCTTCGGACCGAAACTTCACCGCCAGTGCGACCTCATCTTCCTTCGACAGGACCGGAATCTGGGACACGCGGTCTATATAAGAATCCAGGCTCCCAATGGGGCCTGCGAATACCATTCCTGTTGGTTTTGCGACTAAAGCAGCGGTCATCAATGCCTACCTCCGAGCGAATCATTCAGTCAAATCCACGAGCGCAATAATAGCACTCTTGGGGTTAGAGTGCTAAGCCCGGCCCCGAGTTCCGGGCCTCAGCTAATCATTTAAAAACATATACTTATGTCGGTTCTATCGCCCGTATATGTCGCGTCGCAGCAAGCCAGGAACCCAACCAAGAAAGCGCGACTGCCAGACTTAGAACACCAAGACCCAACACAAGTTTCAGGCCTTCGAGCCGAAAGTCGCTGCCATACAAAAAAGCCAGCTGCGCGACCGGCCGAGCCAGGACCGTCGACGCGACGGCGACGAGGGTGAGCGCCAACAGCCCCCCGCCCAGGCCGTACCAAACCCCGCTGTAAAGGAACGGCCGCCGGGCAAATCCATCCGACGCGCCGACCAGTTTCATGACCTCGATTTCCGCGCGCCGGTTCAAAATATCCAGACGGATCGTGTTGCTGACGATGAGCACGATTCCGACTCCCAACAAGCCGCCGGTGAGCAACACCACCCGCCGCAACAGATCGAGCATGGCGTGCAGGCGCTTCACCCACTCGGTGTCGATCTGCACAGTCTGCACATCGCTCAAGGCAGCGATGGCAGCTTTGAGCGTTTCGGTGCCTTGCGGCGAACTGGCGGTCAGCGTCGGCGTCACGACCAAGGTATCGGGAAGCGGATTGTCGCTCAACGCGTCCAATGCCTTACCGAACCCGGAGTCGTTGCGAAACTCCGCGAGCGCTTGGTCCGCCGTGATGATGCGTACCGCGGCGACATCGCCGCGTGCCTTGAGCTGCTTGGCGAGGGATTGCACCCGGCCGGTGCTCGCTTTCTTGTCCATATAGACCGACAAGTCGTAGGCTTCGTTCCAATTGCCGGTGGCGATGCGCGCATTCTGCAGCAGCAAGCTCAAGAACAAGGGCAATGCCAGCGCAACGGCGATGACGCCCATGGTCATCAGCGTGGCAAAGGGCTGATGCATGATGCGGCCCAGCGAACCCACCAACACCTGCGCATGCCGCGCGAAGTAGGTGTTGATGCTCATGCGGGATCCCCGCCAATGACCCGCCCCTCGCTCAGCACGATACGCCGCGCACCGACCCGATCGATGAGATGCACATCGTGGCTGGCGACCACCACGGTCACGCCCACTTCGCTGAAGCGTTTGAACAGCCTCATGATCTCGAGCGCGAGCTCCGGATCCAGATTGCCCGTGGGTTCATCGGCGATGAGCAGCGCGGGCTTGGCGACCACGGCTCGTGCAATGCCCACGCGCTGCTGTTCGCCGGTCGACAGTTCCAGCGGGCGGGATTTTTCCCTGCCGAGCAGGCCCACCTGATCCAAGGCCGCCCGCACGCGCTTGTCGATTTCACGCCTCGGGACGCCGGCGATAATGAGCGGCAGCGCGACGTTGTCCGCCACCGGCCGGTCATGCAGCAGCTTGTGGTCCTGGAATACCACGCCAATGCGTCTGCGAAACTGCGGGATGCCGCGCGGCTTCACACCCGCCGTATTCTGGCTGTTGACGATGACCTGGCCGCGGGTGGGGCGCTCGATGAGTGCGATCAGCTTGAGGATACTGCTCTTGCCCGCGCCGGAGTGCCCCGTCAAAAATGTCAGCGCGCCGCTTTCAATGTTGAATGACACACCGGCCAGAGCCTCGCGTCCGTTCGGATAGCGCTTATGCACCTGGTCGAAACGAATCATGCGGCGGCGTCGCGCGGTTCCGACTTCAAGAGTGCCGATACGAATTCGGACGCCTTGAACACGCCAAAATCCTCGGATTGCTCGCCGACGCCGATAAAGCGAATGGGAATCTTCAGCCGCTGCGCAATGGCCAGCACCACCCCGCCTTTGGCCGTGCCGTCCAATTTGGTGATGACCAAGCCGGTGACTCCCAAACCCTTGTTGAATTCTTCCGCCTGCGCGACGGCATTTTGACCAATCGTTCCGTCGAGCACCAACAACACCTCGTGCGGAGCGGCGGGATCCAAGCGTGCGAGTACCCGCTTGACCTTCTTCAGTTCGTCCATGAGATGAGTCTGGGTGTGCAGCCGGCCCGCGGTATCGGCGATGAGGACATCGATGTTGCGCGCACGCGCCGCCTGCAAGGCGTCGAAAATCACGGCGGCGGGCTCGGCGCCCGATTGCTGAGCGACGATGGGTACGTTGTTGCGCTCGGCCCAAACTTCCAGTTGCTCCCGAGCCGCGGCGCGAAACGTGTCGCCGGCCGCCAGCATGACGCTCTTGCCTTCGGCGAGCAGGCGAGCGCTAAGCTTGCCGATGGTCGTGGTCTTGCCGGCGCCATTGATGCCGACGACCAAGATCACGAACGGCTTGACACGCGGATCGATGATGAGCGCCTGTTCAACAGGCCTTAGGATTTGGGACATCGACTCCTGCAAAGCGTTCAGCAGCGCATCGACATCGTTCAGCTCCTTGCGCGCGACACGCCTGCGCAGCTCCTCGAGGATTCTACCGGAAGCCTCGACACCCACATCGGCCGTGATCAGCCGGGTCTCGAGCTCATCGAGAACCTCGGCGTCGATCTTGCGGCCCGGAAGAAGCTCCACGATGTCGGTGGTCAGCCAGGCAGGACCTTGATTTAACTTTGCGCGCAGGCGTTTGAAAAACCCGCGCACACTCGGGGTTTCGGCTTCGTTCGTCATGGGAAGGTATGATACCGGCAGTGGCTACCTCCAAGCGGGATTTACCGGCACCGCCCGGGCGCAATTCGGTGCGCATCATCGGCGGCGTTTGGCGCGGCCGGCGGGTTCATTTTCCCGATATGCCGGGCTTGCGCCCGACACCGGATCGAGTCCGGGAAACGTTGTTCAATTGGCTGCAGCACTCCCTGACCGGAACCCGCTGTTTGGATTTGTTCGCGGGTTCAGGTGCTTTGGGATTGGAGGCGCTGTCCCGAGGCGCAGCGGAGGTGGTCTTCGTCGAACAATTCCCCGCCGCATCGCGCACCTTGCAGGAGCAATTGGTTCGCTTGAGCGGCGAGGGCAAAGGACGCGTCATGGAAATGGGAGCCGCGCGTTTTTTGCGCACGCCCGCGAAACCCTTCGACGTCGTGTTCCTCGACCCGCCTTTCGGCAAGGACGCTCTGGCGGAATACATTCCCATGCTCGATTCCGGCGACTGGCTGAAAGTGGGCGGCCTGGTTTACCTGGAAAACGAACGGATCGCAGGCGTTCCGACGATTCCCGCTCACTGGGAATTGCTCAAATCGAAGTCGGCGGGCGAGGTGGGGTATCATCTGGCGCGCGTCAACGGACGGAAATAGCCAATGCACAAGAGAAATGCCGTCTACCCGGGCACCTTCGATCCGATCACCAACGGTCACACGGACTTGGTCAGGCGTGCGGCCTCGATCTTCGATCGCGTGGTGGTGGCGATTGCGGCAAACCCGAACAAGGCGCCGATGTTCACGCTTGAGCAGCGAGTCGAGATGGCGCGGGGCGTGCTTTCCGACGTGCACAATGTCGAGGTGAAGGGGTACGTCGGGCTCACCACCGATTTCGCCCGGCAAAATGGCTTGTCGGTCATCGTGCGCGGCCTGCGTGCCGTGTCCGACTTCGAATTTGAGTTTCAATTGGCTAATATGAGCCGACACCTTACCCCTGAAATTGAATCGGTATTCATGACGCCGCAAGAGCAGTACACCTTTATCTCCTCCACGCTGGTCCGCGAAATCGCGGTGCTGGGCGGCAACGTCTCCGAATTCGTGCATCCCCTTGTGGAGATTGAACTGAAACGGCATCGCAAGCTTTGATTTCGCAGCACGCGCCTCGCCTCGGGCGAGCATGTAAATACGTGTGGCCGCTCTTTGCCGGAGCGGCGTTTGCCATCGCGGTGTCGGTGGCCACGCCGCCGGCGCAAGCAGACAGCGTTCCGGCGGCACGCCCTGCTGTCGCCGCGCAGCCGGCCGTTGCGCACAAGGGAGCCATCGCGAGCGCCTATCCGCTGGCCAGCCAGGCGGGCCAGGAAATTCTCAAGGAAGGCGGTAACGCATTCGATGCCGCCGTGGCGGTGTCGGCGGCGCTGGCAGTGGTCGAGCCCAGTAGTTCAGGCCTCGGGGGCGGCGGGTTCTATCTGCTGCATCGGCAATCCGACGGCTTCGAAACCATGGTGGATGCGCGCGAGAAGGCGCCGGGCGCGGCAACGCGGGACATGTATCTGGACAAGTCGGGCAATGAAATTGCCAATGCGTCGACCAGCGGTCCGCTGTCGGCGGCCATCCCCGGCGAGCCCGCTGCATTCGAGTACCTCGCGCGCAAGTACGGCAAATTGCCGCTGAAGCAGAGCCTGCAACCTGCCATCCGCCTGGCGCGCGAAGGATTCCCGCTGTATCTGCGGCTGCAATACGGCATCAAGGCGAAACGCGATATTTTGGCGCGCTCGCCGGACGCCGCGAAGGCGTTTTTGACGGCCGACGGCAACGTGCCGGAGATCGGTGCCATCATCAAGCAGCCGGAACTGGCCAACACCCTCGAGGCGATCGCAGCCCAAGGCGCGAGAGGGTTTTATGAGGGCCGCGTAGGCGAGAATCTCGTGGCCGGCGTGCGCGCGGGCGGCGGCATCTGGACGCTTGAGGATCTCAAAAACTACCGCGTCGTCGAACGCAAACCACTGGTCGGCGAATATCATGGTGCGCGCATCGTAACGGCGCCGCCGCCATCATCGGGCGGCATCGCCGTGCTGGATTCACTCAATATCCTTGACGGTTTCGATTTGCATGACGTGGATTCCGCGACGCGCAAGCATTTCATCATCGAGGCCATGCGCCGCGCCTATCGCGACCGCGCGATTTTCCTGGGTGATCCGGATTTCATC
>Ga0137412_10003619_pt1 | contig 12313 bp, 6 predicted proteins | sample CZODoug2_1_16fun_FD_122160 | JGI IMG/M metagenome (GOLD analysis project Ga0137412, IMG submission 122160) | Vadose zone soil fungal communities from Angelo Coast Range Reserve, California, USA - CZODoug2_1_16fungal (Hybrid Assembly) | ecosystem: Environmental > Terrestrial > Soil > Vadose zone...
AAGGCCAAAAGCCTGAATACGCCGGCTTACCAACTGCTCGGCGGCGCTTCGCGGGAGGGTGTACTGGTCTACGGGCATGCCAGTGGGGGCGACATTGAGGAAACCGTGGTGGCTGTTGCGAAGTATAAGGAGGCGGGTTACAAAGCGATTCGCGCCCAGTCTGGAATTCCCGGGTTACTAAGCACATATGGCGTTGGGCGCGGATCGCTTTACTACGAACCGGCGGAAAAAAATGCGCCGCCGGAGAGTCTTTGGTCATCGGAACAATATTTGAATTTTACGCCGCAGCTCTTCTCGCGGTTGCGGCGGGAGTTTGGGCCGGATGTACATCTACTGCACGATGCGCATCATCGGCTGACGCCGATCGAAGCCGCTCGGTTGGGTAAGGAACTCGAACCGTATCACCTGTTTTGGCTGGAAGATCCGACGCCGGCAGAGTTGCAGGAAAGTTTCCGCTTGATTCGTAGGCACACTACCACGCCTTTAGCTGTGGGCGAAGTGTTCAACAGCATTTTCGATTGCCAGCAACTGATTCAGGAACAATTGATCGACTACATTCGCACAGCGGTGGTTCATGCCGGGGGATTTACACAGATGAGAAAGATCGCCAGCCTCGCGGAGATTTATCAGGTGCGGACCGGGTCACATGGAGCTACGGACATGAGCCCGGTGTGCATGGCTGCGGCGCTGCACTTCGATTTGAGCGTGCACAATTTTGGAATTCAGGAATATATGCGGCATTCGCCGGAGACTGACAAAGTGTTTCCGCATTCGTATTCGTTTAAGGATGGATTGATGCATCCTGGGGATGCGCCAGGACTTGGCGTGGACATCGATGAGACGCTCGCGGGGCAATATCCGTACGAGCGAGCTTATTTGCCGGTTAATCGTAAGTTGGATGGGACGATGCATAGCTGGTAGTTGTTGGGGCTGGCGATTGAGCCGGTCTTCGACCAACAGGGCTTGGACGTGTTCACCTAAACCCCGACAGTCTCAAAGGCGGCCGCTACACGTTACCCGAGTTCCAGGCCTAGATATTAGTGGGCATTCTCAAAGCAGATGTTGCGGACGGCGGAAGCCGTGCCCCGTACGCCTTTACGAGCTCGTACCTGGCGCAAGGACGAGACCATCCTATCGCACCGATCGCTGGTTGCTAGCGGACTCCGGTAAGAACGTCGATGGTGAGTTGATCCAAACGCTCGTACGGCAAACTCTTCTTCATGATGGCGTCTTTGTCGAAGGAATGCGCCAGTAAGGCAGCCGCGCCCTTTTTTGAATATGCGCCTAGCTTCGGAGTGCCGTTGGACTGCCAGCCGACTTCTTTGAGAATGGCCTGGATTTCCCTGTCCGAGTTCCATCGCCCGGCTTTCTCTTTGAAGATGAGGTAGTTGCGCATGCAGCCACGCGCGAAATCCATAACTCCGTCATAGTCTTCTGTACGGTAGGCATGGGCATCGAAGTGGCGCGGTCCCTGGTAGCCAACATCTTCAAGAAATTTCACGAGCCAAAAAGCGGCTTTGATGTTCACGGAACCGAAGCGCAAATCCTGATCGAAGCGGCCTGGCATCTGGTCGTTGAGGTCGATGTGGAAAAGCTTACCGGCCTCCCAAGCCTGCGCAACGCCGTGCAGAAAATTCAGGCCGGCCATTTGCTCGTGCGCCACTTCAGGATTGACACCGACCATTTCTGGATGATTGAGTGTCGCGATAAAGCCGAGGTAATGGCCTGTTGTTGCCATGTAGATGTCGCCGCGAGGTTCGTTGGGCTTGGATTCCATCGCGAGCTTGAATCCGTATTTGCGGTCGATGTTGTATTCGCAGAGATAGTTTACGGCTTCGCGGAGGTGCTTGATGGCGTCGTCGGCACGACGGCAGGCGTCGGTTTCGACTCCTTCGCGGCCGCCCCATAGGACGAAAATCTTGGCGCCGAGTTCTGCGCCGAGGTCCATGGCGCGCATGGCTTTTTGCAGAGCGTAGGCGCGAACTTCGGGATCGTTGGCGGTGAAGGCGCCGTCGCGGAAAACCGGATGAAAGAAGAGTGAGACTGTGGTCATCGGGACCACCAGCCCGTGTTCCTTGCACGCTTTCTTAAAGTCGCGCACGATGGCATCACGTTCCGCACGTCGCGTCGATCGGCACCAGATCATTGTCGTGAAGATTGACGCCCCAGGCTCCGACTTCTCCGAGCATGGCCACGATATCGACGGGGGAAATCGCCGGCCGCACAAAATCGCCGAAAGGATCGCGTCCGCGATTTCCTACTGTCCACAGCCCGAAGGAAAACCTGTGCTCCGGCTTTGGCTCGTACGATTGATTTTTCGACATCAATGGCCTCCGATGCATTCACTCGACGAAAATGCATCTACGAACGGAAAATTGATTTGGTCGCCGGATAAATCCGGCGATACGCTGCGTAGTTTCTCTGCATTACCTCAGCGCTCGCCGGATTGGGGAGGATTCGATCGACCACGCGGACGACGGAATCGCAGGCGGCGTCCACAGACGGCCAAATTTTGGCGCCGATACCGGCGAGAATGGCTGCCCCGTATGCTGCGCCTTCTTCAGCCTCAACAATCTCCACTTCGTGGCCGTACACATCCGCCTGAATCTGGCGCCACAGTGACGATCTTGCTCCTCCCCCGCCCAGCCGAATGCTTTTCACCGGCACGTTCATTTCTTCGAAAATCGTGAAGGTGTCTTTTAGGCTGAATGCCACCCCTTCCAGAATGGCGCGCACGACGTGGGCGCGAGTATGCGACGCGGTCAGGCCGACCAGCGCCCCGCGTGCTTCAGCGTCCAGATGCGGCGTGCGCTCGCCCATCAAGTAGGGCGCCCACAGAAGTCCGTCGGCTCCGGCAGGAACGGTGGCGGCCTCGGCTGTCAGTGTTTCGTAGGGATCGCCGCCAGATTTCGTCGACGGGCACGCTAGGCGGTCGCGGAACCAGCGCAGCGACAATCCCGCAGCTTGGGTCACACCCATCACGTGCCAGCGGCCGGGAACCGCGTGACAAAACGTGTGCAAGCGACCGCGTGGATCGAGGGCCGGACGATCGGTTGCGGCAAAAACAACGCCGGACGTTCCAATCGTCGCGCTCACGGCACCGGGCGTGACGATGCCCATGCCTGTGGCACCGGCGGCCTGATCTCCAGCGCCCGCAACGACAGGTGTTCCGGCAGCAAGGCCGGTGGCTTCGGCTCCAACAGCAGAGATTTTGGCGCAAATATCGGGAGACTCGAACACCGTCGGCAACAGTGACGCATTGATCTGGACCGCTTCCAAGACTTCGGCCGACCATTTGCGGCTCGCCACGTCCAGCATCAGCGTGCCCGAGGCGTCGGCGACATCGATGGCGCGCTCTCCGGTTAGACGGAATCGAACGTAGTCCTTTGGCAGCATGACGTAACGGACGCGCTTCCAGCTCTCTGGTTCGTTTTCGCGCACCCACAAAAGCTTGGTTAGTGTGAAGTTGGGAAGAGCGGGATTGCAGGTAAGTTGAATCAGGCGTTCAGAGCCGATGCGTTCGTTCAGTTCTTTACATTGCTTCTCGGTGCGAACATCGCACCAGATCAAGGCGGGGCGAACCACTTCGCCCGCCGCATCGAGCATCACGGCTCCATGCATTTGACCGGAGAAGCCTACGCAGGAAATTTGATCGCCGCGCAGATTGCTCTGGTCGAGGGCTTTTCGGACGGCGATGCCGGTCGCGCGCCACCAGTCTTCGGGACGCTGCTCGGCCCACCCGATTTTGGGGGAAGCGAATGCTTCGTGTTCTTCCGTAGCTGAGGCGAGGATGCGGCCATCCTCGCCGACAATCAGGGCGCGGGTGCCGCCGGTACCTATGTCGATTCCCAGAACGCGCGCGGGCATAGTTCAGTCCTGTGACATTACCAAATCGTGCGATTTGAATGCGGCGGTAGCGGAGCTCCCAGCGATGCTTTCGACCCAACCAGACCTTAACGCGATGCGCATGGAAGCGGGGCACATGAGACCGTCCACGATACGATGAGAAACCGGGTAAACTGGATAACCGCTAATTCTTTTACCGTGTACGTTAACGGTGGTATAGTACCATGCACTTTTTGAATTGCAAGGATAGACAATTTTTCTGGAGGCTTCGTTGAAGCACTTTCTCCGGGTTCGGATCGTCGCACGGCTGTTCTTCATTTTCGGCCCTTGCTACGCTGGCCATGCGGCGCTGGCTCAAAGCGCCTTACCGTACCGCGATTCGAAAGTCCCGATCGAACAGCGCGTGACTGATCTGCTCTCGCGCATGACTCTCGAGGAAAAGATCGCCCAGCTCGAAGGTGCCTGGGAAAACAAGCAGTTCTTCTCCGACCCCCAGGCGATGTTCGTGGACGAGAAAGGCGCATTCTTGCCGGAGCGGGCCTCGGCGCTGATCCAAAACGGTTTAGGCGAAATTTCTCGCCCTAGCGAGCATCGCGATCCCCGGGCCATGGTGGAGTTTACCAATACGGTGCAGAAGTGGATGAAGGAGAACACCCGGCTGGGCATTCCTGTTCTGTTTCACGACGAGTGTTTGCACGGACACGTTGCGCCGAAAGGGACTTCGTATCCGCAAGCGATCGCGTTGGCGTCTACTTGGGATCCGGCCCTGCTTCACGAAATTTTCACCGCGACTGCTGCGGAGGCTCGCGCTCGCGGGGTGCAGCAGTGTCTGGCGCCGGTACTCGATCTGGCGCGCGATCCGCGCTGGGGCCGCACGGAAGAGACTTACGGCGAAGATCCGTACCTGGTGTCACGCCTAGGCGTGGCCGCGATTACCGGGTATCAGGGGCTCGGCCCGGGCATCGACAAGGCGCATGTGATGGCGACCGCGAAACACTTCGCCGTTCATGGCCAGCCCGAAGCTGGAACCAACGTCGGCCCCGCGAACTATTCCGAACGTACCATCCGCGAGTATTGGCTGAAGCCGTTTGAAGCCGCCGTCAAAGAAGCGCATGTCGCTACTGTCATGCCCTCCTACAACGAGATCGACGGCATTCCTTCGCACAGCAATAAACACTTATTGATCGAGATTCTGCGCGGCGAATGGGGATTTCAGGGGCTGGTCACCTCCGATTACTTTGGTCCCACGGAATTGCGTACCGTTCACCATATCGTTGCGACCGAAGAAGAAGCCGGCCGGCTTGCGTTCGAATCCGGCGTGGACGTCGAACTCCCGTTCAACCAGGCTTATGGCAGCTTGGTGGAGCAGGTCAAAGCCGGGAAAGTGTCGGAAGGCGCGATCGATCAGTCGGTCGCTCGCGTGTTGCGGGCAAAATTCATGGCTGGGATGTTTGAAGATCCCTACGCCAACGCCGACTACGCCGAAAAAATCACCAACAGTCGCGGGCATCAGCAACTCGCCCTGAAAGCGGCGCATGAAGCGATCATGCTGCTGAAGAACCAGGACAACTTGCTGCCGTTGGCGAAGGGAAAGTACACGCGGATTGCGGTGATCGGTCCGAATGCGGCGGAAATGCACCTGGGCGGATACAGCAACCAGCCCGGCCGAGGCGTCAGCTTGCTTCAGGCGGTAAAAGCGAAGGTGGGTTCATCAGCGGAAGTTTTGTACGCGCTCGGATGCAAGATTACGGAATCCGATCCCGATTGGGACGCCGACAAGGTGCTGCTTGGGGATCCGGTGTTGAATGCCCAGCGCATCGAGGAAGCCGTCAAGGTCGCGGAGAAAGCCGACGTCGTCATCCTGGCGCTTGGCGGAAACGAGCAGACTTCGCGCGAGGCATGGGCGGTGAACCACCCTGGGGATCGCGACAACCTCGATTTGCTCGGAAATCAGGACGATTTGGCGAAGGCCATTCTGGCCACCGGAAGGCCCACCATCGTTTTTCTACAACATGGCCGGCCGAATTCCATTCCCTACATCGCGAAGCACGTGTCCGCGATTCTGGATGGTTGGTATCTGGGGCAGGAGGGCGGGACCGCGATCGCCGATGTGCTGTTTGGCGACTACAATCCGGGCGGAAAGTTGCCGATCACCATTCCACGATCGGCGGGGCAGCTTCCCGACTACTACTATCAGAAGCCTTCGGCGAAGCGGGAATATCTGGGTAGCACCGTCCTGCCGCTATTTCCGTTCGGTTGGGGGCTGAGCTACTCGACATTTAAATATGCCAACGTGCGCGCGACGCCGGATTCGATCGGCCCGCAGGGCCGCAGCACGATTTCCGTCGACGTTACGAACTCTAGTGCCTTTCGCGGCGACGAAGTGGTGCAGCTCTATATTCGCGATGAAGTGAGTTCGGTTACGCGGCCGGTGAAGGAGCTTCGTGGATTTCGGCGGATTAGTTTGAATGCTGGGGAGACGAAAACCGTGGAATTCATTCTCGGCCCTGACGAGCTTTCCTTCTTGAATCGGGATATGCACTGGGTTGTGGAGCCGGGGGCGTTTAGCATTATGGTTGGAGGGAATTCGGTGGATTTGACGGCGACGAAACTTAACGTGGTGGAGAAATAGCAATTTGGTTGCAGCTTGCGCTGGGGGCCGGCGTTTGGGGCGCAGTCGTGCCGCGCCTCTACAAGTTCAGTCTGGTAGCGTCGCTTCGCTCGTTATCATGATTTGCGTTTGGGCGCCGGCGGTTTTCGGCAAACCGGCGCGGGTCGTCGGCTGGCCGCCTCCGATCCAGAGCTGGACGGTTCCTGGTTCGATGCGGCGCTTCCCTTCCGGATCGACGATGCTCAGGTCTCGGTCGCTTAGCGTGAACGACACCGTCTTGGTTTGACCGCGGTCGATGTGGATGCGCTCGAATCCCTTTAGCGCGCGCAGCGGTGCACCCGCTTTGCCAGGATGTGTGACGTACAGTTGCACCACTTCCTCGCCGGCCATCGCTCCGGTGTTGGCGACATCGACGGACACCTTTACGGAGTCCTTCGCCGCGACTTTGGCGTGATCGACGCGCACGCTTTTGTAGGCGAACGAAGTGAAACTCAGGCCGTAGCCGAAGGGATAAAGCGGTTCGCCGTCGAAGTATCGATAGGTGCGCTTGGCCATGGAGTAGTCTTCGAACGACGGCAGTTGGTCCGCGGATTTGTAGAAGGTGACCGGTAATCGGCCCGCTGGACTGAAGTCACCAGCAATCGCTCCAGCGACGGCGGTGCCGCCTTCTTCGCCCGGGTACCACGCTTCCAGAATCGCGGGCACATTCTGGTCGGCCCAATTGATCGCCAGCGCGCTACCGTTCATGAGTACCAGCACAGTGGGCTTGCCAACCGCGTGGATGCGCTCGAGAAGCCGTTCTTGCGGAGCCGGCAGGTCGATCTGGGTGCGATCGCCACCTTCGAAGCCGTCGGCGTTCACCTTCATCTCCTCACCTTCAATACGCGGAGACAGGCCCATGGCCACGACAACCAGGTCAGCGGCGCGAGCTGCTTCGAGGGCTTCCAGTCCGCCCTGATCGGGCAGACTCCAAATGAAACGCGCCTCCGCGCTGCGGATATCCTGAAAGTATTCGATCCTTATCGGATACGGATGATCCCTCTCGAGGCGAAGCTTCTTGGTCAACGTCGAAGCCGGGTGATGAATGTTCCAGTCCTCGGTGGCGAGCTGGCCGTCCAGCCAGACCCGGTACCCATCCTGCCCTGTAAATCCAATCAAATACTCACCCGTAACCGGCGGCACCAGCACTCCCGTCCAGCGCACCGAATAATTCTTCAGCAATTCCGGCGACATACCGGTGTCGCCCCACGCAAAGTCTACCGTGCTATCGGTCCGCGTAAGCGCCGGCGAACCTTCCAGTTTCATGTTAGCGAAGTATTCCGCCTTCAGGCCGTGCTCGCCGCACGACGCATCGACACACAGCGCGCTGGCGGGGACCGGCTTGGTGACTGGGCCGACCAACCCGGTACCCTCGACGTAGGCGACTTTCGACTGGGGAAAACGTGCGCGAATACCGTCCAGAATCGTCACCGGTTTCGAAGGCGTACCGTTGTAGTTTCCTTCCAGCGCATCCGGATCATTCGCGTTGGGACCGATCACCGCAATGTTGGCGGGAGCGTGCTTCAGCGGCAAAAAGTTGTCTTTGTTCTTCAGCAGCACGACGGCTTCCTGTGCCACCCGCAGCGCAAGTTGCCGATGCGCTTCCGAATCATTTTCGCTGACCTTCACGTTCGAATAGGGCACCGCCGCCGGCGGATCAAACAGTCCCAAGCGAAACCGCGCGTTGAACAATCGATCCAGCGAACGGTCGATGTTCGCTTCCGGAAGCAGTCCATGCTGGACTGCGCCAATCAACGCGGCACGCTCGGTGCTCATCCCGTTCCGATAGTCTCCGCAGATCAAATCCATACCAGCCTTGAGAGCCACCGAGACTCCCTCTTCCGCATTCGCTGAGAAGTGGTGGCCGCCAAAAATGTCTGCTACCGCACCGCAATCGGATACCACATAGCCATGAAAACCCCAATCGTGCCGCAGATGCTCCTCCAGTAGCGAAGGGCTGGCGCAGGCGGGCGGCCCGTTGAGCGAGTTATACGCGCACATCACCGACTCCGCTTTTCCCTCAGTGACGGTGGCGCGAAATGCGGGCAGATAGGTGTCCTCGATGTCGTGACTCGAGGCCTGCACATCGACGGTGTGCCTGGTCGATTCCGGACCGCTGTGCACTGCGAAGTGCTTCGGCGTGGCCACGGTCTTCAGATATTTCGGATCGTTCCCCTGCAAACCGGTTACAAACGCGACCCCCATCCGGGCCGTCAAATAAGGATCCTCTCCGTAGGTCTCCTGTCCTCGTCCCCACCGTGGATCGCGGAAAATATTGATGTTCGGAGACCACACTGTCAGCCCGCGATACCAATCCGCACCCCCGTCTGGATGCACCTTGGCGTAATATTTCGCGCGAAACTCAGTGCTAATAACGTCGGCGACTTCATGCATCAGGGGCGTATCGAACGTGGCAGCCAGCCCAATGGCCTGGGGAAATACGGTCGCAGTCCCGGCACGCGCCACTCCGTGCAGACCCTCGTTCCACCAGTTGTATTCAGGAACCCCGAGCCGTGGAATAGGTGCAGCCGTGTGACCCAGTTGCGAGACTTTCTCTTCCAACGTCATCCGAGCCACCAGGTCTTTGACCCGCTGTTCGAACGGCAGCTTCGAATCTTGGTACGCCGGAGTCTCGGCCGCCTGTTGCGCAAATGAAAAGGGCGCCACCATCGCGCACAACAAACCGCAAACCAATTCGATGAGGAGTTTCGTCCGCATATTGCCTCGGGGCCACCTTTGATTTCAGTCCCAAACCTTTGCGCTTCCCATCACAAACAACTCTTCTTGAGATCGACTTTTTTATTCCTTTGCAACCGCCTGCCGCGTCTTGCCTATGGCCGTGTGCGGAACGTGAATACGCCGAGCGATTTGACAGAAAGCGCCGCAGTATAGCACCGTTAACGTACACGCTTGAAGGGCCCGTCGCCGCTTTCCTTCCCGGGCTCGGCCGTGTAACGTACTTGTACACGGAACTCCGAAATGAGCAAAGAACGCCGCGGAATCCATCTGATCGCCGAAATGGCGAACGTCTCTATTGGAACCGTAGATCGCGCACTTCACGGACGTGGAGGCATCAAGGACGCCACCCGTCAGCGCATCCTACAGATTGCCCGGCAGATCGGCTACACGCCGAATCTCGCCGCCCGCGCATTGTCGGTCACCAAAGCGAGTTCGCGAATTGGCGTGTGCATTCCTCGCGAGATCCATTTCTTCTACGACCAGCTATGGAGCGGCGTACTGGAAGAGGCGCGGCGCCTCGGGCAACTGGGAATCCAGTTTGTGAACCGCCCGGTTCGAACGCTCGGCGAGGACGACACGGGCGCCTTCAAGGAGTTGATTCAAGCCGGCGTGGACGGAATCATCCTTACTGCAGGAAACCCGAAAGACCTCACTCCCCTTATTAATGACGCCGAGGAGAGAGGGATACCGGTCGTTTGCGTTTCCACCGACGCTCCGGACAGCCGACGGTCCACGGTCGTTTGTGTGGAGCCTTGGCTCAACGGCTGCCTTGCTGGAGAACTCATGGGCAAACTCCTTCCTCCAGGGTCCAAAGTGGCAGTAATCGTCGGCATGCTAACCGCGGAAGACCACCGGAAGAAAACCGATGGCTTTTCGGATGCCTTCCCGCGACACTGCGTGGGAGGAAAGATCGCTGCGGTCGTTGAGGGGCATGAAGACGAGGATGAAAGCTTCCAGAAGACGTTTGATCTGCTTCGGCGTATTCCAACGCTCGCCGGACTTTACGTAAATACCGTCAACTGCCTGCCCGTGTGCCGCGCCTTGGGGGCGCGTGGCTTGGCCGGAAAGATAAAACTGATAACCACGGACCTGTTTGCGGAAATGTCTTCCTACTTTCAAAAAGGGACCATCACCGCTTCGATCTATCAGCAACCGCACCGTCAGGGCCAAATCGCAGTGCGTCTCCTTGCCGACAATCTCACCAATAAAACAACTTTCCCGCCGGCCATTCATCTGAGCCCCGGAGTTGTAATGTCCTCGAACTTGCACCTGTTCCGCGAAATCCGGCTGACCGACGCCAAGCTCACCGAATCGATTCTCAAGGCCTCTCGTTAACCCTTTAACCTGGACTCCCCGCCATGAATCTAGCCCTTCCGGCGACGTGCGGCGACTTTCTAGCCTGTGCACTCCTTCTATATAAGAGGTTCATAATCAGTAACATACATTGTCTTATTGACGCACTTGGACGCGCGAAGCGGTCGGTGTACTGCTGATTCGCAAGCACAAAATCGGCGTCAACCACCTACAGGAAATCGATATTCGACTGGCGTTTTGAGCAATAGGATCACTGGATCAAATCGAAAAAAATGCTTGACAAGCGTACCAGAAAGGGAGGACTCTCCGTGTACGTTAACGGCGATACCAAATCGCCGTGGGGTGTAGGAGGCAAGAATGCGTCTATTTTCCTCATGTGGTCGGAGTGTATTCTCTGCTCTGAAACATGTTCGGTTGCATCACGTTGTACTTCTCTGTTTAGCTCTGGTTGCCCTCTCATTTACAGTTAGCGCTCAGGACGCCACGATCGTCGGAACTGTTACTGATCCCTCCGGCGCAAGCGTCCCGAACGTCAAGGTAACTCTCACAAATACAGAAACCGGTTTGAGCCGTACTGCCACGACCACTGACGCAGGTCAGTATGTTTTTCCTGAACTGAAAATTGGTCACTATGAAGCTAAGGCGGAAGCGGCCGGCTTTAAGACTGCCGAACAAAAAGGCATCGTTCTTCAAGTTGGAGACCGCAGCCGCATCGATTTCCAGATGCAACTCGGCGGTGCTCAAGAAACCGTTACGGTCGAAGCCAACGCCGTTCGCGTCCAGACTGATTCCGGAGAGCAGAGCAACGTCATCACCGACCAGCAAATGTCGCAACTCTCGGTCAACGGCCGCAGCATCTACCAGCTTGCAATGCTGACGCCGGGGGCATCCAGTACGATCAACAATTTCGTCAATACCCCAGTCGGCGGAGACTCCAACGTCGAATTCAACGGCATGCGTCAAAACCACAACATCTATTTGCTGGATGGTGGCGAGGATGACGACCGCGGCGGCGCGGGCGGCATGAGCATTGCCCCTTCTACCGACGCAATCGCTGAATTTCGTGCGCTGACTTCGAACTATAGCGCGGACTACGGCTTGTCCTCGGGCGCAACCATGACCATGGTTCTGAAATCGGGGTCGAGCACTCTGCACGCATCGGCGTGGGAATTCCATCGCAACGATGCTCTCGATGCTCGTGGCTTTTTCAACCCCGCCACGAACTTGAGTGGCACGCACAATCCCGTCGCGGAACTCCGCCTCAACGTTTTCGGCTTCAACGTCGGCGGCCCCGTTACCCTCGGGAAGTTCTACAATCCAGAGCGCAAAAGAACCTTCTTCTTCTACAACATGGAATGGCGCAGGCTGATCCAGGGTAGCATCACCAACGGACAGGTCGTGCCTGATCCTGCGACCTACGGCGGGGCGTTTGCGGCTTCATTGGCGCCCAAAGATCTTCACACACCTTGCTCAAACCAAGTATCTCCGGCAACGGCGGCCGCCTACGCTGGCGCAGGCCAGACTCTGAGCACCGCTGATCCCGCGAACGGAAATTGCAAGGGTGCAGGGGCAGTTCTCCAACCCTTTACTGGCAACACTATCCCGACCTCGCTCCTAAGCCCGAACGCACAGGCTCTGCTCACCGCCGGCATCTTCCCGGCTCCGACCACCAACATTGCCAACGGAATCGGCAATTTCGTCGGCGGCGCCAACGCTCCTACCGATCTGCGGGAAGAAGTCGTTCGCATCGATCACAACTTCACC
>Ga0137412_10003620_pt1 | contig 12312 bp, 7 predicted proteins | sample CZODoug2_1_16fun_FD_122160 | JGI IMG/M metagenome (GOLD analysis project Ga0137412, IMG submission 122160) | Vadose zone soil fungal communities from Angelo Coast Range Reserve, California, USA - CZODoug2_1_16fungal (Hybrid Assembly) | ecosystem: Environmental > Terrestrial > Soil > Vadose zone...
ACGGCGCCGCCGCCCGGCGTCGACGTGACGGTAACGGTCGACCCTAGTAAAACTCATCCGATATCGCCCTACATTTACGGCATCAACGACTATGCCGGCCGCGCCTCCGGCCAACCCAATTTCACCCTCGATCGGGCGGGCGGCAATCGTTGGTCTGCATACAACTGGGAGAGCAATGCATCGAACGCCGGCAGCGATTATCTCTACGAGAATGACGGCTACTTGACTTCCAGCGCCACCCCCGCCGAGGCCGTGCGCTCCTTCATCGCGGGCGACCAGGCCTTAGGGTTAGCCAGCATCATCACCTTCCAGATGCAGGGACTGGCCGCCGCCGACGAGAGCGGTCCGGTCAGTGTTGCAAATCCTCCTGACCTCACGCGGTTCAAATCCGTCGTCGACCAGAAAAACACTCAATCCGGCGTGCCTTTCACCGTAAACCCGCCCAAATCGGACGCCAACGTCTATATGGACGAATTCATCTGGGCGGTCGATCAGAAATTCTCCGGGCAAAATATCTTTGGATCCGATGCATCGACGCACCCGGTATTCGCGCAACTAGACAATGAACCGGAGCTGTGGAACGCCACGCATCTCGAGGTGCAGGGCAAAAACCCCGTCACCTCCGACAGCTACATTGCCAAAACCATCAGTTTGGCCAAGGCGCTCAAGACTCAGTTTCCAAGCCTCGTCGTGTTCGGCCCCGTGCACTATGGATTTAACGGCATTTATAGCTGGCAGGGTGAACTCAAGAGCACGCCCACGGGGAGCAATTGGTTTCCGGACAAATATCTGCCCGCCATCAAAGCCGCATCCGCCTCATTCGGCAAGCCTTTGGTCGACGTCTACGACTTTCATTGGTACTCGGAAGCCACAGACGGCAACGGCAATCGCGTGGTCAATTTGAGCGGCCCGATGCTTAACGATGCTCAAGTGCAGGCGATCGTGCAGAGTCCGCGAAGCCTTTGGGATACCGGCTACGAGGAGAACTCCTGGGTCGCCACCCTGCTTGGAGCCCCAATCTACATTCTTGGCCGTTTGCAATCGCGCATCGCCGCGGAATACCCCGGCATGAAAATCTCCATCACGGAGTACAACAACGGCGGCGGTCAACACATCGCGGGCACCATTGCGGAGGCCGATGATCTCGGGATCTTCGGTGCTCAAGGAATATTCGCCGCCAACTTCTGGGCGTTGAGCGGCAGCTCGTCCTATATTCTTGCGGGCTTCGCCGCGTTCCGCGATTTCGATGGGGCCAATTCCAACTTCGGCGACACGTCCTTGCAAGCGGTTTCGAGCAAGGTGCAGAACGTCGCCGTCTATGCCAGCACCGACAGCGCCCGACCCCAGCGCGTCGTGTATGTCGCGATCAATCGCTTGACGTCGCCGCAGATGACAGCGATTACCGGTCAAGCCTTGTCGGGCACTGCCCACGTCTATCAAATGACCGCCGCCACCGCCCAGGGACAGACGGTGGTCAAACCGGTCGCGATAGGACCCCTATCCGTGTCGGGCTCCACGCTGACCGTCGATCTTCCGCCGCTCAGCGTGACCACAATCGATATTTTTTAGGAGTAGACCCACGGCCACTCCCAGAAGCAAGGGTCGCCCGGCCGAGGTACTGCGGGTTTTCCTAAAGCTTGGCCTCATGTCTTTTGGCGGACCGGTGGCGCACATCGGTTACTTCCGCGAGGAATTCGTCGTGCGCCGCCGGTGGATCGACGATCCGACCTTCTCGGATTTGGTGGCGCTGTGTCAGTTCTTGCCGGGCCCCGCGAGCAGCCAACTCGGATTCGCCATCGGCCTGATACGAGCGGGCTACCTAGGCGGCCTCGCCGCTTGGACCGGCTTTACGTTGCCGTCCGCCATGGCGCTGCTGCTGGTTGCGTACGGAGCGGATGCCGCGGCTGGATCAGCTGCCATGGGGCTGTTGCACGGCCTGAAATTGGTTGCGGTCGCCATCGTCGCGCAGGCCGTCTGGGGCATGGCACGGACCCTATGTCCTGATCGGCAGCGTGCATCCATGGCGGTCGTGGCCACGATCATCATGTTGGCAAGCGCGTCATCGATCACTCAGATCGTGGTATTGCTGTTGGGCGGCATCGCAGGGTTCCGGCTATGCCGAACATCGGCGCCCGCGTCGACAGCGGCCATGGTGGTACCGGTCTCGCAGGGCATCGCCAAACTGTCGCTCGTCATGTTCACTCTCTTGCTGATCGGTCTGCCCATGCTCCGTGGATCGGCATCATGGCACGGGGTGGCGCTGTTCGATGCGTTTTACCGGTCGGGTGCGATGGTATTCGGCGGCGGCCACATCGTGCTGCCCTTGCTGCGCAATGCGTTCGTGGCATCGGGTTGGGTCGCCGACGACATCTTTCTCGCAGGCTACGGGGCCGCGCAGGCGGTGCCCGGTCCGCTGTTCTCTTTCGCGGCATATCTCGGCGCCGTCGCGGCGCCATCGCCGCATCGTGTTGCGGGCGCCGCGCTCGGACTGATCGGCATTTTTCTTCCCGGCATGCTGATCCTGCTGGGAACCCTACCCTTCTGGGACAAACTCCGCGTCCGGACCGGCGCGCAAGCCATTGTGCGGGGCGTCAACGCCGCTGTCGTGGGTCTACTCGGCGCTGCGCTGTACGATCCGATTTGGATCAGTTCAGTCAAAACCAGCGGAGATTTCAGCGCGGTGCTCGTTGGTTTTACCTTGCTGACCGTGTGGCGGGCACCGCCGCTGCTGATCGTCATCCTCGGAGCCCTGACGGGTATCGGGTCTCAAGAATTCGGGTGACTTGCCGCTTACGTCCTTATACAAAGCCGTTGGGGGCCGCGCCGGGGCTTTGCCGTTTGAGGACCAGATAATGCCGTTTATTGTCAAAGCACTTTTCAACGCATTGATGCGCCGCAATCGGACCGGCGGGGTCGGTGAAACGACCCCAATTGCCGCCGCGCAGACGCACTCGGCGGTGAATGAGAGCGAGTATGCGGCCAAGCTCGCCGCCGAAAAATCAAAGGTCGCGGACCTGGAGAGGCACCTTGCCCTGATTGCGAAGGCGATGCTTGTCGTCGAATACGCGCCTGATGGCTCGGTTCTCACGGCAAATCAGAATTTCCTGAACGCCTTCGGATTCTCATCGGCGGAAATAAGCCGCAAATCGTACGGCGAAATGGTACCAATCGCCGATCGTGATTCGGCCGCGCGGACCTTCTGGGCCAAGCTCGCGCGCGGTGAATCCGCTTCCGGGCTGTACGAGCGCATCGGAAACAGCGGCCGTACAATATGGACGCAGTCCTTCTATGGTCCGCTTTTGCGGCCCGACGGCACTCTCTCGAAGATCATCGAGCTGGCCACCGATGTCACTCAGCAGGCCGTGATGGCAGGGCAGCTGCAGGCTGCCGTCCACGAAATACAAAGCGCCGTGAAGATGTCGGTGGATGGCGATCTCACGGCGCGAATTCGAACCGACGGTAAGTCGGGTGAATTCGTTCGCCTGTGCGCCGACGTAAACAGCGTACTCAACGCGAGAATGGTGTTGATCAGACGCGTGAAATTGTTGACCGCGGACGTTCGATCCGCTGCGGAAGATATATCGAAAGGGAATAGCAGCTTGTCGGAGCTCACCGAAGCGCAGGCGGCGAGCCTCGAGGAAACCGCTTCATCCATGGAAGAGATGACCTCGAGCGTCAGGGCAACCGCCGACAACGCCGCGCAGGCCAGCCGCTTCGCACTGGCTGCCAGGCAACAGGCCGAAGCCGGCGGCAAGGTCGTGGGAGACGCCGTCGCGGCGATGGGGCAAATCAATAGTTCGTCCAAAAGAATCGCCGACATCATCAGCGTCATCGATGAAATAGCGTTTCAAACGAATCTTCTGGCATTGAACGCCGCGGTCGAAGCGGCTCGCGCCGGCGAGGAAGGCCGCGGCTTCGCCGTCGTGGCCAGCGAAGTGCGCAGTCTGGCCGGCCGCAGCGCGACCGCAGCGAAGGAAATCAAGTCGTTGATCCAGGACAGCGTCAGTAAAGTACAGGACGGCGCCAAGCTCGTCGACGCCTCGGGTAAAACGCTCGCGGACATCGTCGCGGCAGTTCAGAAGGTAGCCGACATCGTTTCCACAATCGCCGCCTCGAGCTTGGAACAATCCATGGGCATAGAGCAGGTCAACAAAGCCGTGATGCAAATCGACGAGGCCACACAGCAAAACGCTTCATTGGTCGGGCAGACCGCGGCGGCGAGCCAAGCCATTGTCGATCAGGTGCAGGAACTGCATAGCGTGATTGCGCACTACAAGGTGGGTCCGGAGGAACAAATTCCTAATCGAGGAAGGCACGCCGCGTAATCCGTCGCTACAATCGCTGATGGATGGTCTGCCGACGCCCCGCCGCTATCTGGCAATCCTTGCGGTTGCCTTTGGAACCGCGCTTGCGGTGCTCGACGGTTCGATCGTGACGGTCGCGCTGCCGACATTGGCGCGCGACCTGGGCGTAGATGCCTCCGCAGCGGTATTGGTGGTCACCGTGTATCAGCTGGTGCTGGTGATGGCGCTGCTGCCCTTCTCGGCGCTCGGAAGCCGAATCGGATTGCGTCGCCTGTACCAATATGGCCAGGTCATATTCCTGGTGGCGACCATCCTGTGTTTCTTCGCCAGGAGCCTGCCGTTCTTGCTGGTGGTGCGCGCCATCCAGGCCCTTGGCGCCGCCGCTGCGCTCAGCGTGTCGAGTGCGCTGATTCGCGCGATCTATCCCGCGCGGCAGCTGGGCCGAGGGCTAGGCATCAGCAACGTCGTCGTCTCCAGCGCCGGCGCCATCGCACCCACGCTTGGAGGGCTGGTGCTTTCGGTGGCGTCCTGGCCGTGGATCTTTGCCGCGGCCTCGCCCTTGGCCCTGGCCTCTTTGCTGCTGGGTCGGCAAGCGCTGCCCGAGCCTCAAGGTCACGAAGAGCCCTTTGACGTTCTTGGCGCGCTGCTCTGCGCGCTGACGTTCGGCCTCATCATCGCTGGCATGGAGAGCGCCGTGCACGGCAATTCGCCGGTGATCTCGGCCGCGATTGTCGCGGCTGGGGGAGCGATCGCGTTCGTCTTCGTACGGCGCGAATTGGACTCGAAGATGCCGATACTGCCCGTCGATCTTCTGGCGCAGCCGGTGGTCGCCTTGTCCACCATCGGCGGGCTCGTCGCCTTCATCGCATCGATGACGTTCATCCTGTCCCTGCCGTTCCGATTGCAGCAGCAATTCGGCTTCTCGCCCGGTGAGGTCGGTGCAGTCATTACGCCGTGGCCGCTGGGGATGATGTTCGTCGCCCCGCTCGCGGGCATTCTGTCCGACCGTTTTCCGGCGGGATTGCTTGGCGGCATCGGCATGACAATCGCAACCATCGCGTTGCTGCTGCTGGCATTCCTGCCGCCCCATGTATCGCATTTGGACATCGCTTGGCGCATGACGCTCTCTGGAATCGGCTTCGGCCTATTTCTTGCCCCCAATGCGCGGCTAATCGTGCATTCGGCGCCGCACGCGCGAGCGGCATCCGCCGGTGGACTGATTTCGACCACGCGACTGACCGGTCAAACACTCGGCGCCACGTTGCTCGCGGCGCTGTTGGCAGTCGGCGTCGGAAGCAACCGCGTCCCAGCGTTGCTGGCCGCCGCACTGGCATGCCTCGCCGGTCTCTGCAGCGTCGCGCGCTTGAGCTCGCGCTTGAAATGAAGCAGCGGTCCGGCGAAGCTGTGTGTTCGAATCATTGTCAACTCCGTTTGGCGCCATTACAGCGCCGCGAGATGTCGCACACTGGCGACATGCGCAAAATAAATCATTTGAATCATGTTTCATATTTTGGTCTAGTTATGGGTGATTGCCACCGCCTTCAGCACTTCATCGACGAGGCCCCTACAGAACGTGATTCGAGCTCTTAGCCCCTATCTTAGAAATGGCGCCATTATCAATAGCGTCGAAGGCATTCCTTCGAGCCTCGATTCGGTCCATGATGAAAATATCGCTGCAAATTCCTATTTCTTCAGTCAGTTGGTTTGGATGCAGGAATGGTTGAGATCGGTCCATCGCTATCCCCAATTTCGCGAGCGATGGCACGCAGTCGGCGCCGACCTCGACGGTAAAGTGGCGATCGATATCGGTTGCGGGCCCGGCAACGTCTTGAAATCACTCGGCGGCAAACCAGCCATAGCGATCGGCGTCGACGTCGCGCTCGGCAGCCTCAATCTCGCCAAAAGCCTAGGGTACATTCCGCTGCATGCCGATGCGCACAGCATGCCCCTGCGCTCGAGCTTCGCAGATATCGTGACCCTCAATGCGACCCTGCACCATTGCACCGACATGGAAAAGGTGTTGCTGGAGAGCGCGAGGCTGGTGCGCCCCGGTGGAATGTTGGTGATCGATCATGATCCCCATCTCTCCGCATGGCATTTCCGGGGTGTGGGGCTGTTGGCGTGGAACCTGCGAAAGCCGGTTTATCGATTATTGAAACGGGGCGGACATCGATCAGAAGGCGAAGAACAGGCGTGGGCGGAAAAGACCGAAGTTCATCATCGGCCGGGCGACGGAGTTACCGAGGATATGGTGCGCGCGGCGCTGGAAAGGCAGGATTTCACGGTGGATGTTTATCCGCACAACCATGTTGTAGGCGCGGGAGTCTTGGAAAGCAAAACCGGACGCGCGGCATCGAAGATACGTTGGGCACAACGGCTCTCTGGGATCGATCCGGATTCCAGTGCCGCCGCTTTGAGCTTGATGATCGTTGCGCGCAAATCGGCGCGAGCAGACGATTGCGCCTAGTTCGGGTGTAATCCGTAAACGTCGAGTTGGCCCGAAACCGTGGTGGAACCATAGTTCCCACCGATGTTATTACCGCGCGTCCCCACATAGACCTTGCCGTTGGCAATGGTCGGCACGGCGAACTTGACGGCATTGCCGGCGGCGTCGGTGCTCACCATGGCGCTGTTCCACAGTTCTGTCATGACGTTGGTGGCATTGACGGCGTTGTAGGCGTGGAGAACGGCTGGGCCGCAAGCCGTCGATTGATTCGTGCAGTAGGGGTTGGTGTCCAAGATCCAGACGATGCCGTTCTGCGCGCCGGCGGCCGAGACCGACGGCGTGCCGCCGGGCCATTTGTACAGCGTGGAGGAAGCGGCAGCGGGGCTGGTACCGAATTGCGCGGTCGATCCGTTGAGCGCATAGGCGCTCAGCGAACCGCCGGCCGAGGCAATATAGAAACTATTGTTCCAGAAGGCTCCGGTGGCAAAAATTCCGTGACCCAGGAGCAACTTCTGCACGGGAACGTTTGATGGGCTTTCGAGTCCGCCCAGCAGATCTCGGTCCAATACGTAAAGACTGCCGTCCTTGCCGCCCCCCATCACCAAGTGCGTGTGGGGACTGCCGGCCGGCAAATCGGCGAGAACGGCCGCGCCGCCGGCTCCGAAGTCTTTGTCGGTCTGCTCGAGCGACAATTGATTCGAAGGCGTGAAGTACTGCGAAACCGCCAGCGAACCGGTTAGCCGGAGCAGCGAATCGCCGTAGTCATTGTTGGGCGCGCTGGGGTTCGAGGCGTCGAAGGTGCCGTTGCCGGTGAGAGCATAGAGATAATTATTGGAGTCGGCCGCCATGGCGCCGCCACTCATCCAGATGCCGCCCAGCGTGCCATTGGGCGCTACATTCAACACGCTCGATTGAGTAAACGTGCCATTGTAAGTGTAGCCGGTGATCCATCCATAGTACGCGCCATTGTCTTCGTGCGAGGCCCAGGGTATGGACACCACACCGTTGACCAGGGAAAGTCCGCATCGTTGCAGCCCCAGCCGAGGACTAAACGTGACGGTCGTGCCGCCGTCTCCGGAACCGGGATAGGTGCCGGCGATCGTTATGGGGGAACCGGTTTTCTCGCTGCCGTTGGTCACATCGATGGCATGCAAACGCTGGTAAAAAACGGTATGGGCGGAGTTGACCGACTTGGAGACCACATAAAGGATCCCGCTGCTCGGATCGATGACCGGCGTACCGGTGACTCCAACTTCCGGAGTGATGTCGCCATACCCGCTGCCCACGATGTAGCCTGCGGTCCCTGCGGGCACGGTCGTTTCACCGGCCGATCCGCCGTGGCCGGCATCGATCAGACTGACCGCCCAGAGCGTGACGCAGGGGCTGGCATCGGCGTCGAAGGCGAACAGACCATCGTGCTGGGTCGCTACGAACACCACGTTGTGCTTCGCCCCGTTTATCGTGAGATTGGCGACCCACAGCGGTTGAGTGTAGATGGCGCCGTCGGCGGTGCAGGAAAAAAGTTTACCGAAGCTGGTCGTGTTGACGTTGACCGCGGTCAGTGCATATTCATGAAGGTTGGCGCCATCGCGGGCAAGATCGTTGTGATAGGTGTACATCCCCGCCAGATCAGTGACCGCAACGACTGCGCTTCCCGACTGCGACGAGTTGGCGACGCTGGTGGCGACGGCGGTATGCGCGCCCACCGCCGTTCCCGGCGTGTACAGACCGCTCGAGCCGATGGTGCCCACGGTGGTATTGCCCCCGGCGATGCCATCGACCGACCACGTGGCCGCGCCGCCGCCCGGCACGGTCGCCGTGAACTGTTGTGTCTGCCACTGCGTGATCGCGGTCATTTTGGGCGAGACGCTCATGGTGCCGTTGGAGATCGTTACCGTGGCGGTGGCGACGCCGCTGGTACCGCCCGCGCCGGTGCAGGTCAACGAATACGTGGAGGTCGCCGGGAGGGCGCCGGTGCTCTGAGTGCCGCTGGCGGCAAGCGCCCCGCTCCAACCACCCGTGGCCGTGCAAGCGGTCGCATTGGTCGAGCTCCACGTCAGCGTGGAGGCGCCGCCGCTGGCGACCACCGTTGGATACACGGTCAACGTGGCTATGGGTACGATATCGACCATCGCGGTAACGGTATCGCTCGTGCCGCCGGCCCCGGTACAAGCCAACGAGTAGGCACTTGGCAGCGTGAGGGCGCCGGTGCTCTGAGTGCCGCTGGTGGCGAGCGCTCCGGTCCAACCACCCGAGCCGGTGCAAGACGTCGCGTTGGTCGAGCTCCACGTCAGCATGGAGGCGCCGCCGCTACTAACCGCAGGCGGTGCCGCGCTTATCGACGCGGTGGGCTGCAGCGGATCGTCGCTCCCTCCGCACGCCGCCAATAGCAGCGCTGCAGCGAGTCCGCACTCTTTGCAGATTGCACGCATTGTTTTCAATGCTCGACAACCAAGATTACATAATCCCATAGCCGGTTCGTACGGCGAGCATTCGAATATTTCCAGGCATCCTACGCCGAATCAGGCACGTTTGAGCAACTCAATCCCCGTACCCGATGTACTTTCTCCAGTCGATACACGTACGCGAAATCGCACGCGCCGATTTGTGGAGACGGCACCCGGAGTTTTGAATTTGAAGAGCGCAGCTGTTGAGATTACGACGCTACATTTGACATAACGACTTTGGTCGACACAGCGCCGCGCCGCGCAACGCAAAGCGCGGCCGTCAATCCAAGGTCCGCAAACTAGCTATACGGCCAGCGAGTATGCCTGCTAGTTCTGCACCACTCCATCGATTACCTTCGGAGCGGCAGTAACCGTGGGCTTGGTACCGAGATATAGCGCATCCGCGCTGTCGCTCGGATCATGCGTTCCGCCGGACGGCGTGACTATCGTCGCCAGCGTCATCGATGCACACGGCGACGATGCACTCGCGCCGAGGTTCTTCAGCCGCAATTCGGCGTTCAGGGCTTTGACGATCAACGGCGTCGAGGGGTTAGGCAACGTCATCATGGCGCCGTCGGGTATCGAGACCAGCGGTACATAGCGAGAGTTCGGTACGCTGCAATCGACGGTCGCATTGTCGACCGGATCGACGCAGTAGCCGGGGATGCCGTACAGATTTCCGAAGCCGTTAAATTGCAGCAGTATCGGCACGCCCGCCAAGCTTCCGTTCGCCGGATCCGAAGGAACAGTGTACGCAATATTTTGCGGCGCATCGAATGCGACCACACCGGTGCTGCCGGTGAGCCACAGCGACTGCTGCCATTGCTGCGAGCCGGTCGCCCATGTGTAGTAGGCGGTCGGATTCGACGGTTCGCAGACGTTTCCGGAGGGCATTCCCATGGGGCAGTCGACAAGCGTCAACGGCGCATCGAACAGACGCCCGCTGTTGATTCCGTTTTGTGCGTACATCGACCCGCTGGGATACTGGCTGGGTTGCTCCAACACCAGCGGCACGGCAATGCCTCCGGTGCTGTCTTCGAGTCCGCCGGCATCAAATGTATAGCCAACGGTGTTCGCGCTCGGCGCGCTGAACCATTGCATCTCCGTGCCGTTGCCGTAGGGCGTGCTCTGGCTGCCGGACTTAAAGGCATTGAGCGAAGCGCCCGTCGGGCATTGACTGAGGCAATGCAACGTCAGCGGCGCCGTACCCGGAATGACGGTAGATTGGACATAGTAATAGACCGCGTCGGCCGGCGTGTGCGGCACGCCGATCGGCGGGATATTGACGCTGCCGCCGTACGAATCGGCCCAGCCTGAGATAGGGGTATGGTCGAAAGCGTCGGCGTTGACCGTCGCAACCGGTGACAACGCGGAAACCACGCAGCCATTGTTGCCGCATTGCTGCGTTCCAATGACGGTAAAGTTCTGGGCGCTCGAACTCCACTGCAGCTGCCAATTCTGAAATCCCGTGACCGTCCCGTTGCCGGTGGTCAGCCCGGTCAAATCACCGCCGAAAGTGATGGGAATATTGCTCAACGAATCCAGCGTGGTGGCCTGCTGCGTCCACTTGGTCAGTTTGCCGCCCACCTTGGAGACCTGATAGCTGGTGGTGTTGCCGGGGCGTTGGTCGACGACGGTCAATCCGGAGATTGGCTGAGCATCGGCGATGCCGTTGAGGTCGAGTCCCTGAAAATTGATGCCCCAGTAATTGGCAAATCCGTAGTAGGAGTTGCCGGAATACGAGGCAACGATCGGAAATCCCGGGTGCGCAAGGTCGACTCGCGAACCGTCGTTCGCGTTGTAAGTTCCATACTGCCACACGGATTTTTGCGCATGGGCCTTGGCACGATCGAAGCACAAGTCATTAGTGCCGTCGCTGCGACGGAAATAATGGGCGTCATAGGCGAAATCGAAGGAAGCGCCGCCGTTCGTGGCAATGGTGCCGGCGCCGGAATTGGTGGACGAAGCCGACAGCGCCATGGCCGTGTTGTTTGAATTTTGCCCGGTCTCGTACTGGCTGATCGAGCCGGTCTGGGAATCGATGAAACCGTTGAAGCCGGTTGCACCGTTCTTTTTGCCGACATAGTCCATGCGAAACAAACCGTAGGGTTGCGATGAGCTGGGCGATTCCGTGGCGCTGAGATGAGCGAACACATCGGTGGAATTACCTTCTTCGGTCATGGACAGCCAAATTTTTCCGACCATGGGGTCGGCGTTGGACGTACGTGTGACATCGACAACGGCGGTAGCGTAGTTGGTTGCGCCGGCCGAGCTGCTGCTGCCTTTCTTGGAGTCGCACCGGTTCATGTCCACCAGCGCAATGTAGGGACCGGCATTCACCATGGACCCGGCGCCCATAGAGCCGATGACGCACAGAACCATATTCAAACTCGAAATCCCGTCAGAAGTATTGTCCTGCACGTATTCACTTTGCGGATCGGTCACGTAGGCGGACGTTGCGGGCATGGCAGCATATGCGCTTCCGCACAAGATGCTTGCGGCGACGGGAATGACTGCCCCAAGAATTCTTTTGTTCATGAGAATCTCTCTAATTGGCCGTGACGACGGCGACGGATTTCGGAGTGTCCAAGCCAACCACCGCAGTCGGCGGCGGCGTCGCGGCGGCGCCGGAAGATCCGCTGCTGCATCCAAGGGCGCTCGACATGATTACGGCGAGAAGCATGCAAATCTGGATTTTCATGAATTCAACTCCCCGCCGAAAATAACTTTGCGGCGCTGCGGTACTGTTTCTTATGAGCGAACAGGTTCAAGAGTCGACGCTTATCGGCCTTTCTGAACGACTCGAATCGGAACTGCGGCTCATTTGCGAAGGCGGCCGTCGCGCGCCACTGAATCGCAAAGCTTGTGGCGGGCATCACGTACGTGGCCGCCGCCAACTTTTCCGGCTAGTCGGCTATAGTCGGCGCGATGACGATTCGCCAATACCTCATGCGCCGCTGCAACCGATCGTTGACCGGCACGATTGCTTTTCTTCTTCTGGCCGGAGCTTTGATTACTTCCGGTCCAAGCAATTTCGGACTCCGGGCCATTTGGGCGTTGCTAATACCGGTTGTGGTTACGGCCGTGGTCTGGAGCTTGTTCGAAATTCCCTGTC
>Ga0137412_10003621_pt1 | contig 12312 bp, 8 predicted proteins | sample CZODoug2_1_16fun_FD_122160 | JGI IMG/M metagenome (GOLD analysis project Ga0137412, IMG submission 122160) | Vadose zone soil fungal communities from Angelo Coast Range Reserve, California, USA - CZODoug2_1_16fungal (Hybrid Assembly) | ecosystem: Environmental > Terrestrial > Soil > Vadose zone...
TTGTTCAACTCGTTCAGCGCCGAATAAAGCGTGGTGGTCTTGCCGGAACCCGTGGGCCCGGTCACGAGAATCAATCCATGCGGTGCATCCACCGCCTGCTTTACCTGGTGGAACGTGTCGGCATCCAGGCCGAGTTTGTCGAGGGCTTCGACGCTGCAGACCCCGCGCGAGTAAGCACCCATTTCGTCGCAAAGGAATGGGGGACCGGCGGCATGTTGGACTCTCCCCAGTTTCGTCCGTTGGGCGGCTACAGTTCAGTGCTGTCGGCACTCGCCGGATCGTTGGACCGCGAAAAAGTGGGCTTGCAACTGCATACTGTTGTCCGAGAAGTCCGGTGGAGGCGCGGCTCCGTTGAGATCGACGCCGTTCGTTTTGATCAGCCACTTACGATCAAGGCCACCTGCGCCATCGTAACCTTGCCCTTGGGAGTCCTACAGGCGCCGGTGGACGCGCCGGGCGCCGTTCGCTTCACGCCAGGGCTCGACTCAAAGCAGCGGGCGCTGCAGCAGCTGGCCTTCGGACCGGTGTTGAAGTTGAGTTTGCGATTTCGCAAGGCCTTCTGGGAAGAATTGGACGGTGGCACATACGAGGATGCCGCGTTCTTTCATTCAGCTGAGACGCCGTTCCCGACCTTCTGGACGTCCTTGCCGTTGCGCGCCCCGTTGTTGACGGCCTGGAACGCGGGACCCAAGGCGGCGCGGCTATCTCAATTTGAAATGCCGTACATTGTTGAACAGGCCCTGCAAAGCCTGACGACGGTCTTCGACGGGCGGCCGCAAAGTGAGCTCGAGCTGGAAGCCGCTTATCTGCACAATTGGCAGACCGACCCGTTCTCCCGGGGCGCCTACAGCTACATTACGGTTGGAGGAAGCGACGCGCGCAGCACCCTGGCCGCGCAGTTGGAGGACACACTGTTTTTCGCCGGCGAGGCGACTGACACCGAGAATGAGGCCGCGACGGTTACGGGTGCGCTCCAGAGCGGAGCGCGCGCCGCACGGGAAGTGACCAAGCGATTCAAGGGAACTGAGGGGTGACTTATGGATGAGTCCCGGCGAACGTTGCTGCGAGGGGCCGCGTATGTTTCTGCACTGGGGCTGCCGCCATTTGTAAAGGCAGCGCTCAATCCCGATCCGGCAAAATCGACCGCACGCGTTACACCTTTCCCGCTCGAAGCCGTCAGACTCAGACCTTCGCCATATCTCACAGCAGTTGAGTCCAACGGCGTCTATCTGCTGCGACTCGAGCCGGATCGATTGCTACACAACTTCCGTGTCAGCGCAGGTTTACCAACCAAGGGCGCCGTGTACGGCGGCTGGGAATCGGAGTCGCTCGCAGGTCACTCACTCGGCCACTACCTGAGCGCCTGCTCGCTGATGTTTGCGCAAACGGGTGAGGCTCAGTATCGACAACGTGTTGACTATATCGTCGCTGAGTTGGCGCAATGCCAGTCGGCGCATGGCGATGGCTATGTGGCCGGATTCACGCGCAAACGCGGCGATGTGATGGAGGACGGGAAGGCCATTTTCCCCGAGATCGCCAAAGGCGATATTCGCAGCTTTCCATTCGCATTGAATGGCGCCTGGTCGCCGCTCTACACACTGCACAAGTTGTTCGCAGGCCTGCTCGACGCGCATGAGTATTGTGGGAACGCCACTGCACTCAAAGTGGCAGAGGGCCTGGGCCGCTATCTGGATGGCGTATTTTCCAAGCTGTCGGATGAGCAGATGCAGCAGATGATGGCGTGCGAGTATGGCGGCCTGAACGAAAGCTTTCTGCAGCTGTATGAGCGCAATACAGATGCGCGTTGGCTCGCCATTGCCAGACGGATCTACGATCACAAGGTGCTGGATCCGCTAGCCCGGCAGAGTGATGAGCTGGTGGGTCTCCATTCAAACACCCAAGTGCCGAAGATCATCGGCATCGCGCGGCTGCATGAGCTGACCAGAGAAGCCCCGTATGGCACGGCAGCCCGGTTCTTTTGGCAAACTGTCACACAAAACCACTCCTACGTCATCGGCGGCAATGCCGACCGGGAGAGTTTCGAGGCGCCGCTGTCCAAATATGTGACCGAGCAGACGTGCGAGGCCTGCAACACCTACAACATGCTGAAGCTGACGCGCCACCTGTATCAGTGGCAGCCGGACGCCGCGTATTTTGACTATTACGAACGCGCGCATCTGAATCACATCCTGGCGCAGCACGACCCCGACACCGGGATGTTTGCCTACATGATGCCGCTGATGACCGGTGCGCGCCGCGAGTTCTCCACCCCCTTCGATGATTTCTGGTGTTGTGTGGGCACGGGAATGGAGAGCCATTCGAAGCATGGCGATTCCATCTACTGGAAACGCCGCGACCAGCTGTTTGTGAATCTGTACATCCCTTCGGAGCTCACCTGGAAGGAGCAAGGGGCCACGCTCGCCATGCGGACGGATTATCCATTCGCAGGTGACGTGATTTTCGAGACGACACAGCTCGAGCAGCCGCGGACTTTCGCCGTGGCGTTTCGCATTCCGGGTTGGTGTGAAAGTGCCGGCCTGATGGTCAACGGGCGGCCGGCTACCACCCACCGTCAAGGCGGCTACTCGACCGTTCGGCGGCGTTGGGTGGCGGGGGATAGGGTTGAGTTGAAGTTGGCGATGGGGTTGCGTGCGGAACCTATTCGCGATGATGCCGATCTGGTTGCGCTGATGTATGGATCGATGGTGATGGCGGCTGACCTTGGGTCGGCGAGCGACCCGTTTGAAGGGGCGGCTCCCGCACTCGTGGGAGCGACGGCCGCCGACGCGGTGGGCTCGATCGGCAAGTCGATGAATACGGGCTCAGCGAGTCGCCCGATGAATCTGCAGTTGAAGCCTTTCTTCTCACAGTATGACCGGCGGTCGGCGGTGTATTTCCCCAGGTTGACCGAGGGGGAATGGCAGGCCCAGCAGTCGGCGCTGAAAGCGGAGCAGGCGCGCGTGGCTGATCTCGAGGCTCGCTCAGTCGACGTGCTGCGACTCGGGGAAAAGCAATCCGAACACGATCACGTGTTAAAAGAAGGTAAATCGGAGACCGTGTTATATCGGGGCCGCACCGGGCGCTGGGCGCGTAACGGGACCTCCTTTGAGTTCCGAATGCGTAGCAGCAACGAGCCGTTGGCGCTGCAGGCGACGTATTGGGGCAAGCAACGCAACAGCCGCTTCAAGATTTTTGTTGATGGCTTGCAAGTGGCTGCGGAGTCAATGGACGGCGGCGGCCCGATCACGTTTGTTGTGCGCAACTACAGGCTGCCGCACGAGGTGACGAAGGGGAAGCCGTTCGTCGTCGTCCGGTTTGAGCCAGAGGTCAATGCTGGCGCCGGACCGGTGTTTGGTTGCCTGATGTGTCCGGTGGAGACGGTCACGGTAACGACGTAGCCGGCGGGGCTATTGGTTGGGGGTCGGGCGCGGGCTCCACGCCGGCGCGGCTGCCGGCCGGTGAATGAAAGCTTGTCGCGCGCGCGAACGCCAATGGTTAGTCCAGCGATGGGGGGCGCAATGTCAGTCAACACACATCTCACACGACGCGATGTCTTGCTTGGCATCGGCGCATGCTGTGTCGCCGGCCAGTCGATGGCAGAGCCCACCCCAACCTTCAAAACCGACGAAGTCGCCCCAGGCATCCACTTCCGCCGCGGCATAGACGAAGACGCAACACCAGCCAACAACGGAGCCATCGCCAACATCGGCTTCATTGTCGGCCGCGAAGCGGTCGCCGTGATGGACCCCGGCGGAAGCCTGAGCGACGGACAACGTCTGCGCGCAACCATCCGAAAGACCACGAATCTCCCGATTCGCTATGTAGTGATGTCCCACGTCCATCCCGACCACATCTTCGGTGCCGGGGCATTCGTCGAAGACAAACCACAGTTCGTCGGGCACGCCCTCCTACCTAACGCATTGGCCCAGCGGGGAGAGTACTACCGCACCCACCTGGAACAGATCCTCGGGCCAGGAAAGGCCGGCCCGGTCATTGCCCCTACCCTGTTGGTCAAAGATCAGAGCCAAATCGACTTGGGTGGCCGGGTTTTGGACATCACTGCGCACAGCAACGCACACACCGACTCCGACCTGACGATCCTGGACCGTCAGACCGGGACACTTTTGTTATCTGATCTGCTCTTTGTGGAACGGGTTCCGTCCCTGGACGGGAGCCTGAAAGGCTGGCTGGCGGAGCTGGCCAAGCTCAAAACCGTAGGCGCCAGGCGGGCGGTACCCGGCCATGGTCCGACAGGCGTAGACTGGCCTTCGGCTTCCCGCGATCTGGAGCGCTACCTCGGCACGCTACAGCGTGAAACGCGGCAGGCGATCGCCAAGGGAGTGGATATTGCCCAAGCCGCCAAGACGGTTGCGCTCTCCGAGCGGGATAAGTGGAAGTTGTTCGACGATTACAACGGCCACAACGTCACCAGGGCTTACAAGGAGCTCGAATGGGACTGAGTAAATCAGGCGTGTTGGCAGCGGTGTTGATCACAGGCGCGCTGCTTGGCGGATTTCACCCCGCATTCGCTGACGACGAGGACGAGAAGGACCGTGCGGCGCGTTGGAAGCAGCTGCAGGAGTCAATCTTCCCGCACCGGGAAGTGCTGGACTCCGGCGGAATCATTACAGTCGATGCCCCTCCTCGGGCGTTGGATGCAGCGCTCGTGCCGGTTGAGTTGCAAATGCCCAGCGGCAAACCGGTGAAGGGTGTCTATCTCATCATCGACGACAATCCCGCACCGATGGCCGCCCATTTCGTGTTTGGTCCGAAGGCGGATCCGCGGGATCTGAAATTCCGGGTGCGCGTCAATGCCTACACGAACATCCATGCAATCGCTGAGACTGCTGATGGCCAGCTGCACGCCGCCTCCAGGTTTGTGAAAGCGGCCGGCGGTTGCTCGGCACCCGCAGGCTCGGATGAAGCGGCTGCGATGGCTGACATGGGGCGAATGAAGCTGCGCTTGTTAGGTAATTTCAACGCGGGCAAGCCGATGCAGGCCCAGTTGATGATCCGTCATCCGAATTTCAACGGCATGCAGATGAATCAGATCACCCGGTTCTACACGCCCGCGCGATTCATCCGCACGATTGATGCAACGTATGATGGCGGCCAGGTCTTTCACCTGGACGCGGACATTTCGCTCAGCACGGACCCTGTCATTACGTTCGGGTTTGTCCCACATGGAAAGGGACAGATGAAGGTCGTTGCGCAGGACAGCAGCAACGCAACGTTTGACCACAGCTTTGATGTGCCGGGCACGCCGCCGGGTTGAAAACGGGGATGCGGACTCTAGGCATCAAATTAATCATTGCAGCCGTCCTAGTATCGACCGGTTTGTGGGCAGCCACTGAGCCGGAGGGGTTCTGGACCGGTCCGGTCAACGATCCGGTGCCAACGACCCTCAAAGGCGGAAAGGTCATCCACACCGAGGATCTGGCCGCACTGCTCGAGAAAAAGAAGGACCAGGTCGTCCTGGTGGATGTGTCGGATGCGCCGCGACGACCCGACAATCTACCGGCAACAGCGACCTGGTTGCCCGTGCCGCACCCGGCCATTGCCGGCGCCATCTGGATTCCCGGAGCCGGGCTCGGGGCACCCCCTGCCTCGGTCGATGAGTTTTTTCGCCAGCGTCTCGCGACTGCGACGGGCAATGACCTCGCCCGGCCGCTGGTCCTCTATTGCCACGATAAATGTTGGTTGAGCTGGAACGGCGCCAAGCGGGCGATCCAGTACGGCTACCGCAATGTCTACTGGTTCCCGGAGGGCATCGAAGGGTGGCGGAAGGCCAAGTTGCCAACGGAAGTGGTGCAGCCGGAGCCAACGCCCTAGCGCGGGGCGGTGGCGCCAACCCCCGCCGGTGGCGTTACTCCCCCACCTCAATATTCTGCTCAATCCGTTCCAGGACAGCGATCAACTGCGCAATATCCTTGCGTGGGATCCCGTCCAGCGCCAACTCCTGATGACGCATTGCAGCCGGAACGATCTGTTTGAACACCTCGGAACCCGCGGCGGTGAGTGAAATCAACGCCATGCGAGAATCCCGGGTGGAGGGTCGGCGGGCGACCAGGTCGTTCTTTTCCAGCCGTGACACCACCCGGCTGATCGTGGGTTGCTCCATCAACGTGGCTTCCACGATTTCGCCGATGCTCAGGGCGCCATAGGCTTTCAACACGCTGATAACACGCCATTGGGACGAGCTCATGCGCATAGCCCGCAGTCGCGTATGCAGTCGCAACTGGAGCTTCTTGCTGGCTCGGTATAGCCGATAAGGAAAGAAGTTATCGAGCCACTGGTCCCCGGTCCGGGTGCGGCGGTCGCTCCGCTCGGTGGCGACCGCCGCTTCTTTTTTGGTAATTGCTCTGGCCATTGCGGCTCAGTTTAGCCGTCCTGTTGGGTCATGGCTGAGCTTTCCACCAGCCTCCTTTCAAAAACCTTTCATACTAGAACTTCTTGGTCACCTCCAGCCCGATCGTCCGCGGCTGGTTGGTGTATTTGGCGGTCGGGGTGGCCGTTGCCGCTACCACGTAGACTTCGCCGGCCACGTCGAACACGTTATCTACATAGAGTGCCAGATTGAGACCCGTCTTCTCGTCGGTCGCTCCAAAGCGGAAGTTGGTGAGGTCGTAGGCATGCTGTATACGATATGTGCCCGTGGAGGTGGGCCGGAAATCGGTCGCCGACCGCCCGTGGTAGGAGTAGTCCACGCGTGCCCAGGCCGCCCAATCAGGCAGCGCGGACAGTGAACGGGTGTACTGCGCTCCGAGGTCGCCGGTGAATTCCGGTATGCGGGGCAGCTTGTCACCGGCTTTACCGGGGGCCACTACGACGTTGTTGACTTCGTCCTGTGTCAGTTCCCGCTTCGGCAGGTAGCTGAATCCAGCGGATACATCGAATCCGCGTACTGGATGTACGAAGGTCTCAAACTCCAAGCCCGTGACGCGAGCTTTGCCGGCGTTGCTGATAAATCCGAAGGAACCCGTCGGATCGCGACCCGAGACCTGTATGTTGTCCCACTCGATGTCGAAGGCGCTGACGTTGACTGTCACCCGCTTGTCCAACCACTGGGACTTGACGCCCAACTCGTAGTTCCACAGCGAGTCTGCGCCGTAGCCTTTCGGCACGGCAGCAAACGTCGACTGGTTGGTACCGCCGAGCCGGAACCCCTGGCTCGCCAGGGCGAACACCGTCATGTCATCCCAGGGGTGATAGGACAGCTGGAACTTCTTGATCAGCTTGTTCTCGGTGAAGTGCCCATTGGCCGGGGCGGGCAGCGTGTTACCGAAAGTCGGGAACTGGAACAGGTAGAAACCCGTATCGGTCTGCGAGGCGGAAAACTCACGCAACCCGACCATTGCCTCAAACTTGCTGAAAAAACGATAGGTCAACTCGCCGAACTCGGCATGCTCCTTGATCGTGCGCTCGTTGTAGCGCGCCAGGGCACAAGGCTGGCAACCCGTGATTCCGGCACCCGGCAACGCGGAATAGCCCGCCGGGGGGGAGGTCACAGGAAATGGCAACCCCGTGTCCGGATCGACCACCGGCGAGACGCTCTGAAAGTTCGAATCGCGGTCGCGGTAGAAGAAGCCTGCCAGCCACCCCAACGGGCCGTCGCCGTTGGAATTCAGCCGGATCTCACCGCTCTTCTGGGTGATGTCCTGGGTCTGGTTGGTCAGCTCCGGAAACAGGTCACCGCGAATACAGGTGGCCGCATTGGGGGCGGCCGCATTCTTGAAGCAATTCGGGGTGCCTTGCAGCGCGGCCGGCCCGAGGCCCAGGGAGATGACAGCCCAGGTGTTGTCACGGAAGAAGCCGAAGTTGCGCTTGTAGAAAGAGCCCGTCGCCGTCAGGGTCGCGAACTTCACGTCCTGGGTCAGGGTGAGGCTGTAGATCTGTTGCTTGTCGGGCAGGGGAGTCTGCACGTAATCGGCCGTGTTGTACTCGCCGGTATTGAAATAGGCGAAGTTCGGAATGTGGTCGTTGTAGCCGTTGTTGCTTGGGCCGGTACCGCGGACGTGGAAGGAGTCGTACGGGTAATAATTATTGGCGCCGCCAATGGTCCGGTTCTGCAGCCAGAGCATTGCATCAATCGTGGTGCCTTCCTGGGGTTGGTAGCGCACGAGTGCCCTGCCACCCTCGGTTCTCGACCAGTTGATGTCGTCATTGCCCAGGCGAACGTTGTCTATGTAGCCACCAGTACGATCGTAGTAGGCGGTGAGACGCACACCCAGCACATCCTGGATCAATGGCAGGTTGAATGTGCCGTTGGCTCCTCCCCCTGGATTCCCGTGCTGCATGTATTGCGCATTGGCATCAACCGACGCGGTCACTTCCGTCAGCGAGGGCTTCTTCGTAATAAACCGGACAACGCCCGTCTGTGAGTTGGCACCGAACGTCGTGCCCTGCGGCCCCTTCAGGACTTCGATGCGGTCCATGTCCACGAGCTTGAGGTCGGGAGTCTGGGAGCCGCTGTCACCGGTGCTGCTCTGAATGCCCGGAGCGGGTACTTCGTCATAGTAAACAGCAACCTGCTCCTGTCCCGGCGAAAACACGCCGCGGATGATGTAGCGCTTCTCGCCTGCACCCTGATCGTTGAAAGTGAGGCCCGGCACGGAGTAGGCAAAGTCGGTGAAGTCCCTGACGCCCATGGCCTCCAACTGTGCAGAACCGATTGCGGTGATGGCCGTGGGAATTGACTGCGCGGTTTCTTCACCGCGTTTGCGGGCAGTGACGAGAACTTCTGACAGCCGACCCGCATCGTCGTCAGCAGCGGTTGGAGTATCAGCCGGTTCTGCGGCGCGGACGGTACCGACCGTCCCGCAGACAACAGCCAACGCGACTGAGACATACAGACTTCTCGAGATATGCATTTCCGCTCCCCGTTTGGATCACGAGTTGTATTGCCGCGCCGGCTCCCCCAGGTGTCACGCCGGCTGCTTCGTTTTTCGCCAGCACGCGGATGCTTGCGAATGTATATGCTGAATCATATTATCGCGAGAAGCTTTAGATGTGAAGTGTTACCTCGCGTTGCCGGAAAACAACTTTCGCAGGAGATGTTGATGCGATTCCCGACCATCCGACGGCTGGCCGCGCTGGCAGTTGCACTTGCAGTGAGCAGTACCGCACTGTCTCAGAGCGTGCCTGTCAAAGGCTCAGCGTTGGCGCCGCCGCCGTTTTCAATCATTCACGCGGGGACACTGCTGGCCGTGCCCGGGAAGCAGCCGCTCTCCAAGGCAACCATTGCCGTAGAGAAGGGCAGCATCAAAGTCGTCAGGGAGGGTTATGTGGATGCGGCGGCGCTGGGCCTGCCCGCTGACACGCCGGTCATTGATTTGACTGACAAATTCGTAATGCCCGGATTCATCGACCTGCACGTGCACCTGAGCTCCGGAGCAGAGCGGGGACGCGATCTGAATCTGCGCGAGCCGGACAACTACTTCACGGTGGTGGCCGTTCGGAGTGCGATGCAAACATTGCTGGGCGGCTTCACGACGGTGCGGGACCTGGGCTCAACGGGCTACACCATCTTCGGATTGCGCGATGCCATCCGCGACGGAATCGTCGCAGGTCCTCGCATCCTGGCCTCGGGTGACCCGATCAGCCCAACAGACGGGCACGCTGACAACCACAATCTGCGGGAAGAAATCATGACCGCAGTCCTGCGACGCGGCGTCTGCGACGGAGCGGACGAGTGCCAGAAAGTGGTGCGCGAGGCGGTGAGACGCGGTGCCGACGTCATCAAAGTAATGGCCACTGGCGGCACGCTGGATGAGTCGGATGCCGGTACAGGTCAGCAGTTTACTGACGCCGAGCTCAAGTCCATTGCCGACACGGCGCATCAGTTGGGGCGCAAGGTCACTGCGCACGCCCACGCCAAGGCGGGTATCGACGGCTGTGTCCGCGCCAACTTCGACTCAATCGAGCACGGGATGTGGGCGGACGAAGAGACGCTCAAAGCAATGAAAGCCAAGGGAATCTGGCTCGTCCCCACGGCCGCAACCATCACTTACGTTGGCGATACTCCGGAGAAGATCCGCAATGGTCCGCTGAAGGACCTGCCGCCCGTCTCGATGGAGAAAGTGCTCAAGCTCGGTACACAGCCACGCAAACTCGTAAAGATGGCCCATCAGATCGGAGTAGGAATCGCTCTGGGCACGGACGCACCACTCGTACCGCACGGCCAGAATGCAGCTGAGATGGTTGAGTACGTGAACGCCGGCATGTCACCCATGGAGGCACTCATGACGGGGACCGTCAACGCCGCCCAGGCCGGCGGAATCAAGGGCGTCGGCAAGCTCGAGCCCGGGATGTCAGCCGATGTGGTGGCCATGTCAAAGAGCCCCCTGGAGGATATCCACTCGGTCATGGATGTTGGATTCGTCATGACGAACGGCATGGTGGTAAAGAATTTCGGGAGCGTGTCGAAGTGAAACAGTACGCGCTGGCCGTTGCCGCCCTGCTGCTGACTGCGACTGCGGCGCAGGCCGAGAATCTCTATATCGAGCACGTAACGCTGATCGATGGCATCCACGCCCCGCAACATGACATGACTGTTGCGGTGGAAGGGGACAAGATCACAACCGTTTCCCCGAGTGCCGTCGCACACGGACTGAAAGGCCGCCGGATCGACGGCAAAGGCAAATACCTGATTCCAGGATTGATGGATGTTCACATTCATCTGAAGGGCGGTTTCGACATTACCGGCAAGGTTGACGCCGAGATGGGACCGCCGAATCGCGAAGAGGGTGTCGCGGCGCTCGCGAGCTTTCTGTATGCGGGCGTCACAACTGTGTTTGATGCCGGCAATCGAGCGGAGCACATCCTCCCGCTGCGTGCCGATGAGCGCGCGGGGAAAATCCTCTCGCCGCGCATCTTCGCCACCGGGAATCTCGTTACCTATCCGGGCAGCCACGGCGATCGGATGGCCGTGCGGATCAGCGATTTCGAGAAGGACAAGGCACTGCTCGATAAGCATATCGCCGAACAGCAGCCGGATATCCTGAAATTGACGTTGGAGGAAGAGGGCTGGGGCTCGCGGCCCATGATCACGTTGATGCCCGTCGATCTGCTGGAGAAGATCACCCGGTACTATAACCAGCACGGCATCCGTACCACGGTTCATGTCTCGAGCGAGTTGCGATCCATCGAAGCGATCTATGCGGGTAGCGACACCCTGGCGCATCCGGTAATCCAGGGGCCGGTGAGCGATTCATTCGTCAAGTTGATGGGCGCGAAGAAGACGCCTTTTGCCAGCACGCTGACCATCGGTGAGAACTACAGTCGCCTCGCGGAGCACCCCGAATACCTGGATCAACCGCTGTATGTAGCCTCGTTCAGTGCGGAAGAGCGTCAGAAACTCAAGACGACGACGAGTGAAGAATGGAAGAAACGGCCGTGGACGTGGTGGATGAAGATCATGACGCCCATCGCCGAGGAAAACGTGCGGAAGATTCATGCTGCGGGTGGAACCGTGGCCTGCGGTACGGATCAAAGTAGTGGCGCGGCTACGCAGCGCGAGTTGGAGTTGCTGGCGGCGTCGGGAATTTCGCCGTTGGATGTGATTCGGATTGCGACCTACAACAGTGCCGTGTTCCTCGGGAAGGCGGATCAGTTGGGGTCGGTGGATACCGGCAAGCTGGCGGACCTGGTGTTGTTGAGCAAGGATCCCACGGTGGATATCAACAACGCGAAGTCGATTGTGTTCGTCATGAAGAACGGGCAGCTGATCGACGAGAGCCAGTTGCCACTCGCCGGCGGGAAGCAGCAGCGCCGCCTTTCCGGGAGCTGACGGCGGCCTTTTTTGACGGGACCTTGCGCGGCGCGGCTCTGCTTTTGGCCAGGCGAGCCCTGCCGCGCGAGGTCCGACTTCGTTTTGGCACGTCCCCCGGCGCGTCGCCCTGTGCCCCCACAACACGCGGCGGTATCCCCAACTTCCCCATCAACGTCTGCGCATCAAACGGCGCCCGCAATTTGACGTCCGTATTGTCGAAAAAGCAGAACACATCGCGCGGCTCCCGTGTCGGCGGCTTTTTCGGCGAGATCTTTTCAGCATCCGCCGGCTCCGACCCTGTCTGCCAGGCACTGATCCGTTTCGCCCAACGGTCCAACGACTTGTCGGAGTACCCGCTCTTGTACAACTCCGTGTCGCCGTGCAACCGCATGTAGACGAAGTCAGCCGTGATGTCCTGAGTCATCGGCCACTTTCGCGCGGTCTCGGCAATCACCAACGCGACTTCGTACTTCCTCAACAGGTCCACAAACGCCGGGTCCAGGAAGCTTTCGTGCCGGATCTCCACTGCGTGACGCATCGGC
>Ga0137412_10003622_pt1 | contig 12311 bp, 8 predicted proteins | sample CZODoug2_1_16fun_FD_122160 | JGI IMG/M metagenome (GOLD analysis project Ga0137412, IMG submission 122160) | Vadose zone soil fungal communities from Angelo Coast Range Reserve, California, USA - CZODoug2_1_16fungal (Hybrid Assembly) | ecosystem: Environmental > Terrestrial > Soil > Vadose zone...
GTAGACCTCGTCGGGCGTCTGGCTGGCCGCCAGTACCCGCGGCGACGGCTGGCTGCCGATCAGCCCGGCCAGCCGGGACACTCGGCCGCCCTCCTCGTCGACGCTCACGGCGAGCGGCAGCGGGCCCGCCGACGCGGCGATGTCCGCCAGCGACCCGTCGGAGAGCATCGAGAGGTCCGTCCAGCTGCCGATGAAGATGCCGCCGACGTGGTGGCTGTCGACGACCGCCCGGGCGTCTGCGGCGCCGGTGACCCCGACCATGAGCAGTTGCGCCAGCTTGTCGCGGGTCGACATGCCCGCAAGCAGCGCCTCGCCGTCGCCGCATGCCGGCGCGGCAGGACTGGCTGCGGGCGCCGGGCCAGCGGTCGCGGCCATCGTGCGCGACGAGACGGAGCTCGACGGGGCGGCGGCTTGTTCGGCGGTGGGCGAGCAGGCCAGCAGGAACCCGGCCATTGCCGTCAGTGCCAGCAGGGCTCTGGATTGGGCCATGGGCCTCGACACTAGTAGGAGCGGAAGCCTCGTTCTATTCCGTGGTCGTCAAGCCAGGTCCGCTCACCTCGGGCCATGATCCCGCCGACGTGGGCGCACACCAAGTCAAGCACGTCAGCGGCCAGGGCCCGCCGCAGCGCATCGAACTGGTGTGGCGGCACCGTCACCCAGTACTCATAGGAGCTGCCCGGCTCACCGAGATACGCCCGCTCGTCGCCGTTGAACACCAGCGCGCCGCCGTCGTCATAACCCACCCACACGTGCTGGGGGCACTCCCCGCGCAAGCTGGGGGCCCACCCGCTTGCGGGGGAGTGCCGGTGCGCGAGAAGACTCGTTCGGTTTCGGGCACGCAAAACACTGTCTGCTACGTTGGCCGCATGGACCGGTTCCTCGTGCCCGCCGCAGCCAGCATCGTCGTCGGCCTGCTGCTGGGTGCGGCCGCCATTTTCGGTGTGACGCTGATGGTGCAGCAGGACAGCAAGCCCCCGCTGCAGGCGGGCGACCCGGCGTCATCGGTGCTCAACAGGGTCGAGTACGGCGACAGAACCTAACGTGACCGCGCCGCTGTCGCGGCGCTGGCTGTGGGTGTCCGCCGCGGCGGCGCTGATCCTGACTTTCGCCCAGTCGCCCGGACAGATTTCGCCCGACACGAAGCTCGATCTCACCGCTAACCCTCTGCGGTTTCTCGCCCGCGCGTTCAACCTGTGGAACAGCGAGCTGCCGTTCGGCCAGGCGCAGAACCAGGCCTACGGCTACCTGTTTCCGCACGGGGCGTTCTTCCTCGCCGGCGACTTCCTCGGCCTGCCTGGCTGGGTGACGCAGCGGCTGTGGTGGGCGCTGCTGCTCACGGTCGGCTTCTGGGGCCTGCTTCGGGTCGCCGAGGCGCTGGGCATCGGCAGCCCGACGTCGCGCATCATCGCCGCCGCCGCGTTCGCGCTGTCCCCGCGGGTACTGACCACGCTCGGCGCGATCTCCTCGGAGACGCTGCCGATGATGCTGGCGCCGTGGGTGCTGTTGCCGGTGATCCTTGCGCTGCGCGGAGCCGCCCCGGCGGCGACATCCAGTTCGAGCGAAGGTTCCGTACGAATCCTGGCCGCTCGGTCGGCGCTGGCGATCGCGTTGATGGGTGCGGTCAACGCCGTCGCCACCCTGACCGGCTGCCTCGCGGCCGTCATCTGGTTGGCGTCGCACCGGCCGAACCGGCTGTGGCTGCGCTTCACCGCGTGGTGGTTGTCGTGCGCGGTGCTTGCGGTGCTGTGGTGGGTCGTCGCGCTGGTGCTGCTGGGCCGGATCAGCCCGCCCTTCCTTGACTTCATCGAGTCCTCCGGCGTCACCACGCAGTGGATGTCGCTGACCGAGATGCTGCGCGGCACCGACGCCTGGACGCCGTTCGTCGCGCCGAACGCCACCGCGGGCGCCTCGTTGGTGACGGGGTCGGTCGCGGTGCTGGCGACGACCTTGGTCGCGGCGGCAGGCATCGCCGGGCTGGCGATGCGCACGATGCCGGCACGCGGCAGGCTCATCGTGATCCTGCTGGTCGGCGTCGTTCTGCTCGCCGTCGGTTACTCGGGTGGGCTGGGATCGCCTGTCGCGCAGACGGTTCAGGCGTTCCTGGACGCCGGCGGCACTCCGCTTCGCAACATGCACAAGTTGGAGCCGCTGCTGCGGCTGCCGCTGGCGCTCGGACTGGCGCATCTGCTGGGCCGAATCCCGTTGCCCGGCAGCGCGCCGCGGCGAGAGTGGGTGAATGCGTTCGCCCACCCCGAACACGACAAACGTGTCGCGGTCGGGGTGGTGGTGCTGGTGGCGCTGGCCGCGGGCACGTCATTGGCCTGGACCGGCAGGCTCACGCCGCCGGGCGCCTTCGACGCGATCCCGCAGTACTGGCACGACACCGCCGACTGGCTCGACGAACACAACGCGGGGGGCCGCGTGCTGTTGGCCCCCGGTGCGCCTTTCGCCACCCAGGTGTGGGGCACCAGCCATGACGAACCGCTTCAGGTATTGGGAAACAGTCCGTGGGGTGTGCGTGACTCGATTCCGCTGACCCCTCCTGCGACCATCCGTGCTCTGGACTCCGTGCAGCGGTTGTTCGCTGCGGGGCGACCCTCTGCGGGGCTGGCGGATACGCTAGCTCGCCAGGGAATTTCGTACGTGGTGGTGCGCAACGACCTCGACCCCGAGACGTCGCGGTCGGCGCGTCCGCTGCTGGTGCATCGGGCCATCGAAGGATCGGCGGGCCTGTCGAAGGTGGCGCAGTTCGGCGAGCGCGTCGGCCCGGGAACGCTGGCGGGCTTCATCACCGACAGTGGACTTCGGCCGCGTTATCCGGCGGTGGAGATCTACAAGGTGGCCACGCCCACGATTCCGTCGACGCCCTACCTGGTCGACACCGACGCGATGGCGCGAGTCGACGGCGGACCCGAGGTGTTGCTGCGCCTCGACGAGCGCCGCAGGCTGCTGGGCCAGCCGGCGCTGGGGCCGATGCTGCTGACGAGTGATGCGCAGCGCGCGGGCCTGACGTTGCCCCCGGGAAAAGGGGTCACCGTGACCGACACACCCCTGGCGCGCGAAACGGACTACGGCCGCGTCGACGATCACTCGTCGGCCATTCGGGCACCCGACGATCCACGGCACACGTTCAACCGGGTGCTCGACTACCCGGTTGCCGGCGCCGACACGGTGTATGGGCAGTGGAACGGCGGACGAATCTCGGTGTCGAGTTCGGCGTCGGACTCGACCGCGCTGCCCAACGTCTCACCGTCGACCGGGCCTACGGCCGCCGTCGACGCCGATTCGTCGACGAGCTGGGTATCCAGTGCACTGCAGTCGGCCGTCGGCCAGTGGCTGCAGGTTGACTTCGACCATCCCGTCACCAACGCCACGCTCACGATCACGCCCAGCGCCACGGCCGTCGGGGCGCAGGTCCGCCGCATCGAGGTGTCGACGCTCAACGGCACCAGCACGCTGCGGTTCGACCAGGCCGGCAAGCCGTTGACCGTGGCGCTGCCCTACGGCGAGACGCCGTGGGTGCGGATCACCGCCGTGGCCACCGATGACGGGTCGGCCGGCGTGCAGTTCGGCATCACCGACTTCACCATCACGCAGTACGACGCGAACGGCTTCGCGCATCCCGTCAGCCTGCGGCACACCGTGCTGGTGCCCGGGCCACCACCGAATTCGGCTGTCGCACAATGGGATCTGGGATCGGAGCTGCTCGGTCGGCCGGGTTGCGCACAGAGCCCGAACGGCACGCGGTGTGCGGCGACCATGGCGCTCTCGCCAGAGGAGCCGGTGAACCTGAGCCGCACGCTGACCGTGCCTGCGCCGATCGCGGTGACGCCAACGGTGTGGGTGCGCGCGCGTCAAGGCCCAAACCTGGCCGACCTCGTCAGCGCGCCCGGCGCGGCACGGGCGCTCGGCGACGCCGATCTGATCGACGTGCTGGGTTCGGCCTACGCCGCCGCCGACGGCGATCCGGGCACCGCGTGGACGGCGCCGCAGAACGTCGTGCAGCACAAGACACCGCCCACACTTACGTTGAGGCTGCCCGCCCGCAGCGAGGTCGCAGGACTGCGGATGACGCCGAGTTCTTCAGTGCTGCCTGCACATCCGACGCTGGTGGCCATCGACCTCGGCGACGGCCCTCAGGTTCGCAGGCTGTCCAGCGACGGCGGAACTCAGACCGTCAGCCTGCGCCCGCACCTCACGGATACCGTCAAGCTGTCGCTGCTGAGTTGGGTCGACATCATCGACCGCACGGCTCTGGGCTTCGATCAGCTCAAGCCGCCCGGGCTGGCCGAGGTCTCGGCGCTCGACGCCAGGGGTACGCCAATCGCTGCCGCCGACGCCGCGCGCAACCGTGCGCGGGCCATCGATCTGCCGTGCGGGCGCGGCCCGATCATCGGTGTGGCGGGACAGTTCGTCCAGACGTCCATCGCCACCACCGTCGGTGCTGTGATCGACGGCGAGCCCGTGCCCGCCAGGCCTTGCCGCTCCGAGCCGATCACGCTGCCCGCCGGCGAGCAGGAGTTGCTGATCAGCCCCGGCGCGGCGTTCGTGGTCGACGGTGTGCAGCTCGCCGGTCCGCTGGCGAGCCAACTACACACGGCGGCAACGGTTCCCGCGCCCACCGGCGATTGGAGCGCCGAGCACCGCGAGCTGGACGTCCCGCCTTCGGCGTCATCACGGGTGCTGGTGGTGCCAGAGAGCATCAATCCCGGCTGGACCGCTCGCGCGGCCGACGGTTCCAGACTCGCTCCGCTCACCGTCAACGGCTGGCAGCAGGGCTGGGTGCTCCCGCCCGGCACGGCGGGCCCGGTCACGCTGAGCTTTACCTCGAACGCGCTCTATCGGGCGGGGCTGATCGGCGGGCTGGCGCTGCTGCCTCTGCTCGCGCTGCTGGCCTTCCTGCCCGTCCGACGGCCCCGTCCCACTGACGAACCCGCACGGCCGTGGCAACCGGGACGGGTGACGACGAGCGTCGCGGTGGTGGCGGTCGCGGCGATGATCTCCGGAGTCGCAGGCGTCGTGGTGGGCGGCGCGGCCCTTGGCGTGCGCTATCTTCTCCGCCGACGCGAAAAGCTCTGCGAGGCAGTAACCGTCGGACTCGCCGCAGGAGGTCTGACCCTGGCAGGCGCGGTGCTGAGCCAGAACCCCTGGCGCTCGGTCGACGGGTACGCCGGGCACTCCGCCGGTGTTCAGCTGCTGGCGCTGGTCTCGGTGGCGATGCTGGCGGCGTCGACGGTGTCGACAAGAGGGCGCTTGGCTGCCGATTCGCAGGCCGAACGTGAGCTCATGCTCGAAGATCCGCTCGGGTCTCACACGTAGACTCACGTTCGGCGGCGAGGCTGACTACAGCGTCTCGTCCAATTGACCGAGAGTGTCGGTCAAGCGGAGGTTTTCGGAGTAATCAACAGGGCATGCGATCAGCGAAACCCCATCGTCGTCCAGCGCGGCATTCAGGGTGGGTAGCAGCTGATCGGCAGCGGTGATGCGATACCCCTTCGCGCCAAAGCTTTCGGCATAGGCGATCACATCGGGGTTGTTGAACGCGACGTAGTAGTGCTCGCCCAATTCGAGATCCATCTTCCATTCGATGAGGCCGTACCCGCCGTCCTCCCAGATCAGCACCACCAGCGGTATCCGCTCCCGAACCGCGGTCTCGATCTCCTGCGAGTTCATCAGGAACGCGCCGTCGCCGACGACCGCCAGTACCTTTACATCGGGCTTGGCCAACTTCACGCCCAGTGCACCTGGCAGGGCAAACGCCATGGTGGACAAGCCGTTCGAGATCAAGCAGGTATTGCGTTCGTAGGTCGGATAAAGCCGCGCCATCCACATTTTCGCTGCCCCGGTGTCGACGAGCACGACGTCGCCGCGGCCGAGCGCGGCTCGGGTGTCGGCAACGATGCGTTGCGGGGCGAGTGGAAATCGCGAATCTCGTTGCCCGCGTGCGAACTCCTCAGCGAGCAGCCCGAGTCCGGGCGCAACACCGTCGTTGTCGAAGCGATGCCCGGCCAGTCGATCGGTCAGTGCGTCCAGCGACTCGCTGATGTCGCCGATGATTCCCACCGACACCGGGTAGTGCATGTCCACTTCGGCCGGAAACCGATGGATGTGGATGATCTTCTTGTCGGCGTTCGGGTTGATCCGGACCGGGTCGAACTCCTGCAGCTCGTATCCGACCGCAACGATGACGTCGGCGCTCTCGAACCCGAAGTTCACGTAGTCGCGGCGCATGAAGCCGATTGTGCCGATGCTGTTGGGGTGGTCGTCGGGCATCACGCCCTTGCCATGGAAGGTGTTCGCCACCGGAACGCCGAGGTCGTCGGAGAAGCGAACCAGTGCCTCGGTGGCGTCGCCGCGCGCGGCACCGTGGCCCGCCAGCACCACCGGCCGCTTGGCGTTGCGCAACACCTCGAACGCGCGCTGCACCTGTGCAGCCGACGGCGCCTCGGCGCGGACGACGTTGCGCGGCAAGGGCGCCAGGTCGTAGTCGGTTTCGTCGGCGTCGATGTGCTCGGGGACGGCGAGGTAGACAGCGGCTGGGCGTTCGGTTTCTGCCACCTTGAACGCCTTGCGGAACATCTCAGGTATCGCGCGCGACGTGGGAACGCCGTCGGCCCATCGGGTGATGGGGGCGAACATCGACACCAGGTCGACGTACTGATGCGATTCCTTGTACTCGCGGTCTTGGCCCACTTGAGCGGAGATTGCGACCAGCGGGGTGCTGTTCGTCGTGGCGTCGGCGACGCCCAGCTGCATGTTGATGGCACCCGGACCCAGCGTCGCCGACACCACGGCGGCCCGCCCGGTGACGCGGCCGTACATCTCAGCCATGAACGCCGCACCCTGTTCATGGCGGGTGAGAATGTAGCGGATCGACGACGCGGCCAGCGCCTGGATGAAGCGGATGTTCTCCTCACCCGGCAGCCCGAAAACCACCGAAACACCCTCGTTTTCCAGGCACTTGACCATCAACTGGGCGGCTGTAGGCATCCTCCACCTCCGCCCGCCACGATAGTGGCACGCTGGACACATGCCCATCGCCACGATCAACCCGACTACCGGGGAGACGGTCACGACATTCACCCCGGCCACCAGTGACGAAATCGAAGCCGCACTTGGCCGTGCACACCGCCGGTTCACCGAGTACCGCAAGACAAGCTACCCACAACGGGCAGAGTGGACGAGAGCCACCGCCGATCTGCTGGACGCGGAGGCTGACGAGGTCGCCGCGATGATGACCCTGGAGATGGGCAAGACCCTGTCTGCAGCGAAAGCCGAAGTGCTCAAGTGCGCGAAGGGCTTTCGTTACTACGCCGACCATGCCGAGGCGATGCTCGCCGACGAACCAGCCGACCCCGCGACGGTGGGTGCGTCGAAGGCCTACGCCCGTTATCAACCACTCGGCGTCGTGCTGGCGGTCATGCCGTGGAACTTCCCGCTGTGGCAGGCGGTACGGTTCGCCGCGCCCGCCCTGATGGCCGGCAATGTCGGCATCCTCAAACACGCATCCAACGTGCCGCAATGCGCGCTGTACCTCGCCGACGTGATCGGACGCGGCGGCTTTCCCGACGGCTGTTTCCAGACGTTGCTGATCTCGTCGGCCGAGGTCGAGGCAATCCTGCGCGACCCGCGGGTGGTCGCCGCCACGCTCACCGGCAGTGAGCCGGCGGGCCGATCCGTCGCCGCCATCGCCGGTGACGAAGTCAAGCACACCGTGCTCGAACTCGGCGGCAGCGACCCGTTCATCGTCATGCCGTCGGCAGACCTCGACGCGGCCGCCGAGGCTGCAGTGACCGCACGCGTACAGAACAACGGCCAGTCCTGCATCGCGGCGAAGCGATTCATCGCCCTCGCTGACATCTACGACGACTTCGCCGCCAAGTTCACCGAACGGATGGCTGCGCTCAAGGTCGGCGACCCGACCGATGCGGACACCGTCGTCGGTCCACTGGCGACCGAGCAGGGTCGCGTCGACGTGGAGAAGTTGGTCGATGGGGCTGTGGCGGCGGGCGCGGTGGTCCGATGCGGCGGCAAGCGCCTCGACCGGCCGGGCTGGTTTTACCCGCCGACTGTGATCACCGACATCACCCGCGACATGCCGATCTTCACCGAAGAGGTGTTCGGCCCTGTCGCCTCGCTGTATCGCGCGGCGGATATCGACGAGGCCATCGACATCGCCAACGCCACATCGTTTGGGCTGGGATCCAATGCATGGACCAATGACATGTCCGAGCAACAGCGATTCATCGACGACATCGAGGCCGGGCAGGTCTTCATCAATGGAATGACGGTGTCCTACCCCGAGCTGCCGTTCGGCGGAATCAAGCGGTCCGGCTACGGGCGGGAACTATCCGCGCACGGCATCCGCGAGTTCTGCAACATCAAGACCGTCTGGATCGCGTAGCTGAGAGCCACTTTCGCGGAGACTTCAGCTACGCCGAGAGACGGCGACCGATCGCCCGCGAGCATGCCATCTCGATGAAGGGCACCACATCGATAAGGTCGGCGTCCTACCATCGGCCGAGTGCCCAACCTCAACACCGCACGGGGAGCCATCGATACGACGGACCTCGGCGTGACACTCATGCACGAACACGTGTTCATCATGACCACCGAGATCTTGCAGAACTATCCAGAGGCCTGGGGCGACGAGTCCAAACGCGTGGCCGATGCGATCGTTCGGTTGAACGAACTGAAATCCCGCGGCGTGGACACCATCGTGGATCTCACCGTGGTCGGGCTGGGCCGCTACATTCCGCGGATCGCCCGAATCGCGGCGGAGACCGACCTGAACATCGTCGTCGCGACAGGGCTGTACACCTACAACGACGTGCCGTTCTACTTCCACTACCGCGGCCCGGGCACACCACTGGACGGTCCAGAATTCATGACCGACATGTTCATCCGCGACATCGAGCAGGGAATCGCCGACACCGGTATCAAGGCCGCGATCCTGAAGTGTGCGACCGACGAACCAGGAGTGACCCCCGGCGTCGAGCGTGTGCTGAGGGCCGTCGCACAGGCGCACCGCCACACCGGCGTGCCGATCTCCACGCACACGCACGCGGGCACCCGGCGCGGGCTCGAGCAGCAGCGTATCTTCGCCGAAGAGGGCATCGACCTGTCCCGGGTGGTGATCGGCCACTCGGGCGACACCACCGATGTCGACTACCTCGAGGAGCTCATCGGCAACGGCTCCTACATCGGCATGGACCGATTCGGGATCGACGTATATCTGCCGTTCGAGGACCGAGTCGACACCGTGGCCCGCATGTGCGAGCGCGGACACGCCGAGAAGATGGTGCTTTCCCACGACGCCAATTGCTATTGGGACGCGCTGCCGGAGGAGACGCTGCCCGTCGTCATGCCGAACTGGCACTACCTGCACATCCACAACGACGTCATCCCGGCGCTGAAGGACCGCGGCGTCACCGACGAGCAGCTGACGACGATGCTCGTCGACAACCCCCGCAAGATCTTTGAAAACCAGGGCGCCTACTGATGACCGCACCCGTCCCGCCGATCGGCACGCAGTTTTCCCTGCTGGCCGAACAGTCGCCCGACGAACCGGCGGTCACCTGCGAGGGACGTACCCTGACCCGCGGTGAAGTCGAGGCGTCGACCAACCGGCTGGCACGCGCGTACGCCGAACTCGGGGTAGGACAGGGCGATTACGTGACGATCGTGCTGCCCAACTCGATCGAGTGGCTGCAGGCGGTGCTGGCCGCTTGGAAGCTCGGCGCGGTTCCGCAGCCCCTGTCGGCCCGGCTGCCCGACGCCGAGCTCGAGGGGCTGCTCGAGCTGAAGCCGAGGGCGCTGCTGGTGGGCCGCGATGATCCGCGCGGCGTAATTCCCAGTGTGCCAGGCGATTTCACGCCCGATTCGAGCGTGTCGGACGCGCCGCTACCCGAAGCGGTGTCGCCGTCGTGGAAGGCGCTGGGTTCCGGGGGCAGCACCGGGCGACCCAAGCTCATCGAGGCCGGTGGCGACTCTCGTTTCCCGGGCGCACTGGCGGGCCTGATGATGGGCGCGCAGGAGGGCGACACCCAGTTGATCGCGGTTCCGCTGAGCCACAACACAGGCATGACGACCGCCACGGTCGGCCTGCTCATGCGCCAGCACCTGGTGTTGATGCCGCGGTTCGACGCGCCGGAGTTCCTCCGGTTGGTCACCGAGCACCGCGTCGACTTCATCGTGACCGTGCCGACCATCATGCAGCGGTTGCTCCCGGCCTATCGCGCAAACCCCGACACCTACGAATTGTCGTCGATCCGGAGGCTATGGCACGTCGGTGCGGCCTGCCCGCCTGCGGTCAAAGAGGCCTGGATCGATCTGCTCGGCCCCGAGGCGGTCTGGGAGTTGTACGGCGGCACCGAACTTCAGGCCATGACGTTCGTCAGCGGCACGCAATGGCTGGCCCATCGCGGTTCGGTCGGCGTCGTCGTTGCCGGCGAAATGAAGGTGCTCGACGACGACGGCAACGAATGCCCGCCGGGCGTGGTCGGCGAGATCTACATGCGGCCATCGCCGGGCAGCGCGCCGACATACCGCTACGTCGGCGCCACCGCGAAGAGCCGCGACGGGTGGGATTCGCTGGGCGATCTGGGCTACTTCGACTCCGACGGCTTTCTCTATCTCAACGACCGGCGGGTCGACATGTTCACCGTAGGCGGCCGCAACGTCTATCCCGCCGAGATCGAATCCGCGCTGTCGGCACACCCGAATGTGTTGTCGTGCCTGGTGGTTGGCGTCCCCGACGATGACCTGGGTCAGGTGCCTCACGCCATCGTGCAGGCCGAGGGGCTCGACGAAGCCGACGTCACCGCGTTCCTCTCCGAACACATCGCGGGCTACAAGGTGCCCCGCACGGTGGAGTTCAGCGACACCCCGTTGCGTGACGACGCAGGCAAGGCGCGACGCTCGGCGGTGCGCGACGAGGTCATCGCGCGACGACAGGCTCAGGCGAGTCGGTAACCGAACTATCAAGCGGCGCAGGATCGTTTCGCCGCTCCCAGCGCCGCAGAGCGGTCCGGCACGGCGACTCGACCAGCGCGTAGCTGACCGCCGCGATCGCAAAGCCGAACACCACGGTCAGCACCAGCACCACCGGCATGTGCCCGTTGAATGCGAACTCGCCGATGATCGGGAAGACCATCGCCAGCGCGGCGAGGTGCCAGATGAACAGTCCGTAGGACCATCGGCCCAACGTCACCATAGTGGTGTTGCCCAGCATCCGGTGCGGTGTGTCGCGGCGGTCCAGCACCAGCGGGGCGATCAGTGCCGCCGCGAGCACCGCGCCCATCGCCGTTTTCACGATGAACTGGCTGATGGTGCCCGGCGTCAGACCTTCCGGGCCTGCCAGCGGTGAGGCCGCCACCAGGAATGCGGCCACCGCGATCACCGCCATCAGCACCCGGCGCCTGGCCAGCCGGTGGGGCCAGCCGATCTCCATGACGGTCAGCTCCGCCAACAGCATCCCCGCGGCGAACCACGAAAAGAACGCGGGCGGCCAGTTCATCGGGTTGATGCCGTACGGCGCGCTGAACGGGATGAGCGCCCAACCGAAGCTTGCCACCGCGACGGCCGCGATCACCGGAATGCGGGCACGCACCGGCAGTCGTCGCGCCAGCAACGCAAGCAGCGGCACCGCCAGGTAGAAGGCGACCTCGACGGAAAGGCTCCACATCTGGGTCAGGCCTGCGGTCAGCGTCAGCGGAACATAGATCTGGGTCAGCGACAGGTTCGCCAGCCAGACCGTGAGATCGGCCTTGGCGTCGGGCAGCAACGTCAGAATCACCACGACCGCAACCAGGTAGCCGGGCATGATGCGCACGATGCGCGACCACAGGTAGTGCCCTGTCGGCGGGACTGACCGTAGTCCGCGGGCCGCGGCGGCATGGCCACGCCACAAGAGAAAGCCAGATAGCGCGAAGAACACCGCAACGGCGAGGTCGAACCGGCCGAACAGCCGGCCCGTGATTCCGCCGGTGTGACCGGTCTGGAACGCGACGTGGGTGACGACGACGCCAACGGCCGCGCACGCGCGCATCCCCTCGACCGCGGGCAGGAAACCACGAGTTCCGCCCACGCCGGAGTTTTCGGTGCTCCTCGCGTCCGCACCTGGTTCCGTCACGACGACCAGTGTGCCGTGCTGATCGATCGGCGTGAAAACCGGTAGTCAAGCGGCCGTCGCTGGATTGCATTCGTAGTAGGCGACCGCCCTTACGTTGTGCTGTTAGGGTCGAACGGGTTTGCCTCCACTGCTGCCCCGCGAGCGGGTGGTACCCCAGGTCGGGCGCGTGGCGGCGCAG
>Ga0137412_10003623_pt1 | contig 12309 bp, 7 predicted proteins | sample CZODoug2_1_16fun_FD_122160 | JGI IMG/M metagenome (GOLD analysis project Ga0137412, IMG submission 122160) | Vadose zone soil fungal communities from Angelo Coast Range Reserve, California, USA - CZODoug2_1_16fungal (Hybrid Assembly) | ecosystem: Environmental > Terrestrial > Soil > Vadose zone...
CTACAACGCAAGCGGTGAGGCTAGTGCCCAACGAGGCAAGATCGGGATCGGAGCGGAACAGTTCTCTGGCACGCGCGTAAGTTCTTGTCATTCCCAAGAGAATGAAGCTCAAAAAGCAAAATAGGCCGATGAAGCCATAATTGAGCGCTACACCGAGGTAGGTATTGACGATGTCAATGATCCCCTCCCCCTGCCGAAGATCCTCCATTTCAGGCCACGGGAATTGATCTCCGAAGAATGGATGGGCAAGAACGACCTCCCAGCCGCGTTCCGCTAGCCGATGACGGTAGATATCCGCCGGTTTACCCATGGTGGGTATCATTTCGAGTATCTGGTGACCTATCGGGGACACCGCGATCAGGCCTGCGATGGCGAGAGCGAGACTGGTGCCCTTTACAAGGCGGGATACTGCGCGTGGACCAGCAGCGATAAAAGTGAAATAGGCAGTCGCCCCACCCAACCATCCGCCACGGGAGAATGCCCCAAATAATCCGCCCCATAGCAAAAGCGTGACTCCGATCCGATGGATTCTGCTTTGCACGTGAGACTTAAGATAAAGCCAAAAGCCGAACGCGATGGCGAGGAGATAACCCAGCGCTATCGAGTGACCGGCCGACACTTGAGCGCGTACCGAACCGCCCCGTGTTAGGTAAAATGTAGCATTCGGATCCGTACCCCAACGGCTTGCAATATCCACGTAAAGCAACCAGCCTTTCATGCGCTCGAACATCGATAGCGCAGCGATCACTGCGCAAGCAAGACAAAAGCTGGCGACTGCATCTACCATTTTTCGCCGTGATTGACACATGCGGCTCACGGCGAAGTACAGGAGGTAAGTGTCGAGAAGGAATAGCACGCCCCGTCGTAGAGCGTTACTCAGAGAGTCCGGAATTAAAAAATGATGCGGGAGATCCGGTGGAGTATATAGCGCGACTTGGAGTATGCCGAATGCCAGCAAAAGGATGTCCATGGCCCCAAATGCGCTTGGCATAGAACCTTCCGGATTCTTGCGGTAGCGAATGGTGGCGGGCAATAGAACGCACAACGCCAACAACCTATAGTTATCCAGCGGGAACAGGCCATTGTTTCCCAATATCGGAATGCTGACGCCCACCGGAGGTATCACATGCAACATCAACAAATATAGGGCTATCGAATTGGAGTCCTTACGACCGGCCCATATGAGAATTGGAACAGCGACGAGCGCATACAGCCAAAAATTCGGACTTACAAAGCTTACAGCGGTTAAGACAAACCAAACGAGTCGCCGCCGTGAGAAATCTTCTCCGCTCATGAATCGCAGGGCGATCGGCTTAGCCAGATAAAATATAGTCGCAGCGATCGTCAGAACGACGATCAGTGCTTTGATGCTACTGAGCATGGCAACCGATCATAGATCGTCATTTCTCAAGGCAATTTGCAGCGCTGATTTCGGCGAAAACGCAAACAATCGAGACGCGAATATAGTGCACAGTTCGGAGTCGCCAAATAGTGCGGGTACGCCGCATCGGTGACCGGGTAAGGATGTACACGCGATCCGAGATGTAAAAATTGCTCCGATGGGTTTACATTGCGTCGCCAAGAGCGGACGTCGGTTATGACTCATAGTTCGCTGCCACACAATATACGTCAAATGCAGAGCGCCTATTACGAGGCGATGTTAGATAGCCGAGCGGCAATTTGCGGCGCAACTCGTAAGGCATTGGCCGCGATAGTAAGACTTGGGTTGATCGCGCCGCTACGCGGCATGAATGAGGCATCTACTATATAGAGATTCACGAGATCATGAGTTCGGCAGTCGCGATCAAGCACACTGGAAGCACGCTCATCTCCAAATCTGCAGGTTCCGCAAGGGTGCCCATAATTCATTTCAAGTTCCGTAGAAATCCGCAACATCCGCCAGGGTCGCACACTCCGCGAAAACGCGAGACGTAATTCGTCAGCGCGTCGACGCAGATCGTCCGTGATAGTGTAGTAAAAGCTGGCGCCGTCCGGCTCATTGGGGTCGAGAATGATGCGGTTATTCGGATTCGGATCATCCTCGGTCATGGCGGCGAAAATCCCTGCACCGCCAAACATAAACGCGCCAATATGGGAGGGCGCCTTCGCAAGCAAGGAGAGTAGAAATTCATTGCGCACGCCGCGTCGGCGCAACTGGTCCTTTATATAAACCGCAATCTCGCCCCGGCCCGCGTCCAGACCCATGCTTTGTACGTAGCCCAAGCGCTGACCATTGTGAACATAGAAGTCACGCACAGAAATAGATTTGCGTTGACGAGCCTGTCGGGACAATCGTCGCGGTGCCCACAGCGCAAAGATGTCGGACGTGTGGAACATCAGATTCCGCCCGACTTGATCGGAACTGTTTGCAAGCCCCTGCGGCCAGAACTCATTGCGCGAGCGTAGCAGGATCTGCGGCGTATGCAGTGCACCCGCGGACAACACGACAATTCGGGCGCGTAATTCCAATTCGCGATCTAGGTGAAGCGCTTTCACTACCTGAACGCTTTCTTTGTCGGCTTCTAGTGTTTGTACGTCGCAATGTTCGAGGATATGGCATTGCGGTTGGCGCAGGGCCTGTTCGAGACAGGCAACGCGGGCATCGGATTTGCAATCTCTCGGGCATACTCTTCCGATACACTCTTTGCATTCCTCATCGTAGCGAATTGCTACATGAAGCGGGTCGGGTCTTACGCCGTTTTGGCGCATTTGTTCCATCAGCGCTCGGTCCCATTCACTCATGCGCCGTTCCGCGATGTGGCTTGACTCGCCGCTTATGCCGTAGAGTTTCTCGGCAGCCTCGTAGTGAGGCACGAATTCTCGAAAACCTACCGGCCAAGGGGAAGTTGACCCACTCGGCGTGTGCAGGCCATCGAAATCGCTGGCGGACATGCGTTCCAGGGCGGCGGCGTAATGAATTGAAGACCCCCCCAGCGCACAGCCGACCGCGGCAAAAAAGCGTTTTCGGCCTCCGTTAGGTTGTCGAAGGCTTATAGGATGAGGCCACCAACCGTGAGCCAATCGGGATTCAGGAGTGACTGCCTCGTTACTTTGTTCGCTGGGGCCAATGCGGCCCCCTTTTTCCAAGAACAGTACACTGAGGCCCTCTAGCGCTAGCGAGCGACCAACAGTCGCGCCACCGACACCGGTGCCGATTATGATCACATCCCAATGTTTCGACATAGCGACGTTCGAGTTCATCATGGAATTAAATAGCTCGTCGAATGCGCCACAATTCACACAATAATCTGATTGAGCTCAGCATTATCGTTTACGGTAACGCCGGTTTCGTAAAGAGCGACTGGGTAGCCCTTCGCTTCCGAACGACAAGTAATGCGGCGATCGCAAGTTGTCCTACCACGAACGCGGCGAACTTGAGCGTGGATTGCTCGAAAGGATACCAACAGATCGCTGCGCATAGTGCGACAAGGGAGGTCAAGGCCACCGATGCAACAGCCGGGGAGATACTTGAAATCCAGTTGTCCACGGTGGTCGCGAATGCCCGCGATAGAATCACCGACGACGCCAATATCACGCCCATCGCTGCTAGCGTAGCCAATGCTCGTAGTGGCGTACTGTTTAATCCGACGCCAAGCTCGATCAAAGCATAATGGATGGGTACTATCGCAAGAGACGAAATTCCGCGTAGGGAGAGCGGCTGGGCCGCTCGGGGCCAATGATCCGCAACCTTCCACGCGATGATCAGCGTCAAAAAGGCAACACCGATCGAGAGCACAAAATATGCAAAGCTCATCGTTCCCCACCGAAAGAAGATCGCATGCGCTTGATGCAATGCAGCTGCCAAAATCAGCGCACCAATGGTCGCGACGTACAACCACCGCCTCGGAAACGATGAATGTGAACCCTGAAGCACTCTGTAGCTACGCCCCATGACGAATCCAAGCAATGGATAGATGATCCAGGGGGAAAAGGGATAGGAGATACGATCAATCCCGCGCGCTCCGACCAGCCACGTCTCAAAGCCTGGCAGATCAGGGCGTCCGCGGAACCAGGTGCCAAGCCCGAAGCGAATTGCGAGAACGCTCACGATAATGGTAACGCACAGCAAGATCGGCTTTCTGCTAACGGCAATTGACGTTACGAGCACGCTGGAGATTGCAATGAAGCCAAGAAAATCCAGTCCCCAGGGCGTTTCGGTTCTCCAGAACAAAAATTGGTCGGCTACGACGAGCAGGCCAGCCTTCAGCAAGGTCGAGAGAAGAGAAGCGAGGTTGATGTCGCGTTTTGAAAAACCGATTCCAAAGCCAGTCGTGAAAAAAAACACGACGGGCGCAAAGCTGCCGATAAACACCAAGTCGGCAAGCGGACCGGTCGCTTGCAAGTCTTGGTCTAGCAAGCTCGTTCCAACATGGTTGACGATCATGAGACTGATCGCCATTCCGCGCAGGAAATCTAGTTGCTCGACCGAGTCCTTCCCGCTAGCTGCCATTGAATGTACACCTGTCAGGTCCCGCTGAGACAATATCACGAGTATAGGAATCGAGGTTCATCTAGACTGCGACAGCACTAGCAAACTTCGAATATCAACCTAAGCATTGACCAGTTTGGATCCAGCGGGCGGACCTTGCAGTCAATCGAATTTTCAAAATTACTCCGGGATTCGGCTGTCAGTCTCAGGTCTCTACAAAACGGTTTTTCGGGACGCTGCCGAAGATTCATAGAATCCCAACATTTGATCCACTTTGGTTTCCCAGTCAAAATCTTTTATTACCTTGAGCCTTCCAGCCTGTCCCATTGCACGCCGATCCTGCGGGTGTTTGGCGAGTCGAATCAGAGCAAGCGCCAAATCGTCAACGAAGGCATCCTTGGAGGAAGGTTCGACAAGAATTCCACACGAGGAATCGAGATAGTCGAGCGGTCCGCCCCATGCCGTGGCAATGACCGGCACTTCCATCGCCATGGCCTCGAGCACGACGGCGCCACCACACTCATGCATGCTCGGCAGCACCAAGGCATCGCAATGGGCGAGCTGCCCGGCGCAGTCAGCTTGTGACATCCAACCGAGGAAGCATACCTTTCCCGGTTGATCGCTCCTTTCGTCGTGAATGTCCAGGCTGCGCGCCATCTGCTCCAGATTGACTCGCGCATCGCCGCTGCCAATGATCGATAGAGTCATTGCGGTTTGGGCGGATGCTCGCTTGAACGCCAGCAGCAACAGGTCGACCGCCTTCAACCCAATGAGCCGACCCATGAATACAAAACGCGCAGCTGCAGACGCTGACTCCGTGGCCGCGGCGCGCGGCGCGCTCCAAAGTGCGAGATCGACGCCGTTCTCGACGAGCATCACGACGTTGCCGCACACCCCGCGCGGCAGGGCCGCGCGGGTCCGTTCATTCGCGACCAGCAACATCGCGGCCCGCCGCTTGCCCGGCATCAATAAGTTCATGAGATCGGCAAGCCGGCGCCCCGTGGCCAGTGCGAGGCGCTCCGTTCCGCTTTGGAGCTTACGAAAGCCGGGAGGGTAATCCATGCCCCCATTCATGGGTCCCATGATCACAGGAACGTTCATCCCAAAAATCAACGAGGGCTCCTTCGGAGAGACAGGGATCGGTTGATGAATGACTGAGATCGCTTGTTCGCGAAGCAATCGCCGAATTTCCCGCCGCTGCGCCACTTGGGTCAGGTAGCGCAAGAGAAATCCCGCCGTAAAGTTCGATATTCTGTCGGGCAATAATTGACTTATCCGCCATACGAAAAGGTGTGCCTTGGTATCGGGAACGTACACGATCCGGTCGCGGTCGAGCGGAAATAGCGACTCCAATTCGCCGCGCGTCCGCTCGTGCACCACCAACCACACGGGTATTTGCCGTCGACGCAGAATGCGATAGTAGTGCAAGGGAAGGGCTGCCTCTCCGCCGAATTTCAACGAGGCGTGTTCCGCAACTATCAGTACTCTCATTTCCATTGTACGGCGGGAAATATACGGTTTCGCGGCCGAATAGCGCTGTGACGGATTAGGTCCCGAATGAAATAGGGAGTGCCGGTGTGCGTGCGCCCGAGAACGGTGCGCTTTACCAGGCCTATGGAACAGGCGAACAAGGCAACGATGTCTATGCTTATGGCGCGGCTAATTCCATAGGTCATGGCGAAGTAGCGCCTCCGGGATTCGAACCAATAAGACGGCAGCCGTCTAGGTCCCTTCGTTTCATCCGTTACCGTGGTGCTTTGTCCTCTGATGTGCATCACCCGACTTTCCGGGACGTACCAGGTAGCAAAGCCGGCTTTTTTGGCGCGGTAACAGAAATCCGTCTCCTCGAAGTATAGAAAATAGTTTTCGTCCATTCCTCCGATCGACTCGAGAACGGCGGGGCGAATCAACATGGATGCACCGCAAATCCAGTCAATGGGCTGGGGTGCCTTGGTCATGTGTTGCGCGACTGTCCAGCGCTTGAATAAACGCATCAAGGGACCCAATTCCATCCCCTGGAGCATTTCGCTCATCAAAGAAGGGAAATGAAAGGCGATTGGCCAGTCACTCCCATCGAGATTTTCGAAGCTGCTTCCCGCAATGCCAACTTCTGGGTGCGCCTCCAAGAAGCGAGCCAAGGACTCGATGGCCCCGGGTCGAACCTGGGCATCCGGGTTTAGCAGGTAAATATACGACGGAACGTGATCTTTGGAGGCTCGCGCGATTCCAAGGTTGTTACCGTACGCAAAGCCACCGTTTTTCGGCGCGGTGACCAATGTGACCCAGGAGCGCCAGCCATTCGATTCGATCGCCTCGGCTATGGACGGCGCGTCGCCGGAGGCGTTATCGACGACCATGGCTCGTACATGGAATCCAGCCGCCGATCGCTCCGCGGCGACCGATCGTAGGCTTTCGATCGTCAGCGCCGCGCACTTGTATGTGACAATCACCACCGCGATATCGAGTTCAGTCATTGTCAATGCCGACCGGGGAAAGCCAGATTCAATACGCCAACCTAGCAGTCTGCCACAGCGATTTTTTCGATACAATGAGCCAACAGATCAAATGGCAGAGGGAGCGCAATGTCCCCAGCTAACGATAGCGATGAGTTGGGAGAAGTCGGAATATCGGCGGAACATCCGGATTGGTCGAGAGAACGAAAGGGGTGGTTTGAATGGGCGCCATCCCGATCATTATTGGCCAGTATTCGCTTCTATCAGCGTCACAGGTCTTCGAGAGGCCTTTGGAGGTCGCTACCGCGAATTTGCGCAATACTGCGACACAGATGTTGGAGCGTAGTAACTGGTGCCGACATTCCTCTCAATTGCAAATTGGGCGGTGGTTTGTTGTTGCCGCATCCGAATGGCATCGTCATACATCCGGAAGCTGGAATCGGGCCCAATTGTCTGGTGTTCCAACAGGTAACCATTGGTGCTAACGACCGTGGCGTACCTAAAATCGGTGGTCATGTAGACATTGGTGCGGGAGCCAAAGTATTGGGGCCGGTCACGATCGGGCACCATGCGCGGATTGGAGCGAATGCCGTGGTAATAAACGACGTTCCCAATGGAGCGACTGCCGTGGGCGTGCCGGCGCGCGTAATTTACTGAATCGTTTTCGAGCCGATGGCGCTCTTCGTGCTCTCGGCCCCGTCTGCGGCGTCAGCTGTGATGGCGAAGTACCAAGTCCCAGTGGTCAGGCCGGTAATTTCGTAGCTCGTGGTACCTGCCCCGTTGACTGCCACTGATTTGGTCAACGCCCCTTGCGTCATGCCGTAATAGACGTGATACCCGGCTAGCGTTGTAACCGGTGTTCCGTCGGTGTTGGTAGTGGGCGCAGACCACGACAGCGTTGCGTTCCCTGAAGCTGCCGCTACGGTCACAGTCGTGCTCTGTACTGCAGTTCCCCCGGCGCCCGTGCAGCTCAAAGTGAACATTTTCGACGAACTGATAGCCCCCGTCGTTTGAGTGCCGCTCGTTGCCTTTGTCCCGCTCCAACCGTTGGAAGCGGTGCAGGAGGTGACATTGGTCGATGACCACTTCAAGGTCGACGCCCCGCCGCTGTTGACCGTGCTGGGACTGGCGGAGAGGGTCACGGCTGGAGCCGCCCGGGTCACCGAAACGGTTGCGGACTGCGTCGCGCTGCCGCCTGTGCCGGTGCAGGTGATTCCATAGGTCGTATTGGTGGTGCGCGCGCCGGTGGATTGCGAACCGCTCACCGCCTTGCTGCCCGACCAGGCGCCGGAGGCAGTGCAAGAGGTCGCATTGGTGGCCGACCAGGTCAGTGTGGAACTGCCGCCGCTGGCGACCGTGCTGGGGCTGGCGGTAAAGGTCACCGTCGGGGCAGGGGAAGTTACTGACACCGTCGACGTTTGCGTCGCGCTGCCGCCGCCGCCCGTGCAGGTGAGCCCATAGGTGGCGTTGGCTTTGAGGGCGCCGGTGGACTGCGAACCGCTCACTGCCTTGCTGCCCGACCAGGCACCGGAGGCGGTGCACGAGGTCGCGTTAGTGGATGACCAGCTCAATGTGGAGGCGCCGCCGCTCGCTATGGTGCTGGGGCTCGCGGTCAAAGTCACCCTCGGCGCCGCTGCGGTGACCGAGACGGTCGCGGACTGCGTCGCGCTGCCCCCGGCACCGGTGCAGGTGAGTACGAATGTCTTGCTGGCCGTCAGCGCGCCGCTGGATTGAGTCCCGCTGATTGATTTGCTGCCCGACCATCCACCGGAGGCGGTACAGGACGTCGCATTGGTCGATGACCAAGTCAGTTTTGACGCGCCGCCGCTGGCCACCGTGCTCGGGCTTGCGTTGAAACTGACGGTTGCACTCGGGTGCGCGCTGACAGACACGGTGGCGGACTGCGCGGCACTCCCGCCGGCACCGGTACAAGTCAACGTGTAGGTTGCGCTGGCCTTCAGGGCCCCGGTGGACTGCGAGCCGCTGAGAGCCTTGGCGCCCGACCAGGCACCGGAGGCGGTGCAGCTGGTGGCATTGGTGGCCGCCCAGTTCAACGTCGCACTACTGCCGCTGGTGATGGCACTGGGACCCACGCTGAGGCTGACCGTCGGCGTCGGCGCCTTGATCGAGACCGTGGTGGACTGGACGGCGGTGCCGCCGGGACCCGAACAGCTCAGCGTGTAAGTCGCATTCGCGGCAAGTACCCCGGTGGATTGCGACCCGCTCATCGGCTTGCCGCCTGACCAGGCACCAGAGGCAGTACAGGCCGTGGCGTTCGCAGCACTCCAACTCAGCGTAGAACTCGTGCCCTTGGTGATGGTACTGGGGGTCGCCCTGATGCTGACGGTGGGCGCCGTCGATTTCACCGAGACGGTCGTGGATTGCGTTGCCCTGCCGCCCGCCCCGATGCAGGTCAAGATATAGGTCGCATTCGCCGTCAGTGTGCCGGAGGATTGCGAGCCGCCCAGAGCCTTGGTGCCCGACCAGGCGCCGGAGGCGGAGCAGGAGGTGGCATTTTTTGCGGACCAGGTCAGCGTCGACGCGGTGCCTGAGCTGACGGTACTTGGAGCGGCACTCAACGTCACCAGCGGCGGCAACGCCGAGACGGTGACGGTGGCGGATTGCGTTGCGGAGCGGCCGGCTCCGGTGCAGGTCAGTTCGTATTCGGTCGTGTTGGAGAGCGCACCCGTCGACCAGGTCCCGCTGGTCGCGACCGTGCCATTCCAGCCTCCCGCGGCGGTACAGGCGGTGGCGTTGGCTGAGTTCCAGCTCAGGGTGGACGTGCCGCCGTTGGCGATTGTCGTCGGCGACGCCGACAGCGTCACCGTGGGCGCGAGCGTGGTTACCACGACTTCTGCCGACTGAGAGGCCGATCCGCCCGGTCCGCTGCACGTCAGTGTGTAGCTGGTGGTCGCAGTCAGGGGATCAGTGGTCACGGTACCGCTGGTGGGCTCGGTGCCGCTCCATCCCCCCGACGCCGCGCAGGTTTGCGCGTCTTTTGCACTCCACTGCAACGTCGCCGGTGTACCCATGGCGATGCTGCTTTTCGTCGCCACCAGAGTCACCGCCGGCTTTGCCGCGCCGCCGGCGGTGGGGTCCGCGAGGGCCGTTTGGACGGAGGATGACTGTCCGCAAGCTGCCAATGCTGAAAATGCTGCGCACCCGAAGACCCCGCGCAATAGGCGCGAAGCTGCGGCGCAACGCAGGGCGAATCGAACGCTGATGATGAATCTGGTATCGCACCCCGATTTCAACGAAATCTCAGATCTACAGTGGGGGCTGCGATCAACTCTCTTCATCGTTTGTTTCCCTTGCGATCTGAGTTGGCGGCGACGGCCGCGAGTCGCTCAACGGCGTATCGTTAAAATCTCGCAAGCCGGATGATCAGTGGGTTTTCCGCATCTGCCAACGTGTCGCAATTTGCTCACGTGTCGCTGATTTGCGGCAGTCGAATTGCTCATGTTCGAGGTGCGTCAGGAGAGATCGCCGGTGCGCTGACGCTTGCGATTCCGTGCCGGCAAAAAAATCGACGGGGCATCGGATGCCATAAGCCCGTACGGACCATCCCGTACGGTTGATTGCCGCCGCGCTGGGGCAAACCCTGTATCACCATGAAACGGGTTCCAGAGTGTGCACCAACGCACAGACGCGTGAACTTGGTCACGTTTAGTGTGTATCCAATTGACGGATCAAGCGTTTCAGTGGCGCAAAGCGCTCAATTCCGAGCAACCCCGCCACACTGAAATCAGCGATCCTGGAGCGACGAATGACAGTTGAAAACGTAATCAAGTATGGCATCGGACAGGTGACACTCGGCGCGGCGGGGATCAACCCCAATTGGGTCCTCGAAGGGAACCCTATCGCCCGCAATAAATTGCTGTCGCAGAGTGCCGATGGAACCGCGACCAGTTACTTCTGGGATTGCACTGCGGGACGATTCAACTGGTTCTACGACGTCGACGAAACGATTTATGTGATCGAAGGCGGAGTCGTCATCAGGGACGTCGCCGGTGTTGCCCGCCGTTTGAGCGCCGGTGATACCATTTTCTTCCCGGCAGGGACACGCGCCGAGTGGCACGTGGAGACATACATCCGCAAAGTCGCGTTTTGCCGGGTACCGCTGCCCCGCTCGGTCCTAATGGCCAAGCGGTGCTATCGGTTCCTCAAGCGGCTCGTCGGCGGTGGCGGCAGCGCGAACACGGCGCCGGCGATGTTTCAGCAATTAGATTGACCTAGTTTCGAGCCAGGCGTGCGGCCACTCGTTCGGCCGCAAATCTGGCACCATAAGCGAATCGCAGGAGCGGGCCGAAACTGTTGGCGGCCGCTGCCCCGACAAAGTAGAGGCCCGGTACCGATGACTCGAAGTGCCGGTTCAATATTGGCGCTGCCTCTGCTGTGCGTACTCGTGATTGCAGTGATTCATCAATGAATGCCAGTCGCGAGACCGCAGGCTTATAGCCCGTGGCCGCGATGACATGGTCGACGTCGACCTGCCTGTCCCCGTGGCCCAAGAGACGTAACCCGAGACGCACCCGACCTTCGTCGCTGCGAGCGTCGATCAAGGTCGCACCCAAGTGCATCGGCAGGCGGTCAGCAACCGCATCGCGTACGAACCAGCAGGGGGCGGGTCCCAAATGCCGCGCGACCGCTCTCAGACGCAGAGACTCCGGCAGGGCGTGAAAGACCAGCGGTATATCGGTGCACAGGCGCGACCGCCAGCCCGTACCCAGGCCGGAGCGCGGAGCTTTCAGTCTCTGCAGTAATGAGCGCGGCTCGTTGGGTGGATCATGAAATTGAATCGTCTGCCGTCGAGCGATGAGTTCCACGTCCGCGCCGGCCTGCAGGAGAAGGGCCGCAATATCGACGGCGGAAGCGCCGGCGCCCAGCACCGCGACCTTCCGGCCCTTAAATCCGCTCAAATCGCTGTGCTGCGAACTATGAGAGATCATCGAGGCGGGAATCGACCTGAGCAATGGCGGTATAAAACCGAAATTTACGATGCCGGCGGCCACCACAACTTGCCGCGCTCGCGCGACTTCGCCGGCTGCGGTCGTCAGTTCAAAGAATCCCGGCGAGTTCTTGAGCGAGGTTATCTGCAGGTTCTCCAATTCCGGCGCGTAGCGCCGCTGAAATTCCCGGCCGTAGGCAATAAACGTATCGATGGCAACCGGGAGACCGATGTCTGCATAGGGAATTGCCTGCTCGGCGCAGTATGCCTCGAGGGTCGACTTGCCTTCCGGATCATAGAGGCTGGAAGCGAAACCTTCCGACTTCAGGTGCATCCCTTGCGGCATATGGTGCGACCAAGAGTGCATGGGCGACCCGAAAATCCGCACGCTTTGCCGCCGGCCGCGCAGGTGTGCGGCCAGCGACAATCCATAGGGTCCCGCGCCGATTATGGCAATATCCACAGTATTGGCCGTCAAA
>Ga0137412_10003624_pt1 | contig 12307 bp, 7 predicted proteins | sample CZODoug2_1_16fun_FD_122160 | JGI IMG/M metagenome (GOLD analysis project Ga0137412, IMG submission 122160) | Vadose zone soil fungal communities from Angelo Coast Range Reserve, California, USA - CZODoug2_1_16fungal (Hybrid Assembly) | ecosystem: Environmental > Terrestrial > Soil > Vadose zone...
GCCTTGAGTGGTTTGGCGGCAAGTGCTGCTACACCTCTGGCACGGGCGCAAGGCGAAGTAAACTCTCCGAAGAGCTCGCCGAAGCGAATGACGACTGCGTTGCGAGATCTTCTACAAGGTCCGGGGATTATCGATTGTCCAAGCATCTACGATCCGCTCTCAGCCAAAATCGCCGAGTCGGTTGGATTTCGGTACGTCGAACTCGGTGGCAACGCTCGAGGAATTGTAACTTGCCAGATCGGATCTGCAATGAGTCTTGACGACTTGGCCAAGACCACTCGCGACATCACTCAAGTTATAAGTATCCCACTATTGGTTGATGCTGGGGGCGGGTTCGGCGAGCCAGCGCACGTGTTTCACACCGTTCGCGTCCTCGAACACGCCGGCGCCGCGGGTGTCTTTATCGACGACCAACTCTTCCCCAAGCGGTTTCACTATTATATGGACGGCAGAGTGGAGACTATTCCGTATCAAGAAATGATAGAAAAAATTCGTTATGCCGTTCAGGCGCGCCGCGATCGCGATTTTGTCATCGGTGTCCGCACGGATGCCATCAGCACCCATGGATTCGCTGAGGGCGTTCACAGGGCGAATCTTTATCTTCAGACAGGCGCCGATTACGTTACGCTGCTTCCCAGAACGGCCGAGGAAACGAAGCAAATTCCCAAAGAGGTGTCAGGTCCTCTTAATTATGTAAATGGCGAGCCGGGGCTTGCCAAGCGCCCAGATTTCACGGCGCGAGAACTCGGGACAATGGGATGGAAAATGCTCAGCCACCCGGCTTCGGCGATTCTCATCTATTACAAGACTATGAAGGATGCATTCGCGCGTTTGAAGGAGGCCGGTAGCCTGGAAATGGACCCGGCTGTATACGGTCCCGTTTACAAAGAGGTTTATCAAACCATGGACATCACAACCTATTACGACATCGAGTATTGGACCAGCCGGCTAGGTTCGCGTGGCGCCCCTGGGACTTTTGATCCATCGTTCAAGGCCAAGGAGTGACACACACGTCGAGAACAAGCTGCGTGGAGCTTCGATCCGACTTTTTTTCGGACTCGCTCTGCCTTACCATGAGGCCCTTTGCGGAGTTGAGGGGGCTCGTCCTGAGCGACATTCTATCCGGGGAACTTACAAGCGACGAAATACATGAGAACAGAATTTATCTTACTCACGACAATTTTTGGTCTGTTCGTATTCAATATTTTTCAAGCGGCTGAGCCGCTCACATTGATCCAGACTGTTCCTTCGCCGGCGCTGCGAGATGGTGATTTTGATCACTTCGCGCTGGATCTAACGGGTCACCGCCTCTTCTTGACTGCAGAGAAAGGAGTGGTTGAAGTTTTCGATCTTCGCACAAATGAACTCCGCGTGCACAAAGTGACGCCTTGACTCGGCAGCGCTCGGAAGTTGATACGGTAAGGGGAATAACGAGATGAATGACAACGCGAAGATGACTTGTCCCATCGTCGCTGCGCCCGCCGCGGCATTGGCCATGGTGTTTATGATTCTTTGTACGCACCTTTTGGCGGCGCAGGGTAATCCGCCCAAGTACGAAGTCGATCCTTCGTGGCCCAGACCACTGCCAAACAAGTGGGTAACTGGGGCTGTGAGCGGGGTCTGCACGGATGCTCAAGACCATGTGTTCATTGTTAACCGCGGGAATCTGACGGAAAACGAACTCGATTCCGGGCGCCAGGCGCCACCGGTGATCGAGTTCGATCCCCAGGGAAATGTCGCTAACTCTTGGGGGAATCGAGAAACCCTCCCAGAAGGACTCCATGGTTGTTTTGTGGACTATCAGGGTAACGTGTGGCTTGCCGGCAGCGACGATACCTTCGTCCAGAAATATTCACACGATGGTAGCAAACTCTTGCTCCAGATCGGGCAGAAGGGCGTTGCTGATTCGTCCGACGGGACTATGCAAGGCATCGCTCTGAACTCCAGCCATACGGGATTCTATCGACCGTCGGCTATCACGGTGGATCCCACTAATGGTGATGTCTACGTTGCAGATGGAGAGGGGCCCGGTAGCAACCATCGCGTCGCTGTGTTTGACCGAAACGGGCGGTTCCTTCGTCAGTGGGTTCTGCATCGTACGAAAGCTGAAATGGAAACAGGCGAGGGCGATGAGTTCATGCAGGTACCGCACTGCGTGGCGATCGGCAACGACGGGTTGGTGTACGTATGCGACCGACGGGGCGACCGGGTTCAGGTGTTCGACAAAATGGGGACCTTCCAAAAAGACATACTTGTTCCTTATGAGAAAAGAAGCCAAAACGGACCAAGACTCGGTCATGTGCCGCGCGCGTGGGGAACGGTTGAGTGGCTGGGCTTCTCCGCTGATCGCATGAACAGGTTCATGTACGTTGTGAATGAAGACAACGAACAAGTGGATACCCTCGATCGCTCCACTGGCAAGGTACTCTCGACCTTCGGCCGTGCGGGCCATCAAGTGGGCGGATTTACATTCGCGCATACCTTGGCGGTGGATTCCAAGAACAACGTGTACGTGGGTGAAGCGGGGGCCGAGGAAGCAGGCAATAGGGTCCAGAAGTTCAAACTTATAGTCGGTCAATAATTGATGCAATTGGCCTACACGGCTCAAGGCTTTGCAACGGCGCCGAGGGATAGTCGTGGCCTCAACGAACCGCTAGGAGACGCGGGTATGATCAACAACAGAAACCCATGGTGCCTGGCTGCGGCCGGGACAGGCGTGGCGATATTGGCGATTGGCCTCCTGACCTTTCACCCCCGGCCCGCAGAGGCTCAGGGCAGTGCGCCTAAATACGAGGTGGATCCTTTTTGGCCCAGACCCCTCCCGAACCAATGGGTGACCGGCTCCGTGGGGGGCGTGTGTACGGACGCTCAAGACCATGTATTCATCGTTAACCGCCGCAACTTGACCGACAACGAACTGGATGCGGCGTATCAGGCGCCTTGGGTGATTGAGTTCGATCCGGAAGGGGATGTCGTGAACTCCTGGGGAGACGCGAACGTCCTCGGACCGGGGCGTCACGCCTGCTATGTCGACTATGAAAACAATGTGTGGCTTCCGAGCAACCAGGACGGCATTGTGCAGAAGTATTCGCATGACGGGAGCAAACTATTGCTCCAAATTGGTACTAGAGGAATTGTCGACTCCTCGGACGGCACGATAGCAGGTAGAGCTTTGAACTCCAGCCACACGGGGTTCTACCGGCCGGGTGGTATCGCGGTTGATCGAGGCGGCGGCGACGTCTACGTCTCTGATGGAGAGGAGCCCGGTAGCAACCATCGCGTCGCGGTGTTTGACCGAAACGGGCGGTTCCTTCGTCAGTGGGTTCTGCATCGTACGAAAGCTGAAATGGAAGCAGGCGAGGGCGATGAGTTCATGCAAGTACCGCACTGTGTGGCGATCGGCAACGACGGGTTGGTGTACGTGTGCGACCGACGGGGCGACCGGGTTCAGGTGTTCGACAAAATGGGGACCTTCCAAAAAGACATACTTGTTCCTTACGAGACGCAAAGCTCTCACAGGGTAAATTACGGGGAGAGAACTCAACCACCGGGACCGGGATATCTGCCCCGGGCGTGGGGTACGGCAGGGTGGGTTGGGTTCTCGCCCGATCAGGCGCAGAGGTTCATGTTTGTTTTAAATGAAGAGAACGAGCAAGTGGATATCTTCGATCACGCTAGTGGCAAGCTTTTATCAAGTTTCGGACGGCCGGGTCACCAGGCTGGTGAATTTTCGCATGGCCACACCATGGCCGTGGACTCCAAGGGCAACATCTTCGTCGCTGAGGTCGGCGTCGGAAACGAGGCAGGCCACAGAGTTCAGAAATTCAGGATCGTGGCGAGCCGGTAGATGCCGCTCTCGCTCGCCAAAATTCTGTCCGCCTGTGATTCCAGCAGCTTACACCGTTGCCGTCCACAGACAAGACGCGATAACACCTTCACATGATAGGTGCCATCGGACTTCTAGTAAGCGCATTTCTTCGGCTCATCCACACTCATCGCAGTCCCCCGTCCCTACCAAAAAGGTCGTACTCATTGAATCAGTTGAATTTGTGACGCCGCGGCCTGTAGGCTGGCCGAGCTACGTTCACCCTACGGGAAGAAATTCCACGAAGCGACTGAGTGGCTGGGCGTTCGCGAAGTCCTCACAGCTCCGAAGTCACGCTGGCAGAATGCCCATGTTGAACGATTGATCGGATCGATTCGGCGGGAGTGCTTGGACCACGTCATCGTCTTGCATGAAACCGGTCTGCGGCGCGTCTTGAACTCGTATTTCGAATACTACGAGCGGACACGCACCCGCTTGTCTCCCGACAAGGATGCTCCTATCCCTCGGAACGTACAGCCTCCGGAACTCGGAACGGTGGTAGAGTTTCCGGAGGTGGGCGGACTCCGTCATCGATACGAACGCCGCGCGGCTTCGCCTGCCTGAATTTCTGCTCCCTAAGATCTGAACCTGACGAACGAAGGATTGTGCCTTGTCGTGCGGTGACCGAGTAGGTCGGCGTTCGGTCGTAGCAGCGTCGGACTCGTGAGTCACAACACAATCGGACTCCGTGGCTTTGGTGTCCCAGGACCTTTTCTCAGCTCAGACGGGATTATTGGCAGGCACAGATTGGCTGTCGGTATCCTAAAAAGGAATGGTGTGAATATCCTTGCGGCAATGCCAGTCTCCAGGAGCAGAACTTTGCAGCCTCAGACTCGAGTACCGAATGGCAATCGTGAGGGGACCGAAGACGGCCCGGCAGCGGCAGTGCTGACCTTCGCGCTGGGCGGACCCGGATTCTTGTACCTCGGTTGACGGCGCAGCTTCGTTAAAAGTCATTCTGCCATCAACGCGAACGTCCATACCGAGCCGCCAGTCGGCATTTTACGCGCCGCATAGCGAGTTGCAAGAATGCCGCCGAGTCCCGACGCAATGGTCACATATTGGCGACCTTTGTGTGTGTATGTGATTGCCGTCGAATTGACGCTAGAGCCGGTCTTGAACTGCCAAAGCGTTTTGCCTGTGTTCTCGTCGAGCGCAATGAACTCGCCCGTCAATTTGCCGGTGAACACAAGACCGCCGCCGGTCGCCAGCATGCCGGCCGAACTTGGCAGATCGGTCAAGGGAACCTCCCATTTCTTTTCGCCGGTCAGTGGATTGATTGCCACGAAGTGACCGAAGACATCGCCTTGCTGAGTTTCAGGAAACCTGCTGTGGACGCCGGTCGAGGCCCCGCCAATGACTGGCGGCTTCTGCGGCGCGAGCTGCTGTATACGCGGCACGTTCCACGTGCTCGCGTAGACGAAGCCCGTGTTCGGATTGAACGCGATTGGCACCGCGTTCGTGCCGCGCGACGGCCAGATTTCCACCTCTTCTCCGGCAAGAAAACGTTTGTGTACGTCAGTCAACACGGGTCGACCGGTGCTCAGGTCGATCCCGGTGGCCCAATTGACCTTGACGTAAGGGTGCGCGGCTATCAGTTTGCAATTCGTGCGGTCCAGCACATACATGAAGCCATTCTTGTTGGCCTGAATCATCACTTTCCGAAGCTGGCCGTCAACCGGGATATCGGCAAGCACATTTTCGTCGGTGGCGTCCACGTCGTATATGTCGTTGGGCGTGTATTGAAAATAACAAACCAGCTCACCCGTTTTCGGCCGGATCGCGAGCACGCTACTCGTGAACAAGCTATCCAGATCCTCGCGAGGTCTGGGATCGTATGGCTCCGCATTTCCCGTTCCCCAATAGACCAGATCGAGTTGAGGATCGTACGAGCCGGAGCGCCACGTCGGACCTCCGCCTCGCGTCCAGGCGTCGCTATTCTTTGGCCAAGTCTCGGAACCGGGCTCGCCGGGCGCTGGAATTGTATATCTGCGCCACAATCTCTTCCCGGTGTCAGGATCCCAGCCGTCGAGGAACCCGCGCGTGGTGGACTCTCCACCGGACACGCCGGAAATCAGTACCCCGTTGGCAATGATCGGCCCGCCCGTGGCGTAGTAGCCGTCGCGGAAATCCGCGAATTTCTGGTTCCAAAGCACTTTGCCGGTCTCCATGTCGAGCGCGAGCACATGGTTGTCGATCGTCACCCGAAAGAGTTTGCCGTTATAGATCGTCGCCGCGCCTCTGTTGAAGGCGTTCCGCTGAATCCCCGATTCGAGTTCCACTGGTGTGCGCCAGATCTGCTTGCCGGTTTCAACGTCGATGGCAAAGGTCCACTGGCCGTTGATCACGTACATGACGCCGCTGTAAATCGTTGGCGCTGCCAGTTCACCCTGGTCATTCATGAGGCTCGTGCTCCAGATGGGTACCAGGCGTTTGACATTGGATTTATTTATTTGCTTGAGCGGACTGTAGCTTTTTCGGTCGTAGCCCATGCTCTGGGTGGTGACGTTTTCGGCGTTCTTGCCGTCGTTAACCAGTTCTTCCGTCGTTTGGCTCAATCCCAGCGCGGGCCAGAATCCGAGTAGCAGTGCACACAGCCAAATCCGTTTCATGATCGGCCTCCCTTGGCTGAAGCCGGAATATCCGATTTGGGCCTCTGTCTGGCGCATCCTACGCTTCTCCTGCCCTGGACACAACGAAATTGCCGCTAGAACTGGTCCATTCACAGCACGTCAAAAGTTCAAGTCCTGAGAAACGCGACTATCACAATGTTGGGTCCAATGTCCGGCAGGCTTAATTTCCAGATGCTAGAAATATTTCTATTTGCGTAGGTTGTTTAGAAGGACGGGGTGTCCTCATTGATCGTTAGAAAAAATGGTGTAGGTAGATTGATTTTCGGATTTGAGTAACAAGAACCATCGCCCAAAAAGGTCCCAAGTTTGGCTATCCCCAAAGTCTCCCCACTATTTCAGCCCGGTCTGCGCACGGGGCGATTTTCCCGCTATTTTTCGCGTCATTTTCCGTCGAAGAAGGTTAATTGGAGACAGTGCAATTCAGGTATCGCGATCAGCGTCCCTGGATAGAATACGTTGCGACAATTTATGGAGCGCGCGTCTATTACTTCAGACCATCTGACAGAACCTCTTAGATTACGCATGGGCCTTCAAGGATCCCTACCAAAGACGCCGCCACGAGTGGCTGATCCTGTATGTTCACGAATGGCCTTTCTCAGCTTTCAAGAACCACCTGATTATTGAACCCTCCGGACCATCAATCCTTATGAAAAACATCGGTTTTTTGATGGCCAAAGAGTTATACTCTGCCAACTCTAAGTTGGGGGGAGCCCATGCCGATCCTCTCCGGCAGTCGTCTAGGGGCTTACGAAATCCTCTCCGTTATCGGTGCGGGTGGGATGGGCGAAGTGTGACGCGCCCGGGACACGCGGCTTTCCTCCACCCTTGAGTATGCCCTCTACTATTTGCGCCCGCCTATTTGCCGTGAGCTGCATTAAGACAATGACAAAAAGTACGGAAACGCAACTGGCACCATTTTATACTTACGTTAGGGTGTGAACACGATACTATTTCCGGGTGATATGACGCCCTCGACAAACAAGCTAATCCGGTACCACGTCATACACACGAACTGCTGCCGCGGTCGTCCCGTGATGGGGGATACCAAGGTAGTACTTCTTAAGCTCGGGTACGAGGACCGACGTTCTGGCCTTAAAGACTGTCGCAACATGCCCGATTTGATCGTAATGGTCAGCATCTTTCTGGTGATAAACATCGACAAATCCGGATCCCGAAATGTAGATGCGCTTACTCGCTGAATCGTAAGCCATGTCATCATTGTCGCTGACACACGGAAGACTAGTCACCACCTTGCCGGAATCAGTATCGAGAACAATGAGTTTTCCGGGGGTGCGAGTGGTAACAAACAGACGATGACCAGCTTCGTCAAATGACATCGCTATGAGGTGCTTGGCAACCTGCGCAGTCGGCCAGGTGTTAATCACGGTGTGTTTTTCCCGGTCGACTACAGCGACGGCATCTTTACCGGTCATGTTGACGAACAAACGCGCCCCTGACTTTTCAAGTGCTAGCGCTTCTACAGCGTCAGAATCGATCTTGATATCGGCCAGGCTTTTTCCGGCAGTTGTATCGACTACGCTAATGAAGGAGTACGCCATTTTGGCGCCTTCACCACCATTCACGACATACATGTATTTGGTGGAAGGATCGTAAGCCATCGAGTCAGCATCTTCTCGCAGCTTTATGCTCCCTGTCCGTTTGTAGGAGTCAGTGTCGTAAATTTTGACCTCTCCCGTCCCGCCGTCCACTACAAAGAGCTTTTTTAAATCGGCCCGATAGACCATGGAGTGCGGAGCTTTGACATCAGTGATGGTATGAACCAGCTTGCCCGCGCCAAGATCCAAGATTTCGACGACAGAGTTATCTTCTCCGGCCACGAATAGGCGCTGGCCCTGGAGATCCATGGTCAGGTGGTCGAAATCGCCCTCCTTGGTAAGCCCTGGCACTGGAATAGTCTGCTTTAGCGCAAGCGGCGATTTGTTCTGAGCCCAAACACCAACTATAAAAATAAGAAGCGCCGTAACCAAAGTTGCAGCTTTCAATTTTTTCACAGTCGATCTCCCCCGTAGATTTAACTACGCATTCTTGCTAACTAAAGTTTCGTGTGCGCTGCCTTAACGCAGACAAATCCGTTACCAAACCAGCTTTAATGCAAACTGAATCTCTCGCCCGGGCGTGTTAGTCGACGTCAAAACGCCGGCCGAACCGAAGATCGGAGAAAGGGGACTCAACGAAGCGCCGGTCGAATCAAAAATGTCCGTGTGGTCGGGTGTTACCGGCACTGCAAAATTAGCATGGTTCAGGATGTTGAAAAACTCTGCCCGGAACTGCACGTTAAAGCTTTCTGAGATCTTCTTGATGGGAACGTTCTTAAATATGGAAAAATCCAGGTTTGACGTACCGGGTCCGATCAGGATGTTGCGGCCGGAGTTGCCTCGCAGATTGAAGCACCAAAGATAATTCGGATCCGCGGGGTTCGTGCTGCCGAAAGCTGGATCGCAGCCAAGCGGCGCTGGCATGTTGAAGAAGGCAACGTCCGGAGCAGTTGGAATCGCAAAGCATTGTGTTTTGATGTAGTTGTTCGGATTTCCGGGATTGACCAGCGACTGGCATCCCGGAGTCGTCAGGCGATTCGGGAAATCCCAGGTGTCGCTGCTTAGAAGTCCCTGTGGGTCACCGTCCGTACCGAACGTTGGAGTAAACGGAACGCCATCACTTACTTTGTAGATCCCGCCCAACTCCCAGCCGCCCGTGATCCATCCCGCAGCTCCCGAAAACGATTTAGGAGAAGGAACCTTCCAAGTGAGGTTGACTACCAAAGTCCGGCCGATGTTGAAGTCGGAGAGACCACGGATCGAATTTAAATCGTACCAAGGGGGGGCTCCGATCGAATTCGAGAATGTGTCGCCAGCACCGCCTGCCGAACCGACATCAATGCTTTTGCCCCAGGTGAAAGAGCCCTGCAGGGCGACGCCGTGGCTCATGGCTTTTTGAACGCCCACTTCCAGGGCGTGATAGTAAGAGTTCCCGTTATAAGTTCTGCCGCTGATGAGGCCAAAGTTCTCATTGATTCTAGGAGGCGGATTGCATGATCCGGTCTCAGTCCCATTTGGATCGGTTACATCGCATCCCGGCCCCCATGCGCTTCCGAAGACATCGACTTTGGGAAAGAGCCACCCGGCCGAAGACATTGTCGGGAGGACGATGTCCCGATCATTGTTCGGTAATGGCAGATGCACGCCACGCGAACCCACGTAACCTACCAACATGGTCAAGTTCGGCGTCAATTCCCGCTGCACATTCAGGTTCCACTGCATATCGTAGCTGCGATGGGGCTGCTGTTCAGCGAGACTCGTTCCGTTGTTGCTCCCGTTCAAAAGCCCGAGCGCCTTTGCATAGAACGTCCCTGGCAGATTAGTAGAGTCATTTAGGAATCCTGTCGTTTGGGAAGGAAACGTAGTGGTAGCGGGGTAAAAGTCGCTGATCAGAGGCAGCACATCGAACATTCCGAACCCCCCGCGCAGTGCGGTCTTGCCATTATGAAAGGGGTCCCATGCAAATCCCACACGTGGATCGAAATTGCGAAGTGTGGAATTCGGAAATAGCGGACCGCCACCCATGCACTCCCCAGCGATAACGGTCAAACAGTGCGGTAGGCTGTCATTCAGGTTGAACAGAGCTGCAAGCTTACCCTCGACATCCGTGGGAACCGTTGTCATCTCCCACCGTAACCCCAGGTTCAGAGTCAGGTTTGGGCGCGCGCGCCAATCGTCCTGAACGTAAACCCCGAACAGAGTCTGCCGAAGGCCTTCCGTCGGGTTCGCCGAGCGGGCTGCTGTGAATCTCTTAGGGTGGTTAGTAAGAAAATTACTAAGACCGCTGAAATTGAAAGTCCCGCTCGACTCGCTGAGCTGGTCCATATTCAGTTGCATTCGCTCTACGGCGCCCCCGAATTTGATGGTGTGCGTTCCATGCGTCCAGAAGGCGTCGTCGTATCCTTGAAAAGAGTTCCAGTGAAACCGTCCGGGGCCGTTCGCCCCTAAACCACCCGTGAACTGCGTCAGCGTGTTTGGCACGACCACCTGCGCGGCAAACTGCCCAGGTACGGCTTGGAGCGAGGGATCTTTCGCCATAGAGTTAATGGCGGTTACGCCCACATTGTTCTGCGCAGCATCCCGGCTAAAACCAAAACGTACGGCATTTACCAGCGTGGGACGAAAGGTATGTGTCTCTTCCAGGATGCCGATCTGACGATTCGTTCTCGAGCTCAACAGCACGTCATCGAGCGCATCGGGCGCGCTGTAGGGCGTGATGTCGCCGAGGTAAGTGGCTGAGAGACTGTCCTTGTCCGAAAGTTTGTCATCAACGCGGACTGTTTCGAAATTCTCGGTGACGACACGTGGAGCGGAGAAGGTGAATGATCCAGTATCCGACCCGGCCGGAGTAGATGTGGCGCGGGGCCAGAAAGGCAGATATTTCGCGGCCGAGTTGTCGACGCAAACACTGGCAGTGGGATCCAGCAGTGATGAGTTCGCCGGGCAAGAGGTCGGCGGGGGGCCACCGCCGGCAAGGATTCCTAGCCGCGCGGCATCTGACGGCACAGTGATGAAGGTGGGAATACCCTTCGAGTAGCGGAGCCCCTCATAGTCGCCAAACACAAACAATTTGTCCTTTCGGATAGGACCGCCCGCGGAAACGCCGAATTGGTTTTGCCTGAAGGACGCTTTCTTGATACCGCCGGCGTTCTCAAAGAAGTTCGCTGCGTCCAGAGAGTCGTTGCGGAGAAACTCGTAAACGCTTCCATGAAATTGATTGGTCCCAGAACGCGTAATGGCATTCACCACTCCGCCTGACGTTCTGCCGTACTCGGAGGAATAGTTGCTCGTTAAGACCGAAAACTCTTGGATCGCATCCACTCCCAAATCGCCACCTAGAACGCTCCCTGGGGCGCCGTTGCTGAAATCATTGATGGTGACGCCATCCAGCCGGTAATTGTTCTGCTGAGGGCGAGCCCCAGCTATCGTGACCTGATTTCCAAAGCCGCGCTTGCCGCGGTCGGGTCCCGCAGTGAAATCCGCCAGGGTCTGGATGCTGGTGACGCCCGGCTGGAGAGCCGCCAGATCCGTCCAGCTTCTCCCATTCAGGGGCAATTCCCGAACTGTGGTGGAATTGACAACGTTGCTGATAGTCGACGAAGCCAACTCCACTGTAGGAGCTTCAGTGGAGACCTCGACCGTTTGACTTATCTGGCCAACGTGCAACGCGAAGTTCAGTACTTGCTGCTCGCCCACGGTCAGATTGATTCCAGTTTGCAATTCTGTGGAAAATCCCTTGGCCGAGGCTCTTACCTCATAGGTTCCAGGCAACAAATTCGGAACCAAGTAGAATCCGGCTGTACTCGTCGTGCTAGTGTGCGTGATGTCGGTGGCGATGTTCTTGATAGAGATCGCGGCTTGGGGAACAACTCCCCCGGACTGGTCCGATACCGTGCCGGAGAGCGTCGCTCCGACCACCTGCGTGTGCAGCGGAAGGGACACCATCAGACAAAACCCGAGAATCCATGCGGAAAGCACGAACCTAGCAGTCTTTGGATTCATGTTGGCACTCCTTATCCAGAGGTGTCAAAGCACCTCAGCTATCTCTACTCAGTCTGAAAAACACCGGACGCTGAGAATCTTTGGTCTAAATCACGTTGTGTGTCGAGAATGTCTTTGCTTGCGGCTTGCTTATTCGAGGAATCCGAGGCTGGAGGGAAATGAGAATCGCCACAGCTGTATCCGGACCGTGCCCAGAACAAAAGGACCGATCCTGCGCCCGACGGGATCGAACGTGCTGAACCCACCATAGC